>Ga0307505_10000107_pt1 | contig 103605 bp, 98 predicted proteins | sample 23_S_MG_FD_202183 | JGI IMG/M metagenome (GOLD analysis project Ga0307505, IMG submission 202183) | Soil microbial communities from Populus trichocarpa stands in riparian zone in the Pacific Northwest, United States - 23_S | ecosystem: Environmental > Terrestrial > Soil > Riparian zone > Trees...
GCCCGCGCGACCCGCACGGCGCGCGGGCGATCGCCGGGCAGCACATCGAGCAGCCCGCGGAGCACGCGGACGTCGTCGAGCAGCTCCCGGATGACGACATCGGGCTGGACGAGGTCCGCCGCGCGGAAGAGGTAGAGGGGGTCGTCGCCCGCGGTGCGTGGGTGCCCGAGCGGCGTCTCGCTGAACGTCTCGCCGCGCAGGATGTCGGGGTTCGCCGCGCCCTCCACGAAGAACTCGACACTCTCGCCGGGCGCGGCGGCGAGCCTCACGTGCGTATTGCGCGGCGCGATTCCCTTGAGGATGCCGCCGCCGGCGTCATACGCGAGACCCTCGGCCTGGAATCCGGGGAATGCGGGCGTGAACCCCAGATCGATCACGGCTTCGATCGGCCCGTCGGCCGGGTCCCAGGTGTCGGGAACGCGGCCCTGGAACCGGAACCAGGTCGTCCCCCACGGACGCCCCCACGGCTCACCGGGTGCGACGGAGCGGTAGCGCGCGCCGTGCGCGTCGGCGAACGGCACCGGTTCGCCCGGCGCGTTCCAGGAGCTCGCCGCGAGCGGCATCCGTCGCGCCGTGACCGCCGGCTCCAGCCACTCCGAGACCGCTCTGTCCACCCTGGTGCGCAGCCGCACGGGGTCAAGATCCACCGCGCTCAACCCTTCCGCGTCGCCGATTGCGGCCGGGTCGCACCGACGGTGGCTCCTCGGACGGCATCCGTGGGCGCGGTCGAGCTGCGCACCACGAGCTGCGCGCGCATGAGCTCCTTCGTCGGCGCGCGTTCGGGGTCGTCCAGATGCGCGAGCAGCAGCTCGACGGCGGCCGCGCCCTGATCCCGCGGGGTCTGGCGGAGCGTGGTCAGGGAGAACATCTCGGCGAACTCGTGATCGTCGATGCCGACCACGCTCAGATCGCCCGGGACCTGCACCCCGAGCCGGCGGGCGGCGATCATCGCGCCGATCGCGACCTCGTCGCACACCGCGACGATGCCGGTCGGACGCGTTCGCGCGTCGCCGAGGGCGTCCACCGCGGCCGCGTATCCGCCGGGAAGGGTCACCGGAGACCGGATGTGCGAGGTCAGACCGGAGAGCCCGGCAGCGGCCATCGCGGCATGGTAGCCGTCGAGCCGCCGCCGGTCCACCTGCGCCCAATGGGTCGTCGAGTCCCCGCCGATGAAGGCGATCCGCTCGTGCCCCAGCGTGATGAGGTGCTCGGTCGCGCGCCGCGCCGCGTCGTCGTCGTCGATCGTGACGACACTGGCATCGCCCGCCCAGCCGACGACGCTGACGACAGGACGTCCGATCGCGAGCAGTCGCTCCAGCTCTCGATCTCCCGGCTCGAGGCCGACGGCGATGAGTCCGTCGAAGCGCTTGCGCGCGAGGAAGTCGTCGAAGATGCGCCTGCGCCCCACGGTGCCCGGCTTCGCATCGTAGAGCGTGAGGTCGAGCCCTTGTTCGAGCAGCGCCTGCTGGATGCCCTCGAGCACCTCGGCGAAGAACCAGCGATTGAGGTAGGGCATCACGACGCCGATGTTCTGCGTGCGCCCGGTCGCCAGGCTCACAGCGCTCGTCGACGGAACGTACTCGAGGGATGCCGCGGCCCGCGCCACCCGCGCACGGGTCTCCTCCGAGACGTACCCGCTGCCCGTGAGGGCTCGGCTGGCGGTCGCCTTCGACACGCCCGCCAGGGCGGCGACCTCGGCGATGCCGGCCATGCGATTCCTCTCCGAACGTGCTGAGAGTACCGGCTCACGCGCCGATATGGAACCGGTTCCTCGGTCTCGGCGCGGCATTCACGCCCAGAAACACGCCGATTTCCCGCCCTCGGGCGGGGTCGACATTCATGATTGTGCCGGTCGACCCCCATGCCCTACCGTGGTGTGTGGAATCGGTTCCCGACCGCCGACGGCACATTGCGGCGAGTGGGACCGCGCCCTGCACCACTCAAAGAGGAGGACACATGATGAAGACGCGCAAGAGCAGGCTCCTGCTGGCGGTCGCAGCCGCCGGCGTCGCATCGCTCGCCCTGGCCGGCTGTACCGGCGGCGGTGACGACGACGGAGGCGGCGGGAGCGACGCGGACTGCTCGGAGTACGAGCAGTACGGAACGTTCGACGGCGAGACCGTCGAGCTGTACACCACGATCCAGGCGATCGAGCTCGACTACATGGTCGAGACGTTCGACACGTTCCAGGACTGCACCGGCATCAACGTGGACGTCGTCGGCACGCAGGAGGCCGAGACGCAGATCAACGTGCGAGCGGCGGCGGGAGACCCGCCCGAGCTCATGATCATCCCGCAGCCCGGCCTGCTGCAGCGACTGGTCGAGGACGGCTACGTGATCCCGGCGAGCCAGTCGGTCGAAGACAACGTCGACGAGTTCTGGTCGGAGTCGTGGAAGGGCTACGGCACGATCGACGGCACCTTCTACGCAGCGCCGCTCATGGCGAGTGTCAAGGGCTGGGTCTGGTACTCGCCCGCCGAGTTCGCCGACAAGGGCGTGGACATCCCCGAGACATGGGATGAGCTGCTCGACCTCACCGCCACGCTCGCCGAGGAGAGCACCGCGACGTACAAGCCCTGGTGTGTCGGCTTCGGCTCTGGCGACGCCACCGGCTGGCCGGGCACGGACTGGGTCGAAGACCTCGTGCTTCGCCTGTCCGGACCCGACGTGTACGACCAGTGGGTCGTGGGTGACGTCCAGTTCTCCGACCCCGAGATCCGCGCGGCGTTCGAGGAGGTCGAGAAGATCCTGCTGAACCCCGAGTACGTCAACGGCGGCTTCGGCGGCGTCGAGTCGATCGTCTCGACCACGTTCAACGACGGCGGGCTTCCGATCCTCGACGGCAACTGCTCGATGCACCACCAGGCATCGTTCTACGAGTCGCAGTGGCCCGAGGGCACGGTCGTCGCCCCGGACGGGGACATCTGGGCGTTCCTCACCCCGAAGGTCGACGCCAGCTCCGGTGACGCTGTCACCGGCGGCGGCGAGTTCGTGGCGAAGTTCGTCGAGGGCGAGGCCGTCGATGCGGTGCAGACCTTCATGGCCAGCGACACGTGGGCGAACCTGCGTGTGGACCTCGGCGGCGTCATCAGCGCCAACAAGGGTCTCGACCCGTCGCTCGCCAAGAGCGACCTCAGTCGTGCGGCGATCGAGATCCTGCAGGGCGAGGACACCGTGTTCCGCTTCGACGGGTCCGACCTCATGCCGGCCGCAGTCGGAACCAGCTCGTTCTGGACCGGCATGAACGACTGGGTCGTCGGCACCGTGAACACGGACCAGCTGCTCACGTTCATCGACAGCACCTGGCCGTAACCACGTCCGATCGGGGTGTCCGTCTCGTCGCGAGGCGAGGCGGGCACCCCTCGGCACCCGTTCTCAGTGAGGAGAATCAGTGTCCCGTTCCCTTTCGCCCTCTCGCCGCCATCGGGAGGTAGTGTCCGATGCGTGGTGACTTCTGGGGTGGCCTCTTCGAGAAGTTCGGCGTCCTCATCATCGGCCTCGCGGCGTTCGCAGCCGTCGTCGGCCTCGTGCTCTTCCTCGCCGACCGCGCGCCGAAGCGCGGGCGAGATGTCGTCCAGCTCCTGGCGCTGCTGTCGCCGGCGCTGATCCTGCTGGCCGTCGGCCTGGTGTATCCGACCATCCGGACGCTGTACCTGTCTTTCACCGACCGTCGAGGTGACTGGATCGGTTTGGACAACTACGTCTGGGTGTTCACCCAGCCCAGTTCGCTGAACGTCCTGTTCAACACCGTGCTGTGGGTCATCCTCGCGCCGACGTTCGCGACACTCGTGGGGCTCGCCTACGCCGTGTTCATCGACAAGGCGGCCGGTGAGCGCATCCTCAAGTCGCTGGTGTTCATGCCCATGGCGATCTCGATGGTGGGTGCCGGTGTGATCTGGCGCTTCGTCTACGAGTACCGCGCGGAGGGCTTCGAGCAGATCGGCATCCTCAATCAGATCGTCGTGTGGTTCGGCGGCGAGCCCCAGCAGTGGCTGATCAACTCACCGTGGAACAACGTCTTCCTCATCATCGTCATGATCTGGATCCAGACCGGATTCGCCATGGTGCTGCTCTCCGCCGCGATCAAGGGCGTGCCCATCGAGCGGATCGAGGCGGCGCGCCTCGACGGCGCGAACGCCTGGCAGCAGTTCACCAACGTCACGATCCCTGAGATCCGCCCGACGCTCGTGGTCGTGGTGACGACGATCACGATTGCGACCCTCAAGGTCTTCGACATCGTGCGGTCGATGACCGGCGGAAACTTCAACACGAGCGTCATCGCGAACGAGATGTACACACAGGCGTTCAACCGCGGCGAGTTCGGGCAGGGCGCGGTGCTGGCGGTGCTGCTGTTCATCCTCGTGCTGCCGATCGTCCTGTACAACGTGAGAGTCCTGCGCAAGCAGAGGGAGGTGCGGTGATGAGCAGTGTCGCTCCTGTCGATCTGCCGATCGACGACGAGAACAAGAAGAACACGGATGCCTTTCAGGAGGCGATCGCCGGCACGACGAAGGTCCGTCGGGTCAAGCAGCGCCTGACCTCCCGCTGGGCGACGGTCGCGGCGATCGTCATCGCGGTGGTGTGGACGATCCCGACGTTCGGGCTGTTCGTCTCGTCGTTCCGCCCCGCGGTCGACATCCGCACTTCGGGCTGGTGGACCTTCTTCACCAACCCCACCTTCACCCTCGAGAACTACGAGGAGGTGCTCTTCGCCTCCGGCGCCTCGAGCGCGAACCTGAGTTCGTACTTCATGAACTCGCTCGTCATCGCGATCCCGGGCGCGCTCTTCCCGATCGCCCTGGGGTGCATGGCGGCCTACGCGCTGGCCTGGATCCCGTTCCGCGGTGCGGGATGGCTGTTCGTGTTCATCTTCGCGCTGCAGATCGTGCCGCTCCAGATGGCGCTCATCCCGCTGCTGCAGATCTTCTCGCAGGTGCTCGGCATCAGCGGGACGTTCCCGGCGGTGTGGATCGCGCATACGATATTCGGACTGCCGCTGGTGATCTTCCTGCTGCACAATTTCATCTCGGCGATCCCCGGCGACATCCTCGAGGCCGCCAAGGTGGACGGCGCCAACCACACGCAGATCTTCTTCCGCATCATCCTGCCGCTCTCGGTGCCGGCGATCGCGAGCATCGCGATCTTCCAGTTCCTGTGGGTGTGGAACGACCTTCTCGTGGCTCTGGTGTTCTCGGGCGGAACCGTCGACGTCGCACCGCTCACGCAGCGACTGGCCGAGATGGTGGGCAACTTCGGACGCAACCAGCATCTGCTGCCGGCGAGCGCATTCATCTCGATCATCGTGCCGCTGATCGTTTTCTTCAGCCTGCAGCGCTACTTTGTGCGCGGCCTCCTGGCGGGCGCCACGAAGGGCTGACCGGCGTGCCGCGCGGCGCACGGGGAGGTGTGCTGCGCGGCTTCCCGATCACTCCGGGGAGAACTCGACCCTCGCCGGGTCAGCTGCAGCCGAGGCGTCGCTGGATGGACGTCATGGCATCGATCTCGGCCGTCTGACCCGACCGGATGCTCTGCGCGACCTCGATCACGCGCGGCTCCGATCCGAGTTCGATCACCGCATCGGCCATGGGGATCGCGCCTTCGTGGTGGCGGATCATGAGCTCGAGGAAGAGGCAGTCCGCCTCCTGGCCGGTCGCGTCGCGCAGGGCGGCGAGCTCGGCATCCGTCGCCATCCCCATCGCCGCGTGCGCCTCTTCGTCGGTCATCGCCTCGCCGCCGCCGCCGTGATCATGGCCGGCTTCGGACGCGCTCATCCAGGCCATCATCGGACCGCCGGCCTGGGGGAGCCCCCACTGCACGAGCCAGCCGAACATCTCGCCGCGCTGCCCCGCCTGGCCGGTCGCGATGTCGTAGGAGAGGATGCGCAGCTCGTCGTCCTCGGTCTTGCGGTAGATCTCCATGGCCATCGCGATCGCCTGCGCGTGGTGCGCCTGCATGTCGCGCGAGAAGCCGGCTTCCGCGGAATCGGTGCCCGGCGCAGCCGCGCCGGCGCTGCCGAACGTCGAGAAGCGCCCGATCGTGAACGCGAGGGCCGCGATCGCGAGCGCCGCGAGGGCGATCACCCACCAGCGTCGCGCGCCGGCCGTGACCGTCTCGTCGCTCACGAGGTCGCCTACTGCTTGCCGGGGGCGTCCAGCGCGCCGGTGCAGACGCCCATCGGCTCCGGGACGCTCTGGCTGCGCCAGTACTCCTCGAAGAACTCGGGGATGCGCTCGTCGTCGGCCGAGTCCACCTTGAGCTGGTGGTTCCAGTTGCTGAGGACGATCGGCGAGTCGATGCCGTCGTACGGCGAGAGGACGACGTAGCTCGAGGGCAGGTGGCTCTTGAGTCGCTCGAGCTCGTCGCCGCTGACCTGCGCGGCGTCATACGTGACCCAGACCGCACCGTGCTCCATGGAGTGGACCGCGTTCTCATTCGGAACCGGCTGGTCGTAGATGCCGCAGTTGAGCCAGACCGAGCTGTGCGGACCGCCGGCCGGCGGGCTCTGCGGGTAGTCGACCGGTTCCTCGACGTGCAGGGTGGTGTTCTCGAAGGTCTCGACGCCCTCGATCTCGGCGCCCGAGCCGCCGGCCTCGTACTGGCGGGGCGGCGTGGGCGCGAACACGATCGATGCCACGATCAGCGCGATGATGGCGACGCCGGCGGCTCCGCCGACGATCCACCACACCAGCTTGCTGCGGCGGCGCTTGGCAAGCTGCTTCTGGTACTCGGCGAGCTTCTCCTGTCGCTTCTGCTCGCGCTGCTGCTTCACCGTGAGGTTGATACCTGCCTGGGTGGCGGGGTTGCCGCTCTTGCGCTTCTCGTCGGGGCGCGGGGGTGTCGGGGTCATATGCGTGATCTCGGCTCGGGGCGCCCGCCGCAGGACTGTCAACGGGACTGAGGACATCCTATGCGAGCGCATGTGTGCGGGATCTGGGAAGCCGCCCACAGTCGTCTCACTCGCTGCCCCGCGATGACGGCTGCGGCGACTCCGATCGGAGGACGGGGTGCGCTATCATGGGGATCCGAATCGATTCGATGAATCGTTCGAAGACGCTCGCCGCCGAAACGAAGACTCCGTGCTCGATACCGCCTCTGTCCCCGTCCCCCCTCAGACTCCCGCCCCCGCAGCCCGCCCGCATCACACCTCGACCGGCGCGATCCGCACGCTCGGCGCGAATCCCGCGACCGCGCCGATCGTGCTCCACCCGGGTGACTCGATCTCGACCCGCCGCCGGGTGCTGTACATCATCCTGCTCGGTGCACTCACGGCCCTCGGGCCTTTCACGATCGACCTCTACCTGCCGGCGTTCCCGGTGCTCGAAGACGACTTCGACACGACCGCGGCCGCGATCCAGCTGACCCTCACCGGTACGATGATCGGCTTCGCACTCGGCCAGCTCATCGTCGGCCCGCTCAGCGACAAGGTCGGGCGCCGCCTGCCGCTCCTCATCGTCACGGCGCTGCACGTCGTGGCGAGCGTCTGCGCGGCGCTCGCGCCCACGCTCGAGCTGCTGATGGTCGCGCGGGTGTTCATGGGCGCGGGAGCGGCAGCCGGCGGTGTCGTCGCTGCAGCGATCGTCCGGGACCTCTTCGGCGGCCGGCGCCTCGTCGTGATGCTCTCGCGGCTCGCCCTGGTCTCGGGCGTCGCGCCGGTGCTCGCGCCGCTGGTCGGATCAGCGCTGCTGCTCGTGATGCCGTGGCGCGGCATCTTCGTCGTGCTGGCGATCTACGGCGCGGTGATGCTCGTGTCGGCGATCATCTTCATCCCCGAGACGCTGCCGCGCGCCCGCCGTCACGACCCCGGCGCCACGACGGTCTGGCAGCGGTATCGCAGCGTCTTCAGCGACCGGGTCTTCATCGGCGTGCTGATCATCGGAGGGATGACCTTCAGCGGGCTGTTCTCGTACCTCTCGTCGTCGTCGTTCCTGTTCCAGCAGAGCTACGGGTTCGACGCCCAGCAGTTCGGCCTCCTCTTCGCCGCCAACTCCCTCGGCGTGGTCCTGGGCGTTCAGGCCGCCGCGCGGCTGGCCGCCCGCTTCGGCCCGCAGTGGGTGATGGCCTGGTCGACGGCTGTGCTCGTCGTGGCGGCATCCGCCATCATCGTCACCGACCAGCTGGGCCTCGGCATGTGGGGCACGATCGTCCCGCTGTTCTTCTTCATGACCGCGTGCGGCTTCACCTTCCCCTGCGTGCAGGTGCTCGCCCTCGACCGTCACGGCAAGGCCGCCGGCACCGCCCAGTCGATCATCGGCGCCACCAACTTCGGTGTCGCGGGCCTCATCTCGCCGCTCGTCGGCTGGATCGCGCACGATGCCGGCATCACGGCGACGACGATGGCCTCGGTCATGGTCGGATGCGCCGTGATCGGCGTGCTCGCGCTGTGGTTCGTGGTGCGCCCCCGCACGGTGGAGCGCCTCGCGCCGTAGGCGCGGCAGGATATGGCTGCGCCGTAGGCGTCGCGCAGCCGGGCGACTCCCTCGTCCGCGAGACTGCATCCGTGCACCGAGACTGCACCTACGTCGCGCAGTCTCGGTGCGCCGTTGCAGTCTCGCGGGAAAGTGGGTGGCACTCAGGGCATGGGCTGCAGGCGGAACAGCCGGACTGTCCGCCCGGACTCGCGCTCGTAGTTGCGGTAACCCGGCCACTGCCGCTCGATCCGCGCCCACACCGCGTCGCGCCCGGAGTCGGGCACGGGGGTCGCGTGCACGCGCATCCGCCGTCCGCGCACCGAGATCGCGGCATCCGGGTTCGCCATGAGGTTCGCCGTCCACGCGGGGTGGCGACCTCCGGCGAAGTTGGTGCCCGCCACGATCGCGCGTCCAGAGCCGTCGGGCGTGTACATGAGCACCGCATCGCGCGGCGCTCCCGACCTGGCGCCGGTGGTGTGCAGCACGAGGGAGGGGACGAGCACGGAGCTGACCTGAACCCGTCCGCGGGTGAGGCGCGCGAGGATCCGCTCGATGGGCGGCAGCACGACGGGTGCGATCCGTCGGAAGGTGCGCGTACGGGTGAGCGGTGCGATGCTGGCGCGCACGACGTCGACGACTCGGGGCATGCCGACATCCTCCCCCCGGCGCGCGCGGATGTCGATCCGAGCGCGGGGCGACACAATGGTGCGATGGAGCGCTCCACACCATTGGCGACGGTCCCGCGGCTCGCGTACCTTGCGGTGGGCGTGGGCCTCCTCGCGGCGGGGTTCCTGCTCGGGCTGTGGATCTACTGGCACGGCGATCCGCCCTTCGCCATCGACGTGTGGTGGAACACGCTGCTCGCCGGCTGGTGGTCGCCGTTCCTCACCGGCCTCTCGCGGGTGATGAACTTCCTCGGTGGGGGCTGGTTCGGCGTGCTGGCCGTTCCGATCCTCGGTGCGGTGGCGCTCGTGCTGCTGCGCAGGCCCTGGTCGGCGGCGTTCTTCCTGACCGCCGAGGCCGTCTCGGCGGGGTTCGTGCAGGTGCTCAAGCATCTGTTCGGGCGCGTCCGGCCCGAGGACATCATCATCGTCTCGGACTACGGCTCGTACCCGTCCGGCCACGTCGCCAACGCGACGACCATCGCGGTCGCCGCCGTCATCCTCTTCCCTCGGCTGTGGGTCGTACTGGTCGGCGCGGGGTGGGTGCTGCTGATGGCGCTGAGCCGCACCTATCTGCACGCGCACTGGCTGAGCGACACCATCGGCGGTGCGCTGGTCGGGGCGGGCGCCGCGCTCCTGGTCGCGGGAGCCTTCGCGACGGTCATCGCGAAAGAGAGGACGGATGCCGCGGCCGCGCCGCCGTCGATAGGCTGACGCGCATGAGTGCGTCAGACCAGGCTGATCCCGCCGTCCTCGCCGCCGAGCTGGCGCGACTGCGGGCGGAGGCGGACGCCGCGGAGGCGCAGCTGAGAGCCGCGCAGGCGCGCGCGGCACTCGCGGCCGCGGAGGCGGCAGCGGCGAAGGCGGCGGCTGCGCCGGTCGCCCAGCCACCGGTCGCCCAGGAACCGGTCGCCCAGGAACCGGTCGCTGAGCTTGTCGAAGCGTCGTCGGCCGCGCCCCCACCGGTCGCTGAGCTTGTCGAAGCGTCGCCCGCTCCGTCGACCGACGACGACCCTTCGACAAGCGCAGGGACCGCGGGGGGCTCAGGGACCGCGGGGGGTTCAGGGACCGCGGAGGGAGGCGCGGGGACCGAGCGGGGGCCGCTGGGTGCAGACCAGGTCGCCGCGGTCATCAAGGGGTACACGTTCGACGGGGCGACGCTCGACCTCGGTGCACTCGTGAACGGCGACCCGGTCGCCGCGGCGCAGGTGCGGATCCCGCTCGCGATGATGAACCGGCACGGGCTGGTCGCGGGCGCCACCGGAACGGGCAAGACACGCACGCTCCAAGGGCTGGCCGAGCAGCTGGCGGCGAAGGGCGTCCCCGTGTTCGCGGCCGACATCAAGGGCGACTTGTCGGGCGTCGCCACCCCGGGCGAGCCCAGCGAGAAGCTCCTCGAGCGCACGCGGGCGATCGGTCAGGACTGGCAGCCGGCGGCATCCGTCACCGAGTACTTCGCCCTGGGCGGCCCTTCGGCAGGCTCAGGGACCAGCAATGGAGTGCCGGTGCGCGCCACCGTGTCGGGCTTCGGGCCACTGCTGCTGAGCAAGGTGCTGGGGCTCAACGAGACGCAGGAGTCGAGCCTGGGCCTGGTGTTCCACTACGCCGATGCCCACGGGCTGGCCCTCGTCGACCTGTCCGACCTGCGAGCCGTGCTCAGCTATCTGACCGGTGACGAGGGCAAGGCGGAGCTCAAGAACCTCGGCGGGCTGTCGGCTGCGACCGCCGGCGTCATCCTGCGCAAGCTGATCACGTTCGCCGACCAGGGCGCCGACGTGTTCTTCGGCGAGCCCGAGTTCGACGTGAACGACTTCCTGCGCGTCGCGCCCGACGGCCGCGGCGTCATCAGCCTGCTCGAAGTGCCGGGAGTGATCGACAAGCCGGCGCTGTTCTCGACGTTCCTGATGTATCTGCTCGCGGAGCTGTTCGAGATCCTCCCCGAGGTCGGCGACCTCGACAAGCCGAAGCTGGTGTTCTTCTTCGACGAGGCGCACCTGCTCTTCACCGACGCGTCGAAGGCCTTCACCGCCGCGATCGTGCAGACCGTGCGTCTCATCCGCTCGAAGGGGGTCGGCGTGTTCTTCGTGACCCAGACCCCGAAGGACGTGCCGAGCGACGTGCTCGGACAGCTCGGATCGCGCGTCCAGCACGCCCTGCGCGCGTTCACCCCCGACGACGCGAAGGCACTCCGCGCGACCGTGGGGACATATCCGACGTCGGGGTACGACCTCGAGCGGGTGCTGCAGGAGCTCGGCACGGGCGAGGCGATCGTGACGGTCATGAGCGAGAAGGGGGCGCCGACGCCGGTCGCGTGGACGCGCCTGCGTGCGCCGCTGGGCCTCATGTCGCCGACGCCCGCCCCGCAGATCGTCGCCGCGGTGAATGCCTCTCCTCTCCTCGCGAGGTACGGCACCGCGATCGATCGCGAGTCCGCGCGGGAGCTGCTCGCGGCGCGCATGAACGCTGCGGCCGAGGTCGAGGCGGCCGAGCAGGCGGCGCTGGCGAAGGCGAAGACGGATGCCGAGCTGGCCAGGCAGCAGGCTGCGGTCGACAAGGCGCAGGCAGCCGCGGAGAAGAAGGCGCAGCAGGAGTACGAGCGGCTCCTCAAGAAGACGTCGGGCACGACGCGGACGTCGTCGCGTGCACCGAAGTCGGGGATCGAGCAGGTGCTGGGCTCCCGGACCACGCAGACTCTGCTGAACGGCGTCATCCGCGGGGTCTTCGGCACCGGGCGCCGCTGACGACTCGGCGGCGGCGGAGTCGCCTCAGCTCCAGAGCGCGACGTGGAACTTGTTGCCGCGCCGCGACAGACCGCGCGATCCCGTCGGCGACACCATCGCCGTGGTGGCCTCCGCCGTCGTGACGAAACGCTGCAGCAGCCGCGCAGACGCGGTAGCCCGTCCCCCGTCGAGCGTCGTCGCCCACCACAGTCCCGAGACCGGTGTTCCCGCGACCGGCAGCCGGGCGAGGTCGTGCGTCGCCGTCTGGGTCGCATCGACGCGGATGCGGGGCGCCGCGACATAGCCGAGGGCGAGCATGATGCCCTCGCCTCCCGCGACCGCACTCAACGCGTCGGTCTCGCTCGTCAGCTCGATGACGTCCGGCAGCGCGGTCAGCCGACCGAACCACCGGCCCTCCTCGGTGAGCGGCTCGAATCCGCCGGGGCCGGCGAACCAGGGAACCGACAGAAGCCTGCTCACCGGGACGGGCTCCGTCAGGGACGCGAGCGGATGCTGTGCTGCGGCGACGACGACCCGCTGGTACTTGAAGAAGGGCACGGGGTCGAGCCCCGAGCTGGCGGCGAGCGCCGGGCGCGCACCGAGTGCGACATCGTAGGCGCGCTCGCGCAGCAGCGACGCGATGTCATCGGCATCCTCGACGATCACATCCATGGCATCGGATGCCACCCACTTGCCGAACACGTCGAAGATCCGGCCGGCGGCATGCTCCGCGAAGGCCGCGGTCACCAGCACCCGCAGCTCCTGCTCCGACGAACCCGCGTGCGCCACATCGCGGCGCATGGCCTCGGTGCGCCCGACGATCTCCTCCGCGTGCAACGCGAGCGCCCGCCCGCCGGGGGTGAGGGAGATGCCCGTGGGGGTGCGCGTGAACAGCCTGTCGCCGAGCTCGACGCGGAGCGAGGCGATCACCGATGAGACCGCCGGTTCGCTCACCCCGAGGGAATGGGCGGCCGCCGTGACCGATCCGAGCTTCGCGACGCGCGCGAAGGTGCGCAGCTGGCTCAGCGTCATCGCCATGGCCCCATAACCTTTCGCTTATGTCGATGTTGACACTCGACGGGGCTCAGGGCAACGTGACAACGGAGAGCGGCGCTCATGCCCGTGGTGCGCCGACAGAGGTGCGTTCGAAGGAGAGCCGCCATGCAGATTCCTGCGCCATTCGACTACGCGCGAGCCACGAGCGTCGACGACGCCATCGCCCTGCTGACGCGGTACGGGGAGGACGCCCACATCGTGGCGGGCGGCCACAGCCTGCTGCCGATGATGAGGCTCCGGCTGGCCCGACCGGAGTGGCTCATCGACATCAACGAGCTGACCGAGCTCGACTACGTCAGACGCGACGGCGATCGGCTGCGCGTCGGCGCGCTCACCCGCCATCGCACGCTGCTCGAGTCGGCAGAAGTCGGCTCGCTCTTTCCCATCGTGGTCGACGCCGAGCGGGTCGTCGCCGACCCCGTCGTGCGCAATCGCGGCACGATCGGCGGCTCCCTCTGCCAGGCGGACCCGGCTGAGGACCTCTCGACGGTCTGCACGGTCCTCGGCGCGGAAGCGGTCATCCGCGGTGCCGACGGCGACCGGGTGATCGGCATGGACGAGTTCCACGTCGGTCCCTACGAGACGGCGGTCGCCTTCAACGAGGTGCTCGTCGAGGTGCGATTCCCGATCCGGCTCCGGTCCTCGAGCGCCTACGAGAAGGTGGAGCGTCGGGTAGGGGACTGGGCGGTCGCCGCAGCCGGCGCCGCCGTGACGCTGGCCGACGACGGGGCGCTCGACGATGTCGCGATCGGCGTGACGGCGGTCGGGCTCTCCGAACGCGTCGCCGACGCGGAGGACCTGCTGCGCGGGAACCGGCCGACGGATGACCTCATCGCCGAGGCGGGGCGGCGGACCGCTGCGGCGGTCGATCCCATGACCGACCAGCGGGGCTCGGAGGCGTACAAGCGTCACCTCGCCGGAGAGCTGACGCAGCGCGTGCTGCGAAGCGCGATCGCCCGGGCGACGCGAGGCGACGAGAACGACGGACAGGGACAGGAGGCATGACCATGCACGTGACGATGACGGTCAACGGCGAGGAGGTCGAACGCGACATCGAGCCTCGCGTGCTGCTCGTGCACTTCCTGCGCGAGAATCTCGGTCTGACGGGAACGCACTGGGGGTGCGACACCTCCAACTGCGGCACCTGCGTCGTCCAGCTCGACGGGCAGCCGGTCAAGTCGTGCACTGTGCTGGCGGCCATGGCGGACGGACACGCGGTGCGCACCGTCGAGGGACTGGACGCGGGAGGGACGCTCGACCCGGTCCAGCAGGGCTTCATGGTCGAGCACGGGTTGCAGTGCGGCTTCTGCACCCCGGGAATGATGCTCACCGCACGTGCGCTGCTCGATGAGAATCCGAATCCCACGGAGACCGAGATCCGCGAGGCGATCTCGGGCCAGATCTGCCGCTGCACCGGCTACGCGACGATCGTGCGCGCCATCCAGTGGGCGGCGGAGCATCCGGCTGAAGCCGTGGAGAAGGTGGCGCAATCATGACCATCGTCGACGAGCCCCGAACGGGCAGCGAGCACGGACGCCACCACGACCACAACCCGGCTGCCGACGACGCCGCGCGGCCGGTCGGCTTCGGACGGCTGCAGCGCAAGGAGGATCCGCGTTTCATCCGCGGCCAGGGCAACTACGTCGATGACATCGTGCTGCCCGGGATGCTGCACGGCGCCATCCTCCGCGCCCCGGTCGCGCATGCGCGGATCGTTTCGATCGACACGAGCGAGGCGCTCGCGCGCCCGGGCGTGCGCGCCGTCATCACGGGGAAGGACCTCGAGCCGCTCAACCTGGCCTGGATCCCGACGCTGTCGTACGACGTGCAGTCCGTGCTCGTCACCGACAAGGTGCGATTCCAGGGGCAGGAGGTTGCGTTCGTCATCGCCGATGACCGCTACGCCGCCCGCGATGCGCTCGAGTCGATCGAGGTCGACTACGAGATGCTGCCTCCCATGATCGACGCGCGTCGCGCTCTCGACCCGGATGCGCCGCTCGTGCGCGACGAGATGGAGGGGCGGACGGACAACTTCATCAATGACTGGGAGTGCGGCGACAAGGCCGCCACCGACGCGGTGTTCGCGAACGCCGACGTCGTGGTGCGGCAGGAGATCGTCTACCCGCGCGTGCATCCGGCGCCGATGGAGACCTGCGGCGCGGTCGCCGACTTCAATCCCGTCTCCGGCGACCTGACCCTCTACGAGACCTCGCAGGCGCCACATGCGCACCGGACGGTCATCGCGATGGTCGCCGGCCTCCCCGAGCACAAGATCCACATCATCTCGCCCGACATCGGCGGCGGCTTCGGCAACAAGGTCGGCATCTATCCCGGCTATGTGCTCGCGATCGTCGGCTCGATCGTCACCGGAAAGCCGGTCAAGTGGATGGAGGACCGCTCCGAGAATCTCATGTCGACCTCCTTCGCCCGCGACTACATCATGCAGGGCGAGATCGCCGCGACGAAGGACGGCCGGCTGCTCGGCCTCCGCGCGGATGTGCTCGCCGACCTCGGTGCGTTCAACGGGACCGCCCAGCCGACGAAGTACCCAGCCGGGTTCTTCAACCTGTTCCCCGGCAGCTACACGTGGGAGGCGGTTCACGGCAAGGTCACGTCGGTGTACACCAACAAGGCGCCCGGCGGGGTGGCGTACGCGTGCTCGTTCCGAGTGACCGAGGCGTCCTACTTCGTCGAGCGGATGATCGATCGCCTGGCCATCGAGCTGGACATGGATCCCGCCGAGCTGCGCCTGAAGAACTTCATCGCCACTGAGCAGTTCCCGTACGACAACAAGGCCGGGTTCGAGTACGACTCCGGCCAGTATGAGATGACGATGCGGCACGCGATGCAGCTCGCCGGGTACGAGGACCTTCGCCGTGAGCAGGCCGAGAAGCGCGCGCGCGGAGAGCTCATGGGCATCGGCATCTCCTTCTTCACCGAGGGCGTCGGCGCGGGACCGCGCAAGCACATGGACATCCTCGGGCTTGGAATGGCCGACGGCGCCGAACTGCGGATCCATCCGACGGGCAAGGCGGTGGTGCGCATCTCGGTGCAGTCGCAGGGACAGGCGCACGAGACGACGTTCGCACAGATCGTGTCGGAGGAGATCGGCATCCCTCCCGAAGACATCGAGGTCGTCCACGGCGACACCGACCGCACGCCGTTCGGCCTCGGGACGTACGGGAGCCGCTCCACACCGGTCAGCGGCGGCGCGGTCGCCCTCGTCACCCGCAAGGTGCGCGACAAGGCCCGTCTCATCGCGGCCGCGATGCTGGAGACCCGGCCGGAGGACCTCGAGTGGGAGAAGGGCCGCTGGTTCGTCAAGGGCGACCCGACGGCCGGGAAGACGATCCAGGAGATCGCGCTCGCCGCGCACGGCACGATGGAGCTTCCCGAGGGCGTCGACGGCAACCTCGACGCGGAGGTCACCTACGACCCGCCGAACCTCACCTTCTCGTACGGCGCGTACTTCTGCGTCACCGACATCGACAAGGGCACCGGCAAGGTCACGGTGCGCCGCTTCGTCGCGGTCGACGACTGCGGCACGCGCATCAACCCCATGGTGATCGAGGGTCAGGTGCACGGCGGGCTCACCGACGGCGTGGGCATGGCGCTGATGGAGATCATCGAGTTCGACTCGGACGGCAACTGCCTCGGCGGCACGTTCATGGACTACCTCATCCCGACCGCCATGGAGGTGCCGGACTGGGAGACGGGATTCACCGTCACGCCGTCGCCGCACCACCCGATCGGGGCGAAGGGAATCGGCGAGTCGGCCACCGTGGGCTCCCCGGCGGCGATCGTCAACTCCGTCATCGACGCGCTGCGCCCGCTCGGCGTGACGGCGATCGACATGCCGTGCACGCCATCGCGCGTGTGGGATGCGATGCAGGGCAGGCCGACCGCGCCGGTGTGATCAGAGGTGAGGGGAGAACGCCGATGACGGTCAGCGCGACGGTGGCGAACAGGCAGCGTGAGCTCGAGGAGCAGCGCCAGGCCTTCGTGCGCGCGACCGTGGTGCGCACGCAGCGGCCGACCAGCGCGCGTGCCGGAGACGTCGGGGTCGTGGACGCCCTGGGGGCCCTCACCGGCTTCGTCGGCGGAACGTGCGTCGAGGCCTCCGTTCGCGAGTTCAGCCTTCAGGTGCTCGAGACCGGTGAGCCGCTGCTGCTGCAGGTGCGCCCCGGAGACGTGGGACGCAGCGAGCAGGAGGGCGCCGTGGAAGTGCACAACCCGTGTCTGTCCGGCGGGGCGATCGACGTCTTCCTCGAGCCCATCCTGCCGGCGGCGCATGTCGTCGTCGTCGGGGATGCGCCCGTCGCCGAGGCGCTCGCCCGCATCGGCGCAGCGCTCGGCTACGAGATGGAACTCGTGGACGGCGAGTCGTGGCATCCGGACGGCACGATCGCCGCCGTCATCGTGGCCGGCCACGGCAAGGGCGAAGAGCCCGCGCTGGAGCGTGCGCTCGAGGCCGGCGTCCCGTATGTCGGGCTCGTCGCGAGCCGGAAGCGCGGGTCCGCCGTCGTCGCGTCGCTCAACGTGGACGATGCGCTCAGACGGCGCGTGCACACCCCGGCCGGCCTGAAGCTCGGCGGCACCGCCCCGGCGGAGATCGCGCTCGGCGTGCTGGCCGAGCTCGTGCAGGTCCGGGCGAGCACTTCGGTCCCCGAGCCTGCGCAGTCATCGGTCCCCGAGCCTGTCGAGGGGTCGAACGACGACGCTTCGACAAGCTCAGCGACCGGGGGAACGAGCTCGGCGACCGGCGGAACGAGCCCCTCGACGGCGATCGATCCCGTGTGCGGGATGACCGTCGTCGCCGCCGAGCCCACCGCGCACACCGAGCACGAGGGGACGACGGTGTGGTTCTGCGCGGACCGGTGTCGTGCGGCCTTCATCGAGGATCCCGAGCGCTATGCCGCAGCGTGAGCCCCGTCTCGCGGCGGTCGTCCTGGCCGCCGGCGGTTCGACGCGCCTGGGTCGTCCGAAGCAGCTGCTGCCCTACCGTGACGGCGTGCTCCTGGACGCGGTGCTCGATCTCGTGCGCGGATGTCCCTTTCCGCAGCGCATCCTCGCCCTGGGCGGCTCCGCCGATGAGGTGCGGGCGACGGTCGACACGGTGGGATTCGATGTCGTCGTCAACGACGAGTACACGACCGGTTGCTCCTCCTCGATCGCCCGCGCCGTCACCGCTGTCCAGGACGAGGTGGACGGCTTCGTGCTGTTCCTCGGGGACCAGCCGGAGGTGCGCGCCGATGCCGTCGCCGCGCTCATCGCAGGGCGCGGGAACGCCCCGATCGCCGTGACGCGATACGACGACGGGATCGGGCATCCGTTCGCGCTGTCGCGAGCGACCTTCCCCGCGCTGGCCGCACTCCACGGCGACCGGGGCGTGTGGAAACTCATCGACCGGCTCGGAACGGCGGTCGCACGGGTGCGCGTGAGCGGCTCGGTGCCGCGGGACGTCGACACCGAAGAGGACTACCGCGCGCTCCTGGCCGGAGCGGCAGGGTCGGCGTGAGCGCGACGCACGAACCCACCGTCGAGGAGCTGGCCCCCGACATCGCCGCCGTCGCCGCGGGCCTCGACGGCGCCGACTACCTCGCCGATGACGGTCTGCTCACGGCGCTGTTCCTGGCGATCCGCCTGCGCCAGCCGCTGCTGCTCGAGGGCGAAGCCGGCGTCGGCAAGACCGAGGCGGCGAAGGCGCTGTCCGCGTGGCTCGACGCGCCGCTGTTCCGTCTCCAGTGCTACGAAGGCATCGATGCGGGCGAGGCGCTCTACGAGTGGAACTACCAGCGCCAGCTGCTCGCGATCCGTCTGGCCGAGGCGCGCAACGCCGCGATCGGCGACGACGACCTCTTCACCCCCGAGTACCTGCTGCGCCGTCCCCTGCTGCAGGCGATCGAGCATCCAGGGCCCCGGCCGGCGATCCTGCTGCTCGACGAGATCGACCGAGCCGACGCGGAGTTCGAGGCGTTCACCTTCGAAGCGCTCGCCGAGGCATCCGTCACGATCCCCGAGCTCGGCACGATCCGCGCAGTGGAGCGACCCATCGTCATCCTCACCTCCAACCGCACGCGTGACCTGCACGATGCCCTGACCCGCCGCTGCCTCTATCACTGGATCGACTTCCCGGCGCCGGATCGGGTGCTCGAGATCGTCCGGCGCCGCGTGCCCGGCGCATCGGAGCCCCTCGTCCTGCAGGCGGTCGACGCGGTCGGACGCCTGCGGTCGCTCGATCTCGCCAAACCCCCCGGAGTGGCCGAGCTGATCGACTGGGTCTCGGCTCTCACGGTGCTGGGGCTCGCACGCATCGACGCCGAGACGGCGGCTCTCACATGGGGCGCCGTCGTGAAGAATCGCGACGATCTCGAGGACGTCGCCGCACGCGGCGGGAGCTGGCTGGTGGCCTCCGATGGCTGACGGGAGGGATCGCGCGGTCACGGTCGACCCGGCGAAGCTCGCGGTCGGCTTCGCCGACGCGCTGCGTCGCGCGGGGATCGCGGGCACCCCCGACCGGTCCGCGTGGCTCGTGCAGGCGCTGCGCCTCGTGCCGCCGCACTCCCGCGCAGAGCTCTACTGGATCTGCCGTACCGTCTTCGTGACGTCGCAGCAGCAGCTCGAGCGGTTCGACGCCGTCTTCGACGCCGTCTTCGGCGGATCCGAGGATGCGGCATCCTTCCGCGGCGATCCGAACGCGTCCGACAGCACCGCTCTCCGGCGTCGTGCCCCGCGTGATGCGCGACAAGTCGAGCGGTCGGCGCGCGCGGCGCAGGACGGATCGACATCACCGGCGTCTCCGGGCTCCGAACAGGGGCCCGACGACGAGGAGGAGCGCCCCGGCGCGTTCGTGCTGGCCACGAGTCCGCAGGAGCGACTGCACGACACCTCCTTCGATCTGCTGTCACCGGACGAGATCGCGCGCATCCGGAAGCTGGTCGCCGCACTCGTCGTGGCTGTCCCGATGCGCCCCGGCCGCCGTGACCGGCGGTCGCAGCACGCGGGTGACCGGCTGGACATGAGGCGCACGGTGCGCGCCGCGAGGCGCAGCGGCGGCGACGCGTCGCGGCTCATCCATGCCGTGCGGCTGCCGCGCCCGCGCCCCCTGGTGCTGCTCTGCGACATCTCCGCGTCGATGGAGCCCTACACACGCGTGTTCCTCTCGCTGATGCAGGCGGCGGTGGTCACCAGCCGCGCCGAGGCGTTCGTGTTCGCGACGCGTCTCACCCGACTGACCCGCCATCTCGCGGCCCGCGACCCCGACCGTGCGCTCGAGCAGGCCGCCGGTGCGGCGCGCGACTGGGCAGGCGGAACGCGTCTGGCAGACGGCATCCGCTCGTTCATCGACGGGTATGGCCGGCGCGGGATCGCCCGCGGCGCCGTCGTCGTGATCCTCTCCGACGGATGGGCGCAGGACGACCCTGCCGACATCGAGCGCGAGATGGCGCGGCTTGCCCGCCTCGCCCACCGCATCGTGTGGGTCAACCCGCGCCGCGCGGCCCGCGGGTACCAGCCGCTCGCCGGCGGCATGGCGGCGGCGCTGCCGTACTGCGACGCATTCGTCAGCGGTCACAGTTACGCCGCGCTCCAAGACCTCGTCCGCGTCATCGCGGACGACACCGCCCCGTCAACCGGAAAGAGGATCGTCTGATGGAACTCGAGAGCAGCTTCACTGTCAACGCGCCGATCGAGGAGGTGTGGGCCGCGGTGATGGATGTCGAGCGCATCGCGACCGCGGTGCCGGGCGCAGAGCTCACCGGCAAGCTGTCGGACACCTCCTATCAGGGCCTCGTCAAGGTCAAAGTCGGCCCGCTGACGATGCAGTACAGGGGACAGATCGAGCTCATCTCCCGCGACGATGAGACGCACACCGCCGCATTCCGGGGAAAGGCCCAGGAGAAGGCCGGCCAGGGCACCGCGGCCGGAACCGCGACTGTGTCGCTGACACAGGACGGCGAGGCGACGACCGGGGTCGTGCACGGCGACATCTCCCTCTCGGGCAAGGCCGCGGCGATGGGCAAGGGCGTCATCAGCAAGGTGGCGCAGCAGATCATGGGGATCTTCGCGAGCAACCTGCAGTCGATGCTCGCGGGCGACGGTGATGCGAACAGCGGCGAGTCGGTCGACGGAGCCGTCAACGGCCTGTCCATCGTGGCGGGTGCGATCGGCTCGATGTTCCATCGCGACAAGGACAAGGACAAGGACAAGGACACGGGCGAGGGTACGGACCCGGATCAGGAGTGACACATGCGCGACGTCCTCGACACGCTGCTGGACGCCTGGAGGGCGGGTGAGGCCGCCGGCCTCGCCACGGTCGTGCGCACATTCAAGTCCGCGCCGCGTGATGCCGGCGCCGCGATGCTGGTGACGCCCGACGGCGCCGCGACCGGATCGGTGTCCGGCGGATGTGTCGAGGGTGCCGTGTACGAGCTCGCGACCGAGGTGATCGGCGGGACATCGCCGGTGCTCGAGCGGTTCGGCATCAGCGACGACGACGCCTTCGCCGTCGGCCTGACGTGCGGCGGCGTGCTCGACGTGTTCGTCGAGTCGGTCTCCCGGCAGACGTTCCCCGAGCTGGAGGGCGTCGCCGCCGACATCGAGGCCGGACGTCCCGTCGCCGTCGCCACCGTCATCGAGCACGTCGACCCGTCCCGCGTCGGGCGCCGCATGGTGGTCCGGCCCGACGCCGCCGAGGGGTCGCTGGGAAGCGCGGGAGCCGACCGGCGCGTCTCGGAGGACGCGCGCGGCCTCCTGACGGGAGGGATCACGGCGACGCTGGGGTTCGGGCCGGACGGCGAGCGTCTCGATGAGGGGATGCGCGTGTTCATCAACAGCTTCGCCCCAGCGCCCAGGCTCATCGTTTTCGGCGCCATCGACTTCGCCTCGGCGCTCGCACGCCTGGGCGGCTTCCTCGGCTACCGCGTCACCGTGTGCGACGCCCGCCCGGTGTTCGCCACCCCGGCGCGCTTCCCCGATGTCGAGCTGGTGGTGAGCTGGCCCGACCGCTACCTCGCGCAGCAGATCGACGAGGGGCGGATCGACGAGCGGACCGTGATGTGCGTGCTGACGCACGATCCCAAGTTCGACGTGCCGGTTCTCACGGTCGCCCTCCGCGGGCCGCGGGTCGCGTACATCGGAGCGATGGGATCCCGGCGCACGCACGCCGACCGGGAGCGGCGGCTGCTCAAGGCCGGCCTGACGCAGGAGGAGATCGACCGGGTGCACAGCCCCATCGGGCTCGACCTCGGCGCTCGCACTCCGGAGGAGACCGCCGTGTCGATCGGCGCCCAGATCATCTCGCTGCGCTGGGGCGGCTCGGGGGCGGAGCTGTCCGAGACGACGGGACCCATCCACCGCGCTGCCCGTCCGCCCGCCGAGGCGACCCCGTTCGTGCGCTGACGGCCGTGAGGAGGCATCCTCCCGTCAGGCGTGCCGTTCAGACACAGATGAACGACGGATGCCGACGGCGAGCGCCCCAGCGGGCCGAGGGCGGATTAGCCTTGCATCATGGCGACGAAGCCCCCGCGTGCAGACATCGACGAGTCGCGCGTGCGCGTCACCCGACCCAAGAAGGTCGCGGTCGGCGTGCCCGCCGTGCTGCACGCGCTGCAGATCGCGAACGAGCAGATGGGGGTCGGCCGCAGCATCCAGTCTCTTCTGCGGGTGAACCAGAAGGACGGCTTCGACTGCCCGGGCTGTGCATGGCCCGAGGAGGACAAGCGGCACATCGCGGAGTTCTGCGAGAACGGCGCCAAGGCGGTCGCCGAGGAGGCGACGATCCGTCGCGTCGAGCCGGAGTTCTTCGCGGAGCACTCGGTCGCCGAACTGGAGGCTCACGACGACTGGTGGCTCGGTCAGCAGGGGCGGCTGACGCACCCGATGATCCTCGACGAGGGCGCGACCCACTATCACCCGATCTCTTGGGATGACGCGCTGCACGAGATCGCTTCCGCGTTGAAGGCTCTGGACGATCCCGACGAGGCGATCTTCTACACGTCGGGCCGCACCTCGAACGAGGCGGCGTTCCTGTATCAGCTGCTGGTGCGCGGATTCGGCACGAACAACCTGCCGGACTGCTCCAACATGTGCCACGAGTCGTCCGGATCGGCGCTCACCGAGACCATCGGCATCGGCAAGGGAACGGTGTCGATCGGCGACATCCACGAAGCGGATCTGCTGATCGTCGCCGGGCAGAACCCGGGCACGAATCACCCGCGCATGCTGTCGGCGCTCGAGAAGGCGAAGAACGCCGGTGCCACCATCATCGCGGTGAACCCGCTGCCCGAGGCGGGTCTGGTGCGGTTCGAGAACCCCCAGACGGTGAAGGGCGCGATCCTCGGCGGCACCAAGCTCGCGGATCAGTTCGTGCAGGTGCGCCTCGGCGGCGATCAGGCGCTGTTCCAGGCGATCGGCAAGCACCTGCTGGAGTGCGACCCTTCGACAGGCTCAGGGACCGGAGGGACAGGCTCAGGGACCGGAGGGACAGGCTCAGGGACCGAACCGTTGCTCGACCACGACTTCATCGCCGCGCACACCAGCGGCTTCACGGAGTATCGCGCCGCGATGGCGGCCACGCCATGGCGTGAGCTGGTCGCGGCGACGGGGCTGCCCGAGAAGACGCTGCGCCGGGTGGGCGAGGCGGTCCGGGTGTCGAAGGCGACGATCGTGTGCTGGGCGATGGGACTGACTCAGCACAAGCACTCGGTGCCGACGCTGCGCGACATCGTCAACGTGCTGCTGCTGCAGGGGAACATCGGGCGCCCGGGCGCCGGCGTCTGCCCCGTGCGCGGCCACTCGAACGTGCAGGGCGATCGCACGATGGGCATATACGAGAAGCCGTCCGAGGCGTTCCTCGCGGCACTCGACCGGGAGTTCTCGTTCACCGCGCCGCGGGAGCACGGACACGACACCGTCGCCGCGATCCGGGCCATGCGCGACGGCCGCACCCGATTCTTCATGGGCATGGGGGGCAACTTCGTCAGCGCCACGCCCGACACCCTCGTCACGGAGGCGGCGCTGCGCAGCACCGACCTCACGGTGCAGGTGTCCACGAAGCTCAATCGCTCGCACGTGGTCACCGGCCGCCGCGCGATCATCCTTCCCACGCTCGGCCGCACCGACCGCGACCGCCGCGGCGCCGGTGAGCAGCGGGTGTCGGTCGAGGATTCCATGGGCGCCGTCCACGCCTCGCGCGGTCGCCTCGCCCCGCCCTCCGAAGACATGCTGAGCGAGGTCGCGATCATCGCGCGGCTGTGCGCACTGCTGTTCGAACCGGTGGCCGGCGCCCGTCCCGGTCCGGCGATCGTCGTCGACGCCGCGGTCGCCGTCGACCGCGGTCAGCCGGAGCATGGCGAGATTCAGGAGGACGCGCCTGCCGTGACGCGCTCCACGCAGGATCAGTCCTCTTCCGATCGCGCCGGATCACGGCATCCGCTCAATCGCCCTCGCGCGGACTGGGCGGCGCTCGAGGCCGACTACGCGCTCATCCGCGGCCACATCGAAGCGGTCGTGCCCGGATTCGAGGACTACGACGCGCGCATCGACAAGGGCCGCACGCTCTTCCTGCCGAACGGCCCCCGCGACGAGCGGCGCTTCGCGACGTCGGACGGCAGGGCGCAGTTCACCGTCAACCCGCTGGAGTACCCTCGCATCCCGCGCGGACGCCTGCTGCTGCAGACCCTCCGATCGCACGACCAGTACAACACCACGATCTACGGCAAGGATGATCGCTACCGCGGGATCCACGGGGGCCGGCGGGTGATCATGGTGAACCCGAAGGACATCGTCTCGCTGGGCTTCGCCGACGGCGAGGTCGTCGACATCGTCTCGGAGTGGACGGGACCGGACGGCGTGGTGCAGGAGCGTCGCGCCGAGGCGTTCCGCATCGTCGGCTACGACACTCCCCGCGGGAACGCCGCCGCCTACTATCCGGAGACGAACGTGCTCGTGCCGCTGGACTCGGTCGCCGACGTCAGCGGCACGCCGACATCGAAGTCGGTCGTCGTGCGGCTCGAGCGGCGCGACGCCGCGGTTCCCTAAGCTGGACGAATGCACCGCGCCGCCGTCATCACGGTCTCGAATCGTTCGGCCGCCGGCGTCCGCGAAGACACCAGCGGACCTGTCGCGGTCGCTGCGCTGCGCGACGCCGGCTTCGCGTGCGACGACGCCGTGATCGTGCCCGACGGCGCGGACAGTGTCGAACGCGCGCTGTCCGCGTACGTCGAGGCGGGCGTGCAGCTCATCGTCACGACCGGGGGCACCGGCGTCAGTCCGCTCGACGCGACTCCGGAGGGCACGTCGCGCGTCATCACGCGCGTGGTGCCCGGCGTCGCCGAGGAGCTTCGGCGGCGCGGCGCGGCCGAGAAGCCGGCGGGGATGCTGTCGCGCGGCCTCGCGGGTGTCGTCGACCCGCATGGAGCATTCGTCGTGAACCTTCCGGGGTCACCCGCCGGCGTCGCATCGGGCATGCCGGTGGTGGTCTCGGTCGCGCGCCACGTGATCGACCAGCTCTCGGGGAAGGACCACTGATGGGCGGCGTCCGGCTCGCCGCGATCAGCGACGCCGCGCTCGACCTCGATGCGCACCTCGCGGCGGTCGATGATCCGGCGATGGGTGCGGTGACGACGTTCGTCGGACGGGTACGAGATCACGATCCGGATGCCGCATCCGCCGTCGTCGCGTTGGAGTACTCCTCGCACCCCGACGCCGAGGCGACGCTGCGCCGGATCGCGGAGACCGCGAGCGGCGCGACGAGTGCGCTCGTCGCCGTGTCTCACCGCGTGGGGCGGCTGGAGGTCGGCGACATCGCCGTGGTGATCGCGGTGGCTTCCGCGCACCGGGCGGAGGCGTTCGAGGTCTGCCGGGCCATCATCGAGACGATCAAGACCGACCTGCCGGTGTGGAAGCGGCAGGTCGAGGCGGACGGCACCAGGTCCTGGAAGGGCATCGGCGGCTGACTCCCACCCGTCGACTTCGAGTCAGCCTCCGGCGAACGGCGGCAGCACGTCGACGAGGTCGTCGGCAGCGAGGGCGGTGGCGTCGTCCACCCGGCTGCCCCCGACGAGCACCGCGCAGCGAGGGAGGATGCCGCCGAGCGCCGGGTGCTGCGTTGCCAGCGCGCGGCGGAGCGCGCCGAGAGTCGGCTCCTCGCGACGCTCCCGGTCGAGACCGGTCGCCTCCTGAGCAGCGGCGAAGTATCGGACCAGTGCCACTACGCCTCCCAGTCCGAAGCCAGCGCGGCGACCGCCGCGAGCGCCTGGCGGACGGCATCCGGATCATCGCCTGCACGCCCCGCGACCAGCCCCGCCACGTACGCGCCGAGCGGTGCCGCGGGCCGGGCGACGCCGTTCGCGACGTCCCGCGTCAGATCGAGCACCGCCGCGACGGGCACGTCGTCGGAGCTCAGACCGAAGTGCTCGCGCAGGGCGGCAGCCCAGTCGTCGAGGGCCTCGGGCGGCAGGGTGCGGGACTGGTCGCTCATGGTGCCTCCTCGGTGGGAAGGGTCGCGGCGCGCGTGCGCGCCCTCTCCAGATCCTCCCACGTGTCGATGTCGTCGGTCAGGTCCCCCGGCACCACCACGACGGTGATCGCGAGGTCTTCGACCAGCTCGCGCACCGGGGCGTCGCGACCGCGATCGGGAAGTGCCGCCGCTCGGCGGCGGAGCGCGGCGGTCCGGTAGATCCCGGTCAGCCACTGCGGCCTGCTGCCGGGGTCGCCGAGGCAGATGCCGTCCGCGTCGGGCGGCAGGAGCGGGAGGTCGACGGTGAGACGCGCGACCGCGTCGGCGGCGCGCGGCAGGTCGCAGGCGAGAAGGAACGTCCATTCCGGCAGGGTTCCGGCGTCGGCCCATGCCTCGAGCACCGCGACGGTGCCGGCCACCGGGCCGCCGAACGGGGGATCCTCGCGCACCCATGCCACGTCGAGGCTCTCATCGAGCACGTCGGCTGCGACCGTGATGGGGCGAGCCCCGGCATCCGTCACCGCCGTCACCGTCGCCGCGAGGAGGGTGCGCCCGCCGACCTCGAACAGCGGCTTCGCCGCGCCGTCGACCCGCGACCCGCGTCCGCCGGCGAGCAGGATCGCGCCGAGCTCGGCCTTCTCGGTCACGCCTCGCCCGGCCTGGTCCAATCGCCGCTCTTGCCGCCGGTCTTGGCGACGATGCGGACGGCCTCGATCGACGTTCCCTTGTCGAGTCCCTTGACCATGTCGACGACCGCGAGGGCGGCGACGGCGACGGCGGTGAGCGCTTCCATCTCCACGCCCGTGCGATCCGCGGTGCGCACGGTGGCCTCGATCGCGACGCCGTCGTCCTCGACGACGAGGTCGACGGCGGCGCCGTGCACGCCGATGACGTGGGCGAGCGGAAGCAGGTCGGGTGTGCGCTTGGCGGCCTGGATGCCGGCGATCCGCGCGACGGCGAGTACATCCCCCTTGGGCACCGATCCGTCGCGAAGCGCCGTGATCACCGCGGGCGCGCACCGCACGAAGCCGCGCGCGGTGGCGGCCCGCACTGTCGGCTCCTTCTGTGTGACGTCGACCATGCGGGCCCGGCCCGCGTCGTCCAGGTGAGTGAAGCTCATGTGATCAGCATGACATCGACGAGGTCGCCGGCGTCGACCGCCTCGACGTCGGCGGGGACGATCGCGTACGCCTCGGCACGCCCGAGTCCGCCCGTGAGATGCGAGCCGCCTGCGGTGGCCGGCACCGCCCGCCATCCCGCCGGGTCGCTGCGGTCGATCGCGACGGGCAGGTACTGCGTGCGGCCGGGTGGTGTGCGCCAGCCGGATGCCGCAGCCAGGCGGATCAGCGGACGATGCAGATCGGTGCGCCCGTGCATCTTCGCGAGCGCGGGGCGCACGAAGACCTCGAACGACACGGCCGCGCTCACCGGATTGCCCGGGAGCCCGAACACCAGGGTGCCGGCAGGGGTGGAGCCGAACCCCTGCGGCTTGCCGGGCTGCATCCGCACCTTCGGGAACGACATGAGGTCACCGAGCGTGCTCTTGACGACCTCGTACGCGCCGGCGCTCACCCCACCGGTGAACACGACGACGTCGGCGCCCAGGGCCTCGGCCTCGGCGATCGCGCGGCGCGGGCCCTCGCCGTCGTCGGAGATCGTCGCCCGCAGCACGACCTCTGCCCCGGCCTCGGCCGCCAGGCCCGCGAGGAGCTCGCCGTTGGACTCCGGGATCTGCCCGCGCCGCAGCGGCGTGCCGGGGGCCGCGAGCTCGGAGCCGGTCGACACGACAGCGACACGGGGAAGGCGCGTGACCCGGACCTCCACGACGCCCGCCGCCGCGGCCGCTGAAGCCTGCAGCGCGCCGAAGACGCTTCCCGCGGGCAGCAGTTCGTCGCCGACGACGGCGTCCTCGCCGCGGCGGCGGACATGCGCGCCCGGCCCGCGGGGGGCGGCGACCACGGTGATGGTGCCGAGCGAGTCGGCGAGCCCGCCGACGGTGTCTTCGAAGGGGACGATCGCCGTGGCTGCGGCGGGCACGGGCGAGCCGGTCATGATCCGGACGGCCTCGCCGTGCGCGAGGGGCGGGTCGAGCTCGGTGCCCGCAGGAAGGTCGGCGACCACGGTGAGCGACACCGGCGACTCCGCGGAGGCCTGGGCGACATCGTCGAACAGCACCGCGAAGCCGTCCATCGCCGAGTTGTCGAAGACCGGGATGTCGACCTTCGCCGTCACCGGTTCGCGCAGCGTCCGGCCGCGAGCTGCCGAGAGGGGGACCGAGTACGCCTCGAGCGGAGAGGCTGCGGCGAGGACGACGGCGAGATGCTCCTCGACGGCGCGGAGTCCGTCGGCCTGCTGTGCGTCCGCGTTCATGCCGTCACTCGGGGGCGAGGTGCGGCATCCCACGCCGTCATCCCGCCGGCGAGGACGGATGCCGCGATGCCGGCCTGCTGCAGGGTGCGCGCCGCACGCACTGCGCGGGCCCCGACCTGGCAGACCACGACGACCGGTCCGGACCCCGCTTGAGCGGGGTCGGCGAGGAGGCTCCCGAGGGGGATCGTCACCGCGCCGGGGATGACGCCGGTCGCCGTCTCGTGGGGTTCACGCACGTCGATGAGCGTGGCACCCTCGGACTGCGCGACGAGCGCGGACGCGAGGTCGACGTGCGGGACTGGCACGGCGGCGACCGCGGCCGGCGCGTGCGCGACCGGGACGGATCGCTGCGCGCTCGAATGCAGGGGCACCTCGTCGCTGCGACCGCGCAGCGCGTCGATCACGAGAACACGACCGAGCAGGGGTTCGCCGATGCCCGTCAGGAGCTTGATCGCCTCGGTGGAGAGGATCGCGCCGACCTGCAGGCACAGGGCGCCGAGAACTCCGACCTGCTCGCATGTCGGCACCTCGCCCACGGTCTCGGGCGGGTAGAGGTCGCGGAGGCGCACGGCCGGCGCTCCGTCCGGCGGCGCCGACCAGAACACCGTGACCTGGGCGTGGAACTCCTGCACGACGCCCCACACCAGCGGGATCCCGAGGTCCTCGCATGCGTCGGCGACGAGTTCCCGGGTCTGGAACGTGTCGCTTCCGTCGATCACGATGTGCGCGCCGGAGAGCAGTTCGCGCGCATTGCCCGCGGTGAGCCGGGTCCGCAGCGGCCGCACAGCCGTCCGCGGCGAGAGGTCCGCGGCGATCCGCACCGCCGAGTCCACCTTGGCCTCGCCGACATCGCTCATGCGGTGCATCACCTGGCGCTGCAGATTGGATGCCGCGACCACGTCGTCGTCGATCACGGTCAGGGTGCCGACGCCTGCGGCGGCGAGGGCCAGCAGGACGGGGGACCCGAGCCCGCCCGCGCCGACGACCGCGACGTGGGCTGCCGCGAGGCGGCGCTGTCCGAGTTCGCCGAACCCGGCGAGGCTCGCGTGTCGCGCGGTGCGCGCAGCCTCGTCGGCGTCGAGAGCGTGGACCGGCTCCACCAGTGGAGGGAAGGGCATGACCCCAGGCTACGACCGGCGGGGCGCGTGCGGCACGGGAAGCGGCGCATCGGTGGGTTGCAGGTGAGCATCGGATCCGCACGTACGGATCGAAGCCCTGTTTCCACCCGCACCTGCGGTGATAGCGTGCAGGTATGTCCGAGTACAAGATCGCCGACGCCGCCAGGCTGCTCGGGGTGAGCGACGACACCGTGCGCCGGTGGGTGGACGGCGGAGTGCTGCCGACGACGGGTTCGTCGCCCGCGGTGATCCCGGGCGACGCGCTGGCTGCTCGCGCCGTCGAACTCGCTGCGGCACCGCCCGATCGGGGCGACGTGCTCTCGAGCGCCCGCAACCGGTTCGTCGGCCTGGTGACCCGGGTGCAGGTGGACGGCGTGATGGCTCAGGTCGACATCCAGTCCGGACCACATCGGGTCGTCTCCCTGCTGTCGTCCGAGGCGGTCAGAGAGCTCGGGCTCGAGGTCGGATCGCTCGCGGTCGCGATCGTCAAAGCCACGAACGTCATCCTCGAGACCCCGAAAGGCTGATCGTGCGCACGCTCACCCGACTGGCGGCTGCTGCCGCGGCATCCGTCGCCCTCGCCCTCGCCCTCGGCGGATGCGCGACCCCCGACCAGCCGGCGGGCGGCTCGACCGACTCCGGCGCGACTGCGGCTCCCGAGCTGACCGGCACGCTCACGATCTACGCCGCCGCCTCGCTCAGCGCCGCCTTCGACGAGATTGCGGAACGCTTCGAGCAGCTGAACCCGGGCGTCGACATCGCGCCGATCTCGTACGACGGCTCGAGCACGCTCGTCACCCAGCTCATCGAGGGCGCCCCGGCCGACGTGTTCGCCTCGGCGGACGAGAACAACATGCAGAAGCTCGTCGACGCGGGTCTGGCCGCCGGGCCCGAGCTGTTCGCGACGAACACGCTCGTCATCGCGATGCCGGCCGGCAACCCCGGTGGGGTCGAGGATCTCGCCGACCTCGCCGACGACAGCGTCACCGTCGTGCTCTGCGCGCCGGAGGTGCCGTGCGGGGCGGCGTCGCAGACCCTGCTCGCCAATGCGGACGTCGTCGTCACCCCGGCGAGTCTGGAGCAGAACGTGACGGCCGTGCTCACGAAGGTGGCAGCCGACGAGGCGGATGCCGGACTGGTCTACGCGACCGACGTCCAGGGTCGTGACGACGTCGAGTCGATCGTGCCGGAGGGCGCCGACCAGGTCGTCAACCGCTACCCGATCGTGGCGCTCGACGACGTCGAGAACGCCGAGATCGCCGCCGCGTTCATCGCATTCGTCCTGAGCGACGAGGGGCAGGCCATTCTCGCGGGCCTCGGCTTCGGCGCTCCGTGAGTCGGTCGGCCGAGGTCGGCGGCTTCCTCCCGCGGATCCTCGCCGTGCCCGCCGTCGTCGGGCTCGCGCTCCTCGTGGTGCCGCTGGGCACGCTCGTGGCGCGGGTCGAGTGGTCGACGCTGTGGGCGGACATCACCGCGCCGGCAGCGCTCTCCGCGCTCGGGCTGTCGTTCCTTACCGCACTCCTGGCGACCGCGGCGTGCGTCGTGCTCGGCATCCCGCTCGCCCTCCTCATCGCGCGGAGTCCCCGCCGCACCGCCGCGGTCATGCGTGCCCTGGTGACCATCCCGCTCGTGCTCCCGCCGATGGTGGGCGGCGTGGCGCTGCTGTTCCTCTTCGGCCGTACCGGCTGGCTCGGCGGCGCGCTCGCCGATCTCGGCATCCGGGTCCCGTTCACGACCGGCGCGGTCGTGCTGGCGCAGGTCTTCGTCGCGCTGCCCTTCCTCGTGCTCGCGCTCGAGGGGTCGCTGCGCTCGACCGGCATCGCCTACGAGCAGGCGGCGGCCACGCTCGGCGCCGGACGCTGGACGACCCTGTGGCGGGTGACCCTGCCGCTCTCGCTGCCGGGGCTCATCGCGGGCGTCATCCTGTGCTTCGCCCGCGCGGTCGGCGAGTTCGGCGCCACCGCCCTGTTCGCGGGGAACGCCCCGGGGGTCACCCAGACGATGCCGCTCGCGATCTACACCGCGTTCAACGGCTCCGGAGTCGGACAGGGAACCGGCGTCGCGCTGTCGCTCCTCCTGCTCGTGACGGCGATCGCGGTGCTGCTGCTGGTCCGCGCGTGGCGACCGGAGGCGCCGCGATGACCGGCGGAGCCCTCGACGCGCACGTCGTCGTCCGCCGCCGCGACCTCGTGGTCGACATCGTCATCGCCGCCGCGCCGGGCGAGATCGTGGCGATCATGGGCCCGAGCGGCGCCGGCAAGTCGACCCTCCTCTCGGCGATCGCCGGCCTGGCGAGGCTGCATGCCGGCAGCATCCGAATCGATGAGACGGATGCCGCGACCACCGCGCCCCGCAGGCTCCACGTTCCCGCGGCTCGACGCGGAGTCGTGATGCTGAGCCAGGATCCGCACCTGTTCCCCCATCTCACCGTGCGCGACAACATCGCCTTCGGTCCTCGCGCGCGCGGCGTCGAGCGGACCGTCGCGGACGCCGCGGCCGACGAATGGATCTGGCGAGTGGGCCTGGACGGCATGGGGGACGTGCGGCCCGCCGCGCTCTCGGGCGGCCAGCAGCAGCGCGTCGCGCTCGCCCGCGCGCTCGCCACGGAGCCCAAGCTGCTGCTGCTGGACGAGCCGCTCACCGCGATCGACGCCGAGACGGCGGGCGACATCCGCGCGCTCCTGCACGATCAGCTCGCCGCGACCCGCGTGACGACGCTGCTCGTCTCGCACGACGCGGTCGACGCGGCGTCGCTCGCGGCTCGGCTCGTGATCGTCGAGGAGGGCCGGGTCGCGCAGGAAGGTCCGGTGCGCGAGGTGCTCAGCATCCCCGCGACCCGCTTCGCCGCCGTCGCGGCAGGCGTCAACCGCGTCATCGGCGTCGCTCGAGGAGGGCGATGGGTGTCGCCCGACGGCGAGGTGGTGCTCGCGGCCCGCTCCGGCCGCGGGACGGGAAGGCCGGCCGTCGCCGACGGCGAGCCGCTCGCCGCGCTGTTCCGGCCCGCGGCGGTGCGGCTCGAACGCCCCGAGGAGCTCACCTGGACGGCGGCGCTGCGGCTGCGCGACGTCGAGCCGTCGCCCGCGGGCGAGTGGCTCGCGCGCGTGGTCCGACTCGAGCAGACGCCGGCGGGAGCGCGCGTGCACACCGCCGAGCCCGCCGTGGCCGTCGACCTCGCCGCCGACGACGTCGCCGCGCTCGGGCTCGCGCCGGGCGTGCCGGTCCGGCTGCGCGTCGCTGCCGCCGATGTGCGGATTGCGGCGGTTGCGGCATCCGCCGTCTCGCCCGCTGTCGTGCCCGCCGAGATCACGCGCCGCCCTCGGTAGACTCGCCCGGATGACCAGCATCCGTCCCTTTCGTCCCGGCGACGAGCCCGCGCTCGCCGACATCTGCCTGAGAACAGCGGATGCCGGGACCGACGCCACGGGGATCTTCGACGACGACGACCTCTGGGCGGAGATCTTCGTGCTGCCGTATGTCGCACGGCATCCCGAGCTCGCCTTCGTCGTCGAGACCGACGACGGGCGCGTCGCAGGGTACATCGTCGGCGCCCCGGACACGCGTGCGTTCGAGGATTGGTTCCGAGGCGCGTGGTGGCCGCGCTTCGCCGAGCGCTGGCCCCGGCCGTCCGTCGAGGTGTCGCGTCAGGACGGCACCCTCGTCTACGCGTACGGCCGCCGTGCCGGGGCCGAGCCGTACGGCGACGAGTATCCGGCGCACCTGCACATCGACCTGCTGCCCGAGCTGCAGGGGCAGGGCTGGGGACGCCGACTCATCGACACGCTGGTCGCCGCGCTGCGCGAGCGGGGTGTGAGCGGCGTGCACCTGGCCGCGGCATCCGAGAACACCGGGGCGGTTGCCTTCTACCCGCGCGTCGGCTTCACGCCGCTGCCCTCGCACGAGGGCGTGCAGGCCTTCGGGATGCACCTGTAGTCCGCGGACCGGTCGGCGCGGGGTCTCCGACCGTTCGCCTGTCCCGAAATACGCGCGGGCGTGTTCCACCTCCCGCGGCGCGGCAGCGCCACTGCTCCGCTGTCGCAACACGCCGGGCGGGCCTGCAGAGTGCGACAGGCGAGCAGCCGGCGCGTTCGGTGCTGGTCTCCTCACCCGTTCGCCTGACCCGAAGTGCGCGCGAGCGTTCCACCTCCCACGGCGCGGCAGCGCCACTGTTCCGCTGTCGCAACACGCCGGGCGGGCCTGCAGAGTGCGACAGGCGAGCAGCCGGCGTTCGGCGGCGCTGGGCATGCTCGGCGGCGCTGGGCATGCTCGGCGGGGAAGGGCAAGCTCGGCCCGGAAGGGGCATGCTCGGCGCGGGGCGAGAAGCGAGGGGGTTCAGGCGGGGGAGAGGCGTCCTGACTCGATCCGCACCACGCGGTCGACGAGGGCGGCGGGCGCGGCGACGTGCGAGATCAGCACGACGGCCTGCTCGGGGCCGACCGCGCTCAGCAGGTCGGTGAGAAGGGCCTCGGATGCCGCCGGATCGACGCCCGCGGTCGGCTCGTCGAGCACCAGCACCGGGAATCCGCGCAGCAGGGCGCGCGCGAGCGCGATGCGCTGCGCCTGACCTCCCGACACGAGCACCCCGCGCTCGCCGACCCGCGCGTCGAGGCCGCCGCGCTCCCGCAGCCAGGGACCGAGGCCGACCCGGTCGAGAGCTGCCTCGAGGTCGGCATCCGTCGCCGTGTCGCGAGCGAAGAGAAGATTCTGCCGGATGTCCTCGTCGAAGAGCATCGGATGCTGCTCGCACAGTCCGACGGTGAGCCGCACATCATCGGATGCGAGCTCGTGCACCGAGCGGCCGCCGATCTCGTAGTCGCCATCGGTCTCCAGGAACCGCACGAGAGCGTGGGCGAGGGTCGTCTTGCCCGCTCCGCTGGATCCGATCACGAGCACCCGTTCTCCGGGGCGGATGTCGAGGTCGACATCGTGCAGCGACGCTCCGGCCGTGCCCGGCCACCGGACCGATGCCCCGCGCAGTGTGAGACCGCCTCCGAGCGACGGCGCCTCGCCCGTCGGAGGCACGGACTCCGGTGCGATGTCCGCGGGGGGCTCTGCCGGGACGGCGTTCGCGATCCGGTCGGCTGACGCGCGCACCTGGCGCCACGCCGAGGCCGCCATCGGCACCGTCGCGAAGACCTCGAACACCGCCATCGGCACGAGCACCGCGACGGCGACCCACGGTCCGGCGAGGGTCCCGGATGCCGCGCCCGGCGCGCTCGCGAAGACGGCGGCGATCGACGCGGCGCCGGCGAGGACGGAGACGACCGCCGCGGTGCCGGCCTGGGCGCCGGCGCGCCGAACGACCGCGCGGCGGAGGGTCGTCTCGGCCGCATCTATGCGCGCACGGCTCTGCCCTTCCGCGCCGTACGCCGTGAGCACGTCGAGGCTTCCGAGGTGGTCGAGGACGGCATCCGCGAGCCGTGCCCGAAGAGGTGCGATGTCGCGCTCCGCGCGCGCACCGGCCGCCCAGCCCCAGAGCGTGGCGACCAGTCCCGCCACGACGAGGCACGCGAGGAGGGTGAGCGCAGCCGGCCACCACACGAACGCGAGGAAGACGACCGCGCCGAGCGCGACCGTCGCCGACGAGACGAGGGGCTGCACGACGCGCAGCGGAAGGTTCTGCAGGTCGTCGACGTCGTCGACGAGCGCGCCGAGCACCGAGCCGCGTCGGGTGCGGGTGAGGCCGTCCGGGGCGAGCGGGACGAGACGGCGCACGAGCGACGCTCGGATGGTCGCGAGCTGCCGCAGCGCCGCGTCGTGGCCGGTCAGCCGCTCGAGGTACCGGAACACCGCGCGCGAAAGGGCGAAGAACCGCACGCCGACGACGGCGAACGAGAGGTAGAGCACGGGCGGCATCTCGCTCGCCCGGACGATGAGCCACGCGCTGACCGCGAGGAGGGCGACCGCCGACGCCTCCGACGCGAAGCCGGCGGCGAGGGCGGGCCAGAGGCGCCGCGCCGGCGGCAGCGCGCCTCGTAGCACGGCGCCCGGCGTGGTCACCCTGTCGGCGTGGTCTGCCCGCCGCTCGCCGGTCGCATTCTGCGGGTCCGCCCGGCGTGTTGTGACAGGCGAGCGGGGGGTGGGGGTGGCGGTGGCGGGTGGGAGTTGCTCGCCTGTCGCATTCTGCGGGTCCGCTCGGCGTGTTGTGACAGGCGAGCGGTGGGAGTGGGCCGGCGTCGCACCGTCGGCGGGGGCGCCGTCGGCGGGACCGGAGGCTCCGGGACCGGTCCGCGGCGGGTCGAGGTCGGCACTCACGCCGGAACCTCGCTCGGCTCGAGCCGCACGACGCGGTCGGCGATCGCTCGCGCGGAGGTGCGGTGCGACACGAGCAGCACGGCGGCGCCTTCGTCTGCGAGGGAGCGGACGCTCCGCCACAGGCGCGCCTCGGTGTCGGGATCGAGTGCCGCGCTCGGCTCGTCGAGGGCGACGACCGCCGCCCGGCCGCGCAGGCGACGGTAGAAGGCGCGGGCGACGGCGACGCGCTGCGCTTGCCCGCCCGAGAGGCCGGCGCCCTGCACGCCGAGGTCCTGCGCGGGGTCGAGGTCGTTCGCGCACGCCAGCTCGAGTGCCCGTCGCACGAGCGCGTCGTCGGGTGCGGGATCGCCCAGCGCGACGTTGTCGGCGATCGGGCCGGCCACGAGCCCCGCCCGCTGTCCGGCCCACCCGAGCCACGTCGCGGGGTCGAGAGTGCGCACATCGGCTCCGGCGAACGTCGCCTCGCCGTGGAAGTCCGCCGCTCCGAGCAGCGCCGCGAGGAGGCTCGACTTGCCTGCCCCGCTCGGCCCTTCGACGAGGGTCACCGAGCCGGGCGCCGCGACGAGGTCGACACGAGGCAGCATCCGCTCGCCTCGTCGGACCTGTACCCCCTCGAGGACGAGCGCTCCCGCCGCGTCCCCTCCTTCGCCGACCTTGCCCGTATGGCGCCGACCTTGCCCGTTCGGCGCCGGCCTCACCCCCGGTTCGTCGCTCGGAAGGGGCAAGCTCGGCGAACAAGGGTCATGCTCGGCGGGAGTGGGCGGGGAGACGGCGGGGGCAGGAAGAAGGCGGGCGGCGTCGAGGACGTCGAAGACGTCGTCGGTCGCGGCGACGCCCTCGGCGGCGGCGTGGAACTGCACGCCCACCTGACGCAGCGGCAGGTACGCCTCGGGGGCGAGCAGCAGCACGAACAGCCCGACGCTCAGCGCGAGCGCCCCGTCGATGAGGCGGAAGCCGATCGACACCGCGATGATCGCCACCGAGATGCTGGCGAGGAACTCCAGCGCGAACCCTGACAGGAACGAGACCCGCAGCACCCGCATCGTCTCGCGTCGATAGGTGTCGGTCACGCGTTCGATGGATGCCGCGGCGCGGTGCTGCCGTCCGAACACCTTGAGGGTCGACAGCCCCTGCACGGTGTCGGCGAACCGCGCGGCCAGCTGCTGGAGCGTCCGCCACTGGCGCTGCTGGACGGCGCGCGTCGCCAGCCCGATGAGGATCATGAACACCGGGATGAGGGGCAGGGTCAGCAGCACGGTGAGTCCGGAGATCCAGTCCTGCCACCACATCACGAGCAGCAGGATCGGGGTCGCGACGACGGTCTGGACGAGCTGAGGCAGGTAGCGGCCGAAGTAGGCCTCGAGCGCGTCGAGTCCGCGGCCGGCGGTCACCGCCAGCTGCGCGGAGTTGCGGCCCGCGAGCCACCCTGGCCCGAGCAGGCCGATCGCGGCGAGGAGCGCCGTGCGCAGCTGGGTCTGCACCCGCGCGGACGCGCGCGCCGCGACGACCTCACGCGCCCACAGCAGCAACGCGCGCACCGCGACGACGGCCGCGAGCGCAGCGAGGGTCGCGGAGAGGTCTGGCCACGGCATCCCGTCGATCGTGCCGACGATCGCCCGCGTGAGCAGCCACGCGAACGCGACGATCACCGCCGTCTGCGCCACTGCGATCGCGCCGATCGCGACGAAGAACCCGCGTGAGGCGCTCGCGTAGCGGATGAGCCGCGGGTCGACGGGCTTCGTACGCACCGGAGCCTGTCCCGGGTCGTGGGTGTCACTCATCGCTTCGACCCTAGGGCACGTCTCGTGGCGGTCTCACCTGCTGCGCGGTGCCGACAGCGCAGGCGCACTCGGGCCCGGCGGGAACACCCCACCTCATCCGGCGCTGGCGACCGCTAACGCCGAAGGCCCTCGATCACGCGGGCGGCGGCGCTGCTCATGTGCTCGTCCAGGTAGGCTCGCGCCGCCACCGGGTCGCCGTTGCGGATGTGCATGATGATCGGTCGGTGCCGTTCGACGGTCATGTTGTCGAGCGCGGTGTCGGGACCTGCGGCGATGATCGAGGCGCGCACGAATCCCGAGATCCACCGCCACGTTGCCACGAGGGTCGGGTTTCCGGCCGCGGTCAGGAAGATCTCGTGGAAATCGAGATCGGCCTGCACCCGCTGCGCGAAGGTGATGTCGGGGCGGTCGAGGCGCGCCAGCGCGGACTCGAGGTCGGCCACCACCTTCGTCCGGTCGGGCAGCGCGCACGTCATGCCGATGCCGAGGCTCTCCAGCGAGCCGCGCACCTGGAAGATGTCCTCGACCTCTTCGGGGGAGACGACGCGCACCGAGAGGCGTCCGCGGCTGTCGGCGACGAGGAGGCCCTCCTGCTGCAGATGCCGGAACGCCTCGCGCAGTGTTCCCCGGCTCACGCCGAGCGACTCGCTCAGCTCGACCTCGCCCAGATGGGTGCCCGGAGGGAGCGTGCCCTCGATCACCGCATCGCGGAGCCGGTCGAGGATCATCTCCCGGCGTGTGCGCAGCTCGACCGTGCCGAGCGATCCGATGCCGTTGCTCGCGCTCACGTCAGTACCTCCAGGTGTCGGGCCCCGCGACCAGTCGCGTGGCCACGGCTTCGATGATACGGGCGAGAGAGGTCGCTCCCGCGTCGGGAGTGCCGACGCTCTTCGCCGCGAGAGGGCGCGCGCGACCGAGCTGCGGGACGAGGTCCGCAGTCGCCGCGGCTGCGGCAGTCGCCCGACGCGAGGCTTCGACGAGCCCCGCCGGCGTCACCACGTCGCCCAGGGCATCGACGAACGGCACGAGGGCGTCCACCATCGTCTTGTCACCGGGCTTGGCCCCGCCGCGCGTGGTGATGGAGTCCGCGGCGGTGCGGATGGCGTGCGCCCAGGTGGCGGCATCCGGCGCGTGCTCGTCGCCCACCACGGCGCCGGCGGCCACGAGAGCCCCTCCCCACAAGGCACCGGAGGTGCCGCCGGCGATGTCCGACCACGCGGTGCCGGCCGCGCGGAGCATGCCGCCGAGTCCGGCTCCCGCGGCGATGGCGCGCCGCGCGGCGGACGACGCGGCACGCGTGCCGCGCTCCATTCCGATGCCGTGGTCGCCGTCGCCCGCGATCGCGTCGATGCGCCCCAGCTCCTCGGCCAGCTCGCTCATGGTCGCGGCGATGAGATCGAGGACGGATGCCGTTTCCACGGCCGCTGCGCGAGACGCAGGCGTCCCGAGAACGGTCGTCTCGGCCACGAGACCGGACGCCGCGAGTCCGGCGCGTTCGGCGTCGTTGAGCTGCGCGCTGCGGGCGACGGCCCCCTTGCGATACGCGGGCGTGTCACTGGGCGAGGTCCACAGGCCCTCGAGCTCGTCGTCCAGCCAGAACAGGGTGAGCGAGACCCCCGCCATGTCGAGGCTCGTGCAAAGCTCGCCGACATCGGGCGAGACGATCGTGACCCCGGCGTCGCGCAGCAGCACCGCCACCGTCCGGTAGACGACGAACAGCTCTTCGTACTTCACCGTGCCGAGGCCGTTCAGCAGCAGAGCGGCACGGTCGCCGCGATCGGCGGGGACGTCATCGAGCAGGCGCGCGACGAGCATCCGGGCGAGGCCCTCCGCGGTCGGGATCGGCACGTCTTCGATGCCGGGTTCGCCGTGGATGCCGAGGCCGACCGACATCATGCCGTCCGGCACTGTGAACAGCGGCGCGTCGGCGCCGGGGAGGGTGCAGCCGCCGAAGGCGACGCCGAGCGTGCGCGTGCGCGCGTTGGCGCGTTCGGCCACGGCGCACACGGCATCCAGGTCGCGGCCTTCTCGCGCCGCCGCGCCGGCGATCTTGAAGACGACGAGGTCGCCGGCGATGCCGCGTCGCTTGTGCCGCTCATGCGGCGGCGCCGAGGCGATGTCGTCCGTGACGACGAGCACGCGCGCAGGGATGCCGTCCGCTTCGAGCCGTTCGACGGCCTCGCCGAAGTGCAGGACGTCGCCGGCGTAGTTGCCGAAGGAGAAGATGACGCCCTTTCGGCGGTCCGCGGCCTTGGCGACCGACACCGCCTGTGCGGCCGACGGCGACGAGAACAGGTTGCCGACGACGGCGCCATGGGCCAGGCCTTCGCCGACCAGGCCGCAGAAGGCGGGGTAGTGTCCCGAGCCTCCTCCGGCGAGCACGGCGACCTCGTCGTAGTGCGTGCTGCGCACGACACCACCGGGCACCGCCACGACGTAGTCGGGATAGGCGGCGGTGAAGCCCTCGAGCAGTTCGGTGGGGAATGCCTCCGCGGCATTGAAAAGGCGGGTCATCGGCGACCTCCAGCTAGATGTGTCGTAACCACTGTACTTGACTGTCAACAGTCAAACAACTAACATTCGAACGAATCCCGTGCGACGATGTCGCCGCGCCGAAGTGGAGACACCGTTGACGTTCGATCCCGCAGTCGTGGTCTGTTCCACGATCTCGCTCCGCCATCTGCCGCTCGACCAGGCCCTCGAGCGGATCGCCGCTGAGGGCTTCACCGCGATCGATCTGGGCGCGCTCCCCGGCGTGTGCGATCACGTTCCCGTGCCGCTGGACGACGCCGCGGTCGCGAGCGTCGCCGACACCGTCACGCGATCCGGTCTGCGCGTGGTGTCGGTGAACGCCGACGTCGGCGACCTCAACCGACCGCTGACCGAACCGGAGGCCGAGGAGCGTCGCGCCCACGTCGAGCGGCTGGTCGCCCTGTGCATCGCGGTCGGGGCGACGGCTCTGGTGCTGCCCAACGGTCGCCAGGATCACGCGCCGTTCGTCTCCGACGCGGCGGACACCGCGCTCGTGGCCGCCGAGCTCGAGCGGATCCGCGCGGTCGTCGAGGCCTCTGGGCTTCGGCTCTGGGTCGAGGCGCCGCACCTGCTCCGCTTCCACGACTCGATCCAGGCGAGCGCGCCGCTCATCGAACAGCTCGACGACCGCATCGGGCTCGTGTGCGATACGAGCCACATCGTCGCGTCCGGCGGGACGGTCGAGGAGTTCGCGGAGCGGTTCGGCCCGCACATCGCACATGTCCACATCCGCGACGCGGAGCCGGGCTACATCCACCACTCGGTCGGCAACGGCACCGTCGACTTCGCCGCCGCGCTCGCCGCGCTCGCACGCAACGGCTACCAGGGCGTGTTCAGCCTCGAACTCGAGACGCGCGATGTCGAGAACGAGCATCGTGCCCGCGCCGCGCGCGAAGCAGCCGAGTACATCTCCGACCTCCACTCCTCGAAGGGAACAGCATGACCGACACCAGCACCTCTTCCACCGCCGTCGTCACGGGCGCCGGCTCGATCCGCGGGATCGGACGGGCGACCGCACGCCGACTCGCCGCCGACGGGTGGGCGGTGGCGATCCTCGATCTCGACGGCCAGGCGGCGCGGTCCGCGGCCGACGCGCTGGCCGAGGAGTTCGGCATTCCGGCGCTCGGACTCGCGGCCGATGTCACGGACGAAGAATCGGTGGATGCCGCCATCACCGCCGTCGAGGAGCAGCTGCCGCCCGTTGCGGGCCTCGCGAACATCGCCGGCATCACCTCGCCGGTCGAGTTCTTCTCGACGACGCTCGACGAGTGGAACCGCGTGTTCGCGATCAACGCGACGGGCACCTACATCGTCACCAAGCGCGTCGCGAAGGGCATGGTCGACCGCGGCTACGGACGCATCGTCAACATGTCGTCCGTGTCGGCCCAGCGCGGCGGCGGCGTGTTCGGAAAGGTGCCGTACTCGGCTGCGAAGGCGGCGATCCTCGGCTTCACCCGCGCGCTGGCCCGCGAGCTCGGCCCGACCGGCGTCACGGTCAACGCCGTCACGCCGGGAGTGGTCGACACCGACATCCGCGTCGGGGCGACCACCCCCGAGCTCGAGGCGAAGCTCGCCGCCGACGTGCCGGTCGGGCGCCAGGGCACGCCCGAGGACATCGCCTCGCTGTTCGCGTTCCTGATGGGTCCCGAGTCCGGCTACATCACCGGGGGCACGCACGACATCAACGGCGGATCGCACATCAACTGATCGCGCCCGCGCGATACGGAGGGCCGATCCCGAACGGGATCGGCCCTCCGTATCGCGTCCGATGCGCTCCAGGATGGCTCAGAGTGCGCCCTTCGCAGGGTCGCCGATGGGAATCGCGACGAGGCGCTCGACGGCGACGGGTCGCTCGAGCAGGCCGTCGAGGGCGGCGTTCAACGCGGCAACGGCTGGGCCGGCGCCATGCGCGTCGAGAGTCGCGTGCGACAGCCACTTCTCGATCATGACGATCGTGCCGTCACTCTGCTCCTGGATGCAGTAGAGCTCGCACCCTTCTTCCGCGTGGACCTTCGGCATCGCCGTCTCGAGGGCGGCGAGCACGGCATCCCGCGCGTTCGACTTCGGGACGAAGACGGCGGTGACGACGACGGGTTCAGACATGGTTTCCTCCGGGGATCGAGCATGATAGGGCGTGCGGGCATGCGGCGTGCGGGCACGGCGTTCAATGCCGCGATAGATGCCGGTGTGGTCGAGGCCCCCGTCGCCCTGCGCGACGAGCTCCGCGAACAGCGTGCGCGTCAACTCTGCCAGCGGGAGCTCCAGTCCGGACGCGGCCGCGGCGTCGGACGCGAAGCGGAGGTCCTTCAGCTGGTTGACGGCGCTGCCGCCCGCGGTGAAGTCCTCGTCGATCCAGTTCGCGACCTTCTGCCGCAGGAGAGTCGAGCCCGCGAGGCCGCCCTCGAGGATGTCGGCGAGCGCCGAGAGATCGAGGCCGGTGCGGCGGGCGAGCAGCATCGCCTCGGAGATCGCGGTGACCCCCGCAGCGACGATCAGCTGGTTGCAGACCTTCGCCATCGCGCCGGCTCCCGACGGGCCCATGTGCCGGATCGTCGATCCCAGCGCTTCGAAACACGGCATGGCGCGCTCGACCGCGTCGGCGTCGCCGCCGACCATGATCGAGAGCGTGCCCGCGGCCGCGCCGACGACGCCGCCGCTGACGGGTGCGTCGAGGAGACGGATGCCGTCGGCTGCCAGCGACCGCGCGAGGGCTGAGACGGCCGTGGGCGAGACGGTGCCCATAACGATGAGCACGGGGTCGGTGATTCCGCGGTCGCGCCACCCGGCCCGAAGACCCTGCGGACCCTCGAGGACGTCCGTGACGCCGCCGAGATCGGTGAGCACCGTGATGACGACGCGTGCGGCAGCGTCGGACGGCGTGTCGGCGAGGGCCGCCCGGCTGCGGAACCGATCCGCGGCCGCCGCTGAGCGATTCCACAGCACCGGATCGAAGCCGGCGGAGAGCAGCCGCTCGGCCATCGGCGCGCCCATCGCGCCGAGGCCGAGCAGCGAGATGTCGCTGGTCAACGTGCTGCGACTCCGGCGAGCTGCTCCGTCTCGCGGCGCAGCCGGATCGCGATCTCGAGGCTGTCGTCGACCTCGACGTCCTCCCAGCGCACGATCCCGCCCTTCGGGACATCGTTCTTGAGCGGGACGTGGTGGGCGAGCGCGACGGGAAGGTAGCCCTCTCGGACCGAGGTCTCGGCCGAGACGAGCTTGCCCCACACCGTGTAGCCGCCTTCGCCGTCGAGTGTCTCGCCGGCGTGCAGGTCGCGCTTGGCGGTCGCCACGACGTCGGCCGTGAAACCGACGGGGTGGCCTGTCGACACATTGCGAAGCGCGGCGTTGGCCACCGAGATGTTCAGCTCGAGCCCGACGTAGTGGTAGGGACGGTACAGCGCCGCATAGCGACCCGTGGGGTCGGGGTGCCAGGGGTATTCGGTGAAGCAGCCCGCGACATAGTCGTTCGTGGCCTTGACGACGACGAAGACGCCCTCCTGCGTGTTGTGGGGGATCCAGTCGCCCGCCCGCGTGACGCTGGACATGACGTCGACGGTGCCCTCGTGGGCGAGCACGCCGCCCACCGACTCGGGGCGGCACACCGTGGCGATCTGCTCGAGATCGCCCGGCGTGAAGGTGAGGCCGTCGTCGCTGGGCACCAGGCCGGCGGCGTTGGCGACCGCGGCCATCTCGATCGCAGCCTTCGTGCCGTCGCGGAACGACGTGTGCATGTAGGGGTTGAGCTGTCCGGAGTCGGTGAGCTCCTTGCTGAACTCCCAGTTCTCCCAGACGTTGTCGGGGTTCATCTCGTGGTAGTGCGAGAGGTACTTCGCGCCCTTCCCCGCACACACGACGTCGAAGCCGCTCGTGCGCGCCCAGTCGACGAGCTCCCAGATGAGCGCCGGCTGGTCGCCGTAGGCGAGCGAGTACACGACGCCGGCGGCCTTCGCGCGCGCCGCGAGAGCCGGCCCCGCAAGTGCGTCGGCCTCGACGGTGACCATGATGATGTGCTTCCCGGTCTCGATCGCCCGCAGCGCGTGGTTGATGCCGGCGATCGGATTTCCCGTCGCCTCGACGATGACGTCGAGGTCTGCGTCGAAGAGCGCGGCGGCGCTGTCGACGACGGCGGTGGCACCCGATGCGAGCGCCGTGTCGACGTCGTCGACGTAGTCGCCCGGGCGGCCCACGAGATCGAAGGCGGCCTGGGCGCGGGCGAGGTTGATGTCGGCGATCGCGACGATCTGGATGCCGGGAGTATTGCGCGCCTGAGCGAGGTACATGGTGCCGAAACGGCCGGAGCCGATGAGGCCGATGCGGATCGGACGATTCGCGGCGGCGCGATCGGAGAGGAGCGAGTGAAGGTTCATGCGGACAGACTGTAATCGATATCAATAAGTTTCACAAATGCGGGGAATGTGGCTTAGGCTTGCGTGCAGGCATCCGAGAGGCGAGACATGAAGCAGCCGACGATCAGTGACGTGGCCGCCGCGGCGGGCGTCTCCGTCGCCGCCGTCTCGCGCGTTCTGAACGACGGGCCGGTCGCGGAGGCGACACGGGCACGCGTGCTCTCGGCCATCGCGTCGCTGGACTACCGGCCGAGGACCGCGGCCCGCGAGCTGCGCAGCCAGGGTCAATCGACCCTGGGCCTCGTGCTGGCGGACCTGTCGAATCCGTTCTTCGCACAGCTCGCCGATCGCATCGTCTGGGAGGCACGCGCACGGAGCGCGCAGGTCGTGCTGCTGACGACCCGCGAGGACGCGACATTCGAAGACGACGCGATCAAGGCGCTGCTGTCGCGGCGCGTCGGCGGGGTGATCGCTACGCCCACGGCGGCGAACTCGCCGGCCTGGAGTCGGCTCGGCGAGTCCGGCACCCGCCTGGTGTTCGTGGATCGCAGCGTCGAAGGAGTGACTGCCGACGTCGTGCGCATCGACAACGAGTCGATCGCGTTCGAGGCGACAGCGCGGCTGCTCTCGCTCGGCCACCGCCGCATCGGCATCGTGGCAGGGCCGGCTGACTCGAGCACGGGTCGCGAGCGGGTGGAAGGGTATCGCCGTGCTCTCCACGAGCACGGCGAGCCGTTCGACGGCGCCCTGGTGCGGTACGTCCCGTTCCGGGGCGAGCAGGGCGGCGACGCCGTCGGCGCCCTGCTGATGCTGGCGGACCCGATGACGGCGCTGCTCATCGCGAACACCGCGCAGAGCACGGCGTGCGCACGCCGGCTGCGACTGGCGGGCGTGGCGATCCCCGGCCGGCTGTCGCTCATCGCCTTCGGCGACGAGCCGTGGACGGAACTGCACGACCCGCCGATCTCCGTCGTCCGCCAGCCGGTAGCGATGCTCGCCTCGCATGCCGTGGAACTGGCCCTTCGGGAGGCGGGGGAGCCCGCCGAGATTCGCGTCGCGGCCGAACTCGTCCAGCGCGCCAGCATCATCGCTCGCTGAGCAGTTGACATGTATGGTCTTTTAATGTCAACATTACGAGTGTTGACTGTTCTACAGTAAACATCGCATTGACAGTGAGTGCAGCATCCCGCATATCATTGGCTAGATGGTCAGACCAATCGCAAAGGAGCGACCGATGGCATCCCACGGCATCGTCGAGCGCGTGCTCACCTGGCTGGATCGCACCCTGCAATGGATCGGCGTGGTCCTGCTCGCGGTCGTCGTCTTCGCGGTGACGTGGCAGGTGCTCGCGCGCTACGTCGTCTCCACGTCGAGCGCGTGGACGAGCGAGCTCGCGTCGCTGGCCTTCGTCTGGCTCGCGATGCTCGCGATTCCGATCGGCATCCGCCGCGGCCGGCACATGGTGCTCGATATCTGGGAGTACTTCCCGTATCGCAAGTGGCTCCAGCGGGCGGTGACCACCGTCGCTGCGTTCATCGTGATCGCCACCTTCCTGCTGCTCGTCCTGTTCGGCTTCGAGGCCGCAGGCCCGGCCTTCAACCGGACGATGGCGGGTCTGCCGATCTCCTTCGGCTGGATCGCCATCGCGGTGCCGGTCGGTTCGGTCTTCAGCGCGATCTTCGCCGTCGAGGCGTGGTGGCGCGTCTTCAACGCCGACGAGGGCGTCGATCCGCTCGACGACCCCGTCCTGTACCAGCCCGACGATGTCGTCGTGATCAAGGGAGAAGTCTGATGGGTCCGAGTCTCCTCAGCGGTTTCGCCACCGCGATGCTCCTGCGCGTGCCGATCGGCATCGCGCTGGCAGCGGCGTCGTTCGTCGCGCTGTGGTTCACCACCGACATTCCGCTGACGGTCGGCGCACAGCGCATCGTGGCGGGCATCACTCCGTTCCCGTTGCTGGCCATTCCGCTGTTCGTGCTCGCCGGAGCGATCATGAACGAGGGCGGCATGACCAAGCGGATGCTGGATCTCGCCGACGCGATCGTCGGCGGCATGCGCGCGGGCATCGCCCAGACCACCGTCGTCACGTCGCTCGTCTTCGGCGGCATCTCCGGCTCGGCCGTCGCGAGCATCTCGTCGCTCGGCCGCATCCTCATCCCCGCGATGAAGGAGCGCAAGTACCGCCCCGCCTACGCCGCCGCGGTCATGGGCGCGGCCCCCGTCGTCGACCCCATCATGCCGCCGTCGATCACGATGATCGTGTACGGGGTGGTATCGGGCACGTCGATCGGCGCGCTCTTCTTCGCGGGCATCGTGCCGGCCTTCATCTACGTCTTCATCCTCATGATCGTGGTGCACTTCACCGCGAAGCGCCTCGGCTTCACGAAGGAGGCCATGCAGGAGGCCAAGGACCTCAACCGGATCGGCACGATCCCCAGGGAGGAGCGCGCGAGGTTCTGGCCGTCGCTGTGGAAGGCGCTGCCCGCGCTGCTGCTGCCGCTGCTGATCCTCGGCGGCATCCGATTCGGCTGGTTCACCCCGACCGAGGCGGCCGCGGTCGCGGTGGTCTACGCGCTGATCGTCGGCCTGTTCGTCTACCGCGAGCTGAGCTGGAAGCGATTCGTCTACGCCATGGCGGACTCGACGCTCATCGTCGGCCTCATCATGCTGGTGCTGGCCTGCGCCCAGATCTACTCGTGGGCGCTGACGGCCGGGCTCGTGCCCCAGGCGATCGCCTCGGCGATCTTCTCGGTCAGCGAGAACCCGGTGGTGCTGCTCCTGCTGATCAACGGGGTGCTGCTCGTCATCGGCATGTTCATCGAGGCGAATGCGGCGCTGATCATCCTCACGCCGATCCTGTTCCCCATCGCAATGGAAGCGGGCATCGACCCCGTGCACCTGGGAATCATCATCGTCGTCAACCTGAGCGTCGGACTGCTCACGCCACCGGTCGGCATCGGCCTCATGCTCTCGGCGCAGCTCGCGAAGGTGAATCTCCTCCAAGCGGTGAAGGCGGTGGTGCCGTTCCTCGTGGCGGGCCTGCTGTTCCTGCTGCTGATCACCTTCGTTCCCGACATCTCGCTCTGGCTGCCCAGACTCATGCTCGGCTACAGCGGCTGACCATCCTGACTCGCACACACCCCCAACCCACCCACCAAGGAGTGATCATGAAGAAGTCCATCCTCGCTGCGGTCGCCATCGGCGCGGTCGCCGCATTCGCCCTCACGGGCTGCCGCGGCGGCGCAAGCAGCGCCGGCAACGGCGGCGACGACACGAGCCTCGAGGACGTCGCCGCGGCCACGCTCGTACTGGGACATGCCGGCGCCGAGTCCGACATGCGCCAGACGGCGTCGCTGCAGTTCAAGGAGCTCGTCGAAGACGCCACCGACGGCAAGCTCACCGTCGAGATCCATCCGGCGTCCACGCTCGGCACGTGGGAGGAGATGATCGAGGGCCTTCAGCTCGGGACGGTCGACCTCGTCATCGAGTCCCTGCTCTCGCTGGAGACCTACACCAACCTCGCGAGCGTCGAGACGGCGCCGTTCCTCTACGACGGCTACGACGCGTTCTCGAACGTGTGGGACGGCGATCTCGGCGTCGAGATCAAGGACGCCATCGGCGAGGCGTCCGGCTACGAGATCCTCGGCAACATGTACCGCGGCCCGCGCGAGCTCACGACGAAGCAGCCCGTGACGAACCTCGACCAGCTCCAGGGCCTGACCATCCGGACGCCCTCGGCGGCCACGATGCTCGCGACCTGGGAGGCGCTTGGCGCGCGCGCCGAGGCGCTGCCGTTCAACGAGGTGTACTCGGCGCTGGAGTCGGGCGTCATCGACGGGCAGGAGAACCCGCTCGACGCGATCTACTTCAACTCGATCCACGAGGTCGCGCCGAACATCACCGAGACCAGCCACATGTACGCGAACTACCACTTCCTGATGTGGCAGGACGCGCTCGCCGGTATGCCGCAGGTCTACCAGGATGCGATCCGTGAGGCCGCTGAAGAGGTCGGCAAGACGTACACCCAGACGACGCTCGACAACATCGACGAGTACAAGAGCGAGCTCGAAGACGCCGGCGCCGTGTTCCACCCGCTGGAGGACCGCGAGAACTGGGTCGAGGCGACGCAGTCGATCATCGACGGACTGCCCGAGCAGGTTCAGGAGTGGGTCGCGCAGATCCGCGGCTGATCACCACGCACGACAGCGGGGCCGTCTCCCGGGGGGCAGACGGCCCCGCTGTCGTGCGCGCTGCGCTACTGCTCGTAGCCCTCGATGGGGACGCTGGCGTAGAACGATGTGATGTGCTCGCGGACGAGACGGCCGGCGGCGGCCGGGTCGCCGGCCTCGATGGCGGCGAGGATCTCCCGGTGCTCCGCACGCACTCGCTGCGCGGTGCCGCGCCAGTCCTCGAGCCGGGCGTAGGCATCGACCATCTGCCGGTTGATCGCGCGCCGCAGGGTCGACATGAGCCGCGCGGTCAGGGCGTTCCCGCTGGCCTGGGCGATCCGCACGTGGAAGCGCGCGTCCAGCGCGTTGAAGTCCGCCGTCTCGATCTGCGGCTGGTCCATCTCATCGAGGATGCCGGTGAGCTCGGCGATGTCGGCGGGGCTCGCCTGCTCGGCAGCGCGCTCACAGGACCACGTCTCGAGCGCGAGACGGGTGTCAAGCAGTTCCCGGTGCGTGAAGTGGCCGAGGGCCAGCTGCAGGGTGAGCGGCTCGACGAGGTCGTCGCTGGCGGCCCCCTTCAGGAAGGCGCCGCCCTCGCCCCCGCCGCCGCGGCGGATGTCGAGGATGCCGAGCGCCTCGAGCACCCGCAGACTCTCGCGCAGCGACGGGCGTGAGACCCCGAGCAGGACGGCCAGGTCGCGTTCGCTGGGCAGGTGGTCACCCACGCGCAGGTCGCCGCTGAGGATGCGCTCCTCGATCTGCGCCATCACCTGCTCGTGCGTGCGGACGCGGCTGACGGGCGTCCACCCGGTGTGGGTGCTGTCGCTCATTCGGGACTCCTCGGGTATCGGTCGGCCACCGAGGATCGCTCCGTCAGTGTCCGCGGAACTCTGCTTCCAGCTCACGACGCAGGCGAACGGCCGGAAGGTTCTCGTCCACGTCGATATCGTCCCACGTCACCGTGGCACCCTTGGCCACATTCCGGATGAGCTTCGCGCCGTGCGCCAGCCCGAGCGGCAGCGCGCCCACCTCGAGGGAGGATCGCGCGGGAGCGAGCTTCCCGAACACCGTGAAGCCGCCCTCGCCGTCGAGGGTCTCGCCCGCGACCAGGTCCTTCTTGGCCGTCGAGACGACGTCGCCGCGGAAGCCGGTCGGAGCACCCGTCGCCTCCCCGCGCAGCACGGCGCTCGCGATGCTGACCCCGAGCTCGAGGCCGATCATGTGGTACGGCCGGTAGAGCGAAGCGTACCGGCCGGTCTCGTCGGTGTGCACGCCGTACTCGCCGAAGCACTGCGCGGCGTAGTCGGTGCGCGCCTCGAAGGTGACGTACACCCCCCAGCGCAGGTTGTCGGGCACCTCGGTGCCATCGCGGTGCATGCTCGAGGCGATCTCGACGGTGCCGGTGCGCGAGAGGCTGCCGCCCAGCGCCTGCGGGCGGAACACCGTCGGCAGATCATCCTTGGAGGCGGCGGGGAAGTTCAGGCCCTCCTCCTGGGGGATGAGCCCCGTGCCGTTGGCGACGGCGGCCATCTCGATGGCCGATTTCGTGCCGTCCAGGAACGAGTTGAACATCTTAGGGTTGAAGTCACCTGAGGCCAGCTGCTCCTCGGTGAAGCCGTAGTAGTCCCAGACCGTGTCGGGAGTCGAGTAGTGGTACTCCGGCAGGTACTTCGTGCCCTTGCCCGCGCACACCACATCGAAGCCCACGGTGCGGCACCAGTCGACGAGCTCGCAGATGAGGGCGGGCTGGTCGCCGTACGCCATCGAGTACACGACTCCGGCCTCTTCGGCACGCCGGGCCAGCAGCGGCCCGACCATGCAGTCGGCTTCGACGTTGACCATGACGATGTGCTTGCCCTGCGCGATCGCGGCGAGTGCGTGCTCGGCGCCGACGAGGGGGTTCCCCGTGATCTCGAGGATGACCTCGATGCGCGGATCGGCGATCAGCGCGCGAGAGTCGTCGATGACCGCCGTGCCGCCCGTGGCGTGCGCCTCGTCGAGCGTCGCGGCCGCGTAGCGCTCGGCCGTCCACCCGGTGCGATGCATGGCCGCGCGCGCCTTCGGTACGTCGAGATCGGCGACGCCGACGACGTGGAGGGTGGGGCTCACCGCCGCCTGCGTGAGGAACATCGAGGCGAACTTGCCGGCGCCGATCACACCCACCCGGACGGGTCCCTCACTGTGCATGCGCGCGGTCAGCTTCGAGTAGAGGTTCATCGTCGACTCCAACGGCTTGGGTAAAATGTAAGATGGTCAGACCAATGATGCCACACCAGTGGAAGGTCCGCCAGCCGACCTCCGGTTCAGTGGTCGACGGATGCCGCGGCGCGCTCGATCCGGGATCGCGTGACGCGCTTGCGGAAGACCCAGTACGTCCAGCCCTGGTAGAGCAGCACGAGGGGCAGGAAGATCACGGCCGCCCAGGTCATGATCGTGAGGGTGTAGTCGGTGCTCGACGCGTTCTCGATGGTGAGGCTGTAGGCGGGGTCGGTCGTCGAGGGCATCACGTTCGGGAAGAGTGCGAACCACAGCGTCAGGACCGCCGCGACGATCGTCACCGCGCCGAAGCCGAACGCCCAGCCCTCGCGATCCCTGAGGTTGAACACCAGCGACATCACCAGTGCGACCGCGGCGATGCCGGCGAACCCGATCACGAGCGCCATGAGCGGGGCGCCGTGCCCGGCGGCGATGAAGATCGTCCAGACCAGGAACACCGCCGCGACCACCACGGTGAGCATCCCCGATCGGCGGGCGAGCCGGCGCGCGTCCTCGTGCACCTGACCGTCGGTCTTCAGCGCGACGAAGTACACGCCGTGCGTGAAGAACAGCAGCAGCGTCGTGAGCCCGCCGAGCAGGCCGTACGGGTTCAGCAGCGTCAGGAGCGAGCCGGCGAACTCGTGATCGGCATCCAGCGGCACGCCCTGCACGATGTTGGCGACGGCGACGCCCCACAGCAGCGCAGGTACGGCGGAGCCGACGACGATCATCGTGTCGAAGCTCTTCTTCCACCGCAGCGAGTCGCGCTGGTGGCGGTACTCGAAGGACACGCCGCGCGCGATCAACGCCAGGAGGATCAGCAGCAGTGCGAGGTAGAACCCGCTGAAGAGCGTCGCGTACCACTCCGGGAACGCGGCGAACAGGCACGCGCCGGCGACGATGACCCACGTCTCGTTGAGGTCCCACACCGGGCCGATGGTGTTGATGATCTGGCGGCGGCTGATGTCGTTCTTGCCGAGGAAGGGGAGCGACATCCCGACGCCGAAGTCGAACCCGTCGAGCACGAAGTAGCCGACGAAGAGGAAGCCGACGATGAAGAACCAGAGGTAGGCGAGATCCATGGCGGGCTCCTAGTAGACCGTCGTCGGGGTGTCTTCGAGGGCGTGCTCGCCCGGATCGGGATCATCCGGTCCCGGCAGCGGATCGGGACCCTTCTTCGACGTCTTGATGATGAGCCCCACCTCCACGACGGCGAGCGCTGCGTAGATCAGCGTGAACGCGACGAGCGAGATGAGCACCGTCCAGCCCGGCACCGACGGCGAGACGCCGTCCTCGGTCAGCATGAGGCTGAACACGATCCACGGCTGGCGGCCCATCTCTGTGAAGATCCAACCGACGAGGATCGCGAAGAGGGACGCCGGCCATGCCCAGATCGCGAGCTTCCAGGCCCAGGCGGGGACCTCTCGCTTCGCCTTCTTGCGGGTGAGCCAGAGCCCGACCACCGCCGTCAGCGCCGCGATGGCGCCGAGGCCGATCATCCAGCGGAACGACCAGTAGGTGACCCACAGGATCGGGGCGAAGCTGCCGCCGACCTGCTCGGCGAACTGAGGGAAGAGCTCGGTCGTGTACAGGGCGTTCAGGTCGTTGATGCCCTCGACGCATCCGTCGAGCGAGTGCGTCGACAGAAGCGCGAGGAGATACGGGATGCGGATCGAGAACAGCTCGGTCGTGCCGTCCGGAGTCCCGAGCGTGAAGATCGAGAACGAGGCTTCGGCCCCGCAGGCCGTGTCGAACAGGGCTTCGGCCGCCGCCATCTTCATCGGCTGCGTCGCCACCATGACGAGGCTCAGCTGGTCGCCCGAGACCGCGACCCCGGCGAATGCGACGATCATTCCCCAGAGCCCGTAGCGCAGCGCCGGGCGCATCATCTCGACGTTCCGGCGGCGCGCGAGCTGCCACGCGGCGATGGAGATGATGACGCCCGAGGTCATCATGAACGCGGCGAAGAGGGTGTGCGGCAGCGCCGCGAGTGCGACGGGGTTGGTGAGCACGGCGAGGAAGTCGTTCATCTCGGCGCGTCCGCCGTCCTGGGCCATCTGGAATCCGACCGGATTCTGCATGAACGCGTTCGCGGCGAGGATGAAGTACGCCGAGAACCAGGCGCCGATCGTCGCGATCCAGATGCTCGCGAGGTGCAGTGCCTTGGGGAGCTTGTCCCACCCGAAGATCCACAGTCCGATGAAAGTGGCTTCGAAGAAGAAGGCCATGAGCCCCTCGAAGGCCAGCGGAGCGCCGAACACGTCGCCCACGAAGCGCGAGTACGACGACCAGTTCATGCCGAACTGGAACTCCTGGACGATGCCGGTGACGACTCCCATCGCGAAGTTGATCAGGAAGATCTTCCCGAAGAACCGGGTCAGGTGCAGCCACTTGAGCTTGCCGGTGCGGAACCACGCGGTCTGGAAGATCGCGACCGTGAGCGCCATTCCGAGCGTGAGCGGAACGAACAGGAAGTGGTACAGCGTCGTGAGGCCGAACTGCCAGCGGGCAAGGAGAAGCGGGTCGAGCAAGTCCACGGCGAGGGCTCCGATCGCTTGTACCGGTGTGGTCTGACCACAAGGTACCACGAGCCGGCACGCGATCGCGACGTTAAGCTCGAGTCATGCAGATCGCACGAGGGTCGCGCGCGTGAGCGCCGTACCGGTCGCGCTCGGGATGCCGCGCCTCGCCGGAGACGGCGCGCGTGCGGCATCCGTCATCGACGCACCCGCCTCACCCTCGTCCCCTCTCGTCGACACTCACGGGCGTGTCCATCGCGACCTGCGTATCTCGCTCACCGACCGCTGCTCGCTGCGCTGCACGTACTGCATGCCCGAACAGGGCAACGAGTGGCTCGCGCGTGCCAGCATCCTGAGCCTTGACGAGATCGAGCGCGTCGCCCGCGTCGCGGCGGCAGTGGGCATCACCACGTTCCGGCTGACCGGGGGCGAGCCGCTGCTGCGCGCCGACATCGTCGAGGTGGTGCGGCGCCTCGCAGGGATCGAGACCTCGGACGGCAGCCCGGTGGAACTGGCGATGACGACCAACGGCATCCGTGTGCCTGAACTGCTCCCTGCCCTCATCGACGCGGGCCTGCGGCGGCTGAACATCTCGATCGACACCCTGCGCCCCGACCGGTTCCGCGATCTCACGCGTCGCGACCGCCTCGACGACGTGCTCGCCGGGATCGCCGCAGCCGCGGCATCGGGCCTGCGCCCGCTCAAGCTCAATGCCGTCGCGATGCGCGGCGTGAACGACGACGAGCTCGTCGACCTCGTCGCGTTCGCCCTCGACCACGACGCCGAGCTGCGCTTCATCGAGCAGATGCCGCTGGATGCCGGGCACACCTGGTCGCGCGAGAACATGGTGACCCGGGACGAGATCCTGAGCGCCCTGTCGGCGCGCTGGGCGCTCACGCCGGTGCCGGGGCGCGGCGGGGCGCCTGCGGAGCGATGGATGCTGGACGGCGGACCCCGCACTGTGGGGGTGATCGCCTCGGTGACCGCGCCGTTCTGCGGCGACTGCGACCGCCTTCGCCTCACCGCCGACGGCCAGCTGCGCAACTGCCTGTTCTCCACGACCGAGTACGACCTGCTGCCGATCCTTCGACAGGCTCAGGAACCAGGGGTGTCGGCCGCGCGCGAACCGGTCGCTGAGCGTGCACCGGGCGCTGAGCGTGTCGAAGCGTCGTCGATGGACCCGGTCGCCCCGCGCGAACCGGGCGCTGAGCGTGTCGAAGCGTCGTCGGCAATCGACGAGGCGATCGAACGGATGCTGCGCTCCTGCGTCCGGGGCAAGCTTCCCGGACACGCGATCAACGACCCGTCGTTCCTCCAGCCCGCGCGCGGCATGAACGCGATCGGAGGCTGAGCCGTGGGGCGCCTCACCGCGCGGCGGCCCGTCGTCCGCATCAGCCTCGGGCAGAGCGAGATCCGCCGCGCCGACACCCTCGCGGTCGAGGAGCCGCTCGAGATCCGCGTCGGCGGCACGCCGCTGGCGGTCACGATGCGCACGCCGGGTCACGACGTCGAGCTCGCCGCGGGGTTCCTCGTGTCGGAGGGCGTCATCTCGCACGGCGACCACTTCCGCTCCGCGATCCACTGCGGCGGCCCGGGCACCGGCGGGCTCGGCTCCGGCTCCGGCTCTGGCTCTGGCTCTGGCTCCGGCTCCGGCTCCGGCGCCTTCTCCACCGCCGCGGACGGCAACACCTACAACGTCCTCGATGTCACCCTGGCGCCCGGAGTCGCGCCTCCCGCGGCATCCGTCACTCGCAACTTCTATACGACGAGCTCGTGCGGAGTGTGCGGCAAGGCCTCGATCGACGCGGTCGAGACCGTGTCGCACTTCGACGTCGCGTCCGACACGGCGACGGTGGATGCCGCGATGCTGACGGGCTTTCCGGATGAGCTGCGCGCGCACCAGACCGTGTTCGACAAGACCGGGGGACTGCACGCGGCGGCGCTGTTCGACGCCGCGACCGGTGAGCTGCTCGTCGTCCGTGAGGACGTCGGGCGGCACAACGCCGTCGACAAGGTCATCGGGTGGGCGGTGCTCAACGACCGGCTGCCGCTGCGCGGCACGGTGCTGCAGGTGTCGGGACGAGCGAGCTTCGAGCTCGTCCAGAAGGCCGTCATGGGAGGCATCCCGATCCTCGCCGCGGTGTCGGCGCCGTCCTCGCTCGCGGCTGAGCTGGCCGACGCCTCGGGGCTCACCCTCGTCGGGTTCCTGCGGGGCACCTCGATGAACGTGTACGCGCGCGCGGAGCGAATCTGTGTCCCTGGTCACGAAATGTTGTGACCAATTCAACTTAAGTACTGACAAGTCAGTAAGTCTTCGCTAGTGTGCCGACTAGCGCGCTCCTTCGAGGTGCGCCCCGTGCATCCCCGCACGGACCCCATTGGTCGTCGCGACGTCGCCGGCCGAATCGTTCAAAGGAGAACACAGTGACGCAACGCGTACGAGCGCATCAGGCGCCCGCCCGCCATCGGCACCGGATCGTGGCAGGCGCGACCATCGCCGCACTCGCCGTCGGCGGATCCCTCGTGGCCGCCGCACCCGCGAGCGCGGCCGACCCCCTCTTCGGCCCGAACGTGACGATCTTCGACGAGTCCTGGACTGCCGACGAGATCAGCGCCGCGCTCCAGGCCGCCTCGACCGAAGCGGAGTTCAGCCTCAACCGGCACCAGTTCTTCTTCAAGCCGGGCACGTACGGCTCGGCCGCCGGACAGAACAATCCCCTGACGGCGACCGACATCGTCAACGCGGAGCTCGGCTACTACCAGGCCGTTGCCGGTCTCGGCGCATCGCCCGAGGACGTGCGTATCAACGGCTCGATCCACGTCGAGCCGGTGCGCGCCTGCGAGGCCAACCCGTGGGACTGCCAGCAGCCCGGCTCGCTCACGCGATTCTGGCGCTCCATGTCGAACCTGACGTTCAACCCGATCCAGCGCCCGATCGGCGCGGACGCGCTGCGGCCGTTCCCGAGCGGCATCACCAACGCGCACCAGATGCGGTTCGCCGTGTCGCAGGCAGCCCCGCTGCGCCGCATCAACATCGAGGGCGACCTCACCCTCATGGGTCGCGTCGGCGAGTACGCATCCGGCGGATACCTCGCCAACTCGAACGTCGACGGTGAGATCCTCAGCGGCTCTCAGCAGCAGTGGTTCACCCGCAACTCCTCGGTGGGCACCTGGAACGGCGGCGTCTGGAACATGGTGTTCTCGGGCGTCGAGGGCGCCCCGGCGACCGACTTCGGCAACCCGGGCAACAAGACCACGATCGATGAGACCCCGATCAACCGCGAGTCGCCGTTCCTGTACCTCGACGGCGACGACTACCGCGTCTTCGTCCCGAAGGCGAAGGCGAACACGAGCGGGCACGACTGGTCGACGGATGCCGCGGCCGGCGACTCGCTTCCGCTCAGCGCCTTCTTCATCGCGCAGGAGGGCGCCACGGCGGCGCAGCTGAACGCGGCCCTCGCGGACGGCAAGAACCTGCTGATCACGCCGGGCGTGTACTACCTCGACGCTCCGATCGAGGTCGAAGATGCCGGCACCGTGATCCTCGGACTCGGCTACGCCTCGCTCGTCCCGACCGCCGGCAACGCGGCGATCGAGGTGGGCGACGTGGCGGGGGTGAAGATCGCGGGCGTCACCATCGACGCGGGCACCACGCTCTCGCCGGTGCTGCTGCAGGTCGGGCCCGCAGGCGCGACCCAGTCGAACCCCGCCGACCCGACCACCCTCACCGATGTGTTCATCCGCATCGGCGGACCGTGGGCCGGCAAGGCGACGACGAGCATCGAGGTCAACAGCCCCGACACGCTCCTCGACCACATCTGGGCATGGCGCGCCGACCACGGTCAAGGCGTCGGCTGGACGTCGAACATCGGCGACCACGGTGTGATCGTCAACGGCGACAACGTCACCGCCCTCGGTCTGTTCGTCGAGCACTACCAGAAGAACCAGGTCATCTGGAACGGCGAGCGCGGGCGGACGATCTTCTACCAGAGCGAGATCCCCTACGACGCGCCCACCCAGGGCGCGTACATGGACGGCACTCGCCTCGGCTGGGCGTCCTACCGCGTCGGCGACAACGTCCGCCATCACCTCGCGCAGGGACTCGGCGTGTACTCGTTCTTCGACAACCAGTACAACGGCGGACAGAACCTGTACGTCGAGAGCGGCATCCAGGTGCCGCAGCGTCCGGGTGTGCGCATCGAGTCGGCGGTCTCCGTCATGCTCAACGGCACCGGCGGCATCAACCACATCGTCAACGATGCGGGAGAAGCGGCTGTGGCGCCGGCGGGCACGGCGAAGTTCCTGAAGGTGTACGAGACGGACTCCGACCCCAACGCGCAGAACCTGCAGGTGACGGTGCCGGTGGGCGCCCCGGGCGAATTCGTCTGGAGCATCGACGGGACGAACGACATCGTCGACCTCGGGACCGCCGAGGAGAACGGCGACCACTTCGTCGCGACCGGATCCATCAACCCGGTCCGGGTCACCGACACGCGACGCACCGGCGCCGCATGGTCGGTGTCGGCGCAGGTCAGCGACTTCGACTCGAACGTCGCGTCGTTCTCGGGCAAGTACCTGGGCTGGACGCCGGCAGTGGTCGAAGCGGGCGGCGGCGCCGTCGCCGGTGATCCCGTTGCCTCGGGGTTCCTGTCCGGCGACGGCCTGTCCGTCTCGTCCACGCTCGGCCATGCGCCGAGCGGGCACGAGCGTGGTTCGGCGAAACTCGGTGCGGAGCTGGATCTGCGGATCCCCATCGACGTGACCGATGGCACCTACCGGGCCACTCTCACGATCACCGCGCTCAGCTGATCGACCGGTTCGGGGCCGGCCGCACACGCCGGTCCCGAACCCACCATCTCGGTCGGGGCGGGTGCCGCACAGCATCCGTCCCGGCCGTTCACTCGTCTCACTCGTCCCTTCCGACTGCGAGACGCCGACGCCGAGGAACCCCCGATGAACGCCCCGATCCGAACCCCCTCCCGCCCGCGTGCCTCACGGGCGTCGACACTGCTCGCCCTGGCCCTCGCGGGATGGATCGCCCTGGGCGGAGCGGCCGCGCCCGCCCTCGCCGACACCGTCGACGGGCCGGAGGTCACCTGGGGCGTGCGAACCGGATCCGGCGAGCACGGCGAGGGCCGAGAGAACTACGCGTATCGCGTCGAGGCGGGCCAGACCGTGCGCGATGCGATCATCATCGCCAACTACGACGCGGTGCCCCTCGTGCTCGACGTGTACGCCGCCGACGGCTTCACGACCACGAGCGGTCAGCTCGACGTCGCCACCCGGGAGGTCGCTCCGCGCGAACTGGGGAAGTGGGTGGTTCCGGCCGTGGACCGGGTGACCGTGCAGCCCGGCGAAGCCGTCGAGGTGCCCTTCGTCATCACCGTTCCGGCCAACGCGGCGCCGGGGGACCATGCCGGCGGCATCCTCACGACGCTCACGAGCCCCGAAGTCGAGAACGGCGTCACCGTCGATCGGCGGCTGGGCATCCGCATCCATCTCCGCGTCGACGGCGATCTCGCCCCCGCGCTCGCGATCGAGGACCTGCGCGTCGACTACGCCGGGACGATCAACCCCTTCGGAACCGGCGACGCGACCGTCTCCTACACGGTCCGCAATGCCGGGAACGTGCGCCTGTCCGCCGCCCAGGCGGTCTCGCTCGCGGGGCCGTTCGGATCGTTCCCGGTGTCGGCCACCGGCGTCGACGCCGTGCCCGAACTGCTGCCCGGCGAGACCTGGCCGGTATCGGTCCAGGTCGCCGGCGTGCTCCCGCTCTTCGTCCTTTCCGGCGTCGTCGGGCTGGACCCACAGGCTGCCACCGATACGACTCCGGCTCCGCTGAGCGTAGAGGCGTCCGCATCCACGCTCGCGATCCCGTGGACGCTGCTCGCGCTCATCGTGATCGTGGCCGGCGGAATCGTCCTCTGGGTCATCCTCGGACGCCGCCGACGTGCACGTCGCAAGGCACAGGAGGACGCCCGGGTGCAGGATGCCGTCGACCGCGCCCTTCGCGAGCGCGCGGTCGGGGCCGCTCCCGCGGACGGAGTCTCCGCACCCGCCGAGGCGCCGTCAGCCGCGCCCGAGAGCGACGTCGATTCCGACGTCGAGGCCGAGGCCGCGGCCGCGGCCGCGGCCGCGCCGGGAGCTCGCGACTAGAAGACGAACATCTGGCCGAGGATCAGGATCGCGATGAAGAACGCCACCAGGATCCCGCCGATGATCACGACCGTGCGCGCCGAGAGCTTGGCGACGCCGAAGCCGACCAGGAACGGGATCGCGAGCAGCAGGATCGTCACGATCCACCAGAACGCCACGTAGCCGCCGGTCGTGGCATTCTCGAGCCGTCCGCCGAACAGCTGCTGGGTGTGCGGGTGGGTCGCGAACGCGAACGCGGCCGAGAGGGGCACCGCGACGAACGCGAACGTGATGAGGCCGATGAGCGCCCCCCACAGTCCGGGGCTGCCGTTCCCGCTCAGCACGCCGCCATGAGATTCCTGCTGTTCTTCTGAAGCCATGCGCATGACTGTAGCGCGCCGGAGCCTCACTCACCGCCCGTCAGAGCAGCCCGGCCGACACGCGCTCGCGCAGCCACTGTGCCGCAGTCAGCCCCTGTGCGCGCTGGAAGTCGCGCAGCGTCGGCAGCGCGGGGATGACCGGGAGCACCGATCCGCAGAGGAAGTAGCCGGTGACAGCACCGATCACGGCTGTGACATCGCGGGGTGCCCCCGTCGAGGCCACCGCTGCGCGCCGGAACAGCTCCTCCGGTCCGGGAGTGCCGGGGAACAGGCAGATGCTCGGCACTGCAAGCGCCCAGTCGAGCCAGGGTGCGCCGGTCCACACCTCCGTCCAGTCGACGATCACGACGTCTTCGCCGGTGAGCAGCATGTTGTCGACACGCAGATCGCCGTGCACGAGCGCGGCACCGCGACTGGCCGCGCGCCAGTCCGCGGCGAGCGAGCGCACGAGCGGCAGGTTCTCCGCGATCCACGGATCGACCGCGGCTCCCGCGCGGCACGAGGGGGAGTCCCAGTGGTCGAGCCTCGTCCCGAGTGCGTCGGCGACCGCCGGAGCGTCGATCGGCGCCGGATCGAACTCGGCGGCGAGGCGGTCGTATGCCGAGATGACGCGCGCGAGCTGTGCGGGATCGGACGGCTGCGGGGGTCGACCCGCAACGTGGGCGAACAGCAGGATCACCCAATCGTCGTCGTCGTCGTGGGCAAGGAGACGAGAGCCCCAGCGCAGCGGGCCGAGCTTGCGGAGGTTGTCGCGCTCACGCCGGTAGAGGTCGGCGCTGCCGGGTCCGGTCTCCTCGCCGATGGCCTTGACGAAGACGGTGCGCCCATCGGCGAGTTCGATCGATGAAGCAAGCCCCGGCGAGAAGCCGCCATCGGCGGATGAGGCGGCCACGACGCGCGCTCCGGCGAGAGTCTCGATCCGGCGGCGAACAACCCCGGGCAACGTCTCCCAGGTCAGCCGGTTTCCGCCGCCGTGCACGTCCATCGGCACAGGCTACCGGCACAGCGAGGCGGCACCCGCGCGACGGCGGGCCGCGCTCCGACGCACTGCCCGCCGGGGGAGAGGAGGCGGGCAGCGCCGGGGCGCCTGGGGTCACCGCTTCGGCGTGCGGTTCTCCGCGCTCACCATCCACGAGAGCTGCTCCACGCGTTCGAGGATCGCGTGGAGGATGTCGGCGCTCGTGGGGTCTTCCTCGTCGACATCGTCGTGCACATCGCGGCAGGTGCCGGCGACGGCATCCAGTCGCTCTGTCATGAGATCGACGACCTCGTTCGTCGCGATCTCGCCCTGCGGGAACTCGGGCAGCGTCGTGGTCGCGGCGACGAGGTCGCTACGACCGTCGGGCAAAGCGTGCAGGGCGCGCATCCGCTCGGCGACCGTGTCAGAGAACGCGCGGGCCGCGTCGATGATCTCGTCGAGCTGCAGGTGCGTGTCGCGGAAGTTGCGGCCCACGACGTTCCAGTGCGCCTGCTTGCCCTGCAGTGACAGCTCGATGAGGTCGACGAGCACCTTCTGCAGGTTCTCGCCGAGGGACTCGGATGCCGTGAACCCCTGCTCCGCGTTCTGCTCGTTCGTGAACTCGGCACCCTGCCCGCCGCGCGCCGTCCGCCGCTTGCCGGTGGTGCCCTTCGCCGGAGCCTTCTTCGTCTGGGTCGTGCTCGCCACGGTGTCTCCGATCGTCCGACACCGACGTTAGCCGCCGCCGCCCAGACAGGGAGGGGGATTGCCCGGGCAAGGCCCGAGTGCTACACGGTTCGATGACGGATGCCGCAGCCCCCGGCATCCGTCACGAGACGCCCGTCGCGGCATCCGGCACCGGGCGTAGGAGCGCCACGACCTCGTAGTGCCGCACGAGGAACGCCGGCTCGTCGAGGCGCCGGCGGCGCATCCACGAGGTGACCTCGTCGTTGCACTTGCTCGCGTTGCACGAGCGGCACGCCGGCACCACGTTCTCGAGCGTGTAGCGTCCGCCGCGCGAGATCGGGAGCACGCAGTCGCGCTGGAGGGCCACGCCGTCGGCTCCGCAGTAGGCGCAGCGAGCCCACGCGTCGAGGAGATCGTGCCACTGCTGCGCGGTCAGGTCGTTGTCGGCCGCGGCGACGCGGCGACTGCGACGGCGCGCGGCGCGGGCGCGGCGGCTGTGACTGACGGCCATGCGTTCAGGGTAGGAGTCGAGAGCGCGGTCGCGGGGGAGGGAGCGGTCGGCGTGTCCGTGTCGCGGCTGATCAGAGGTGCACAACGCGCCCGTCCGTACGTGGGGCGGACGCCACCCATGGCCTCCCTAGACTGCCCCTATGCCCCAGCGGCCTGACGAGACGCGGACGCCGCTGGCGGCGTGGCGCTTCGACGGCACCCTGCGCCACTACCAGGCCGATGTGCTCGAACGCGTCGACGTGCACGCGAAGGATCCGCTGCACATCGTCGCGCCGCCAGGATCGGGCAAGACGCTGCTGGGCCTCCTGCTCGCGGCTCGCCGCGGCATGCGGGCGGTCGTGCTCGCCCCGACCGTGACGATCCGCGCGCAGTGGGCGCAGGCGGCGGCATCCCTGATCCCCTCTCATATCCCGTCCGCCGGCACCGTCTCCGAAGACCCCGCGACTCCCGGCGACCTGACCGTCCTGACTTACCAGGCCCTGAGCGTGCTCGACGCCGCCAACCCGCTCGAGACGCTCGCCCGCGCGCGCTGGGGCGATGAGCTCCAAGATGCCGGGCGCTCGCCGGAAGCGTCCGCTGCCTGGCTCGATGACCTGCGCGTGGGCAACCCCTCCGCATACCGCAGGGGCATCGCGCGACGGTCGCGGGCGCTGCGCCGCCGGCTGGTGCGCGAGAACCCCGACACGCTGGCGGCGGCGCTGCATCCGAACGCGCGGGCGCTCATCGACCGCCTCGTCGCACACGGCGTCGACACCATCGTGCTCGACGAATGCCACCACCTCCTCGACCACTGGGCTCTGGTCGTCGCGACGCTCGTCGCGCGGCTGCGTGCCGACGGGCGGCATCCGCTGGTCATCGGACTGACTGCGACGCTCCCGTCGCCGGACGACGCCGACGAGTACGAGAACTACACGTCGCTGCTCGGCGACGTCGACTACGAGGTGCCGACGCCGGCGGTCGTGCGCGAAGGAAATCTCGCGCCGTATCGCGACCTCGTGCGGTTCGTCGATCCGACGGCCCAAGAGCTCGCCTTCCTGCGCGCGCACGCGGAAGGGCTCGCGGTGCTGATCCGCAGCACGTTCGCGGATGGCGCGGGATTGCAGTTTCTGGTCGACACGCTCCAGCCGACCGTCGATCCGGAGGAGGAGAAGGCGACGGATGCCGCACCCCCCTCACGTGAGCCGCCGTCGTCGTCGCTCGATCCTCCCGCGGCGACGACGCAGGCACCGCTCGGCGTGCTCCCCGTCCCGCTGCCGCCCGCGCCCGGCCTCGCCGCCGTCGACGCGCGCCTTGCGGTCGCGTTCGCGGCGGACTTCGCCGGCGCCGAGGCGGCGGCGTCGATGCTCGCGACGGTCGCACCTCGGCATCCGCTCGTCGTCGCCCTCCCGTTCATCGCTCGTCGCCCGCCGACGAGCGACGAGGCGCTGCGGCTGCTCGCGAGGTACGCGCTCGACCACGTGCTGCGCGATCCGGAGCGCACCGCGCAGTGGGAGCGCATCCGCCGCACCCTCGCCGATTTCGGATATGCGCTCAGCGACCGCGGCGTGCGCCGGACCCGCGACCCGGTCGACACGATCCTGGCGTCGTCGCTCGCCAAGGACCACGCTGCCTGCGACATCCTGCGTATCGAGCGCGCGCAGCTCGGCGACGATCGGCTGCGCGCGCTCGTCGTCACCGACTTCGCCCGGCACGGCAACACACACGGCGGGCTGATCGACAGTGCGGGCGCGCTGCGCACCTTCGACGTGATCGTGACGGATGCCGGCACCCGCCGCCTGCGTCCGGTGCTCGTCACCGGATCGGCGGTACGTATCGCCGCGCGCGACGCCGAGGCGTTCGTGCCCGCACTCTCCGAGGCCCTCGGCGCGCCGGTCGCAGCCCTCCCTGCCACCGGCTCGGGAGTGTGCGAGGTGCGGGCGCCCGGGGTGGGCGTCGGGGCGATCGTGGGCGCCGTGGCGGCGCTCCTCACGCGCGGCGACCTGCATGTCGTCGTCGGCACACGCGGGCTGTTCGGCGAAGGATGGGACTGCCCGGCCGTGAACACGCTCATCGACCTGACGGCGGTGTCGACGGCGTCCGCGACCCAGCAGCTGCGTGGCCGCACTCTGCGTCTTGACCCGGCGTGGCCGGAGAAGGTCGCGCACAACTGGACGGTGACCGCCCTTCTGCCCCCCGAGCTGCCGCTCGACGCGGCACCGGACGTGTCGAGGCTGCGGCGCAAGCACGCGCGACTCTGGGGGCTCGACGTCGAAGAGCCGTCGCGCATCGTGCGAGGGCTCGGGATCGCCCTCGGCGCCGAGCAGCAGGCGGCGCTGCGTGCGGTGGTCCGCAAAGAGGAGAGCGCGTCGGTCGCCGCGCTCAATGCGCTCACACAGCTCGACCCCCGCGACCTCACGCGCGCCCGGTGGCGCGTCGGCGAGGACTACCTCGACCGCGAGCAGGTGAGCGCGGTGGTGCTCCGGCGTCCGGCGGCGGCGGTGTTCCGCACGAGCCGTCCGGCGAGGGCCGCGGTGTCGCGCGCCGTTGCGCTCGCCGTGCTGGCCGGCGCCGGCGGACTCGCGTTCGCGGTGCTCTCGGGTGCCGCCCTCGGCGCGATCGCGGGCGTGGCGGTCGCCGCCGCTGCGGGGTGGGCGGTCGGATCGCTCGCTGGCGCGCGACGGCACCTCGGGCGTCAGGCGGCACACGCGACCGACACCTACCGGCGCATCGCGGGCGTCGTGTGGGAGACCCTCCGGCAGGCGGGTCGCGTCACCGACGTTCCGGCGCCCTCGTTCGTCGTGACCGAGGGCGCACCCCAGGCGGGAGCGGTCGCGCTCTCGGTGGAGTGCCCTGACGCCTCGCTCCACGATCAGGCGACGCTCTCCCGCTCGCTGACCGAGCTGTTCGGTCCGGTGCGCACACCGCGTTTCCTGCTGCAGACCGGCCAGGGAGGTTCGCGCCTCGTCGCCGCGGTCCTGCGACGGGCCGGCCGGCGCGACGAGCGCGGGGACGGACACCATCTGCCCGTCCCCGCGGCGATCGGCCGGCGCCGCGAGGATGCCCTCGCGTTCGGACGGCGGTGGCGCGACGAGGTCGGTCCGTGCCTCGTGCACGAGGTCGCGGATCCCGGCGCGCTCGTGCTCGTCGCCCAGGCCAGGCGGGGTGGTGACGGACTCCCAGGACCGGTCGCGCGCGAGGAGTGGATCTGACCCCGTGGGCGGCGTGTCCGCCGCGCGAAGTATGCGCCCGCCCGCTGCACCCCGTAAGTTCGTGGGATGGATGCCGTGGAGATCAAGCGTCTGCTCGTCGGGGACGATCGCGATCCCCGCGCGGTCATCGACGAGGTGTTCGCCCTCGCGGAGGCCGGAGGTGACGCCCATTCCCGTGCGCTGGCATGGGCATCGATGCAGCTGGCCGCCGAAGGAGTGCCGACCGAGGACGAGCTGTCGGCGATCCGGGTGATCAGCGAGGCTGAGCCGGCGCTCGGGCTGAAGACCTCGCGGTATCTCGCGCACCAGCTCTCGGTACGCGGCTGACGCGGATCGCGCGGTCGCCGTCCGTCTACGCTCGAACCGTGACCCCGCGCATCCTTCCCGACGGTGCCGTGCTGCGCGAAGCGCGCCGCGGCGACGAGTCGGGCATCCTCTCGGCCATTCAGGCGCTGGCGGACTACGAGCGCGAGCCGGATGCCGTGGAGAACACCGTTGAGGCGCTCACCGCAACGCTGTTCGGCGATGATCCCCGCGCCTTCGCGCACGTCGTCGAGCGGGAGGGCCGGATTGTGGGCATCGCGCTGTGGTTCCTCACCTACTCGACGTGGACGGGCAAGCACGGGATCTGGCTTGAGGACCTCTTCGTCGATGACGCCGACCGCGGTCGCGGGTACGGCAAGGCGCTGATCTCCTCACTCGCCGCGGTCTGCGTCGAGCGGGGCTACACCCGCCTCGAGTGGACCGTGCTGGACTGGAACGCCCCTTCGATCGCGTTCTACCGTGCCCTCGGCGCCGCCCCGATGGACGAGTGGACCACCCAGCGGCTCACCGGGGACGCCCTGGCCACGCTCGCGGGCGCTCGCTGAGCAGCTGGTCACCAGCCGCCCCGGGTGGGCGTGTGCCCTTCCCTGGCGTCGTCGGGCATCTGCATCTCTGCCCGCACCCCGAGGAGCCGGATGGCGCGGTCGGGCTCGATCCGGTCGACGAGCCTCATCGTCTCGGCGACGACGGCGTCGCGATCGAACGTGACCGCGACCTTGTGCGTGAACGTCTTGGTGAGGAACGGCGCGTACCGCACCTTGAGCCCCACCCCGACGACGGGCCGGCCCTCGGCGGCCACGTCCTCGAGCACGTGCGCGATCAGGTCCCGGGCGGCCTGCTCGATCTCGGCGCGCTCGGTGAGGTCCTTCTGGAAGGTGGTCTCGCGGCCGTGCCCGCGCGCCACCCACGGCGTGTCGTCGACGATCGCGGAGCCGTCACCGCGGCCGAGCTGCCGGTACCACAGGCCCATGTTGGGCCCGAACTCGGCCACGAGCGGGGGCTCGTCGGCGGCGGCGAGCTCAGCGACGGTATGGATGCCGAGTCCCGCGAGCCTCCGCGAGATCTTGCTGCCCACGCCCCACAGCGCGATCGTCGGCCGGTCGCCCATCACGTCGAGCCAGTTCTCGGCGGTGAGCCGGAAGACGCCGCGGGGCTTGCCGAAATCGGTCGCGTTCTTCGCGCGGACGAGGGTGTCGCCGATCCCGACGCTGCAGTGCAGCCGCGTGCGATCGAGCACGGCCGCTTGGATCGCCCGCGCGTATCCCGCGGGATCCTCCGTCGTGATCCCGACGAACGCCTCGTCCCAACCGAGCACCTGCACGACCGCGCCGGGCTGCTCACGCAGCGTCGCCATCACTTCCTCCGACGCGGCCGTGTAGGCAGGGGCGTCGACGGGCAGGATGATCGCCTCGGGTGCCTTCCGGGCGGCGATGCGCAGCGGCATCCCGGAGCCCACGCCGTACTCGCGAGCTTCGTAGGATGCCGTCGACACGACCGCGCGCTCGGTGGGATCGCCCCGTCCGCCGACGATGACCGGCTTGCCCGCGAGCTCGGGCCGCCGGAGCACCTCGACCGCGGCGATGAACTGGTCGAGGTCGACGTGCAGCACCCACGGGGTGGCGGCATCGCTCATGCGTCCAGTGTGGCCCGATCACCGGTCGTGAGCGAGCCCGTGCGTCCGTCGGCGAAGCGGGCCTGCGCACGGTCGTGCTTCCGGCCGACCGACACGAGTTCTGTGGCCTTCGGCAACCCCATCGGCTTCGTGGAGACGTAGATGCTCTCGGCGCGCTCGACGAGGAACGTCTCGTGCCAGATGCCCACCGCGCCGGGCGCCTTGCGGGCCGCCTGATTGAAGCGCGTCCATGCCGGCCGGTGCTCCTGCGCGGGCGCCGACGCGTAGGCGTACAGCTTCTCGATCGACGACCAGTACTGCACGACGTACGGTCCGCCGCCACCGAGGAGAAGCTCGTAGCCGAGGAAGCCCGAGTCGGGGTCCAGGCTCAGCTCGCGGAGCATGCGCGGCATGGCCGCGAAGGCCGGCAGCCAGAGGTCCGGCCGCCACCACCTGTTGATCTGCATCCCGATGTGGAAGACGACGAGTTCGCCGTCGTAGTGGTGCGTCATGCGTCCTTGAACGACTCGTGCCATGGTGGCCCCCTGCATGCTCGATAGTGACGCTATCTATCATGGATAGCGATACTATCCAAAGTCAAGGGGGCCGCATGAGAATCTCGGAACTGTCGGCGCGCACGGGCGTCTCGGTCGCGACGATCAAGTACTACCTGCGCGAGGGGCTCCTTCCCGAAGGAAGGCGCAGCGCACCTACCCAGGCGATCTACGACGATATCCATGTCAGTCGACTGCGTGTGATCCGAGCGCTCATCGAATCGGGGGTGAGCATCGCCGAGACGCGCAGGGTGCTCGACACCCTCGACCGGCCCCCCGCGCGCCCGCACGACCTGCTTGGTGCCGCCCATGGGGCGATCACGCCATCGGTCGAGGGCGACGCGGATGTCTCCGCCGCCGAGCGACTCGTCGAGGCACTCGGGTGGCAGCCGGGACGGTGCGATCCGCACGTGCTGGGCGCGGTCGCCCGTGCGCTCGAGAGCCTGGAGCGTGCGGACTTCCGAGTGCCGGACGACACGATGGCGGTGTACCTCGACGCGATCCGCCGCATCGCCCGTGCCGAGATCGCCGGCGTGCCCGCCGATCCGGCGGAGGCCGTTCGATACGTCGTGCTGGGATCCGTGCTCGTCGAGCCGCTGCTGCTCGCCCTGCGTCGCGTCGCCGAGCAGGTGGCGTCCGCCGAGCGGTTCGAGGGTTCGGCGGGGACTGCGCCCGCCCCCTGAGCGGCCGGGGGTTGCGATAGCGATATATCGGTAGCTATCGTTCGACTATCGGATGGTCGACGCGAGGAGGATATCGTGAGCGGTTCGTACACAGGAGACGGGTTCGGTTCGCGCCGCTACGGCGGCGGGCGCGGCGCAGGTCGTCCGGGGTCCGGGTACCCCGGGACCGGTGTGTGGGAGGCCGTCGACCAGCTCCGGAAAGTGTTCGAGCAGGGCTTCGCGCCCCGGATGGCCCGGGGCGACGTGCGCACCGCGGTCCTGGCGATCCTGGCGGAGCAGCCGATGCACGGCTACCAGATCATCCGCGAGATCGAAGAGCGCAGCGGCGGCGCGTGGAAGCCGAGCCCCGGTTCGGTGTACCCGACGCTGCAGCTGCTCGCCGACGAGGGGCTGGTCAGCGCAGAGGAGTCGGGCGGGAAGAAGACCTACTCGCTGACCGCCGCCGGTCGCGAAGAGGTCGAGGCCGGGGAAGGCGAGGCGGCGCCCTGGGAGGCGCCGGGCATGAAGGATGCCGCGAACGCGACCGCTCTGCCCAAGGCGGGCGCCCGCCTGGCGCAGGCGGTCGGGCAGGTCGCGAGCGGCGGATCGCCCGAGCAGGTGCAGCGGGCTGTGGACGTGCTCGACGAGGCGCGTCGTAAGCTCTACTCGATCCTCGCCGAGGACTGAGGCTGTCGACGTCTGAGCCTGTCGACGTCTGCGCAGGGAGGTGTCCGGCGGGACGCCGCCGGTGCGCCGGCACCGCCCGCACCGGCCCCGGGTGACCCGGATCTAGGAGGTTCGATGGTCGACGCCGGGGCATCCCGCGCCCGCTACCGCCGCATTCTGCGCTTCGCGCTGCGATACATGGTGCAGGCGTGGTGGTTCGAGCTCTTCCTGCCCCGGATCGGTCTCGCACGCCTCGCCGCCCGCGGTCGCGAGAGGAGGCTCCGGCGCATCGCGCGCAGCTTCCATACGCTCGCGGTGTCGCTGGGCGGCCTCATGATCAAGGTCGGCCAGTTCATGTCGTCGAGACTCGACGTGCTGCCGCCCGAGATCACGAAGGAGCTCGAGGGACTCCAGGACGAGGTGCCCGCGGTGGAGTTCGCTGCGATCCGCACCCTCGCCGAGGCGGAGCTGGGCGTGCCGCTGGATCGCGCCTACGAGTTCGTCGACCCGGTGCCGCTCGCCGCGGCATCCCTCGGTCAAGCCCATAGCGCGCGCCTCGTGCCGGCCGATGCCGCCGACACCGGGTTCGCCGACGTCGTCGTCAAGGTGCAGCGCCCCGGGATCGACGCGATCGTCGACGTCGATCTGGCGGCGCTGCGCAAGGTCGCCGGCTGGCTGAATCGCGTCAGGGTGATCGCCGATCATGTCGACCTGCCCGTCCTCATCGAGGAGTTCGCGGAGACCTCGCGCGAGGAGATCGACTACCTGCACGAGGCGCGCAACGCGGAGCGGTTCGCCGAGAACTTCGCGGGAGATCCCCGGGTCAGCGCTCCGCAGATCGCGTGGGAGCGCACTACCCGGCGCGTGCTCACGCTGGAGGACGTGACCGCGATCAAGATCAATGACGTCGAGGGGCTCCGCGCCGCCGGCATCGATCCGGCGGAGGTCGCGGCCGAGTTCGCGACGGTCATGTTCGATCAGCTGTTCCGGGACGGCTACTTCCACGCAGACCCGCACCCGGGCAACATCTTCGTCACGCCGACCCTTCGACAAGCTCAGGGACCGGGTGGGCGAGCTCAGGGACCGGGTGGACGAGCTCAGGGACCGCGTGGGCAAGCTCAGGGACCGGGTGGACGAGCTCAGGGACCGGGTGGACGAGCTCAGGGACCGGGTGGACGAGCTCAGGGAACGAGCGACGAGCGGGAATGGATGCTGACGTTCGTCGACTTCGGGATGATGGGCGAGGTCCCCGATCGGCTGCGCCACGACCTGCAGCAGCTCGTCATCGCGGTGGCGTCTCGCAACGGAAGGCAGCTGGTCGACAGCATCCGCGATGTCGGCGTGCTGCTGCCCTCGGCCGACACCGCCGAGCTGGAACGGGCGATGACGGCGCTCTTCGCCCGTTTCGGCGGCATGGGCTTCGCCGAGCTGCAGAAGGTCGATCCGCGCGAGTTCCAGGCGTTCGCCGTCGAGTTCGGCGATGTGGTTCGGGCGATGCCGTTCCAGCTCCCCGAGAACTTCCTGCTCATCGTCCGGGCGGTTTCGCTGACCTCCGGAATGTGCAGCGGGCTCGACCCCGAGTTCAACATGTGGGATGCCGTCGAGCCCTACTCCGCCCAGCTGCTGCGCGACGAGCAGGGCAACGTCGTGCAGGCGTTCGCGCGTGAGGCGGTCTCGATCGCCGGCATCGCCGCTCGGCTGCCCCGCCGCCTCGACGACCTGGCGACGCGCCTGGAGAACGGGCAGCTCGTCGTCGACACGCCGCGCCTGGATCAGCGCATCCGCCGCCTGGAGCGCACAGGCCGCCGCATCGTGTCGGCGGTGCTGTTCGCGGGACTCCTCATCGGCGGCATCCTCCTCCTGCCCGCCGCGCCGGTGTTCGGCGGCGTGCTCATGGCGACCTCCGCGCTGCCGTTGCTCCACGCCCTGTTCGCCGGGGCTGGCGGTCGGCTGTAGCCGCCACGCAGGCGCCGGTCACGGCATCCGCCCCTCGCGCGGTCTTCGTGCCTACCATGGCAGTGAGACTTCCGATCGGAGGACGAGATGGTCCAGGTGCGCGTGGCGGGCGTCGCGCTCGATGCGGCGGGACAGCACGTCATCCTGCTGAAGCCGATCGACGACCTGCCCGGCGACGGCACGATCCTCCCGATCTGGATCGGTCAGCTCGAGGCGACCTCGATCCTCATCGCGACGCAGGGGGCGCCGGTGCCTCGCCCGCTCGCGCACGACCTCATGCGGGGGCTGCTCGCGGCATCCGGCTCGGACCTGTCCCGCATCGAGGTCTCGCGCCTCGAAGGCGGGACGTTCTATGCCGAGATCACGCTGACGACGCCGCAGGGCGAGCGGGTGGTCGACGCGAGACCATCGGATGCCGTCGCCCTGGCCGCGCGCGCCGGCGCGCCGATCTGGGTCGCCGACGCCGTCCTCGAAGAGGCGGGCATGCCCGACATCCTCACCGACGCCGATGCCGCGGAGCGGCTGGAGGAGTTCCGCCGGTTCATCGACGACGTCGAGCCGGAGGACTTCGGCGAGCCGGAGTCGTGACCGACGTGGGCAGGCAGGACTGGAAGAAGGACCTCAGGGCTCTCTACTCGCCGCCGTCGCGGCCGACCGTCGTGGACGTGCCGGCGATGCGGTTCCTCATGCTCGACGGGCATGGCGACCCCAACACCGAGCCGCGGTATCGCGAGGTCATCGAGGCGCTGTTCTCGCTGGCATACACGGTGAAGTTCGCCGCGCGCGCGGAGTCGAGTGCCGACTTCGCGGTGTATCCGCTCGAGGGCCTGTGGTGGGTGCCCGACATGCGCGAGTTCACGATCGAGCGCAAGACCGACTGGGACTGGACGATGATGATCGCCCAGCCCGAGCCGGTCACCTCGCAGCTGGTGGAAGAGGCCCGATCCAAGGCGACCGCGAAGAAGGGCCTCGCGCCGCTCGGCGAGGTCCGGTTCGAGCAGTTCACCGAGGGACGGTGCGCGCAGGTGATGCACACCGGGCCGTTCGCGGCGGAGGCGCCGGTGATCGAGGGCGTGCACGCGTTCATCCGCGACCTGGGCGGCGAGCTGGCGGGCAAGCACCACGAGATCTACCTCAGCGACCCCAGGCGCACCGCCCAGGAGAAGCTCCGCACCGTGATCCGGCAGCCTTTCACCGGCGGCCGAGCCTGACCCTCAGCCGCTCACGCGGGCGGTGACGCGGACAACAGCGCCGCGAGTTCGGCGCGAGATCCGATCCCCAGCTTCATGTAGACCTTCCGCAGGTGGTACTCGACGGTCTTGGGGCTGAGGAACAGCGCCGCCGCGGCCTCGCGAGTCGTCCGCCCCTCGGCCAGCAGCAGACTCACCTGCAGCTCCTGAGGGGTGAGCCGCGCGACCGAGCTTCCCGCGGCCGGCCGCACGTGCTCGCCGGTGGCCGCCAGCTCTCCCGCCGTCTGTTCGCGCCACACCGCAGCGCCCAAGTCGGCGAACACCTCCAACGCCGTCCGCAGCTGCACACGCGCATCGACCCGGCGGCCGACCCGGCGCAGTCGCTCACCGAAGGCCAGGCGCGTGCGGGCGATCTCGAATCGATCCAGCGTCTGCTCGTGCCAACCGAGCGCAGCCTCGAACGATGTCTCGAACTCGTCGTCGGGTCCGGAGAGCCCGAGAGCCCGATCCGCCCGCGCCCGCGCCCAGGGCTGGCCCTTGGCGACTGCCCGCTCGTGGTACTCCTCGGCGACCAGGAGAGCCTCGGACGACCTGCCCAGACGCACCAGCGCATCCGTCGACTCCGGGCCGGGCGCCAGATCGACATCGTCCAGCGCCAGACGCTGCAGCAGCGCGGTGAGTTCGGCGAAGCGCTCCGCCGCGAGCTGGGGATGCCCGAGCGACAGCTCGAGGTCGCCGATGGCGTGACCCACCCAGGCCTCGCCGATGTGGATGTCCCTCGCCGCGCACAGCGCGCGCGCCTCCGCCGCATGCGAACGGCACGCCTCCGCCCTCCCTGCCCGTGAGTCCAGCCGCGTCAACCCCGCGAGCGACATCGCGAGCTCGGTGGCCTGCCCCGTCTCGGACGCCAGCCGGATCGCCTCCGTGAAGTTCGCCTCGGCCCGCGCCCACAGCGCTCCGGTGGTCGACTGATCGACCGCCACGTGGAAGAGCACCGCGGGCAGTGCGCCGACACCGGCGCCGCCGCGCACCTCGTCGACCAGTGCGCGCAGCCGAGCGCCGCCGGTGGCATCACGGAGGAAGAGCGGTGCGAGGAGCAGCCACGACAGCCGCCGCGGATCGTGGCTCAGCTCAGGATCGGTCTCGAGCAGCGGGATCGCGGCCCGGATGTCGTCGGCACCACCGCGGCCGGCGAGGGTGCGCGCCATGCCCGTCGCCATGAGCCCCAGCGCCCGGGCTCGCGGCGTCGTCACGTCCGGCCGGAGAGCGGCGAGCCGGTCGGCCAGTTCCGACGCGGTCCGCGCATCCCCGAGGTAGTAGGTCGCGTGGACCGCGTCCGCCAGCGCGACCGTCGCATCGTCCGCGCCGTCCGCGCGATCGGCGGCGATGAGCAGGATGCCGAGCGCCTCGCGCAGCGACCCGCTGCGCGCCGCGATGGAGGCGCGCAGCTCGATCCCTCGCGCATCCCCTTCCGCGTCGGCGTCGGAAGGGGCATCCCGCTCCCGCTGATCCAGCAGCCCGAGGGCCCTTTCGCCGTCCCCGCCCAGCCAGGCGGCGTCCGCTCCGCGCAGCAGCCGGTCGCCGCGCATGCCGGCCACCGGGCTCAGTCGTGCGGCACGCTCGAAGGCGCCCGCCGCGACCGCGTAGGCACCTCGGGCGATGGCATGCTCGCCGGCGTCGGCGAGCAGATCCGCGACATCGGCGTCGGGGTGCCACGTCGCCTCCGACAGGTGCCACGCCCGGCGATCCGTGTCGGCTGCCGGGGTGGTATCGGCGGCGGCGCGGTGCGCGGCCTGCCGCTCGTGCGTCGATGCGCCCGAGTATACGGCGGCGCGCAGGAGCGGATGCCGGAACTCGACCCTCCCGCCCCTCACCGTCACGAGCCCGGCATCCTCGGCCTCGCCCAGGCGTCCGGCATCGATCTTCAGGGCGGCGCACGCGTCGGCGACGAGCCGCAGGTCGGTCCCGCACACCGCAGCGATCAGGAGGGCCGCGCGGGCGTCGGCGTTCAACTGCGTCACCCTGCGTCCGAACGCATCGACGAGTGCACGCGGCACGCGCAGCGGGAGCCCGGTCTCGATCGCCTCGAGGTCGGTGGTGCGCAGCTCCAGCAGGGCGAGCGGATTGCCCTGGGTCGCCTGGTGCAGCACGCGGACGTGCTCTTCCGGCGCGGCGTCCTCCGTCGTCGAAAGGAGCAGGCGGGCGGACTCGAGGTTCAGGCCGTCCACTCGGAGCGTCGGCAGCCCCGCGACGACGGCAACCCCCTCCGGGCTGCGGACTCCGAACAGCGCTAGGACGGGGTCCGCCGCGAGCCGGCGAGCGGCGAAGACGAGGGCGCGCGCCGACGCGGCATCCGCGAGGTGAAGATCGTCTACGACGACCGCGACCGGTCCGTCCTCCGCGTATCGGCAGACGAGGCTCAGCACGGCAACGCCGATCGTGAACGGGTCTCCTCCTTCTGTCCGCTCGAAGGCGCCGGACAGCGCGAGTGCCCCCGCCAAGGCATCGGCCTGACGAGGAGGGATCCCGTCCAGCGATCCCAGTGCCGGACGCAGGAGCTGCAGCAGCGTCGCGAACGGGAGCTCGCGCTCGGACTCGAGTCCGGTCGCGCGCAGCACGCGCATCCCCTCGAGCCCCGAGACGGCAGCGCCCAGCAGCGCGGTCTTGCCGACCCCTGCCTCGCCGGTGAGCGCGAGCACGCCGCTCGTCCCCAGGCGGGCGGCGGCCGCGAGCCGATCGATCGCCTGCTGCTCGGCCTGCCGACCCACCAGCATGCATCGAGCGTACGACGAGCGAAAGCACTAGGGGGGTCACCTGATGCGGCGTCCCCGACCGGATGCCTACCGTCGAGGCATCCATCGAATCCACTGACCGAAGGAGCACACCATGTCCCTCACGACCGAACCGACCGCCATCGACACCGACAAGCTCATGGGCTTCGTCTTCAAGGCCGTCGACGAGGTCGGAGCGACTCTGAACGCCGCGCTCGTCGTCATGGGCGACAAGCTCGGCTACTACCGCGACCTCGCCGCGCACGGCGCGAGCACGCCCGCGCAGCTCGCGGAACGGACGCAGACCGCCGAGCCCTACGCCCGCGAGTGGCTGAACGCCCAGGCCGCCGGCGGCTACGTGACGTACGACCCGGCGACCAAGAGGTACACGCTGCCTCCCGAGCATGCGCTGGCGATGACGGATGCCGACAGCCCGGCGTTCCTGCCGGGGTTCTTCCAGATCGCCCTGGGTACCGTGCACGACACGCAGCACATCGTCGAGGCAGCCCGCAGCGGCGCCGGCTACGGCTGGCACCAGCACGACACCGACGTGCACATCGGGTGCGAGCGGTTCTTCCGCCCGAGCTACCACGCGAACCTCGTCGACTCGTGGATTCCCGCGCTCGACGGCGTCCAGGACAAGCTCGAGAAGGGAGCGGTGGTCGCCGACGTCGGCTGCGGCCACGGGGCGTCCACGATCCTGCTGGCCAAGGCGTTCCCGAACTCGACCTTCGTGGGTTCGGACTACCACGCCGAGTCGATCGACACGGCCCGGGCACGGGCGGCCGAAGCGGGAGTCGGGAATGTGCGGTTCGAGGTCGCCTCGGCGCAGGAGTTCGGCGGCGAAGGCTACGACCTGGTCGCGATGTTCGACTGCCTGCACGACATGGGCGACCCGGTCGGCGCCGCCCGGCACGTGCGCGAGGTCATCGCCGGCGACGGGACCTGGATGATCGTCGAGCCGATGGCCGGCGACCGCGTCGAGGACAACCTCAACCCGGTGGGCCGCGCGTACTACGGCTTCTCGACCCTGCTGTGCACGCCGTCGTCGCTGTCGCAGGATGTCGGGCTCGCGCTCGGCACCCAGGCCGGGCCCGCACGCATCCGTGACGTCACCGCCGCGGGCGGATTCACGCGATTCCGCAGCGTCGCCGAGACGCCGTTCAACCGCGTGATCGAGGCCAGGCCCTGACGGGCGGGGGATGAGGGGAGCACACTGGGGATATGGCGACCATGCCGGGTCGACGTCATACGTGGGTCAGGGCGCAGCGGCGCCCGAGACGCGCGCTGTTCCTCTCATCCCCGATCGGTCTGGGCCACGCGCGGCGGGACGTCGCAATCGCGCAGGAACTGCGGACGCTGCATCCTGATCTGCGAATCGAGTGGCTGGCGCAGCACCCCGTCACGCGCGTGCTGGCAAATGCCGGCGAGCCTGTGCACCCGGCATCCGCTCTTCTCGCGAACGAGTCCGCGCACATCGAGGACGAATCGGCCGACCACGACCTGCACGCCTTCCAGGCGATCCGCCGGATGGACGAGATCCTCGTCAACAACTTCATGGTCTTCAACGACGTCGTCGACGATACCTACTACGACCTCGTGATCGGCGACGAGGCGTGGGACGTCGACTACTTCCTGCACGAGAACCCCGAGCTCAAGCGGTTCGCGTTCGCGTGGATGACCGACTTCGTGGGCTGGCTGCCGATGCCGGCGGGCGGGGATGCCGAGGCCGACCTCACCGCCGACTACAACGCCGAGATGCTCGAGCAGAGAGCGAGGTACCGGCGCCTGCGGGATCGCTCGATCTTCGTGGGGAATCCGGACGACATCGTGGATGCGTCGTTCGGGCCTGGAATGCCGCGGATCCGTGACTGGACCGAGGCGCACTTCGACTTCGCCGGGTACGTCACCGGCTTCGCCCCGCCGACGGCGCAGGAGCGGGCCGCAGCGCGGGCTCGCCTCGGATACCGCGACGACGACGCGCTGTGCATCGTCACTGTCGGCGGATCGGGTGTCGGCGATGCGCTGCTGCACCGGGTGATGGATGCGATCCCCCTCGCACGGCGGAAACTGCCCGATCTGAAGTTCCTCGTCGTGACCGGCCCGCGGATCGACCCCGCGACGCTGCCGCGCCGGCAGGGCACGAAGGTGCGCGGATTCGTGCCCGACCTGTATCTCAGCCTCGCGGCGTGCGATGTCGCCGTCGTGCAGGGCGGGCTCACGACGTGCATGGAGCTCACCGCTGCGAAGCGCCCGTTCCTCTTCGTCCCGCTCGAGAACCACTTCGAGCAGAACTTCCATGTGCGGCGACGGCTCGAGAACTATGGCGGCGGCCGCTGCATCCGCTATTCCGAAGCGTGCGATCCCGACGCGCTCGCCGCGGCCATCGTCGCCGAAGTCTCGCGCGACGTGGACTACCGGCCCGTCGAGACCGACGGCGCCGCCCGCGCGGCAGCGATGCTCGCGGAGCTGATCTGATGCGCGCCCTCGAGCCCGTGCAGAGCGGATCCGTGGACCGCGACGGCGTCGGGATCCACTACGAGGTCTACGGCGAGGGCTCACCGACCGTGCACCTGCTGATGCCCGACGTCATCGTGCACAGCCGGGCATGGAAGGCCCAGATCCCGTTCCTGGCCCGGTTCTTCCGCGTCGTCGTGAGCGATCCGCGCGGCAATGGCCGGAGCGGCCCCGCCACGTCGCCCGACGACTTCACCGATCGCACGCGGATCGATGATCAATGGGCGGTGCTCGACGCGGTTGGCGCTGACCAGGCGGTGCTCGTGGGCGTCTGCACGGGTGCCGGTCACACGCTGATGATGGCGGGAGAGCGCCCGGATCGCGTGCTCGGCGCGGTGGCGATCAACCCCGGACTTCGCCTCACGACTCCGCTTCCGCACCGGATCGAGTTCGACTTCGACGAGCCGCGCGAGTCGTACGAAGGATGGCAGAAGCAGAACGCCCACTACTGGCGCACGGACTGGGCGGACTTCGCCCGCTTCTTCTTCGGTGAGATGTTCCCCGAGCCGCACTCGACCAAGCAGCGAGAGGACTGCGTCGAGTGGTCGATGGGCGCCGGTGCCGACACGATGCTCCTCGAGAACGCCGCACCGCCGTCCGGATCCAGTGAGATCGAGTCGTCGAAGGAGATCTGCCGGGCGGTGCGATGCCCCGTGCTCGTGATCAACGGCTCGCTGGACAACTGCCAGGATCCGGCGCGCAGCCCGATCGCGGCCGACCTCACGGGCGGAGACCTCGTCGTGATCGAGGGCGGCGGGCACCTTCCGCAGGCGCGCGATCCGGTGAAGATCAACCTCCTGCTGCGGGACTTCGTGCGCCGCGTCGCGCGGTGACGCCGGGCTATCCCGCTCTGCCGTGCACCTGCACCGCGCACGTTCGCATCGCGTCGTCGGACGACTCGCTCCCTCCGAGTTGCGCGAGCGGGCGCGAGTGGCAAGGCTGGAACGGATGACTCCTCCCGCCGTCGAACAGCTCGCCGCGGCATCCCAGGCTCTTGCCGACGCGATCGTCTCTAACGACGCCGATCGCATCGCCGGATGCCTCGGCGACGAGTGGCGCATGGTCGATGCCGACGGTGTGACGACTCGCGAGAGGTTCCTCGGGGTGGTGCGGTCGGGAGCGCTGACCCACTCGCTGATGCGATCGGTCGGTGACCCCGAGGTACGGGTCTACGGTGACTTCGGCGTCGTGTTCGCCCGCGTCGTCAGCACGGCGCACTTCGGCGGACGCACGCTCGACGCGGACGAGTGGACCACCGACGTGTTCGCACGTCGCGAAGACGAGTGGGTCTGCGTACACACCCACATCACCGCAGCGCTGGCCGAGGACGAACAGAAGGAGATCTCATGACACGCATCCTGCTCATCGGCGGACACGGGAAGGTCGCGCTGCTCCTCGAGCCCCTGCTCGCCGCGCGCGGCGAGACCGTGACCGCGGTGATCCGCAATCCCGATCACGAGGCGGATGTGGCGGCAACCGGCGCGACGCCGCTCGTCGCCGACATCGAGGTGTTCGACACCGACCAGCTCACCAACCTGATCAGTGGCAACGACGTCGTCGTATGGTCGGCCGGCGCCGGCGGAGGAGACCCGGCCCGGACGTACGCCGTGGATCGAGACGCGGCGATCCGGTCGATGGATGCCGCATCCGCCGCCGGTGTGAAGCGCTACGTGATGGTGTCGTACTTCGGTGCGCGCCCGGACCACGGCGTCGCTGCGGATGACTCGTTCTTCCCGTACGCCGAGGCGAAGGCCGCTGCCGACGAGCACCTCCGTGCGAGCGACCTGGACTGGACGATCCTCGCCCCGAGCACGCTCACGCTCGACCCGCCGACCGGCCGCATCGACACCGATGCGCCGGGCGCGGAGGAGGTGTCGCGGGCCGATGTCGCCGCCGTGATCGCCGCGGCCCTCGTCGACGACTCGACGATCGGCCGCACGATCCGGTTCAACTCCGGCGACGTGCCGATCGCGGAGGCGATCGCCCGCCGCGACTGAGGGCGCCCGCCGCGACTGAGGGCGCCCGCCGCGGCCGTTGCGCTCGCCCGGCGCCGAGCGCAGAGTGGTTACGCGGGCGCGCAGCTCGCGATCGCGGACGAGCCGAGAGGATGCCGGATGCCGAGCGTCATCGCCGAGCTGCTGCGGCTCGAACAGGCCGGGTGGACGTCGCTGTGCGACAGCACCGGTGCCGACTTCTACGGCCGGATCATGACCGACGACGGGGTGATGGTGCTCGCCCACGGCGAAGTGCTTGATCGCGACGCCGTGATCGCCTCGCTGAACGACGCCCCGCCCTGGCGTGCATACGAGATCGCCGACGAGCGTCTCGTCGAGCTCGGGTCCGATGCCGCCGCCCTCGTCTACACCGGCCGTGCCTTCCGTGGTCAGGACTCGGAGCCCGCGTTCACCGCGCTGATGTCGAGCGTGTACGTCCGCGACGCCGGCGGCTGGCGCCTTGCGCTGTACCAGCAGACCCCGGTCCCGGAGCGCGGTTAGCGTCTGTCGAGGGTGTGCAGCGGGATGCCGTGGCCCAACGCTGCCGCATTGAGCTCGTCGTCGAAGGACAGGAACTCCGTGACGATCGGCCCGAGCACGACCGCGGTGGCGAGATGGAGAGCGTCCGGCGTGCGCAGGCCGGAGCGGATGTCGATCGCGCGCTGCGCGACCTCATCGCTGATGGCCACCAGAGCTACTCGCTCGAGGAGTGCCCGGACATCGGTGGCAGGCAGACCCCGCCGATCGGCGACCGCGTGAAGCTCCACTGCGAGGAGTCGCGATGAGATCAACTCGGCGCCGTCTGCGAACAGGGCGCGGATCTCGGCCGACTCCTCCTCGCGGATGAGCGCTTTGATCGCCGCGGAGGTATCGAGGTAGATCACGCGCGATCGGCCCGGATGTCGTCGAAGATGTCAGCGCTCGACTGGTCCGACTCGACAGGATCGAAGGGCAGCACTCCTCGAGCCGCCGGCGGCGTGATCGTGCCGTTCGCGACGAGCTCGTCCCATCGCGAGGCCGCGGGCGGAGCGATCTCGGCCACCGGGCGGCCCCGGTCGGTGATCGTCACGCGCTCGCCGGCCGCGACCCGGGCAAGTACGCGGGCCGTCTGCTGATTGAGTTCAGTCCTCGTGGCCCGCGTCATGGCAGCACTCTACGCTTCAATCTAGGAGAAGTACTAGATTCCGGATGTCTTCGTTCAGCGATCCCCTGCGTCAGAACGGTCCGATGTTGCTCGCGTACCGCAGGCTGTCCCGTGCGAGCTCCCGCAGGATCGGCGGGACGATCCAGGTGCCGCCGTCGGTGCGCTCGAGGCCGAACAGCGAGAGCAGCTCGATGAGATCTCCGACCTCTCCGAGCAGCATGCCCTCGTCGACGGGTGCGTCGACGCCGGTCCGCGTCGCGACGGCGGACCGCCCGACGCCCGTATCGCTGAACCACTCGGATGCGAATCCGAGGTCGTCAGTCGCGTCGTGGCCATAGTGCGCCGCCACCGGTACGCCCTCATCGCCGGCTGCGTCGTCCGTGGCATCCCGGATCGCACGAGCGACGATGTCGTGCCACGTCCCGGTTTCGCCGCTCGGGCAGTCACACGCCTGCTCGCAGCCGCGCGAACGCTCGCTTCTGTAGTCGTAGTCCCACACCTGGTACTGGTGGCGGTCGCGCACCAGCCCCAGCGCCGCGGCGGAGCGCCGCGCACCGACCGCGGGGTCGGCGAGGCTGCCGTCGGCGATCGCGAGAAGAAAGAGGTCGCCCGACTGCGAGGGAGCGACGGCGCGCACGAGATCCTCCGCGAGCAGTGACCACATCCTGCTCGGGTCGGCCGCAGCCGCTGCGGAGCGCTTGTTCGCGACGAGCCGGCCGTTGCGCAGATAGAGGAGGCGGCCGCGTTTGGCGAAGGCGATGAGCTGCTGCATCCGCTCTTCGTGGCAGCCGAGTGCCTCGATGCCGGCCCGTACGACCGACGGCTCGGCTCTGCCGTCGGCGACCGCGATGCCCCCGGCCGCGGCGCGGGTGACGACCCAGGCGAACTCGCGCGTGGCCGCCCGGGCTTCGTCGGTCGTGACGACGGTGGGCAGATCGATCCCGCTCGCCGCGAGATACCGCTCGAAGCCGGGACGCGCTGGCTGCGGCAGGCGCGCGACGAGCCAGTCGAGACGCCCGTGGGGAGTGCCGCTCTGCCGTCTGGGCGCGGGTGCCGCACCGAGACCGAGCACGTCGATCCGTCGCTGCGCGTCGGTGATGTCGAACTCCTCGGGGTCGAACGGCGCCCAAGGCCCGAGCGTGCGATCGAGCCGCCTCACGAGAGCGTCGTGCTCCGGGTGACCGGTGTCTTCGAGCACTCCGACGAGCACCGCATGCTCGTAGGGGCTGCGACAGCACGGGAGCGGCGCACGCCTCTCGCCGCCGTCCACCTGAACAGGTGCCGCGGCTGCCGCGGCGAGATCGTCCTCGCGGGCTTCGATCTCCACGAGCCAGCCCTCCTCGCACGTGTGGCCGTAGTAGAGCGTTCCTGCTTCCCGCAGCACCCGGCCGATCCGCACGGACGCTTCCTCGATGACGGTCGGATCCCGGAAGTCGATCATGGTCCAGCGATCGCCCCAGCGGCGTCGCGTGCGTGACCAGGTGTGGGACCCGAGGTTGTCGGTGAAGAGGTGATGGTCGCACGTCTGGCCTTCGAACACCGCTTGGATGACCGACCGCAGGTCGGCGAGCGAGAGGTCTCGATCGACGACGACTTCGCGCCAGATGTCGGGCAACGGGCCGACCAGGGTGAGGCGGAGACGGACGACGTGGCGGAGGGCTGATGAGCGCATGCGTCGAACGTAGGGGCGGTGGTGCGCCGCGGCGGCGTGATGCGCGGTTCTGTGGATGGACGAGGGAAATCGGGGTACTGGGGAGGAGAGATGCGAAGGCCGCGTCATCGGCGCCGGGTAGCCTGAATTGCCCGGTCGAGACCGGACCGATCGAAGGAGAGCCGTGCCGCGCACGATCGTCATCACCGGAGCGAGCGACGGCATCGGAGCGGCATCCGCTCGACAGCTCCACGCCGCGGGGGAGCAGGTGGTGGTCGTCGGGCGGAATCCACAGAAGACGGATGCCGTCGCGCGAGAACTCGGCGCGGATTCCTTCACCGCGGACTTCGCCGACCTGGCGCAGGTCCGCGACCTCGCGGCTGCGCTGCGCGAACGCTACCCGCGGATCGACGTGCTGGCGAACAATGCCGGCGGCATCTTCGATTCGCGCGAGACGACGGTCGACGGCTTCGAGCGGAACTTTCAGGTCAACCATCTCGCCGGCTTCCTGCTGACGAATCTGCTCCTGGATCGACTGCTCGAGAGCGGGGCGTCGGTGATCCAGACCTCGAGCGAGGCGGCGCGGCGCTTCGCACGCTTCGACATCGACGATCTCCAGGGGGAGCACCGGTACGCCAGCCGCGCCGCGTACGGCAACGCCAAGCTCGCGAACGTGCTCTTCACGAAGGAGCTGCAGCGACGACATGGGGATGCCGGACTGAACGCCGTGGCGTTCCACCCGGGCGTTATCGCGAGCGGGTTCGCCGGAGCATCCCACGACCTGACGCACTGGTTCTACACGAGTCGGCTCACCCAGCCGTTCCTGGCCTCGAACGAGACCGGCGGATCGCGGCTGACGTGGCTCGCCCTGGGAGAGCCGAGGGTCGATTGGGTGCCGGGCGCCTTCTACGCGAGCAATCGCGTGGCCCGCCCGATCCGCCTTGCCGAGGATCCGACGCTGGCGAAGACCCTCTGGGACCGCAGTGCCGAGCTGGTCGGCCTGTAGCGCCGGGGCTCGCGGTCAGCGGTAGAAGTAGTGCTGCGACACGGCGTTGATCCAGGCCGTGAAGCGCCGGGCTTCGGCATCCTGCCCTGTAGGACTCTGCGCGAGCCAGACCTGGCCGTTCACCTCGACGAGCAGGTAGCCGGACCGGGGATCGACCGAGCGCTTCAGCAGGTGCGGGGTGATCTGCCCGGACGGCCCGTACAGCGTGCGGGCGATAGCAGGCTTGCTGAGGCGTCCGCGCTTGATCAGGTCGGCGCCGCTCTCGTAGGACGCGATGGCGCCTCCGACCGGGCTGCTCAGCGTGCCGAAGTGGATCCACCGGCCGTCCACGACGATGCCCGCGTGCGATTCCTCCTCGCCGCTGAATCGCGTCGCGTCCGTCCAGCGCGTGCCGTCCCACCAGCGCTGCCGCCCTCGGCCGTCGTCGTACCAGCCCGATCCGGTCGGAGTGCTCGCGGGGGGTGCGTCGACGTGGAGCTCGATGTCGCGCTCGTTCAGGTCGATGTACTGCTCCGTCCAGCGAGCGCCGTCCCACCAGCGCTGCTTGCCGGTGCCGTCGTCGTACCAGCCCGCCTCCGGTCCCGTCGCCATGCATCGAGAGTAGTCAAAGGCGACGGATGCCGCGCCTGGCCGCGGCGACATCGATGCCCCCGTGGCCCGTCGATGTCGAGGCATCCGCCGTAGACGAGTCCGCACGCACGTGCCTATCGTGTGTGCGGGGAGGACACGATGACCCGGAGGATGACATGCCACCCGTGATCGCCACGATGTCCATCTCGCTCGACGGGATCGGCTCGGGACACAACCAGACCGAGGAGCGTCCGTTCGGCGATGTCCCCGAGGGCGCGCTGCACCGCTGGATGTTCGAGACGCCGGACGAGAACCGGGCGGAGATTGACGCGATCGTCTCCGCGGGCGCCTACATCATGGGCCGAAACATGTTCGGCCCGATCCGCGGTGAGTGGAGCCGCGACTGGCGCGGCTGGTGGGGCGAGAACCCGCCGTACCACCGGCCGGTGTTCGTGCTGACGCACCATGCGCGCGAGTCGATCCCGATGGACGGCGGCACGACGTTCCACTTCGCGACAGACGGCATCGAGGCAGCGCTCGAGCGGGCGAGGGATGCCGCCGGTGACCTGCCCGTGCACATCGCCGGCGGGCCGACGACGACCAACGAGTACCTGGCGGCCGGCCTCGTCGACGAGCTCTTCCTGCAGATCTCACCTGCCGTGCTCGGCGACGGCCTGCGACTGTTCGACGGTGTCGGCCCGCTCGAGCTGGAGCAGATCGCGGCGCGCTCGGCGTCGCTCGTCACGCACGTGCGGTACCGCGTGGTGCGGTGATGCCCGACGAGTGTGTGGTGCGCGCTGATGCAGGCAGGCGCAGGTGCTGCAGGGCCGACAGGCTCGCCTGCGTAGCGTGCGCACTCGGGTCGCCCGTCGCAGTCATGCCCACGGGTCGCGATCGTCGGCGGCGCGGCCGGCAGCGAGGTTGCCGAGCCACGTGTCGTCACCGGGCAGCGCGTGCAGGCGGCGCAGCAGCACCAGCCCGTCGTCGAGGGTGGCCGGCTCGCCGTCGGGCGCGGTGATCGCGCGTGCGCGGACCTCCGCGATCTCCGTCGCCCACACCGCGGGATCGAGGGCCAGCGCGGCGAGCTCGTCGGCGGGTTGCACGAACACGTGATCGCGCACGTGCTCCGGCGACGCCCACGGCGGCGGCGCGACGTGCGACACGATCAGCAGCCGCCCACGGGGAGCCACTCGCGCGGCCGCGCGGCGCAGGGCGCCGATGCGATCGAGGGCGACCGGGGAGTGGAGGTAGCTCGCCGTCACCAGGTCGTAGACGGCATCCTCGTCCCACGTGGCCAGGTCGGCAGAGACGAAGCGCGCACGAGAGACTCCGGATGCCGCGGCCGCGCGCCGCGCACGCGTGATGGCCGTCGTTGAGATGTCGAGGCCCACGGCATCCCACCCCTGCTCTGCCAGCCAGATCGTGTCTGCGCCCTCTCCGCAGCCGAGATCCAGTGCGCGCCCGGGCGCGAGCGTCGAGACGACATCGACGACGGTCTGATTGGGGCGACCCGACCACACGCGATCGGCGTCGGCGTATCGCTGCTCCCAGAAATCGACCGGGGCGATATCGGGCGAGTGCTCATGGGTCATGGCTCCAGCATGCGCGGCGCGGGCGCGGATGTCGACGAGCGCGCTGTCGCGACCGTTCCTCCCCAAGTGATCGTGGTCGCGGATCCGTCCACAGATCAGGCGGGCGGCGCGCACGTTCCCGTTGCACGGGTTCAGGCTTGCTCATGCCCGACGACTTCGTGCGAGGTCGCGGACAGGCGGGGCGAACGATGGATCATATATACAGAAAGTTGTATAGTCGGTAATGTCACCACCGAACCCGATCGAGTTCTGGCGCGGTGCGCTCGGTGACCTTCGTGCCTTCCCTGCGAGCGCGCGACGCGAGGCCGGCTATCAACTCGACAGAGTCCAGAACGGCCCCGATCCCACGGACTGGAAGCCGATGGCCGCGATCGGGCAGGGCGTGCGCGAGATCCGTGTCCGAGATGCGGAGGGGCGTTCAGGGTGATCTATGCCGCGAGATTCGAGGACGCGGTCTTTGTGTTGCATTGCTTTGAGAAGAAGCAGCAGAAGACCGCGAAACGAGACATCGACCTCGCGGCTGAGCGGTACAGAGAGTTGCTGAAGGAGATGCGCGATGAGCGGTGAACAGTATGAAAGCGTGTGGGACGCAATCGAAGACAGTCCCGCGGAAGCCGAGAACATGCGGCTTCGAGCAGCGCTCATGCGCGCGCTGACCGAACGCATCGTGCGGCTGGGATTGACTCAGTCGCGGGCCGCCGAGCTCCTCGGCGTGACGCAGCCCCGGGTCTCCGATCTGATGCGCGGAAAGATCGATCTGTTCGGTCTCGACACCCTCGTGAGCATGGCCGCGGCGGCGGGACTGCATGTTGAGTTGACCATTCTCGAGCCCGCTTGAAATCCATGCGGACTAGGCACCCGCCGGCATCGACGTCAGCGAACGTTCCAATCGACGGATGCCGCGGCTGCGGCGTCCGCGAGGGTGGCAACCCGAGCGCGCGCTGGGGCATCCCCGCGTGTCGGTTCAGTCGGCTTCGACGGCGTCCGCCGCCGGCGCGGCCCGCAGCGCTCGCAGCAGGGACTGCGCGTCGTACGGACCCTTGTGCCGCCGCCCGTTGACGAAGAGCGTCGGGACCGCGGTGATGTTCATCGCCTCGGCGTCGAGCATGTCGTCGCGCACCCGCGCGGTGACCGCCGGCGAGGTGAGGTCCTTCTCGAACTGCTCCACATCGAGCCCGAGGTCGCGCGCGAGGCGGATGATGTCGGACGGCCGCTGGTTCTCCTGGTCGGCGAACAGGCCGCGCTCGAACTCGAAGAACTTCCCCTGCCTGGCGGCAGCCTCCGATGCCTCCGCGCCGGCGAGCGCGTTCGGATGATACGCCGTCAGCGGCGCGTGGCGCCACACGTACCGGAGTCGGTCGCCGAGCTCCTGATGCACCTCTTGGATCGACCCGGAGGCCTTGAGGCAGAAGCCGCACTGGAAGTCGCCGTACTCGACGATCGTGTACGGGGCATCCTCGGGTCCGAAGACGTGGTCGCGGGAGACGTCGACCGGTCGCGCGAGGGTCTGGCCGGTTTCGAGGTCGGGGCGCACGGCATCCGAGATCCGGAAGATGATCGTCGCGAGGACGAAGGCGATGACGGATGCTGCGAGCACCCCGACGCGCGCCTCGTTCTGCGCGACCGGGTCGTCGATGGCGAGGTCGACGATGAAGAGCGAGATCGTGAATCCGATCCCGCAGAGGGCGGCTCCGCCCGCGATGCGGTCGAGGGTGAGCCCCGGACCGAACTCGCCCAGCCGGAAGACGCGCAGGATCGCGGCCGAGCCGAAGATGCCGATGAGCTTGCCGGCGACCAGGCCGACGATGATGCCCCACGTCAACGAGGAGACGAGAGCGCCTGCGAGGATGTCGGGGCTGAGCTGGACGCCGGCGTTGGCGAGCGCGAAGAGCGGGAGGATCACGTAGGCGACGTACGGCGCGTAGGCGGACTGCAGCCGCTCGTTGATCGAGATCGACTCGCGGAGGCTGTTCGCGGCGGCGCGGGCGTACTCGGTGTTCGGCGACTGACGGAAGGTCCGTGCGAGATCGAGGGCGTGCTCGACATCGCGCCGGTCGGGGCGGTAGACGGGCACGAGCAGCGCGATCGCGACGCCCGCGAGGGTCGCGTGCACCCCCGATTCGAGGAACGCGAACCAGACGATGATCGCGAGCGTCGCGTAGACCGGCCCGCGGCCGCCGCGCAGGTACCGCGTGAAGTAGATGCCGGCGAGGCCGACGGCGGCGACGAGCAGCGGAAGCGGCTGGAAGTCCTCGGTGTAGACGAGCGCGATGATGGTGAGCGCGCCGATGTCGTCGACGACGGCGAGCGTGAGCAGGAAGATGCGGAGCCGACCGGGAACCCGCGGCCCGATGAGCGCGAGCGCGCCGACGAGGAACGCCGTATCCGTCGAGATCACGACACCCCACGCGGCCTCATTGCCCGACCCGGCGGCGACCCAGAGGAAGAGGAGGGCCGGCACGGCGAGGCCGGCGACAGCGGCGGCGACGGGCACCAACGCGCGGGACCAGCTCGTGAGCTCGCCGATCGCGAACTCACGCCGCACCTCGAGCCCGACAGTGAAGAAGAAGATCGCCATGAGCGCTTCGTTGACGACGGCGTGCAGGGTGAAATCGAGCCGGATGTCGCCGACGCCCACGGTGAAGTGGGTCTCCCAGAACTCCTCATAGGAGCCGGCCGCCGCGTTCGCCCAGATGATGGCCGCGAGCGTCGCGATCAGCAGGAGCAGTGCACCGATGCGGTTCTGCCCCAGCGCGCGGAGCTTGTCGGCGATCGAGCGACGCGACCGGGCGCGTGCGTCGACCTCCTCCGGGTCGGGCGACGTCTGGATCTGGGTCAGGTCCGCCATAGACCCGAATTCTTCCACGCCGGAAGCAGGTCCGGGGCGGCTCAGGCGGGAACGACGGATGCCGGTTGCCCCGGCTTCCGTCGAGCCCTCGCTGCCTCAGCGGCGGTGACGCGGCTGGCGGGTCAGTACCAGCCGTGCGCCTGCGAGTGCGACCAGGCACCGCAGGGCGTGCCGTAGCGTCCGGTGATGTAGCCCAGGCCCCACGCGATCTGCGTGCCGGCGTTGGTCGCCCAGTCGCCGCCGGCACTGGCCATCTTGCTGCCGGGAAGAGCCTGCGGGATGCCGTAAGCGCCGCTCGAGCGGTTGTGGGCCTGGTAGTTCCAGCCCGACTCCTTGTTCCACAGGGACACGAGGCACGCGAACTGGTCGTCGCCCCAGCCGTAGCCGGCCATCATGGCGTAGGCGGTCGCCTGTGCATCGGCGGGATTGCTGCCCCCGACCGCACCGCCGGTCGCATAGCTGGGGCTGGGGATCGCGCTGGCCCTGGCCGCGGCGGCTGCCTCGGCCTCGAGCCGGGCCTTCTCGGCGGCCTCCTGCTCGGCCTTCAGTGCGAGGGCGGCGTCGAGCCGTCCGCGCAGTCCGCTCACCTGCTCGTCGACCGACGAGATCTGCGCGGTCACGTCATCGGTCAGGTGGGGCAGGAAGTCGGCCGGGACCGTGCGGGCCCCGGCGAGCCGCTGTGCGGCGGCCTCGAGCGCGGCGGTGTCGACCGACGTGTCGGACACTCCGATGTCGAGGCCGGCTGCGGCGATGTCGGCTGCGATCGTCTCGGCCGCGGCGAGAGCGGTGTCGGCGTCGGCGAGGGCCTGGGCGACGTCCGCGGAAACCTCATCGGACTCGTCGGGCACGACGGTGGCGTCAACCGGGACGGTGTACGAGGCGAGGGCGAAGTTCGAGAGGGTTCCGGATGCCGCAGCCACCGATGCCGGTGCGGTGGACGTGAGGCCTGCAGCGGCCAGCAGCCCGACCGCCAGCGATGCGCTGATGAGCGCAGGACGGCGGCGGAGGCGGCGTTCGGCGCGGCGGAGGATGCGGCGGGCGGGCAGGGAGGACGTGTGGGAGCGCATGAATCCAGGCTTCTTGTCGGTGAGAACGCCGAGGGGCGGCGCTTCGCGTCCGTTCGGGCGGACACACAAGTGACCGAGTCTTCCGGTGTTGTCTGGGCGGTTCCGGCACAAGTCCTGGACATCCCATGGGAGACCCCCTTTGCCGGCGCCGTCTACCAGCTGCCCTCGCTCGTGAGCGCTCCCGCCGTGTCGGGGACTCGGCGTAGCCTGTGGCGATGGCGAACTCGGTGATCGATTGGATGCTCGATTCCGACCCCGCGCTGCGGTGGCAGGTCGAGCGAGACCTCGCGGGGGCACCCGCCGAGGTGTGGGAGGGCACCCGCGCTCGGGTCGCGACCGAGGGATTCGGTGCGCGGCTGCTCGCGCTCCAGGACGACGACGGACAGTGGGCCGGCGGCGCCTTCTTCCCCGCGCCCGCGCTGAGGACCCCGGAGGACGACGGCCCGGGCCAGCCGTGGATCGCGACGACCCCGACACTCAATCTCCTCCGCGGGTGGGGACTCGACGCGTCCGCCCTCGTGGGCACCGCCGAGAAGTTGACGAACGCGCGATGGGAATACGACGACCTGCCTTACTGGGACGGCGAGGTCGACTGCTGCATCAACGCCGACACGCTCGCGAACGGCGCCTGGCTCGGCGCGGATGTGAGCGGCATCGCCCAGTGGTTCATCGATCACCGCCTGGCCGACGGCGGCTGGAACTGCGAGTGGGTCGAGGGGTCGACGCGGTCGTCGTTCCACTCGACGCTCAACTCGCTCAAGGGGCTCCTCTTCTACGAGCGGGCCGGATACGGCAGCGACGAACTGCGCGCGGCGCGCAGGGCCGGCGAGGAGTATCTGCTCTCACGGCGGCTGCTGTACCGCGAGTCGACCGGCGAGCTCGTCGGGGAGTGGGCGACGCGCTTCGCCTACCCGTTCCGCTGGGCGTACACGGCGCTCAACGCGGTCGACTACTTCCTCGCGGCGGCCGCGGTCGACGGCACTCCGCCCGATCCTCGCCTGGCCGACGCCATCGGCCTCGTGCGCTCGCGCCGCCGTGACGACGGCACCTGGCTTCAGGAGCACCGGTACGCGGGCCGGGCGTGGTTCGAGGTCGACGTGCCGCCGGGCGAGCCCTCGCCGTGGGTCACCTTCTACGCGACGCGCGTGCTGGCGCGATGGGATGCCGCACCCGCCGCATGACGCAAGGTCTCCGCACGCTAGGCGAGCGCTCCGAAGCGGTCGATCAGGCGCACCAGCGTGGGCAGACCGCGCGATGTCGCAGGCAGGCCGGTGATGCGCTCGACGGTCGGGGTGCTGTTGCTCTCGCGATCGCGCTCGTTGACAGCGACGAGCCAGCCGTCTCCCGACTCCACGATCTCGCAGCGGCGGTGCGCGGCCTCGCGGATGGTCACAGGATCGGCGGGATCGATGGTACCGCCGGAGTGGAGCGTCAGCTCCCGCCGCGCGGCATCGGGGCACCCTGCGTGGTCGTCGACGATCCGCGCCACGTCGGCCAGCGGCATCCAGAAGCCCTCTCGCTCGTGGCCGGAGCGCGCGGCGAGCGCGAGGACGGCCTCGGCCGTGGCGGTCTGCGGGTCGTCCGCGTCGAGCACGATCGTGCCGTTGCTCTGGAACGGCACTGCGCCGGGGCACCCGGCGTCGGCGAACGCGGTCAGCAGAGCCGACGTGGACGGATGGCCCCGCTGGCCTTGGTTGACATTGCGCAGGAACGCGACGAAGTGCACGACTGGATGCTACGCGCAGCAGGCGACATCTCCTGAGGGTCGCGTGCCATGGACGGGTCTGTGGGACATCGGCATCCGTCGCTACCCTCGACAGCGTGACGCATGAGCTCACGCGCGACCAGGCCCGCCGCATCATCGTGCGCGCGCAGCTGCTCGACGCCGAGCGACCGGGCGACGTCGTGGAGGTCGCGGAGCAGCTCTGCGACGTCAAGATCGACCCCACCGCGACCATCGCTCCCTGCGAGCACACGGTGCTGTGGTCCCGTATCGGATGGTCGTACGAACCCGGACAGCTCACCAAGGCGGTGGAGATCGACCGCCTGCTGTTCGAGTTCAGCGGAACGTTCCGGCCGATCAGCCTGCTGCCGCTGATGCGTCCCGCGATGCGGCACTTCCCGCAGCGGGCGAGCAATCGCGAGTGGCTCGCCGCCAATGACCGGTTCCGGCGCGACATTCTGGCCCGCCTTCGTGCGGAGGGTCCGCTGCTGTCGAGCGACATCCCCGACACCGCCCAGGTGAGCCGCGCGCCCGACGGCTGGAGCGGCACGAATCAGGTGCCGATCATGCTCGACTTCCTGACGCGGCTCGGCGAGGTCGCGATCGTCGGACGGGCGGGCAGGCGGAGGCGCTGGGACCTCGCGGAGCGCGTGTATCCGGCCGATCTGCCCGAGTACGAGGAGGAGGAGGCCGCCCGCCTGCTCAGCGAGCGGCGGCTGCAGGCCGCGGGCATCGCCAAGCAGGGGAACAGCTGGTGGAACCCGGTCGGAACGGCCGGCGAAGCCGCGACCGTCGAAGGCAGCAGGTGGAAGTGGCGCGTCGACCCCGAGGCCCTCGCAGCCCTCGATGACGACGACACCGGCGGGCGTGTCGCCTTCCTCAACCCGTACGACGGGCTGCTCTTCGATCGGCCGCGACTGAAGGAGGTCTTCGAGTTCGCGTACGTCCTCGAGCAGTTCAAGCCGAAGCCGCAGCGCCGGTACGGGTACTTCGCCCATCCGATCCTGATGGGGGACCGGTTCGTCGGGATGCTCGACGCCGAGGTCGACAAGACGCGCGAGGTGCTCCGGGTCAACGCCGTGCACGAGTTCCTGCCGTTCGAGCCCGAGGAGGACGAGATGGTCCGTGCCGAGATCGCGGAGCTGGGCGAATGGCTCGGGGTGCCGGTGGTCGACGCCCGCTGACGGTCTCGAGCCGGCCGCGATCACAGCGGGTGCGCGATCACGCCCCGCCCCGAGGCGGCGCGCGCCAGCGCGGCATCTGTCGTGACCAGCTCGGCGCGCAGCTGCTGCGCCGTATGGAGCACGATGGCGTCGGGCATGCGCAGACGGATCGAGGCGCGAACGGCGGCAAGGTCCTGCGCTTCGCCCGCGTCGATCCCGATCTGCCTGATCGCGAGCCGATCGATCGCCCGCGTGACAGCGTCGGCCGCTCCTGCATGTGTCGGCCGCACCAGGCACTCCGCGACCGTGACGACGTTCATGGCGAGGGATGCCGTGGCATGATCCTCGAGGAACGCGACCGCGCGAGTGTGGAAGGCGTCGGCAGGATCCAGGTGCGCGATCAGGACGCCCGCGTCGAGGACGATCACTCCGGCCACTCCTCGCGCAGCAGCTGCGCTTCACCGCTGCGGTACACACCCGGAAGCGTGCCTGCAGTCTGACGGATCGCCGTGATGCGCCGCACCGTCTCCTCTGCGCGGGAAGCCATGATGCTCTCCGCGCCCCGCTCGATGATCCGGCGGAGGAGCGCTGCCCGATCGTCTCGCAGCTCGGGCCAGACGATCGCGGCGGCGTCGATCGCGTGCGCGATGTCCACGGTCTCGGTGACCGTGTGGCGCGGGCGGGTCGTCGGCATACCGGCGAGTGTAGCACCGGGGCATCGGTGCGGCACCGGTGCGCGTCAGCGTGCGGGGCCGCCCGTAGCGCGCGTGCCGACCCAGCCCAGCGCCGGTGCGACGTGGGTCGCGAACGCCTCCACGACCCGCAGGTTGAACTCGACGCCGAGCTGACTCGGGATCGTGAGCATCAGCGTGTCGGCGCTGCGGATCGCGGCATCCGCCTGCAGCTGCTCGACGAGCACATCGGGCTCGGCCGCGTAGGTCTTTCCGAAGGTCGAGCGGATGCCGTCGATGACGCCGATCTGGTCGCCGTCCTGCCGTCCGCCGAAGTACATATGGTCCTCTGCGGTCATGAGCGGGAAGATCGACCTGCTCACCGACACGCGCGGCTCGCCCGCGTGACCTGCGGCGTGCCAGGCCGCCCGGAACGCATCGATCTGCTCGGCCTGCAGGATGTCGAACGGCCGCCCGTCGGCCGAGGTCAGCAGCGTCGACGACATGAGGTTCACGCCGACCCGCCCCGCCCATTCGGCCGAGTCGCGGTTGCCGGCGCCCCACCACACGCGAGAGCGCAGCCCGGGGGAGTGCGGCTCGATCCGCTGCATCCCGCCGGTCCCTGAGCCTGTCGAAGGGCCGCCGAACGGGCTCGACGGATCGCGCTCCGCGAGGCCCTCGCCCTCGATCGCCCGCAGGAAGAGATCGAAGTGCTCACGCGCGATGTCCGCGCCCCGCGGATCCTCCGAGCCGGTGTAGCCGAACGCCTCGTACCCGCGCACGACGGTCTCGGGTGAGCCGCGGCTCACGCCGAGCGCCAGGCGACCGCCGCTGATCAGATCGACCGATGCCGCTTCTTCGGCCAGATAGAGGGGGTTCTCGTACCTCATGTCGATCACGCCGGTGCCGACCTCGATGCGCTGCGTCCTCGCGGCGATCGCGGCCAGCAGCGGCATCGGAGAGGACTGCTGGCGTGCGAAGTGGTGCACGCGGAAGTAGGTGCCGTCGACGCCCAGATCGTCCATGCCCTGCACCAGGTCGATCGCCTGGAGCATCGAATCCGCGGCGGTGAGCTGACGGCCGCCGCCGAGGGGTCCGTAGTGTCCGAAGGAGAGGGTTCCGAAGCGCTGCATGGTGCCTGCAACGGTACGCCTGCGGCATCCATTCCGGTGAATGGAAAAGTCATGATGCGCAGTCGGAGATGACGGATCTATACCACGCCACCTCGCGAAAGTCCACGCATATCGACTCAGTCGTCATCGACCATATTGTGGCCAGTTGGAGGCAGCGAATGCAGTGTCAGGGAGGCACGTCATGGGAATCGGAAGCGGCATACGCTTCTCGTCCTCGGAGCGATCCTCGTCTTCGCAGTTGACATCGACACCGGCGGCTCCCTCGAGAATGACCCCATCCGCTGACCCCGGCACGAGGGCACCGCTCGTCGGCGAGATGAGCGGGCGGCTGCTCGGCGACCGCTACGAGCTCGGGGCCACGCTGGGCGAGGGCGGAATGGGCGTCGTCTACCTTGCGAGGGACACCGTGTTGGAGCGGTCTGTCGCAGTGAAGGTCTTCCGCGACGGAATGGCAGAGAAGGCGCGGACCGCGTCGGAGACGCAACTGCTCGCGAGCCTCAACCATCCCGCGCTCGTCACCCTCTTCGACGCTCATGTCGCCGACGATGCGCCGCGGTACCTCGTCATGGAGTACATCGACGGACCCACCTTGCAGTCGAGACTCCTGGCCGGCCCGCTTCCGTCGAAGACGGCGTCTCGAGTCGCCCGCGATTTAGGCGAAGCTCTGCACGTCGTCCACCAGGCGGGCATCGTCCACCGCGACATCAAGCCCGCCAACGTCCTGCTTCGGCCCTCGAGCGTGCCTGGCGAGGAGTTCCACGCCAAGCTCGGCGACTTCGGGATCGCCTACCTCATCGACTCCACTCGGGTCACCATGCCGGGGACTGTCATCGGCTCCGCCGCATACCTCAGCCCTGAGCAGATCATGGGCACTTCGCCCGGCCCTGAATCGGACATCTACTCCCTCGGACTGGTGCTCCTCGAAGCACTCACGGGCCAGCGCGCGTTTGCGCACGACGGGCACCAGGCCGCGCTCGTTCGCCTCACGCAGGACCCCGTGATCCCAGCTTCGGTGGGGACGGAATGGGCGACGATTCTGAGCGATATGACTGCTCGCGATTCCGCTCGCCGTCCCTCCGCCCTGGAAGCCGTGATCCGGGTCACCGAACTGAGCACCCGCTCCTCCGGCACATCGTCGGGCATGACGGTCGCCGATGCGGCGGTTACTCTCCCCCAGAGGGACGCGTACTCGGGCGGGCGATCGCACACGCTGATCGGAGAGGCGGGAGCTCCCGAGGTCCCGCAGAGGGAGAACGCGCCCACCCTCGTCCAGCCGTCCCCTGCTCCGCCTCTGCCGCTCGCAGCGGGCGCGCACCCGGGAGGTCGATCGAAAGAGGTCAAGGGGCTCGTAGCCGCGCTGTTCGCGCTGCTCCTTGCCTGCGTCGTCGTCGTCGGATTGGCGATGTTCTCTCCGAATGACGACCCGGCACCCGCGCCCACGCTTCCCGCTCTCGAAGACCCCCTCGGGTCCCATCTCGAGCAGCTGCTGGATTCGGTGACGCCGTGATCTCCGAGGGTCGGTTGCCGATCGCGGCCGTGATGCTGGCGGCGGTGTTCACGATCGCAGGGTGCTCCGTACCGACTGCGGACCTCTCTTCTCAGACGAGCGAGAGCTGGCAGACACGGGTGGTCGCGATCGCCCAATACGCCGCCCAGGGTGATCCGGCGATGGCCTTGCAGGATCTCGCGGCCCTTGAAGCAGAGGCACGTCAGGCGCGTGCCTCAGGAGAGATCAGCGCGGAACGAGCGGCGATCATCCAGCAGGCCATCGTCCTGGTGCGCGCGGACCTGGGGGCCTCAGCTTCCGAGACCCCAGTGTCCCAGTCCGAAGACTCGCCCGCGATCGTCGTCGATCCCGACCCCGGCACTCAGAGCAACAAGGGGACCAAGGGGAACAACGGGAACAACGGCAATAGCGGGAACAACGGCAATGGCGGGAACAACGGCAACGGGAACGGCAACGGGAACGGGAACGGGAACGGGAACGGGAACGGCAACAATGACTGAGTTGTGAAAGGCGCCACCCCTGCGGGGCGACGCCTTTTCACAACGCGGAGGATAGGGGATTCGAACCCCTGAGAGCTTTCACTCAACACGCTTTCCAAGCGTGCGCCATAGGCCACTAGGCGAATCCTCCAGCAGCCCCGGAGGGCCACGGAACATCTTACCTCGACCCGCCGCGCTCAGCCGCCGCGCTCAGCGAGCGCGCACGCCGGCCGTCCCGGCGTAGACCGAGCCCGGGCGCACGATGAGCGAGCGCGGAGCGGCGATCGCGAGGATGCGGCGGGACGGCGGCGCAGTGGACAGCAGCGCAGCGCGGACGGCGGTCGCGGCATCCGTCACCCCGATCACAGACCCGTAGTCGCGCCCGCCCCGCGGGGCATAGCTCGCCCGCTCGATCGCGGCGACGAGGAGTTCCATGTCGCCGGCTGGAGCGCCGTGTTCGTGCACGAGGCGCGCGGCGAAGGCGCGCGGAGTCTCGCTCGCCGGGACCGGGACCGCGAGATCTATCGCGGCATCCTGCACCATCCGCCACGCGGCGGCGGCGTCACCCGCGTCGGCCGCCGCGGCCAGCTGACGCCGGCGCACCTCCCGTGCGAGGGCGGGGATGGCGAGGACGAAGAGGATGCCGAGGATGACGCCCAGCGTCGGCAGCGGGTTCACGGTCCCGCCTTCGGCCCCGGACGTCACGTCGCCGGGACTGTCCACGATGTCTTCCGGGGCGATCTGCGCGGTCGAGGTCGGTCCGGGGTTCGGGGCGTTGTCCGGGTTGTTCGGGTTGTCGGGATCGCCCGGAATCCCGGACGCCGCGGAGAACGACGTGGGCACCCCGAGCCCGACGGTCGGCTCGAACGGCACCCATCCGATGCCGTCGAAGTACACCTCGGGCCACGCGTGGAGCTGCTGGCTCGACACCGAGAAGACCGGCTGGGAGTCGACGATGTCGCCGGTCGCCACGCCCGGCAGGTAGCCGATGACGATGCGCGTCGGCATCCCGAGCGAACGCGCCATCAGGGCGAACGCCGAGGCGAAGTGGACGCAGTAGCCCTCGCGCTGCTCGAGGAACTGCGCGACCGCCTCGGCTCCGCTCCCGTCGAACCCGTCCTCCACCGGAGCCTCGAGCGAGTAGCGGAAGTCGCCGCCGCCGCGGAACCACCGCTGCAGCGCCACGAGCGCGTCGTAGTCGTTGGTCGTCTCGGCGGTGACCTCGGCGGCGAGTTCGGCGATGCTGGCCGGCATGCCCTCGGGGAGCGCGAGCGTCTCGTCGCGCAGCCCGTCGCCGCCCGAACTCGATGCACGGATCTGCTCCAGCGTCGGCCGGGGCAGGTTCGTCACGACTTCGTAGTCCTGACCCTGCGTGCTGCCCGACTGCGCGATGACCGTGCGGTTGTAGGGGACGGCGGCCCACTCGCCCTCCAGCCCGTCGACGCCGACGGCCGGGTAGGGGATCGGCAGCCACAGCGATGCGAGGTTCTGAACCTCGACGCTCGTCCGGTACTCGCTCACCCGGATGTCGGCGTCGACGAACAGCTCGCCGAGCGCCAGGTTGCTCCCGAGCGGGATGCTGCGCACTCGGTCCGGCTGCCACACCGCTCCGTCGAACCGGGACAGCGTCGTGGCGCGCAGGTAGGGCGGCGTCGACGCGTTGGTGCGCACCAGAAGCACCTCGACCTCCTGCGGGCGGCGCAGGTCGTCGCCGAGCTCGAGCGTCGCATCGATGCCGCCGCCGGGACCGAACCCGGCCTGGCGGATGCCGGGCTGCGGCAGCAGCGGTGTCGCGACGACCGCGACCACCACGGCGATGGCGCCGATTCCGAGCGCAGTTGCCGGCACCCCCGCGCTGCGTTCGGCGGCGCGCTCGATCGGTCGCTCGCGCGAGCGCGTCTCGGCGCGAAGGAGGAAGAGGATCGCGATCGACAGGAACACGAACGCCGAGACGTCGACGGCTCGGGGGACGGCGATGGCCGGGATGAGCGAGACGGCCACGATGCCGACGGCGGCCAGCAGCGGCATCCGTGCTGTGAGGACGACGTGATCGACGATGATCGTGAGAAGCCCCATCGCGCCGACGATGAAGAACGAGAGCGGCATCGTCTCGTCCAGCGGCGCGGCGCCGTTCACGATCGAGGTCATCGCGCCGTCGACCATGACGGGCAGGCTCCGCACGGTCTCGGGGGTCGGGATGACGAACAGCAGCGCGGTCTCGCGCAGGAACACCATCGTCATGAAGACGACCCACACGGCCGCCTCGATGAGGCTCACCGCGACGGCGGGGAGCTGGTACCGTCGCGCGATGTAGCCGGCGGCGAGCACGAGTGTCGCCAGGACGATCGACCCGAGCAGCCACACGCCGGGGCTCACGACCCGCACCACCGGCAGCAGCGCCGCGAACAGCGCCGTGAGGATCGCGAGGGTGAGGGCGACCTCGCCGCCCCGGCGTCCGGAGCGGGCACCCATGACCGCACGGTCGGGCAGGGTCGCCGAGTCAGCCGACGGCATGGCTGATCCCCCGTCCCGCCGCGGTGCTCCATGCATCGGCGAGGTCGCCGTCCGGATCGATGGCGCTGACCCGCCATCCCGCGTCGGCCGCGCGATCGAGGGCGTCGGCGACCGGCGTCACGGAGAAGAGCATGGGCATCGTGCTGTGGTGTGCGACCGGAGCGAGGACATCGGCATCGGCGGGGTCGAAACGGCCGACGATGACGATGACCGGACCGGTCATCACTCCGGCGAACAGCCGCGGCACCCGCGCGAGGGTGTCGTCGCGTCGGGCGGTGAGGGTCGCGAACTGCGTGAGCATCGCCTCGACCTCGTTCATGTCGCCGCCGTCGATCCGGTCGATCAGCACCGTCCCGTCGCTGTCGAGCACCTCGACCGCGTAGCCGTCGTGCACGAGACGCGCCGCCGCCGACACGCACGCCGAGACGCCCGTCTCGAAGCCCGGGTCGGCCCCGGGCGCGTGCATCGCCTCCGGAGTCCAGCGCAGCGCGCTGCGGTCGATCACGACGCTCGCCTCGGGGGTGGACTCCTGCTCCTCCTGCCGCACCATCAGCTCGTCGCGGTGCGCGGTCGCCCGCCAGTGGATGCGGCGCATCGAGTCGCCCGGCACGTATGGCCGCGCTACGAGGTTGTCGGCGCCCTGACCGAGCTGATTCGTCGTGGTGTGCAGCGTGCCTCCGGCCTCGCCGGCGAAATCGGTGAGCGGCGGCAGGTCGACGATGGCCGGTGCGACGGTCACGAGCGTCCGCTCTCCGAACACCGTGCTGCGCCGGGCGAGCCCGAACGGGTCGGTCGAGCGCACCGAGAGCGGGCCGATCGAGTGCACTCCGCGGCGCGCGCCGCGCACCGTGTACGACAGCGTCACCAGCAGGTCGCCGCCGCGCAGACCCGAGCCGAGGGCGGGGAACACACCGTCGGCGGTGCCCGTCAGCGCCTTGGGGACGGTGTCGTGCCACGTGCCCGGGGGCGTGGGGACCGCGGTGCGGATCCCGACGCGGACGGTGACGACCGCGTCACGACCGACGGTGGCGACATCCGGCATCAGCGACCGTGTCACCGCCTCGGAGCGACGCACGAGGAAGAGCGATCCGGCGCTTGCGCCCACGACGGCCAGCAGCAGGATGCCGAAGTACATCAGCTCGACGACGGCGATCTCGCCGGCGATGACGAAGCAGGCGATGGCGAGCGCGATCGCGCCGGTGCCGCGCACGGTCAGTGGCCAGACACGTCTCACGAGGTGCTCACCGCCTGATCACTGCCTTTGATCACCGTCGGATCCTCCGGCCGATCACTGACGCGGTGCGATCGGCACGCGCACGCCCGCGGCGATGCGGTCGAGGATCGACGCGATCGCATCCGCGGCGCTGCGTGCGCGGGCTCCGCCTGCGGAGCGCGTCGGGATGAGACGGTGCGCGAACACCGGGGCCAGGAGCGCGGTGATGTCGTCCGGGATGACGAAGCCGCGACCATCCAGGGCGGCCCACACCTTCGCGGCGCGCACGAGCTGGAGGGTCGCACGGGGGCTCGCGCCGAGGCGCAGATCAGAGTGCGTGCGGGTTGCGTGGGCCAGCGCGACGGCGTAGTCCTCGATCGGCGGCGACACGTGCACGGCCCGCGCCCACGCGACGAGCTCGGTGATCTTCGCGCCGTCGACGACATGGGAGAGCGCCGAGAGCGGGTTCGCGGTGTCGCGCTGGCGCAGCATCAGGGCTTCGGATCGCGGATCCGGATAGCCCATCGAGATGCGCATCATGAACCGGTCGCGCTGCGCCTCAGGGAGGGCGTAGGTGCCCTCCATCTCGAGCGGGTTCTGGGTCGCCACGACGAGGAACGGCGCCGGCAGCGGGTGCGTGCGTCCGTCGACGGTCACCTGCCCTTCCTCCATCGCCTCCAGCAGCGCCGACTGGGTCTTGGGGGAGGAGCGGTTGATCTCGTCGGCGATGACGATGTTCGCGAAGATCGCACCGCGCTTGAACTCGAACTCGCGGTCGACGGGGTTGAACACGCTCACGCCGGTCACGTCGCCGGGGAGCAGGTCGGGGGTGAACTGGATGCGGCGCACGGTCGCATCGACGGATGCCGCCAGTGCCCGCGCGAGCATCGTCTTGCCGACGCCCGGCACATCCTCGATGAGGAGATGGCCCTCGGCGAGGAGGCACACCAGGGCGCTGCGCACTGCTTCGGGCTTGCCGTCGATGACCTTGCCGACGGAGGCGAGGATCGCGTCGGTCACCCGCGCGAACCCTTCGGGCGTGATCGGGCCGGACGTGGCCTCCGTCGTCTGTGTCATCGCGGTTTCGACCACTGGGACCTCCTCGGGCCGACCCGTCGGGCGGCTCAGCCGGGTGTGAGCGGGCGTCTTCGCCCACCCGTCGATCGTAACAACGCTGTGACCTTGCGGCACCGGGGAGAACCCTGAGCATTCGACCGGGTAGACTCAGGGAAGCTCTCCGCGAGGCGGCATCCAGGCCAACTCCCCCAGGACGGAAACGTAGCAAGGGTAACCAGGCTCTGCCGGGTTCGCGGAGAGTCTTACTTTTTCCGGGCGTCTAGTGTTGAGCCGTGGCGCAGAGCATCTTCATCACGTCGGCAGAAGGCCACTCGGGAAAATCCACGGTCGCGCTCGGCGTGCTGGATGCCCTCAGTCACGCCACCCCTCGCGTGGGGGTGTTCCGTGCCATCGCCCGCTCGACGATCGAGCCGGACTACGTGCTCGAGATGCTCCTGGCCCACGACGGCGTCGACCTCGACTACGACCAGTGCATCGGCGTCACCTACGACGACGTGCGCCACGATCCGGATGCCGCCCTCTCGACGATCGTCGAGCGCTTCAAGGCCGTCGAGGCCCAGTGCGACGCGGTCGTGATCGTCGGCAGCGACTACACCGACGTCGGCAGCCCGGCCGAGCTCGCCTACAACGCCCGTATCGCGGCGAACCTCGGTGCCCCCGTCCTCCTCGTGCTCGGTGGCCGCGCCGCGCAGGGTCAGCCCGAGCAGCTCGGGTTCACGGTGCCGCGCACCCCCGCCGAGATGGGTCAGATCGCCGATCTTGCTCTCACCGAGCTCGCTCACGGGCGCGCCGAGCTGTTCGCCATCGTCGCCAACCGCGCCGACGCCGACCGCGCCGACGAGACGCGCGACGAGATCCGGCGGGCGGTCGCGGCCGCTCTGCCCGCGGATGTCGCCGCGCGGGTTCCCGTGTGGGCGATCCCCGAGGACCGCTTCCTCGTCGCTCCCTCGATCCGTGGCATCATGCGAGCCGTCGACGGCGAGCTGCTCGCGGGCGATCCCGACCTGCTCACACGCGAGGCGCTCGGCGTCGTGATCGCCGGCATGTCGATGGTCAACGTGCTCCCGCGACTGTTCGAGGGGGCGGTCGTGGTGATCCCCGCCGACCGGTCGGAGGTCCTGCTGGCGACGCTGCTCGCGAACGCGTCGGGCACCTTCCCGTCGATCTCGGGCGTCGTCCTCAACGGTGGCTTCGAGCTGCCCGAGCCCGTGCGGCGGCTGATCGACGGCCTCGGCTCCACCCTGCCGATCATCACCACCGAGTTCGGAACCTACGAGACCGCGGTGCGCATCATGGGCACCCGCGGGCGTCTCGCCGCCGACTCGCAGCGCCGCTACGACACCGCGCTGGCGCTGTTCGAGGCGGCCGTCGACACCGACGAGCTGCTGGAGGCGGTCGGCGTCGCCCGCGCGACCGTGGTCACGCCGCTCATGTTCGAGTTCCAGCTCATCGAACGCGCTCGTGCGGGCCGCCGCCGCATCGTGCTGCCGGAGGGCGGCGACGATCGCGTGCTGCGCGCGGCCGCGACCGTGCTCAAGCGCGGCATCGCCGACCTGGTGATCCTCGGCGAGCCGTTCGACGTGCGGGCGCGGGCGATCGAGCTCGGCATCGACATCCATGATGCCGAGGTGCTGTCGCCCTTCGACGCCGTGCACGTCCACAAGTTCGCCGAGGAGTACGCGCGGCTGCGCGCGCACAAGGGCGTCACCTACGCGAAGGCGGCCGACTCGGTGACCGACGTGTCGTACTTCGGCACGCTCATGGTGCACCTGGGGTTCGCCGACGGCATGGTCTCGGGGGCCGCGCACACCACCGCGCACACCATCCGTCCGGCGTTCGAGATCATCAAGACGAAGCCCGGCGTCTCGGTCGTCTCGAGCGTCTTCCTCATGGCGCTCGCCGATCGGGTGCTCGTCTACGGCGACTGCGCCGTCGTCCCCGACCCCACGAGCGAGCAGCTCGCCGACATCGCGATCTCATCGGCGGCGACCGCGAGACAGTTCGGCATCGATCCGCGCGTCGCGATGCTGTCGTACTCGACGGGCGAGTCGGGGTCGGGAGCCGAGGTCGAGAAGGTGCGAGCCGCCACCGCGCTGGTGCGTTCGCGGGCGCCCGAGCTGCTGGTCGAGGGACCGATACAGTACGACGCGGCCGCCGACGCCGCTGTCGCGGCGGCGAAGATGCCCGGGTCGGAGGTCGCCGGCCGTGCGACGGTGTTCATCTTCCCGGACCTCAACACCGGCAACAACACCTACAAGGCGGTGCAGCGCTCGGCCGGCGCCGTGGCGATCGGACCGGTGCTCCAGGGCCTCAACAAGCCGATCAACGACCTCTCGCGCGGAGCGCTGGTCGAGGACATCGTGAACACCATCGCGATCACCGCCATCCAGGCGCAGGCGGAGGGCAGCCGATGACCCCGGTCCTCATCGTCAACAGCGGGTCGTCGTCGTTCAAGTACCAGCTGATCGACATGGATGCCGAGACGGTTCTGGCGG
>Ga0307505_10000108_pt1 | contig 103333 bp, 91 predicted proteins | sample 23_S_MG_FD_202183 | JGI IMG/M metagenome (GOLD analysis project Ga0307505, IMG submission 202183) | Soil microbial communities from Populus trichocarpa stands in riparian zone in the Pacific Northwest, United States - 23_S | ecosystem: Environmental > Terrestrial > Soil > Riparian zone > Trees...
TCCATCCAGCCCGGTGGTGACGTCGTTCAGGAAACTGCCGCGCTGCCCCGCGGGGAGGTCGTGCCGGCGGCGGAACGCGCCGGTGCGCGCGTCGAACTCGAACAGCGCGGACGCGGTGGAGTCACCGGGCGTGTCGAAGCGGGCATTCGATGCCACCCAGAGCATGCCGCGCGCGCTGTCGACGTGGATGCCCACCACGGAATGCAGCCCGTGGCTTCCCGCCGCGACACGATCCGTCACGGCGCCGTCGGGACCGATCGCGACCACCTTGTGCTTGTTCAGGCTTCCCACCAGCACGCTGCGCGAGGCGGGATCGTACGCCGTGCCCTCGGGCACGAGGTCGCGCTCGGCGATGGTGGCCCATGCCTCCGCGTGCGACACCGGCCGTTCCGCGAGCGTCGCCAGTGAGTCCACGTGCGCGAACCGCGGCCGCAGCGCGGCAATGGTGCTGTCCCGCAGGGCGATCCGCGCATAGCGCGCATCCCAGCGCAGCAGTCGCTCGACATCGGCGGCCGCCTCGTCCAGACGCCCGGCCACGCCGTATGCGTGTGCCCGCAACAGTGCCACGTTCGGGTGGCCAGGCACCGCCGCGCCCACGGTGTCGAGCAGCGCCAGCGCGCGCACGGCGTTGCCCGCCACGATCTCGCGTCGTATCTCCGCCATCCTGGCGAGGGGGTTCTGTCCGGGCAGCAGGGCCGGCACGAACAGGAGGAGGAGGGCGAGAGCCGTGAAGCGCGGAAGCGTGAGTCGCATCGGAAGGCGTGGGTGAGCGAAGGCGTCGAAGCAGACAACCCTGCCGTCAAACATGCGTGGCTGCGGTGAGGGACGGGAGGCTTTCGCGATGTGACGAGCCGCCGTAACGTCAGCGCACCCCTGCCATGCCAATCATGAAGCCGCTCGTTCTCGCCCTGTTCGCCGTTCCGGCCCTCGCGGTCTCGCAGGATCGTCCCCTGCCCGCCCCGCTCACCACCGTGCCGCGCGTTGCGTCGGTGCCCAACGCGAGCAGCGAGCTCGTGACGCTGGTGCAGCGATTCGCCGCCGACGAGAACGCGCTCAACCGCCGGTACGACGCCCCCGATTCGCCGGCGCGGCGTCAGCGGATGCGCCAGTTCTACGGCGACTGGCGCGCGCGCCTGCGCGAGTCCGACTTCGACCGCCTGGGCCACGAGGGGAAGGTGGACTACGTGCTCCTGGACAATCATCTCCAGCACGAGCTGGCGCTGCTCGACCGTCGCGACCGCCAGCGCGCGGAGGAAGCGCCCCTGCTGCCGTTCGCCGACCGGCTCCTCGGCCTCCAGGATTCGCGCCGCGAGCTGAAGGACCTGGACAACGCCGCTGCCGCGCGGCTGCTCGCCGACGTCGCGAAGCAGGTGGACAGCCTGCGCGCGCTGCTCGAGCAACCCGCGCGCGCCGGTGCAGACACAGCGCGTGGAAGGCCCGCGCCGCGCGTGTCGCGCACCGTCGCCAACCGGGCCGCCGACAACATCGAGGGCGTGCGCCGCTCGCTGGGCGGCTGGTTCCGCTTCTACGACGGCTACGCCCCGATGTTCTCGTGGTGGGCGCGCGACCCGTACCGCAAGGTGGACTCGGCGCTGATACGGTATTCGCGCACTCTGCGCGAGCGCGTCGTGGGCATGCGCCCGGGGGAGTCGCAGGAACGGAACCAGGGGCCGATCATCGGCGACCCGATCGGCGCGGCGGGACTCCAGGAGGACCTGCGGCACGAGATGATCCCCTATACCGCGGAGGAGCTCATCGCGATCGCCGAGCGCGAGTACGCCTTCAGCCTGTCGGAGATCAGGAAGGCGGCGCGCGAGATGGGGTTCGGCGACGACTGGAAAGCGGCGATGGAGAAGGTGAAGAACGCCTACGTCCCCCCGGGCGAGCAGCCCGCGCTCATCCGCCGGCTGGCCTATGAGGCGGAGGAATTCTTCGAGCAGAACGACTGGGTCACCGTGCCGCCGCTCGCGAAGGAGGTGTGGCGGATGGAGATGATGTCGCCCGAGCGGCAGCGCATCGCGCCCTTCTTCCTCGGCGGCGAGGTGATCCAGGTGTCGTACCCTACCCCCGACATGACCGACGAGGAGAAGCTCATGAGCATGCGGGGGAACAACCCGCACTTCTCCCGCGCGGTGGTGCACCACGAGCTGATTCCGGGCCACCACCTGCAGGGGTTCATGCTCCAGCGGTACAACTCGCACCGGTCGCTGTTCCGCACGCCGTTCTGGAACGAGGGTGGCGCGCTCTACTGGGAGATGTTCCTCTGGGACACCAACCGGTTCTACGTCACTCCCGAGGATCGCATCGGCGTGCTGTTCTGGCGCATGCACCGGAGCGCGCGGATCATCTTCTCGCTCAACTTCCACCTCGGGAAGATGACGCCCGAGCAGGCGATCCAGTTCCTCGTGGACACCGTGAACTTCGAGCGCGCGAACGCGGAAGGCGAGGTGCGCCGCTCGTTCGGCGGACAGTACTCACCGCTCTACCAGGCCGCGTACATGCTGGGCGGGCTGCAGCTGCGCGCGCTGCACCGCGAGCTCGTGCAGTCGGGGCGCATGACGAACCGGCAGTTCCACGACGCCTACTACCAGGGAGGCGCGATGCCGATGGCGATGGTGCGCGCCCGCGTCGCCAACGTGCCGCTCACCCGCAACGGGCCGGCGCCATGGAGATTCGGGGAGCAGCTGCCGGCGCCAGTTCCCTTCCAGCGTCGGGAATGAGGTCAACAGCAACTACGCATCCGAATTTCAACAATGAATCCGAATTGGCTCCCACCCGCATCCAGGCCTCCTCGCACCAGTGCCAGATCACTCGCTGTTGAGAGCAAAAGCTCCTCTTCGTTCAGGCGAGGGGAGCTTGTCCGCGACCGAAAGGAAGGTCAACAGCAACTACTCATCCGACGCGAAGCGGAGCGAGCACAGAAAACCCTTGGCGCAGCTCAATTTCAGCCAATGAATCCGAATTGGCTCCCACCCGCATCCAGGCCTCCTCGTGCCAGAGCCAATTCACTCGTTGTTGAAAAACAAAAGCTCCTCTTCATTTCGGGCGAGAGGAGCTTGGATGCTGAGTGGACCCCATTCGGGTCAATGTGACGAAATTCGGATGTGTAGTTGCAGTGCAGTTGCAGTTCCCTCAGCAAGCTAAGGGATCTGCTTCTCCCACCCCGTTCCCCGGAGCGAGAAGCGCAGCCGCTTGAGGAGCACGTCCGAACCGGGGCGGTCACTCGGCAGGACCGCGTAGGCATCCTGCGACGCAGGCTGGAGTTCCCAGGCGCCCGCGTAGTTGATGACGCCGGGCTCCGCGACCACCGTCAGCGCGCCGACGCCTCGATCGGACGACAGGCTGCGCCAGCGCCCTCCCACCTCGACGCGCGAGACCACATACTGGCCGGGCGCGAGGTCCGGAAAGTAGAAGTCGCCGTTCGGGAACACGTGCGCCGACGGCCGGCGCACCCCCGCGATTGGCGCGAGCTCCACCCGCTCGATCGCCGACTCGAGCGTCAGGTGTCCATACACCATTCCCGACCGCGACGTGTCCACGGTCTGTGGAACGAAGGCGGCCAGTGAGAACGACATGAACCCCAGCAGCGGCACCACGAAAGCCATGCGCATCGGAAATCCCCGTGTGGAAGGGTCCAGCAGCTGCGTCGCGGCTGGTAGACGCGGCACCCGGTCCGGAGGCAACTTGTTGCGGGGACTGGGGATCAGGGGGGAGGGCTCAGGAAGGCGATGAAGTCGTTCCGGACGCAGGCGGACTTCCGGCGCTGGCTAAAGCGACACCATGACTCCGAGCGGGAGCTCATGATGCGACTCTTCAAGGTGCACGCGCGACAGCGCGGCATCGGCTACCGCGAGGCGCTCGACGAAGCGCTGTGCTGGGGGTGGATCGACGGCGTGCGGCGCGCGCACGACACCGACAGCTTCGCGCAGCGCTTCACCCCCCGGAAGACGAAGAGCAACTGGAGCGCGGTGAACATCAAGCGCTACCGCGAGCTCGACGCGGCCGGCCAGGTGGCATCGCCGGGCCGGGCCGCATTCGCGCGGTGGGACGGCCAGGCCGCGCCGTACTCCTTCGAGAGCGCGCCGAAGACGCTGGCACCGCCGTTCCTTGCGAAGCTCCGTGCGCACAAGCGCGCCGCATCGTTCTGGGAAGCACTCCCACCCGGGTACAGGCGCGTCATCACACACTGGGTGATGAGCGCGAAGCGGGAAGAGACGCGGACGTCGCGCTTCAAGCAGCTATTCGATCATGCGCGCCGAGGCGAGCGCATACCGCTCATCACGCCGACAAAGGGAAAGGCACGCTGACGGGAGCACTGGTCCTGGCGATCGAGTCTCGACCGCCTGTACCAAACAACCAGGGATCCCTTCGCTGTTCTCTGCGACCTCTGCCCCTCTGCGTCCCCTGCGAGTTCCCCGTCAGGAAATCAGGGCTCGTTGCACGACGAGCTCTAGTTCCAGGGCTCGTCCGCCGACGGTCCGTACACCGACGGCACCATGCCGCCCGCCATGCGCGTGTACACCGTGTACTGCCCGCGATGATGGATCTGGTCCATGAGCAGGAACCAGGCGAACTCCATCTTCGTGTACTCGCCGAGCTGACGGGGGCCGGTGAAGAACTGCGTCTTCCCGTTGAGCAGCTCCTGCTCCGGGGTGGCGCGCAGCTGCTCCATGAGGTCGTGGAAGTCGGTGTCGAACTTCTCGATCACCTCGGCGATGGTCGCCGGCGGTTTCGGCATCTGCCCGCCGCCGATCTTCAGGTCGTCGAGGAGCGCCCGCATCAGCAGCGACTGCTCCAGCACGAAGGTGAAGGCGAGGTCGCGCGCCGAGGTCGAGCGGGGGTGCGGGCGGAAATCCGGCTGGTCCTGCGGAAACGCGCGCAACACCCGGAGGGTGCGCTCGTGCTCCCGCGTCCAGGTCTCGATGAGATGACGCTTCAGCCCCAGCTCGGCGGGCTTCGCCGCGCGCCCCTTCCCGGCGACCTGCCGGGCCACGCGCCGAGCGGCCTTCCCGGCCTTGCGGGCAGCCTTCCGGACCGCCTGGGCGGCCTTCCCCGGCACCTTCCTCGAGCCCTTCCTCGCCGACTTCTTCGCCATGGTGGTTTCTCTCCGGATCGCGGCCAACAAGATGCGCGTCGCCTACCGCAACCTCAAGGCGGGCGGCATCTTCAGTCATGGCTTCTGGCTCTGGGGTACCCGGCTCCCGGCTCGCGGCGTTCGCCTGCTGTATCGCGCTGGTGCAGTTCCTTGCTCCGGGGACGGCCGCGGCACAGCAGACGCACCCCTACCGCCCGGGCGTGGATGTCCTGCACTACGCCCTCACCATCGACCTCCCCGACACCGGGGCGGTCATTCGCGGCGACGCGCTCCTCACCGTTCGCCGCACCGCGCGGATGGACACCCTGGTGCTCGACCTGCGGTCGCTGCGGGTGGCCCAGGTCACCGTGGGCAACAGCGCGCGGGCGTTCCGCCGCACCGACTCCACCATCCACGTGCCGCTGCCGCGCGGAGACACCGGCACCTTTCGCGTCCGCGTGATCTATTCCGGCCGCGTCACCGACGGCCTCATCGTCCGGCAGGACAGCCTGAAGCGCTGGACGTACTTCGGCGACAACTGGCCCAACCGCGCGCGCTTCTGGATCCCCAGCGTGGATCACCCCAGCGACAAGGCCACCGTTTCCTGGACGGTGCGCGGGCCCGCCTCCCTCACGGTGGTGGCCAACGGCACGCTCGTGGACACCCGCACCGTCGGCGCGGGACCGGCGCGGCGCTCGACGACGCGCTGGCGCGCGGCGAAGCCGATTCCCACCTACCTCATGGTGATCGGCGCGGCGCCCCTCATCCGGCACGACCTGGGCGAGACGGCCTGCGGGCTCGCCGAGATGCAGCGCTGCGTGCGCCAGAGCGTGTACGTCGCCCCCGAGCAGCGCGCCGCGGTGCCCGGACACTTCGCGAAGGCCGGCGACATGGTGCGCTTCTTCTCGGAGCTCGTGGCGCCGTACCCGTACGAGAAGCTCGCGCACCTGCAATCCTCCACGCGCTTTGGCGGGATGGAAAATGCCACCGCCATCTTCTACGACGACCGGCTCTTCCGCCGCCCGAATGGCGTGAGCGAGGGGCTCATCGCGCACGAAACGGTGCACCAGTGGTTCGGCAACTCGGTGACGGGGCGCGACTGGCCTCACCTGTGGCTGAGTGAGGGGTTTGCGACCTACTTCGCCGCGCTCTGGACGGAGCGGGCGCATGGCGACAGCGCCTTCAAGGCGCAGATGGCCAACGTGCGCCGCGTGATCCTCAGCGACACCGTCGCGGTGGCAAATCGCCCGGTGATCGACACCGCGCAGTCGGACCTCATGATGCTGCTCAACGCCAACAGCTACCAGAAAGGCGGCTGGGTGCTTCACATGCTGCGCGGCGAGCTCGGCGACTCGGCGTTCTTTTCGGGCGTGCGCGCCTACTATGGAAAGCACCGGCACGGCACCGCTGTCTCCTCCGACCTCCAGGCCGCGCTCGAGGAGGCATCGGGGCGCTCGCTTGCGAGCTTCTTCGACCAGTGGCTGCGGCGTCCCGGCTATCCCGAAGTGGAGATCTCCTGGGAGACCGACGCCTCGGAGCGCTCCATCGCGCTGACCGTGACGCAGGGCGACCGCTTCGGCGCCTTCGAGTTCCCGCTCAGGCTCGCCTTCACCGATTCACTGGGGGCGGTGCGGCACGTCGAGGTGGCGATCCCGGCCGTGCCGGAAACCCAGCTCCAGCTGCCGATCTCGGGTTCGGTTCGCTCCGTCGAGGTGGACCCCGACGTCCAGGTGCTCGGGCGCTTCACCGTGCGACCGGCGGCGAACAGCCCATGACAGAGACAAATCTCGGGATCGTGACGCTTCGGTAGTGCAAGCGAGCCGCGCGCGCTGGTAGATTCATCGAAGCTCGGCGACGCCGCCGGCGCAGCCTCCACCGGCCCCTCTCCCCTCCCGCAATGCGCCGCCTCCTGCGTTCCACAGGCATGGCCCTTGGCCTGCCCTTCCTTGTCGCGCTCGTCAGCTCGTGCGTTGACGCTGGCGTCACCCGCCCCGACGCCTCCATGGCGCGCAGCACCGGGCGCGTGGCGAACGCGGTCGGCCCCAAGGTCGTCGTGAGCCAGATCTACGGCGGTGGCGGCAACGCCGGCGCAACGCTCACCAACGACTTCATCGAGCTGTTCAACGCGGGAGACGCGCCCGCGGTCGTGACCGGCTGGAGCGTCCAGTACGCGAGCGCCACCGGGGCCAGCTGGAACAGCACGACGCTGACCGGCACCATCGAGCCGGGACGCTATTACCTCGTGCAACAGGCCGCGGGAGCCGGCGGCAGCCAGGCACTGCCGACGCCTGACGCCACGGGCACGGCGGCGATGTCGGCCACGGTGGGCAAGGTCGCGGTCCGCACGTCGGCCGCCGCGTTCACCACCGCGTGCCCGAGCGGCACCGATGTCGTCGCAGTCGTCGGCTTCGGCACGACGGCAAACTGCGGTGGCACGACAGCCAACCTCTCCAACACCACCGCGCTCCTGCGCAACGATCAGGGATGCGCGGAAACCTTCGCGATCGCCGCGCCGGCACCGCGCAACAGCGCCACGCCGGCGGCACCCTGCGGCGTGGTGGTCCCGCCGGCGACGGTCAGCTCGGTCACGGTCACGCCCACGAGCGCCACGCTGCTCCCGCTTGGGACGCAGGCCTTCACCGCCGCCGGGTTCGATGCGTCGAACAACCCGGTGGCCACGACCTTCACCTGGTCCTCCAGCAATCCGGCGGTGGCCACGGTCAGCGCGACCGGCCTGGCAACCGCGGTCGCGCCAGGTGACGCCACGATCACCGCCACCTCCCCGAACAGCGTCAGCGGCAGCGCGACGATCCGCGTGGATGCGCCGCCACCGCCGCCGGACATTCGCATCAGCGAGCTCCACTACGACAACAACGGCGCCGACGTTGGCGAGGCCATCGAAGTCGAGGGGCCCGCAGGCACGGACCTGACCGACTGGACGGTGGTGCTGTACAACGGCAACGGCGGCGTGGCGTACAACACCACCGTGCTCTCCGGCGCCATTGCGGACCGCTGCTCGGGACGCGGCGTCGTCGTGCTCGACTACCCGCAGGACGGCATCCAGAATGGGTCGCCGGACGGGTTGGCCCTCGTGGATGCCGACGACCAGGTCGTCGAGTTCCTCTCGTACGAAGGCACCTTCACCGCGACGGACGGGCCGGCTGCCGGCATGACCTCGCGGAGCATCGGCGTCGAGGAGGCGAGCACGAGCCCGGTAGGCTCCTCGCTGCAGCGCCGCCCGGACGGCGTGTGGGCGCCGCCGGCCCCGCACTCCTTCGGGCGATGCAACGTCGAGGGACCTGCACCCGCGGTGCCCGGCATCTCGTTCACCGGCCGCGTGGCATCGGATCCACCACTCCCCGTGGGCTTCGAGGCGCAGCTCTTCGCCACCGAGCGTGACGGCGTCACCGGCGCGGTCATCCCGACCACCTTCAACTGGACGTCGGAGACGCCGACCATCGCGAGCGTTGATGCGCGGGGCGTGATTCGCTCCCTCGCCCCGGGCACCGCCGTCTTCCGCGCCACCGCTGCCGACGGCGCGAGCGGGACCTATTCGCTCCAGATGGCGGTGGGCACTCCCGGCACGGCGGCCGCCTACGGCAACCACTCGGAGTTCGGTGAGCCCACCGACAGCGATCCCAGCGACGACTTCCTCATCCGCCGGGTCGAGTTCACCAGCTCGTTCAACAAGCTGCGCAATATCCCCAACTGGGTCACCTACAACCTCGAAGCCACGCACATCGGGGCACAGGACCGGTGCAACTGCTTCACCTACGATCCCCTGCTCCCGGAGGATTTCCGTCGCTACACCACGGCGGACTACACCGGCGCCGGCGCGTATCACGGGTACGGCATTGACCGGGGCCACCTGACCCGGTCGTTCGACCGCACCACCGGGACGCTCGACAACGCCCGCACGTTCTACTTCTCCAACGTCTTTCCGCAGGCGGCCGACAACAACCAGGGCCCCTGGGCGATTTTCGAGAACCATCTGGGCAACCTTGCCACCTCGCAGAACAAGGAGGTCTACGTCATCACCGGCGCCTCCGGCACCAAGGGCACCGTGAAGGACGAGGGGCTGATCACCATCCCGTCGCACACATGGAAGGTTGCGGTCATCATGCCGCGCGATCAGGGGTTGCCTCACGTGGACAGCTGGGATGACCTCGAGGTGGTCGCTGTCATCATGCCGAACGACGCGGGAATCCGGAACGTTCCGTGGGAGACGTACAAGACCACCGTGGACGCGGTGGAGGCGCTCAGTGGCTACGACCTGCTCGCCCTCCTTCCCGACCAGGTCGAGATCGCCGTCGAAAGCGGCACGCGTCCGCCCGTTGCGGCCGTCGCCGGCCCGTACAGCATCAACGAAGGTGGCACCGTGCAGTTCCATGGCTCGGCGACCGATCCGGACGCCGGGCAGTCACTCGCGCTCTCGTGGAGCTTCGGCGATGGACAGGCCGGGACCGGGACCGCGCCGACGCACACGTACGCGCAGAACGGCACCTACACCGTGGTGCTGACCGCCACCGATCCGCTCGGACTCGTGGGCACCGCCAGCACGACGGTGACGGTGAACAACGTGGCTCCGACCATCGAGTCGTTCAGCCTGCCCTCGACCGCGGTGAGCGGCGTGCCGGTGTCGGCCTCCGGCACCTTCACGGATCCGGGGCCGGACGCCCCCTGGTCGTTCGCCTTCGACTGGGCCACCGGTTCGCCCTCCACGGGCGTCGTGACGTCGCCCGCGATCGTCGCATCGGGGACCCACACGTTCCTCGCCGCGGGCACCTACACCGTGCGCTTCACGGTGACCGACAAGGACGGCGGGTCGGGTTTCGCCGAGCGGCAGATCTCGGTGGGACGGATGCCGGTGACCTCCGACGTGAATCCGAACCGCGTGAACCTCAATGGTGAGGGGAACGGGCGGGTGATCGTCCGCGTGCTGTCCGCTTCGTCGTTCGACGCGACGCGCGTGATCGTCGCTTCGGCCCGGGTGGGCGACGTCGCGCCCGTGGGATCGTCCACCGACGACGTGAATGGCGACGGCCGAGCCGACCTGGTCCTGCACTTCGAGCGTGGTGCGCTTGTCGCTGCCGGGGTCCTGTCGCCGGCAACCGCTCATCTCGTCCTGCAGGCGGACCTCTCGGATGGCCGGCAGATCGAGAGCCGGGCGGCCGTGCTGGTTCGTTAAAGGACTGGCCGGTTCTTCGGGGACGGGGGCGCCAACGCGCTCCCGTCCTTTCTTTTTCATGGACCACTCCGCGGGCTTCGGAACGCCGAAGGATTCGCCGCCCGCGGCCTGCCGTGGACCAGTTCGGCACGGAAGGGCTTCCGGGCCCACCGGACTTCCGGCGGCGCGAAGGGTGCAAACACATGTCGGCATGCCGACGCCGACACGCACCGACCGCCGCAGCGGAGCACGCTTCAAGCCGTCCCTCAAGGGCGGCACCGGCCTGAGCCCCGCCGCGCGTCGCTGCCGCGGCAAATTCCTGCGGTTCTTTCCCGCCGGCTTCCGCGACGAGACGTATGTGGACTGGGAGCGCGGCTACAAGTGGGAGGCGCACGAGCGCTGGTGCGCGCCGCTCCGGCGCGCCGCATTCCAGTCGCTGCTCGACGACGGCGACTACGCCGCGATCGCGAAGCACGCGGTGGCCATCGAGTCGCGCACCAACCTGCTCTTCTCGTTCGAGAAGATGGCGCTCCGCGACGCGGTGAAGGGAAAGGCGGGGGCGCAACGGTTCGCGGAAGGGCTCCATGCGTTCCTCTATGGAGGGGGGAGCGACAGTGACCGCTTCGGGGCATGGGTGGACGCCATCGGCGGGCTGCCGCGCCGCCAGACGCGCGTGCTCACCTGGCCGATGGCCACGGTCTGGGGATTCATCGCCCAGCCGGAGAAGCACATCTTCATCAAGCCCATGGTCACCCGCCGGGCCGCGGCGGAGTACGGCGTGGCGTTCGATTACCGCTCGCGCCCCAACTGGCAGACGTACGTCAGCATGCTGGAGTTCGCCGAGCGCGTGCGGGAGGACAACAGCGACCTCGGCGCGCGCGACATGATCGACCTGCAGTCGTTCATCTGGGTGCAGGGGTCGGACGAATACGACGAATAGGGATCAGGGACCAGGGACCAGGGACCAGGGACTGGGGACTGGGGACTGGGGACTGGGGACTGGGGACTGGGGACTGGGGACTGGGGACTGGGGAACTGCTCTGAGCGGAAACGAACGGATGGGCGGAAACCAACTGAGGAAATCCGTTCCTTTCCGTTGATCCGTTCGTTTTCGTGTCCCAGTGGTGCCGTTTGCTCTGAGGCCGGCACGAGCCGAACTTGCAGGGCATGAAGCGGTTCTCGGCTGCCCGCGCGAAGGCAATAGAGGCCATCAAGTACCTCTACATCCGCTCCGGCGACCACCGCCCCATCGCCATCTGGGTCGTGGTCGTGGCCGGCCGCGTGATCGTCCGCAGCTGGAACGACAAGCCGGGCGGGTGGTACCGCGCCTTCCTGGCGCAGCCGCGGGGCGCCATCCGGGTCGGTGAAACCGAAGTCCGGGTTCGCGCCGTACCACTCCGCAGTGCGAGATTGCTCGACGCCGCCGATGCAGCATATGCGGCCAAGTACACCTCCCCCGCGAACCGGAAGTACGTGCAAGGCTTCAGGACGGCGAAACGCCGCGTTCACACGCTGGAGCTCGTCCCCCGCCCCTGACCCCTGACCCCCGTCCCCCGACTCTGTGTCCGACGCCATCATCCTCGAGAGCCTGCGCAAGAGCTTCGGCGACTTCGTTGCCGTGCAGGATGTCTCCCTCCGCGTGCCCCGCGGCGCGATCTACGGCTTCCTCGGCCCCAACGGCGCCGGCAAGACGACCACCATCCGGATGATCATGAGCATCTTTTATCCGGATGCCGGCCGCATCACGGTGCTCGGCGAGCCCAACTCCGAGACCATCAAGGACCGCCTCGGCTATCTCCCGGAGGAGAAGGGGCTGTACAAGAACATGAAGTGCGTGGACCTCATCGCGTACTTTGGCCGGCTCAAGGGCCTCCCCAAGAAGGACGCGCGCAGCCGGGCCGCCGCGCTCATGGAGAAGTACGGCCTCGGCGAGTGGACCAACACGAAGTGCAAGGCGCTCTCGAAAGGAATGGGGCAGAAGGTCCAGATCCTCGCGACGCTCATCCACGATCCCGAGCTCGTGATCCTCGACGAGCCCTTCTCCGGCCTCGACCCGGTGAACGTCGAGATCGTGCGCGAGGCCATCCTCAGCCTCAAGCGCGAGGGCAAGACGGTGATCTTCTCCACGCACGTCATGGAGCAGGCCGAGCAGATCTGCGATTACGTCGTGCTCATCAACAAGGGACGCGTGCTCATGGACGGCAGGATCTCCGACATCCGCCACTCCGGGGGACGCACCGTGCACCTCGACTACGACGGCGACGGCTCCGTCCTGCGCAGCCTCCAGGGCGTGGCGCGGGTGAATGACGCCGGGAAGCACGCCGAGTTCGTGCTGGCCGACGGCACCGACCCCGACATGCTGCTGCAGCAGATCGTGGGGAGGGTGAAGATCCGCAGCTTCGACACGCGCGAAGCCTCACTGCACGAGATCTTCGTGCGGGCGGTGAACGAGGACGGCGGGTTCGAGCGCGGGGCGGAGAGCCGGGAGGCAGCCCATGCGTAAGTCACTGCTGGTGGCCCAGCGCGAGATCGTCGAGGCCATGAAGACCAAGGGATTCTGGATCGGCATCCTGATCCTTCCCGTCATCCTCACGATCGCGATCGCGGCGCCCGTGCTCATCGAGCGCGGCAAGAGCGTGCGCACATACGCCGTGGTGGACGGCTCGAACTGGCTGGCCGACGCCGTGGATCGCGAATCGTCGATCTCCGACACCCGCCGGCTGCTGCTGGAAACGAGCAGCCGCTCGATGATGCAGAAGGACCTCAAGGGGCTGCCGCCCGTGCTACAGGAGCTGGCGCCGCTCGCGGGAAAGATGCCGCCCTCGCAGCTCGACTCGGCGGCGCGCGTCCTGGCGCTGGGCGACACCATGGCCGCCCGGACGATGCCGGACTCCACGCGACGCGCGGTGATCGCGGCCATCCCGGAGTACCGGGCGTGGTGGGACACGGCGTCGGCGCGCACGGTGCGCGCGGCACACTCGGCGCCAGCCCGCGCGCGCTTCAAGCGTGTGCCCGCCACGGGCGACCTCGGCAAGCGCGTGGCCGACGGCGACCTGTTCGCGTACTTCGAGATCGGCCCCGACCCGGTGAAGGACAACGAGGGAATGACGTACGTGGCGCGCAACCTCGCGGACGACGCCCTCCGCGACTGGTACGAGACCCGGGCCACGGAAGTCGTGCGCGTGCGTCGGCTGGAGCAGCGCCAGATCGACCGCGCCACCGCCATCTGGCTCAACACCGAGTCGAACTTCCTCGAGCGCACCGTGAGCGCCTCGGGCGAGCAGGCCGCCGTGGGGATGAAGGACAAGCTGCGCCAGAACTCGCCGATGGTGTTCGTGTACATCCTGTGGATCGCGATCTTCAGCATCACCCAGGGGCTGCTCACGAGCACCATCGAGGAGAAGTCCACGCGCATCTCCGAGGTGCTGCTCTCGTCCGTGTCGCCCGTGCAGCTCATGGCGGGGAAGATCCTCGGCGTCGCCGGCACCGGACTGCTGATGATCGTCACCTGGCTGCTCACCGCGTACGCGGCGGTGAAGATCGTGCCGTCATGGCTCGGCGCGCCCGCGTCCCTGGACCTCACGCCCATCCTGAACGACCCGCTGCTCATCACGAGCTTCATCGTGTACTTCATCCTCGGCTACCTGCTCTACTCGGCGATCCTCATCGGCATCGGCTCGGTGGTGAACACGGTGCAGGAAGCCCAGGCGCTGATGATGCCCGTGATGATGACGCTGATGCTGCCGCTGGTGGCGATGATGCCGATCGGTCGCGACCCGAACGGCACCTTCGCGAAGGTGATGAGCTACATCCCGCCCTTCACGCCGTTCGTGATGATGAACCGGGCCGCGGGCCCGCCGACGCTGATGGAGTACGTCGTGACCTCCCTGATCCTCGTCGCGGCGATCGCCGGGATGCTCTGGGCGTCGGCCAAGATCTTCCGGATCGGGATCCTCATGACCGGCAAGCCGCCGCGCGCGCGCGAGATCCTCCAGTGGGTGCGCACGCCGGTAGGCTCGACGCCGCCGCGCCAGGACTGAGCGCTCTCCCGCTACGCCCAGTTTAGGAGCTCGCTGCCCGAGACGTCCCGACTCCTGGCGAGCCTCGGACCGCTCCGTGCGCGGACGCTCGCACCCGCCGAGCGGGTGCCCGCTCGCTCAGCTTCGCCGCCCACCCGCGCTGCGGGTGCCCGGGCGCCTCAGATGCCGCGCGATGGAGCGGCCCGAGGCTCGCCCGTCATGGTGCAGCGCGGTGGCTCGTTCCGCAGGGGTATCTGAGCGAGCCGGGTGCCCGCGGCAGCGGGCGGCGAGCGACGTAAGCGCGAGGCGCAGAGCGCCGGAGCGCGTCCCCGAGGAACGAGTCACCGTGCAGCACCGCCTCGGCTTGGACAACGGGGCGGTCGTGACGCAGGTCATGCCGCGTTTGCTTGACCGATGCGGACCGGGAGGCGACGATGCAGCAGAACCTTTGGTCGCCACCGTGGTACGAGAGCTCGTGCGCACCTATCGCGTCTCCCCGATCAAGCCCGTGTCCGCACGGGACCTTCGCGGGTGGTGGATTCCCGACGCCGCCTTCGCGGCGCTGCGGCTGTTCATCGCCGCGATGATCGTGCGCCACGGACTTCAGGATCACTTCGGGTTCGCGCTGCTCGAGGGCGACGCATGGCTCGGCGCGCCCGCCGCGTTCACCGACCGGTGGCTCGCCGCCACCGTGCAGATCGGGGGAGGCGCGCTGCTCGCCGTCGGCCTGTTCACGCGCGCCGCGGCGGTATCTCTCGCACTGGTGGTCCTGCTCGGCCACTTCGCGTCAGGCACGTCCACCGGCCACTGGATCGTGGACGGCCGTGAGCCCATCGCGCTCTACACGGCGGTGCTGCTCGCGTTCACCGTCATCGGGCCCGGGCTGTTTGCCCTCGACACGCTGCGCCGTGGCCGCGCCCGCCGCACCCGGCTTGGCAGCACCGTGCCGATGTCATCCTGGCTCGCGCGCCAGTATCGGCGGCGGGAGCTGACGCGGTAGGGCGCCGCCGGGAACCGACCACCTACATCGCGTCCGCGGCCTTGAGCTCCGGACGCGCCACGAGGCCGCCGCCGCGCACGGTGGCGCCGATCACGATGCCCGCGCTCACCAGGACGATGTTCTTGATGATGTACTGCCCCTCGAGCGTCGGCGCATACGGCATGCGCGTGAACACCAGCTCGGGAAACAGGAAGATCGGGGTGATGGTGCCGAGCATCTGCACCCAGAGCAGGAACAGCGTCGTGCGCATCGCGACCCCGAAGATGAGTCCGAGCCCGATGAGGCACTCCCACGCGGCGAGCACGTTGATCGCGATCGCCGGCGGCACCCTGCCGAAGGTCAGCATGTCGATCGTGGACACCGCCAGCTCGTTGGCCGGGCTCAGCCCCGGGAAGAATTTCAGCACGCCGAACCAGAAGAAGACGACGCCGAGGCTGGTGCGCAGCAGCGGCACGCCATAGCGGGCCATCCAGCCGGTCATCGCCGCGTCGGCGCGGTTGAACCACCCGGGATATCGCATCCGCCGTTCAGCTCCCGCGATAGGGGCCGCTGCCCGATCCACGCCCACTGGTGCCGCTGCCGCCGGCCCCGCCGCGGCCTCCGCCGCCACCGCCACCACCACCGCCGCGCCGCCGACGACGCTTCTTCGCCGCTCCGCCGCCCACGCTGCCACCCTCACCGCGCGGGGACTGCGGCGCCGGGCCCCGGGCCGCGTTGGCGGCACGACGATCCGCATTCGCCTTCGCCCGCGCCCGCTCTTCCGCCTTGCGCGCCCGGATCTCCTTGATACGCTCACCGATCGGCACCTCGAACCGCTCGTTCGGCCGCGTCTTGTAGTCGAAGTCGGGCAGCGTGACCCGCGGGAGCGACTTCCCCACCGCCCGCTCGATGGCCTTGAGCTCGCCCTCCTCCTCCGGCGAAACGAAGGTGAACGCCTCGCCCGTCATCTCGGCGCGCGCGGTGCGTCCCACGCGGTGGATGTAGTCCTCGGGCTGCAGCGGCACGTCGAAGTTGACGACGTGCCCCAGCGCCTCGACGTCAATGCCGCGCGCGGCGATGTCGGTGGCCACCATGACGCGAAAGCTGCCGTCCTTGAAGCCGGCCAGCGCCTCCGTGCGCTGGTTCTGCGACCGGTTCCCGTGGATCCGCGCCGCCTGGAGGCCGCGCTTCGTCAGGTATTCCCACAGCCGGTTCGCGCGGTGCTTCGTGCGCGTGAACACCAGCGCCTGCGTCATGATGTTCCCCTCGAGCAGCCGCACCAGGAGCGCGCTCTTGAGGTCCTGGGGCACGGGGTACACCGCCTGGGTGATCCCGGTGGCCGGCGCGGCCGTGCGCTCCAGGTTGATCGTGGCCGGCTGGTGCAGCATCTCGCGCGTGAGCGTGACGATCGGCCCCGGCATCGTGGCGCTGAAGAACAGCGTCTGGCGCTTCTTCGGCAGGTGCTTCAGCACGCGGCGGATGTCGGGGAGAAAGCCCATGTCGAGCATCCGGTCCGCCTCGTCGAGCACGAGGAACTCGACACCGTCGAGCTTCGCGTAGTCGTGCCGCAGGTGGTCCAGCAGCCGGCCCGGGGTCGCGACGATGACGTCCACCCCCGTGCGGAAGGCGTGCTCCTGGGGGCCCATCCCGACGCCGCCGAAGATCGCGGCCGCCGTGAGCGGGGTGTGCGTCGCCAGGTCGTTGAGCTCCTGGTGCACCTGCGCGGCCAGCTCGCGCGTGGGAGTGATGACCAGCGCGCGCGTCCGCCCGCGGGGACGGTCGAGCAGCTGGTGCAGGATGGGCAGGAGGAAGGCGGCGGTCTTCCCGCTCCCGGTCATGGCGCACGCGAGCACGTCGCGGCCCGCCAGGGCGGGGGGAATGGCGTCCGCCTGGATGGGCGTGGGCCGGTTGAAGCCGAGATCGCGGATCCCGGCGAGGAGACTCTGGTGGAGCTTCAGTGCACCGAATGGCATGGCGGGAAAGCTATCTGGATGGACGGTGCGGGATTGCGCTATCTTCGCGACGGGCGCGCAGACGCACCCTCCGTTTCCCGTCTCCCTCCCGTCCGTCCCATGTCCGTTGAGCTGATCGTCCTGCGCCTGGTCCACATCGTCGGCGGCACCTTCTGGGTGGGCAGCGCCCTGTTCACGTTCTTCTTCCTCATGCCCACGGTGATGCAGGCTGGTCCGGCCGTCGCGGGGCCGGTGATGGGCGGGCTGCAGCAGCGCAAGCTCATGACGTGGCTGCCCGTCGTGGCCATCCTCGTCATCCTGTCGGGGCTCCGGCTCATGATGATCGTGTCCGGCGGGGACGCGCACTGGTACCAGCATCGGAGCGGCCACGTGTATTCGATCGCCGGCGCCCTCGCGATCATCGCGTTCCTCATCGGCTTCACGGTGAACCGGCCCGCCATGGTGAAGGCCGGCAAGCTCGGGCAATCGGCGGTATCCGACGCCCCGACGCGCGCCGCCATCCAGGAGGAGATCAAGCGGCTGCAGCGCCGCTCGTACGTCGGCACCATGGTGGTGACGTGGCTGCTGCTCGCGTCCGCCGCGGGGATGGCGGTCGCGCGCTACCTGTGACCCACGGGTGAGCGGGGCCGCGGGCAAGCCACGCGGCCTGCGCCTGCGGCGTCGCACGGCGATGCTGCTGCTCGCCGTGGCGGCGGTGGCGGTGGGGTGGTTCCTCCCGCGTCTGGTGCTCGAGACCGAGATCCGGGCCGACGCGCTCGCCTGGACCGAGTGCCCTTGGCGCTCCCCCGCCCGGGTCACCCTCACGAGGCGCGTCTCCCCCGAGGATTCCCTCCCCGTGCTGGCGCACGAGCGCGAGCACGCGGCCCAGTGCGACACCCTCGGCCCCCTGCGCTACCGGCTCCGCAACCTCACGGCGGGCGGCCGCATGTCGCTCGAGGCCCCCGCGTACTGCGCGGGCGCGCGGCAGCGCATCCGCATGGGACTCAGCCGGGCGCGCGCGCGAGAGCGCCTGCTGGACGACGCCACCTCCGCGTTCCATGGCCGGCTCGACGCGGCCGACGTCGTGGCGGCCCTGACCGTCGCCTGCCCCGACATCGTCGGGGGCACCTTCGCCTTCCACGGCCGCCCTCGCCAGTTGCGGCGCAGTCCATTAGTCATATCAGCATGAGTCAGGACATCTGGAATGCCGTGGACACCTTCATCGTGGACACCGTGGTGGGCCGCGACGCGGTGCTGGAAGGCGCCCTGGAAGCCGCGAGCGTCGCGGGGCTGCCCGCCATCTCGGTGTCGCCGGCACAGGGGAAGCTCCTCTACCTCCTCGCCCGCCTCCAGGGATCGCGCAACATCCTCGAGGTGGGGACGCTGGCGGGCTACAGCACCATCTGGCTCGCGCGCGCCATGCCGCGGTACGGCCGCCTCATCACCCTCGAGCTCGACCCCAGCCATGCCGCGGTCGCTCGCGAGAACATCGAGCGGGCCGGATTCTCCGACGTCGTGGACATCCGCGTGGGCGCCGCGCTGGATCTCCTCACCGAGATGACGCAGGCGAAGAAGGAGGTGCCGTACGACTTCGTCTTCATCGACGCCGACAAGAAGAACATCCCCGAATACTTCCAGCTCGTGCTGAAGCTGTCGAAGCCCGGCACGGTGATCGTGGTGGACAACGTCGTGCGCGAGGGGAAGCTCGCGGACGCGTCGAGCGACGACGAGGCCGTTCAGGCCGTCCGCCGCTTCCATGAGATGCTGGCGCAGGAGCGCCGCGTGAGCGCCACCACCCTCCAGACCGTTGGAAGCAAGGGATACGACGGCTTCAGTGTCGTGATGGTGCACGAGTAGGGACTGGGCAGATTAGGGGTTAGGGGGCAGGGGGCAGGGGTCAGGGGTCAGGGCCGAGAGGTCTGGGTTGCCGACTCTGGCGCCAGGTAGCTGCGGACGTAGCGTTGAAGCTGGCTGATCCCTGGCCCCTGATCCCTGAGCTCTGATCCCACTTCCCTGACCCCTGATCCCAATGGTCTCGCTCACGCAGCTGTGGCTCCCGATCCTGCTGTCCGCCGTCGCGGTGTTTCTCGTGAGCAGCATCGTTCACATGGCGCTCAAGTATCACAACTCCGACTTCCGGCGCCTTCCGAACGAGGACGAGGTGCTCGCCGCGCTCGGCAGGCACGACATCCCCGTGGGTGAGTACATGTTTCCCCACATGACCGGCGGCTCGGGGGGCAACCCGATGAAGGACCCCGTCCTCATCGAGAAGTGGAATCGCGGTCCGGCGGGCATCATGACCGTGATGCCGAAGGGCATGCGGCCGCTCGGCGGCTTCCTCGCGCAGTGGTTCGTCTACTCGCTGGTCTGCAGCCTCTTCGCGGCCTACCTCGCCAGCCGCGCGCTCCCCGTCGGCGCGGAGGGTTCAGAGGTCTTCCGGTTCACGGCGACGGTCGCCTTCCTCGCCTACGGGCTCGCCCTCGTGCATGACTCCATCTGGTACGGGCGCCTCTGGAGCACCACCCTCAAGAACCTCTTCGACTCGCTGCTCTACGGCGTGACCACCGCCGCGGTCTTCGTCTGGCTCTGGCCGAAGTAGGCAGCGTGGTCGAACGCATGGGGTGCCGGTGAAGCTTCCCCTCAACCCGCCGGTGTATCCCATGCTCGCGAAGCGGGTGAGCGAGCTTCCCACCGGCAACGAGTGGATCTTCGAGCCGAAGTGGGACGGATTCCGCACGCTTGTCTTCCGTGACAGGGACGAGATCCTGCTCCAGAGCCGCGACGAGAAGCCGCTGAACCGTTACTTCCCGGAGGTGGTCGAGTTCCTCCTCGCGCAACTCCCGCCCCGGTGCGCGCTCGACGGCGAGCTGGTGATCGCGAGCGGCGATGCGCTCGACTTCGACGCGCTCCAGATGCGGCTGCACCCCGCGGAATCACGGGTGAAGAAGCTGGCCGCGTCCATCCCCGCATCCATCGTGTTCTTCGACCTGCTCGCCGAGGGAGATCGACGCTGGTGCGAGGCGCCATTCGGCGAGCGGCGTGCCCGCCTCGAGCGGGTGCTCGCGAAGGCGAAGCCGCCGGTGCACCTCACGCCGGCAACGTCGGATCGCTCCGTGGCGGAGGACTGGTTCCGTCGCTTCGAGGGCGCCGGCCTCGATGGGGTGATGGCCAAGCGACGCGACGGCACCTACCAGTCGAACAAGCGGGTGATGCTGAAGGTGAAGCACGAGCGCGAGTGCGACTGCGTGGTCGCGGGCTTCCGCTGGCACAAGGACGCCAAGGGCGAGGCGGTGGGCTCCCTGCTCCTCGGACTCTACGACGACGCCGGCAACCTCGAGCACGTCGGCGTCTGCGCGAGCTTCACCGCCGCGAAGCGCCGCGAGCTCGTGGAGTTTCTCGAGCCCTACCGGCGGAACGCGCTGCAGGATCATCCGTGGCGCGAATGGGCGGAGTCGGACAACGAGGCAGTGCACCGACGCCCCGGCGCGGGCAGCCGCTGGAGCGCGGGCAAGGACCTCTCCTGGGAGCCGCTGCGGGTGGAGCTGGTGGCGCAGGTGGCATACGACCACATGCAGGGCACGCGCTTCCGGCATACCGCGCAGTTCCGGCGCTGGCGGCAGGACAAGCCAACGCGCGCGTGCACGTTCGAGCAGCTCGAGGTGGTGGCACCCCACGAGCTCGCAAGCATCTTCGGCGCCCGGTAGGCATCCGCCCGGAGTCCAACGGCTACGCGGACGACGCTGACGAATCGGACGACACGGACTGGCCTCAGGTCTTCTTCTTTCCTCCGGTCCGCTTTTCTGCTGTCGTGTTCCTTGTTGTCTTCTTCTTTGCTGTTTTTCTCTTCTTGTCCGCGCTCTCCGGTTCGTCCGCGTCGTCCGCGTTGGCAGTTCCAACGCCACGTGAAGCCTGCCCCGCGGCGCGTTTCCCTTTCGCGCGAGACGGCGCCACACGAGGCGCTTCCCCCTCGGTCTTGCGGAAGTGTGGCGGCCAGGGCGCGTCGCCCAGCCCAGACTTCTCGTCGCGGTCCGCGAGCTCGAGCAGCGCGTCCAGTGAGCCGGCGTGCGCGTCCATCTCCGCATGTGGATCGCCGATCTTCCCGAACCGGGCGGGCATCGTCAGCACGGTAAAGTCCTCGGGGTGACAGTCCGGCACCTCATCCCACTCCAGCGGGGCCGACACCCGCGCGTCCGGGAGCGGGCGCACCGAGTATGCCGACGCCGTGGTGCGGTCCTTCGCGTTCTGGTTGTAGTCGAGGAACACGCCGTGCCGCTCCTCCTTCCACCACTTCGACGTCGCGAGCGCGGGCGCGCGACGCTCGATCTCGCGCGAGAACGCCAGCGCCGCGCGACGCACCTCCGTGAACGTCCAGCGCGGCTCGATCCGCGCGTTCACGTGCACGCCACGGGATCCGCTCGTCTTCACCCAGCCGCGCAGTCCCAGCTCCTCGAGCAATGCCTTCACCTCCAGCGCCACCGCGCGCACGCTGTCCCACGGGACTCCCGGCACGGGGTCGCAATCGATCCGCAGCTCGTCCGGATGATGCAGGTCGCTCGCGCGCACGGCGTGCGGGTGCAGCTCGATGCAGCCGAGGTTCACGATCCACGCGAGCCCCGCGGCATCGTCCACCGTGATCTCCTCGGCGGTGCGTCCCGAGGGGAACGAGAGCGTCACGGTCTTCAGCCACTCCGGCCGGTTCGAAGGGGCGCGCTTCTGGTAGAATGCCTCACCCTCGGCGCCGTCCACGAAGCGCTTGAGCACGATGGGGCGGTCGCGGATGCCGTTGATCGCGCCGGGCGCCAGAGCGAGGTAGTAGCGCACGATGTCGAGCTTCGTGAGGCGAACCTCGCGCGTGAAGTACGGTTTCGACGGGTGCGTCACGCGCACCTCGCGGCCGTTGATGGTCAGGAGCGCGACGTCGTCCTTCGCCATGACCCCGATTCTACAGGGTAATGGCCGCCGCGTGCTAGCGCAGCTCGTCCCCGCTGACTTCGCGGATGTCCTGCACGTCCGGCTGGCTGCCGGTGATCATCCCCTTCGCGATCTCGAACATGGCGAACGGCTTCGCCCTGTTCTGCTTGCCGTAGATGACGCTGTCCGCGTCCACGAGGAGCAGCGCGAAGCGGGGATCCGCCGGGCCGCCGTCCATCGTGCCGCCCTCGTCCTCGAACCAGGCCTTCCAGTCCGGCTGGTACAGCCCCTCGATGATGCGGCGATCGGTGACGATCCGCGCGCGGCCGCTGACCGACACCCACTCCCAGCTCTTCGTGTTGTAGTACGCCAGCGACACGTTGGGATCGGCGGCGAGCTCGTCCACCTTCTCGGTGCGGATGTCGGTGACGAACCAGAAGTCGGCCACCGAGTGCTGCTGCTGCGTCGCCATCGGGCGCGTCACCAGCGCGCCGTCGGGCCTGCGCGTGGTGAACATCGCGATCCTGACGTCGCCGATGATCTTGTAGAGGTCGTCGAGCTTCTTCTCGAGAGGCACCTCGCGGTCGAGCTCCTTCTCCATGCCGGCCATCGCTGCTCCTGTGGGGTCCGACCTTCCAGTCGCAGGGCATGTGCCGCAGGTGTTCGGCACGGTCCCGTCCGCACTCTCGCGTGGCTGACGTTGACCTCGCCGCCGGCCTCCGCGGTCAAGGCACTCGTCACGCCATGGCGCCCGGCCGACCTACGCATCCGAATGACCTCACATGAATCCGACTAGCGCATGGAGCACACCAAGGATCTTCTCGCCCGGGTGTGACAAGCCCTGTCTTGTGTAGTCGCAATTCGGGTTCATGCGACGAAATTCGGATGTGTAGTTGCAGTTGTAGTTGTCGTTATGGCCTGGCGAGAGGTGGTGACTGCCACAGCACGTGCGAGATCATCCACCTGCCGTCGTACTTGCCGAGCAGCAGGTAGTCCACGCCCCACCAGGCCGTGATCTTCACGTTCGCGGTCTGGTCCAGCACCTCGAAGATCTGCACTCCCTTCGGCGCGTTCGCCGGCGCCGGCCGGTTGTTGGTGCGCACGTTGTTCGTGAACGCGTGGAAGCGTGCCCAGGTCATCTGCATCCCCGTGTACGCACCGGTCTCGCGGTTCCGCGAGAAGCCGTACTTGTACACCTCCGGACGGATGCTCCGGATGTGGAGCGTGCTGTCGCCGGTGTAGAACCCCTCGATGTAATCCAGCGCGGCACGGCGCACCGCCTCGTGATCGGGGGTCTGCGCCGCGGCGGGAAGCGCGAGCGCGGCGAGGAACATCAGAGCGACGAAACGCATCGGTATCACCGGTAGAGTGTCTGTGTGAAAGTGCGGTACTGCACCCCCGTGCGCGCGGCGCCCGGGACGACCCGGCCTCAGCGTGAGAGCACCAGACGCCTGGGATCGACGCCCTGCCAGAGCCGCTGGCGCATCTCGTAGGTCTCGGACAGCGCGCGGCTGCCGGCCGCGGTGAGCTGGAAGCACCGCCGCGACATGTCCGACATCGTGCGCCGCGACGAGAGCAGTCCCTTCGCCTCGAGGCGGTCGAGCGTCGCGTACACCGCGCCGATCGCCAGCTCGCGCCCCGTCACGCGCTCGATCTCGCGCCGCACGTGCATCCCGTACGCGTCGTGCTGCGTGCGGATCACCGCGACGAGCACCTGCTCCTCGAGCACCCCCAGCGGGCTGAAGTCGCTCATTGCTCCCTCAGCACGATGGCCGGGTCCACGGTGCCGGCGCGCCAGGCCGGAAGGAACGCCGCCGCGGCGCCGATCAGGAGCAACGCCGCGGTCGCCCCGGCGAACGCCACGGGATCGACGCTGCTCACGCCGTACAGGAACGACGACAGCAGCCGGGTGAGCAGCGCCGCGCCCACCGCGCCAAGCACCACGCCGGCGCCGGCGAGCATCAGCCCGTGCCGCACGATGTGCGTGATGACGCGCGACCCGGGCAGGCCGAGCGCGACGCGAATGGCCCAGTCGCGCTGCCGCCGCGCGGCGAAGTGCGCGATCACGCCATAGATGCCGATCGCCCCGAGCAGCAGCGCCAGGCCGGCCAGCAGCCCGAGCAGCGCCATGAGCTGGCGCGCGGGGCCCACCGCGGTGTCGAAGATGCGGTCCATCGTCGTCACGCCGCCCACGGCAAACTCGGGCGCCACCCGTTGCACCGCGCGGCGCGCCTGGTCCAGCACCGCTTCGGCGTCCTCCGGCCGCGTGGTGCGGATCACGGCGGAGCCCGCCGAACCCCACCATCCCTGCCGGTGCAGGTAGTACGAGGCCGGCGCGGGCGTGTCGGTGAGCGACGCCTCCGCCACGTTCGGCACGACGCCGATGATGCGCTGGCGCAGCGCGAAGCCGCCGCTGAACGCCCGTCCCACGGCATCCTGGTTCGGGAAGAGCTTCTTCGCGAACGCCTCGTTCACCACCACGCTCATCTCCACCGTGGTGTCGTTGCCGAGGATCGCGCGATCGGACGCATCGAAGAGACGGCCGCTGCGCGCCTGGATGCCGAGCGCCTGGAAGTAGTCGGGCGACACCACGCGGAAGTAGGTGAAGCTGCGGTCCTCCGGCGCGCCCGACGTTCCTTCGGCGTACACGTTCCAGCTGTCGCCACCGCCGCGCAGCGGGATCTTCATCGCCGCGCCCACATGCTGCACGCCCGGCAGCTGCTCCAGCGCGCCGATGATCCGGTCGATCGTCTGGATGCGAACGTCGCCATCGAGGTTCCGGTTCGAGACGATGTCCACCACGGCGATCCCCTTCGTCTCGATCCCGGGGTCGATGGCGTACAGGTTCGACACGCTGCGCAGCAGCAGCGCCGCGCCCGACGCGACGAGCATCGCGAGCGCGACCTCCGCGACGACGAGTCCGCGCTCGAGGCGGCCGCCACGACCCTGGATGCCGCCGGTGCGGGCGCCGCTGATCGCGCCGCGCAGGCCACCGCGCCAGAGCGAGCTCGCGGGCACGAGCACCACGGCCAGCACCGCGAGCACCGCCACGCCGAGCGCGGTGCCAAAGAGCGTCCAGTCGAAGATCGCCGCCTCGCGCCAGGCGCCGATCGGCAGCGCCTGCGCCAGCGCGGGAAAGCCCAGCATCGCGAGCAGCCCGCCAACACCACCCGCGACGACGCCGAGAAGCAGCGCCTCCACCACGAGCTGCTGCGTGATGCGCCCGTGCGTCGCGCCCAGCGCGGAGCGCACGGCGAGCTCGGAGGCGCGCCCCTCCACCTGGCCAAGCATCAGCGCCGCGACGTTGACGCACGCGATCAGGAGGATGAGGGCCATGGCGGCGAAGGTCGCGAGCACCGCCGGCTTCATGGAGCCGAGCAGCTCCTCGCGCAGCGGCTTCACCCACGCGTCCTGGGTCTTGTCGCCCCGCTCGGAGTACGTGAAGCGGTCGGCGAGCATCTTCGTCAGGCGCTGCACGTGCGGCGTCATGTTCGCCGGGTCTTCACCCGCCGCCACGAGCCCCACCAGCGTGTAGCTCCCGTTGCGTCCCGCGGGATTGATCGGGCGCGCGCTCCACAGGCGCACCGACGGATTCGGGTACCAGAAGCCGCGGGGCATGACGCCGATCACGGTGCGCGACACGCCGTCGAGGTCGTACCGCTTGCCGATGAGGTCGTGCGTGCCGCCGAGCTCCTGCCACAGGCCGTGGCTGAGGACGACGGTGGGATCCGCCCCGGGGACGTCGTCGCCCTGCTGGAAGTCGCGACCGAGCATCGGGCGCACGCCGAGCACGCCGAACAGCTCGTGGGAGACCTGGATCCCGGCGATGAGGCGTGCGGGCGCGTCGCCGTCGCGGAGGGTCATGTCGCCTTCGCGGTACATGGCGACGCGCTGGAACCCGGGGAAGTTGCCGCGCAGCTGGCTGTATTCCTGTTCGTTCCACGAGCCGGACGCCCAGAAGCTCGCGACCTCGTCGGCGTTCGCGTACGGCAGCGGATCGAGGATGATCGGCCGCGCGATGCCGAACACCGCGGCGGTGCCGCCGATGCCGAGGGCGAGCGTGAACACGGCGAGCAGCGTGTACGCGGGCCGCGTGCGGAGACGTCGGGCGGCGTAGCGCGCGTCGGCGATCCAGTGCTGCATGAGGTTTCCTCCGGGGGAGAAAGCGTTGGCCCGCGGCTCGAAGCCGGTGGAGGCGCGTCGCCAGGTGAGGGTGACGAGGCCTGGCAGGGATCGCAGTGCCTGACCCCAGAGCCAGCGGCGTGCGGCGGCCGGCCCTTCACGTACGCGGATCGCGTCGTGCTCCGCGCTCACATCCGCGACGATCTCATCCCGCTCCGCGCGGGGGAGTGTGAGTCGGAGGATGGAGAGCGGGAGTGGGCGTGGCATGTTCTACAATGTAGAAATACGGGCCGTGACTTGGGGAGTTTCAGCATTGGACACTCGACCCGGTCAGATGGTTTGCGATGACCGCAGTTGAAAACCATTCTGCACTGAGGTGTGTCGAATGGCGGTCTTAACCAGAACACCAACCCTGCCATACAATGAAGAAGCTCCTCTCCGTAGCCGCATTGACCCTCCTCGCGGCCGCCCCGCTGTCCGCCCAGGGCATCAACGGCGAATGGATCACCGAGTTCGACCGGATGCTCCGCAACGAGGGCGGCGTCGTGAGCACGTCCGAGAAGGTCCGCGCGAAGATGACCCTGGCGCAGAAGGGTGACTCCGTGACCGGCACCTGGCAGCTGGTGGGCGGCGCGCCGGCCGGCGCGGCGCCGCGCGAGCTGAAGGGCATGATCAGCGGCAGCAAGGTGGCGCTCCAGACCCGCTTCCAGGCCACCGTCAACATCAACGGCGAGACCGAGCAGCGCACGCTCACGATGCTCTACGAGTTCGCGATCAGCGGCGACAAGCTCGAGGGCACGATGCTGACGAAGAGCGGCGACATGGACATGCCGGCCCGTCCGTTCAGCGCGTGGCGGGAGACGGCGAAGCAGTAGCCTCCTCGAGGACGACGGCGTCGCCAACCGAGATGGCGCCGTCGTCCAGCACCTGCGCGAACACACCGCCGCCCCAGCGCGGCTTCATGGCGGCGCGCAGCCCGGGAACCACCTCGTCCATCCGCTCGCAGGGCGTGGTTTCGCCGCCAATCAGCAGGCGCACGGCCCCCACCCGCAGCACCATGCCCCGCGTGTCGTACAGGGACACCCCGCTCACCATGAGGTTGGCTCGCCGCCCTGCCGGCGACGCCTCCGCGCCGAGCTCGCGCATGATCGCCTCCCACACCTCGCGCTCGATCACGGTGACCTGACGCCGGCGGCTGGTGGTGACATCCCCAGCCAGCCCCTTGCCCGTCACTGCCGTCGCGGTCGCCACGGGGTCCATCGGTCCGCGGTGCGCGCGCTTCAGCCAGATCGCTTCGATCACACCCATGCGCCAACGCTAACAGGTGCGCCCCTCGTCCGTTCGCCCGCCCTTTACTTCTGTCCTAACTCAATGCACGGCAGTATGTTGGCATGTGTTGCATCCCCCCGGCACCGTGCCCCCACACCCCGCCGGTCAGTCGCCGCTGCTGGCCGATCGCTACCGCATCGAGCGTGAGCTCGGACGCGGCGGAATGGCCGTGGTGTATCTCGCGCACGACACCCGCCACGATCGCCGCGTCGCCATCAAGTTCATCGGCGACGAGATCGCGAGCGCCGTCGGCACGCAGCGCTTCCTCCAGGAGATCAAGCTCACCGCCGCGCTGCAGCACCCGCACGTGCTTCCGGTTTACGACTCCGGGGTCACCGGCGACAACGTGCTGTACTACGTCATGCCCTTCATCGAGGGCGGGTCGCTGCGCAACCGCCTCGAGGGCGGGCCGCTGCCGATCGCCGACGCGGTGAAGGTCGCGCGCAACGTGGCCGACGCGCTCTCCTTCGCGCACCAGCGCGGCATCATCCACCGCGACATCAAGCCGGAGAACATCCTCTTCTCCGACGGCCACGCCCTGGTCGCCGATTTCGGCATCGCGCGCATGGTGACCAGCACCAAGGCGGAGCAACTCACCGCCGTGGGCGTCGTGGTGGGAACGCCGGCGTACATGAGCCCCGAGCAGGGCTTCGGCGGCACGGTGGACCACCGCGCCGACGTGTACAGCCTGGCGTGCGTCGTGTACGAGATGCTCACAGGCCGGGTGCCCTTCGCCAGCCCCGCCGCGGGCCAATGGACGCAGTTCGGGCTCTCGCGCATGCCGCCGTCGCTGCGTGCCGAGCGCCCCGAAGCGCCGGAGGCGGTCGAAACTGAGCTGGTGCGGGCCCTGGCCCCGTCTCCCGACGACCGCCACGTCAGCGCGCGCGAGTTCACGGAATCCCTGGAGCGCGCGGCTGCGTCGCACGCGCCGGCGCCTGCGCGGTCCGGAAGCGCTTCCACGGGCGGTGGGACGCGCTCGCGGCGTGCCTGGCGCGCGGGGCTCATTGCCGGCACAGTCCTGACCGTCGTTGTGCTCTCGAGCCTCGCGTTCTTCTCGGCGCCGCTCCGCGAGCAGCTGATCGCGCTCGGGATGATCGACGTCAGCGACTCGAAGGCGCTCGTCGCTCCGGTCCAGGTGGCCGACACGGCCCACGCGAGTGCCGCCCGGACCGCGAGCCGCGCCCTGCGCGAGGAGCTGAGACGGTGGGGCGTGGAGGTCGTGTCGGAAGAGAACACGGCCGACGCCCTTGGCGGTCGCGCCATCACGTACGAGCAGGGACTCCGCGCCGCGCAGCAGCAGCGCGCGGGGATGATGCTCTGGACGCGCGTGCGCGCCGACGAGGGGGCCGTGAGTGTCGAGTCGCAGGTCTTCGACACGCGTTCGGGCACGAACCAGGCGAACGCGGTAGCGTCACTGCCGGGTACGGACGCCGCCTGGAGCGACTGGGCCCGCTCCACCGTGTCCGTGCTCCTCGGCGGGAGCCGCCTCCCGGCCGCCGCCATGCGCGCGATCGGGTCCACTCGCTCGCTTCCCGCCTGGCGCGCCTACATCCGCGGGCATCGCGCGCTCGACGAGTGGCGCGTGCCGCAGGCCGACAGCGCCTTCGCGGCAGCCGTCGCGGCGGATCCGCGGTTCGCGGCGGCGCGCGTATGGCTGGCACAGTCGCGGCTCTGGACGCGGCGCGCCAGCACCGCCGACTGGCGCCGGCACGCCGAGGAGAGCCTCATGCTCGCCTCGACACTCGACCCCGTCGATCGCGCCGTGGCCGCGGCCGTCGCCGCGCTGGGCCGTCGCGACGCTCCGGCCGCGTGCGCGGCATACGCATCTCTCGTTGCGGCCGACTCGCTCAACACCCGCGCCTGGCTCGGGCTCGGCGACTGCGGCGTGCTCGACAACGCCGTGCTGCGGGACCCGCGCAGCCCCACAGGCTGGCGGTTCCGCGGGAACTACACGGCGGCGATCGCGGCCTACGAACGCGCGGTGCGCCTCACCCCCGCGGCTCACGCCGCGCTCCCGCTGACGTGGATCGAGCGGCTCCTCCCGACGCAGATCGACCGCTTCCGCGGCGGCGCTCTCGTGGACGACACCACGCGATGGTTCGCCGCGCGCCCCACGCCCTCCGGCGACAGCGTGGTGTACATCCCCTCGCCAATCGTGAACAACACGTTGCCGAACGACCCCCCGGGGTTCGAGGAGGCACTCCACCGCAACCGGCTGCGGATGCTCGAGTACGTGTCGGCGTGGACGCAGCGCCTGCCGTCGGACCGCGACGCCTATGAGGCGCTGGCCAGCGTCCAGGAATCGCGCGGCGAGCTGACCGGCGAGGCTGCCGGCGGCCGTCTCAGCGCGCTCGTGGCGCTCGACACCGCACAGCGCCTCGCGGCCGATGCGGAGTCGCGGGCCCGCATCGTGGCGTCGCGGGTGCGGGTGCTGCTCAAGGCGGGGGAGTACGAGCGGTCACGCGCGCTCGCCGATTCCCTCCTCGCGCGCAACGGCGGGAGCGCCAAGGAGGCGCAGTGGCTCGCCGGCCTCGCCGCATTGACCGGCCGCGCGCGCGAGGCCGCGCGACTCGCGCGGCTCGGCGGCGCCGAGCCCGTGGCGGGATGGGACACCCTTCCGGCTCCGGTGGGGCAGGCCGCGACGCTGCTGCTCGTGCAGGCCGCGGCCGGCGTGTGTGACGACGCGTTCAGGGCGTCGGTGACGCGGATGGACGATCTCATCGAGAGCTATGGCGTGCCCGCGCACCGGGATGCGTCGCGCGCCGAGCTGACGTACCGGGCGCGGCGGCTGGCGGTGCCCTGCCTCGGCGCGGCGCAGGTGGCGTCGTTCCCGCCCCGGTCGAGCTGGGACCGCATGCAGAAGCGACTCGCCGCCGGCGATGCGCGCGGCGTGCGCACCGAGTTCGCGAACCTCCAGGAATCCCGGCGCAACCGCCGGCCTGGCGGCACGGCCGCCGACTTCACGTTCACCGGGGCGTGGATGCTCGCCGAGATCGGGGACACGGCCGCCGCGGTGCGGCATCTCGACCAGACGCTGAACGCCCTGCCAACGCTGAGCCTCAACGCGGTGCGTGAGCTGGCGCAGAGCGCGGCCCTCGGGCGGATGATGGTCTGGCGGGCGGATCTGGCGCAAGCACAGGGCGACAAGCAGAATGGTTCACGCTGGGCGGCGGCGGCGTCTGCGCTATGGAAGAACGCGGACCCCGAGCTGCAGCCCGCCGTTGCGCGCATGCGGACGCTCGCTGGGCGCTGAGCTCACCAGTTCGCGAAAGAACCCGTTCCCTGGAGGTCTCCGGTGCCGACGCGTATCACATCCGTTCTCCGCACGGCCGCTGCCGCTCTTGCCGGCCTCGTTCTTTCCGGTTGCGGCGGTTCCGAAGAACCTCCCGCCGTGGCTGCCGCGGCTGCTCCTGCGGCACGGACCTACATCAGGCCGGTGTGGGATCTACCCGGTGACATCGCCAACATGTCGTCGGCGCACCTGTATGCGCTGGCAGTGGACACGCTGGTGTTCGATCCGGGAACGAACCAGAAACGCAAGTGCAACGCTGCCGCGTGCGACGGCCAGTTCGTCAGCGTCGCCAACCAGAGGCCGGGCCCCGGCAACCTGGGGCCGGACGGCACCATCGTCGCCCGCCTGGAAAACAGGAACACGGGCAACGCACCAGAGAAGATCTACGGCACTCCGAAGCGCGGCGGGAATACCAACTATTACATGATTGCGTTCAGGGACTCCGCGCGGGAGTGGAGGTGGGCGATCTACTCGGCAACGAGGAACGCGGCCGCGAATGTGAAGCCCCAGAAGATCAGCGAGGGCTTCTGGCAGACGTGCAAGCATCCCGGCAACCATGTGCGCGAGCGTGGCAGGTTCCGCACCTGCGCCGGATTTCCCCCTACCACAACTACCGCTGCCGACACCATGGGCGCCGTCATCGTTGTTGACGAGGAACCCGGGTGGCTTTCCTGCTCCGCCGGGTGCTGCACCGCAACCAACTAGAGGTCACCGGAGACACACATGCACGTCAGAACGACGAAGTTCCTGACACTTGGCGCGGTCGTCCTGCTCACGGCGAGCATTTCCGCCGCGCCGGCGCCGCGAGCCCTGCCCGGCGACCTCCCGGCGCCGCTGGCCCGGATGACGAGCGGCGAGCTGTTCGAGTTCGGCGCCGGCCTCCGCTTCGACAACGGCCCGGTGCAGGATCGGGGCTGCGCGGAAGGTCCCTGCCTCGGACGCATCGACGCCGTGCGTGACCAGACCCCCGGCGCCAGCTCCATCAGCGCGAATGGCACCATCGTCGCGCGCCTCGTGAACCTCGGCGGCAGTCGCGGCGACGAAGGGCCGGAGAATCGGTACCAGACCGGGCGCGGCCAGCAGGTGTTCTATCTCATCGCGCTGAAGCAGGGGAACGGCTGGAGCTGGACGGTGCGCGAGGCCGCGCGCGCGGTGCGCACGCCGTCGCGCGAGACCGCCTTTGGCGCGTGGACGGTATGCCGGCACGACCCCGCCAACGAGAACCATCCCAAGGGCCGCTCCCGGTTCGCCTCCTGCGCCGCGAGCGCCGGCAGCGGAAGCGCTGGCGATGATCTCACGCGCGCCGCCGGCCCGCACCACCCGCGCGAGCACGCGGTCTCGCTGCTGGCGTTGAACCGCGAGGATCCCGGCTGGCTGTCGTGCAGCGACGGCTGTTGCACCGCTGGTCAGTAATCCCTTCGCCCTCTCGTCCGTAGTTTCGTCCGTAGTTTCGTCCGTAGTTTCGTCCGTAGTTTCGTCCGTAGTTTCGTCCGTAGTTTCGTCCGCCGTTTCGTCCGCCGTTTCGTCCGCCGTTTCGTCCGCCGTTTCGTCCGCCGTTTACTGTTCAGCTCGCCAAGGCACTAGCTGATAACCGCTCTCTGCGGTTATCGTCGAGTCTCAGTGACGTCCATAGATTCTGGCTCTCCGCAGCCGCGCTGGGCCGATCCTGCCGTCCTGCGGTCGCTGTTCGAGCAATCACCATTCTCGACGGTGGTGTATGACGCTCAGGGGCATCCCCTCGCGCTGAACCCGGCGTTCGAGCGCCTGTGGGGGGTCGGGCTCCAGTCGGTTCCTCCAGGCTATTCGGTCCTCGCCGATCTGGAGCTCGAGCGCAACGGTCTCCTGCCCTACATCCGCCGCGCGTTCGCCGGTGAGGAGGTTTCCACTCCGCCGGCCCACTACGACATCGCGCGCGTGAGCGGCAGTACCGCGGGCCGCGCGGTGTGGGTCACGGGACATTTCTTTCCGATCCGGGACGACGCCGGCGCGCTGCGCTTCGTCGTCCTCGTTCACACCGACGTCACCGAGCGGCAGGAAGCCGAGAACGCGCTCCGCGACAGCGAGGCGCGCTACCGCGCCACCTTCGACGAGGCGCCGGTCGGCATCGCGCAGGTGGGGCTCGACGGCCGCGTCATCGCGGTGAACCCGACGCTCGAGCGCCTCCTCGGCCGCGGCCGCGACGAATTGCTCGGCACGGACTGGCAGGACATCACGCACCCGGACGACCTGCCGCGCGAGCGGGAGCTGGCCGAGCAGATCATGTCCGGCAGCCGGCCCGCGGCGACGATCGAGAAGCGGTACCTGCTCCCCGATGGCGGTGTCGCCTGGGCGCGCGTGACCGGCACGCTCGTGCGCGCCGAGGATGGAGCGCCGCGCTATGTCATGGTGGTCATCGAGGACCTTTCCGAGCGCGTGGACGCGCACCGCGCGCTCGACGAGGTCCAGCGGCGCAGCCGCGCGCTCCTCGAGAGCGTCACCGATCCCCTCGTCGCATACGGCCGCGACTGGCGCATCGTGTACCTCAACGAGCCCGCGCGCGAGGTGTTCCGACGCTACGGCTTCCAGGGCGACGCGATCGGGCAGGTGGTATGGGACATCGTCCCGGCGCTGCCGGGGGGCGAGGTCCATCGCGCCATGCTGGAGGCGATGGACGCCAACGTCCCGCGGACGTTCGAGGTGCGACAGCTCAGCGGCTTCTGGCTCGAGATCCGCACCTATCCCATGCCCGACGGGCTCGTGGCGTACTGGACGAACGTCACGGAGCGCCACAAGAGCCGCGAGCGCACCGAGCTGCTCGCGTCGGCGAGCTCCGCGCTCGCGGAGAACGTGCACGTGGACGCGGCGCTCATGGCGCTCATGCATCTCGTCGCGCGGTCGCAGGCGGATTACGTCACCGTGCACCTCGCGGAGCCCGACGGCGGCCTGCGCCTCGTGGACGCGGTGCATCGCGACCCGGAGCGCACCGCCGTGGCGCGCGAGATCGAGCGGACGTATCCGCTGCCGGCGGACGCGCCCGTGGGCGCAGCCGCGGTGATCCGCTCCGGCGAAGCGTCGCTGCAGCGCGACCTCCCGTGGGACCGCGTGAAGCTCGCCGCGCGCGACGCCAGGCACCTCGCCCTGCTCGAGCAGATCGGCATGGTCTCGACGATCGTCGTGCCGCTCCGCGCGCGCGGCCGCGTGCTCGGCGCGCTCACGCTGGTGTCCGCGGAATCCGGGCGCCGGTACGACGAGCGCGACCTGGAGCTGGCGGAGGAGCTCGCGCGGCGCGCCGCCCTCGCCGTGGACAACGCGCGCCTGTTCAGTGAGGCCGAGCGCGCGCGGTTCGCCGCGGAGGACGCCAGCCGCGCCAAGACCCAGTTCCTCGCGACGATGAGCCACGAGCTGCGCACCCCGCTGAACGCCATCAGCGGCTATGCGTCGCTCATGGAGATGGGGGTGCGCGGACCGATCTCGGACGCGCAGCGCGCCGACCTCGAGAGCATCCAGCGCAGCCAGCGCCACCTCACGACGATCATCAACGAGATCCTCGACTACGCGCGTATCGAGACCGGCGCGGTGTCGCTGAAGCGACAGAGCACCAGCCTCGCCCCGGTGGTGCTGGCCGCGGCGGCGCTCATCGAGCCGCAGCGCGTGGCGCGCGGCATCGCGTTCGAGAGCCGCGTGCCCGACGACGCGCCCGCCGTGCTCGCGGACGCCGAGAAGCTGCAGCAGGTGCTGCTCAACCTGTTCTCGAACGCCGTGAAGTTCACGCCGGGCGGGGGCTCCATTCGCGTCGACGCCGCCGCCACGGGCGCCGGCACCGTCGCGCTGGGCGTCAGCGACACCGGTGTTGGCGTGCCGCCGGACAAGCTCGAGGTCATCTTCGAGCCATTCGTGCAGGTGGGACGCGCGCTCAACAATCCCGGCGAGGGCACGGGACTGGGCCTCGCCATCAGCCGCGACCTCGCGCGCGCCATGGGCGGCGACCTCGTGGCCCAGAGCGCGCAAGGTCAGGGGAGTGTCTTTGTGCTCACGCTCCCTGCGGCGTAACGGCAACTGTCGACTACGAACGAACGAACGAAACTACGAACGAAAGGGCGGACGAAAGGGCGGACGAAACAGCGGACGAGACTACGAACGAAACTACGGACGAGACGACGGACACAAACACCGGGTGCACGTTCGCAGCTTCGTCCGCCTTTTCGTCCGCCTTTTCGTCCGCCCTTTCGTCCGCCCTTTCGTCCGCCGTCAGCCCTCACTCATGTCGCAGCGCGTGCATCGGATCCACACGCGTTGCGCGCCGCGCGGGCACGTAGCCGGCCGCGAGCGCCACCAGCGTCAGCACCGCCGCAGCGGCGGCCATGACCACCGGGTCCGCGCCGCTCATCTGGAAGAGCATGGACTGCGCGGCCTTGCCCAGCCCCAGCGCGCCCGCCAGGCCGATCGCCCCGCCGACGAGGATCATCATCGCCACCTGCCGCAGCACCAGCCCGCGCACCTGCGACGCGCCGGCGCCGAGCGCCATGCGCACCCCGATCTCGCGCGTGCGCTGCGCCACCGAGTAGGCGAGCACGCCATACAGGCCGATCGCCGCCAGCAGCGTCGCCAGGAACGCGAACGACGCCGAGAGCGTGCTGATCATCCGGTCCTCGAACGTGTTCTGCCGGATCGTTTCCGGCATCGTCCGCAGGTTCTCCACCGGCAGCAGCGGGTCGATGCGCCGCACCAGCGCGGGGATGACGCGAACCATCGCGTTCGGGTCGCCCCCGGTGCGCACGTAGAAGTTCATGTCGCCGACACCGGAGAGCTGCACGTGTGGGCGGAAGAACACCGGCGGAATGTCGCGCTTCACGCTGGAGTACTTCATGTCGCGCACCACCCCCACGATCTCGATGTCGAGCGGGATGCTGTCGGCGGTCCCCGTGGCCATGCGCTTCCCCACCGCGTTCGCGCCAAGATTGAACTTCTTCACGAAGGCCTCGTTGACGATCGCCACCTTCGGCCCGCCAGCCACGTCCGCCGCGGTGAATTCCCGCCCCGCCAGCAGCGGCACGCCCAGGGCACGAAAATGCCCCGGCCCCACCGCGTTGAACGACGACTGCGAGCCGCGCTCCGCGGTGGGGTCGGCCGTGAACCCTTCCACCTTGATGCCGTTGCTCCAGTTGCTCCCGGCGATGAGCGGCACCCGCGCCGAGGTCACCGCCGCCGCGCCCGGCAGCCGCGCCAGCTCGTCCTCCACGCGCGAACAGCGTGCGGATGCGCAGCGAGTCGTACCCGCTCTGCTCGGGCTGGAGATGGAAGCTCACCAGCTGCTCCACCCGCACGCCGAGGTCCACTCGGCTGATCTTCCACAGGCTCTTGAGGAAGAGCCCGGACGCCATGAGCAGCGTCATCGCGAGCGCGACCTGCGCGGTGGCCAGCGACGTGCGGAAACGCCGCGCCACCTTCCCCCCCGCGAGCTTGCCGGAATTGTTGCGCATCGCCGTGACGAGGTCCGGTCGCGTGCTGTGCAGCGCGGGAAACAGCCCGAAGGCGATGCCGGTCACCAGCGAGAGCGCCGCGGCGAAGCCGACGGCCGGCCAGCTCAGCCCCAGGCCGAGGCTGTCGGAGATCTCCGCCGGCAGCATCGCGGTGATGCCGCGCAGCGTCCACGTCGCGAACAGCAGGCTTGCCACGCCGCCGATGAACGCCAGCGTCACGGACTCAGTGAGCAGCTGCGACAGGAGCTGCCGGCGCGAGGCGCCGAGCGACAGGCGCACCGCCATCTCCATCTCGCGGCTCGCCGCGCGCGCCATGAGGATGTTGGCGATGTTCGCGCAGGCAATCAGGAGCACCAGTCCCGTGATCGCGAAGAGCATGAAGAGCGGGCCGCCGGCTTCCTCGCCCACATCGCTCTGCCCGCGCCGGCCATCCGCGACGGTCACCTGCCTGGCCGCGAACTTCGGGACCAGCGAGTCTCGCATGTTGCGCTGCAGCGGGAGCTCCACCTCGTTGATGATCGGGTGGTAGATCCGGTTGATGGACTCGCGCACGCCGGCCATCGTCGCTCCCGGCGCGAGTCGCCCGAAGGCATAGATGTAGTACGCGCGCCGGTCCTCCATCCCGTACCGCTCGATGCCGTTCCCGATCGTGGCGCCCATCGCGAGCGGCACGTAGAAGCTCGGGCGGTTTCCCACCGTGGTGCCCTCGAACCGCCGCGGCGCGACGCCGACGATCGTCTGCGGCTTCCCGTTCATCACCAGCGTCCTTCCGACGATCCCCGAATCCGCGCCGAGCCGCATCTCCCAGAAGTGGTGTGACACGACGACGACGGGATGCGCGCCCGGCGTCTCGTCGTCGGCGGGCGAGAGCAGGCGTCCCAGGAAGGGCTGCACGCCGAGCACCGGGAAGTACGTGCCCGACACCAGCAGCCCCTGCTCGGCGTAGCTGCGATTGTCGTACGTGACGTTCGCGCCGAGGTCGCGATGCCCCGCGATCGCCTGGAGCCCTTGAGGGCGCCCGTTCTGGAGGTCGCGGAACATCGGGTAGCTGAACACCTGCTCGCAGCTCCCGGCCTGGCCACACGATTGCGAGCCGTTCTTCGGGCCCGGGGCGCCGAAGTTCACCAGGCGTTCCGGCTGCGGCACGTTGAGCTCCTGCCGCAGCATGCGGTGGAAGATCGAGTAGATCGCGGCGTTGGAGCCGATGCCAAGTCCGAGCGAGAGGGCCGCGATCGCGGTGACGAACGGCGTGCGCCAGAGGGTGCGGAGGGCGTGGGTGAAGTTGCGCATCGTCGTCGGAGCGAGGGGGAGAGGGTGGCGATCCCGAAGATGGTGAAGGCTCGGTGACTTGGACACTACCGCGGGCCGGTTCGGTTTGATTCAGGAGACCGCCGAGGCGCCAACAGTCGTCCTTCCCCTGACGATGTGCCAGCGTTCGTCCTATGGCCCCTGCTCGCCGGCAGCGGCATGTTGAAGGCTCCGCTCACCACGAGACCCATGCCAAACCTCGGGCAGTTCCATCCCCAGGTCGTCCACTTCGCGATCGCGCTGCTGCTCGTCGGCGTCGCGTTCCGGATCGTCTCCCTCACGAAGTGGTTCCGCTTCACGAATGGCGCGGCCGCCGCGCTGCTCGTCATGGGCACCCTCGCCGCCGTCGTGTCCGTGAAGTCGGGCGACGACGCGCACGGTCCCGTCGAGCGCATCCCCGGTGTCCGCAACATCGTGATCGAGCATGAGGAGTACGGTGAGTCGGCGCGCAACGTCTTCCTCGGCGTGATCCTGATCGAGCTCATCGCACTCGGCTTCGCGCGGAAGGAGTCGCTCGCGCGTCACGTCAAGAAGGTGCACATCGCCTCCGCGCTGCTCGGGGTGTACGGCGCCTTCGCGCTGTACGAAGCGGCGGAGCACGGGGGACAGATCGTGTACAACTACGCCGGAGGACCCGGGCTGCGGTCCGGCAGCCCTGAGGACGTCCAGCGCCTGCTGCTCGCTGGGCTCTACAGCCAGTCGCGCATCGATCGGAGCGAGAATCGGCCTGCCGAGGCCGCGGCGCTCGTGAGCGAGATGTCCAAGCGTTTCCCGGACGACATGGACGTCAGGTTCCTCCACGCTGAATCACTGCTGCTCGACGCGAAGGACAACCTGGGAGCACTTGCCGCGGCGAACGCGATCGATGTCGCCGCGACCGACGTGCGCAACAGGACCCGCAAGGCGAACATGCTGGCCGACATCTTCCTCGCCATGGGACAGCGCGACAGTGCCCGCGCCACGATTGCCGCGGCTTCCTCGGAGTTCCCGTCGAACGCACGGCTCAAGGCGCGGCTGGACTCACTGCGCTAGCTCCGCCTTTGGACGCAGAGACGCAGGTGCGCAGAGGCAGAGGCGCAGAGAACTGCGAAACACTGGGCACACGGTTCACACGGGAACAGCCACTGAACTGCCAGGCAGCAAGCTTTCCTTCAGTTCAGTAAGCAGTCAGTAAGCAGTTCAGTGGCAGTGCAGTGGCTGGTACGGTGCAACCCGTGTTGAGCAGGTGCTGTTGGGAGAGGTTGCCATTGTGGGGCACGCCCTTTCATCTTCCCCGCCATGATCCCGCGCAGCGCCTGATGCAGCCCATCCCCTGGTTCGTCGCGCCCCTGCTCTTCCTCACGGGGCTCGTCATCATCGGCATCGCGATCCCGCTCGTGCTGCGCCGCGTGAAGCCGAACCCGCTCTACGGCTTCCGTGTGCCCGCGACCTTCGCCGACGAAGTCGTGTGGTACGAGATGAACGCGCGCGCCGGGCGGCACATGATCGTCATCGGCGTCACCTACATCACCCTCCTGGCCGGCCTCCTGGCCATCCGGAGCCGGGCTGGCGGCGACTTCCTGCTCGTCGCGCCCATGGCGTTCCTCGTGGTCGCACTGATCGTGGACGCGCTGGTGCTCACCGTGGCGGCCAACAGGATGCTCGAGCGGCGCCGCCGCGGTGACGGATGACACGCCGCCGACGCGGCCCGGCGCGGTAGATTCGACCCGTGACCGCCGTCCGCATCGCCCTCGCGAACATCGCCTACCCGGATTCGCCCGACGACGCCGTGGCCCGCGCGCGCCGGGCCATCGCCGACGCCGGCCGCCAGGGCGCGGCCATCGTCTGCTTCCCCGAGTGCTACGTCCCGGGCTACCGCACCCCTGACCGCAGGATCCCGCCGCCAGACGCCGCGTTCCTCGAGCGCGCCTGGACGTCCATTGCCGACGCCGCGCGCGACGCGGGCGTCACCGTGGTCCTCGGCACCGAGCGCATCGTGGACGGCGCGCCGCGCATCACCGTCCTCGTCATCGCCGCCGACGGCTCGCGCCTCGGCTTCCAGGACAAGGTGCAGCTCGACCCGAGCGAGGAGGCGCTGTACAAGCCGGGCGTCGAGCGCAGGGTGTTCGAGGAGGGCGCGCTGAAGTTCGGGGTGGTGATCTGCCACGAGGGGTGGCGCTACCCGGAGACGGTGCGCTGGGCCGCGCGACGCGGCGCGCAGCTCGTGTTCCATCCGCACTTCGGCGAGGCCGAGGGCGCGAGCTTCCGCCCCGAGACGTTCGGCGATCCGCGGAACACGTTCCACGAGAACGCGATCCTCTGCCGGGCCGCGGAAAACTCGATCTGGTTCGCCAGCGTCAACTGCGCGGGCGAGGGATCGCCGACGACGTCAGCGGTGGCACACCCCGACGGGTCGCTGCACGCCTGGCAGCCCTACGGCCGCGAAGGAGTGCTCGTCACCGACATCGAGCTCGACGACGCCACGGGGCTGCTGGCGTCGCGCTGCCGGTACGCCGTCGCATGAGCATCCGTCGCCCGGTGAGCCACTCGCGCGCCATGGCCGTCATCGGCATCGCGCTGGACGTGTTCGCGTGGTCCGTCACGGTGAGCGCGGCCATGACCACCGACGCCGCCGGCGCCGGCGGCACGATCGCGGTGAGCTGGCTGGTGCTGGTCGTGGTGGACCTCGTGGCGTGCGGACTGGCGGTGTGGCTCACGAAGCGCGCCGCGAGCGACGCTCAGGCCGACCTCATCGTGGACATCGCGCAGTTCCTGGCGCGCGTGAGCCTCATCGGCGTGCTCGGCATCGCGCTGTTCATGTTCGCGCTCTGACGCCGAGCGGCTGCCGCAGAGGCGCAGAGACCACGACAGCAGCGTCTTCCCGCGTTCTTCCCCGGAGGAATTCGTCATGGTGCGGTTCATCGTCCTTGCCACCACCCTCGCGGCCGTCCCCGCCCTGGCACAACCTGACGTGCGAGAGGCCGCGGACCTGATCCGGCTGCGGCTCGAGGCCGCGCCGATCGTCGCGCAGGTGCGTGGCGAGCGCGTGCACTCCCGCATCGTGCTCCCGCAGTTCTATCTCGAGCGCGAGTTCCGCCCCGCCTGGTTCGACGAGCGCGGCTTCCGCCCGCAGCTCGCGGCGCTGGTTCGCGCGCTGAACGCCGCGGATGCCGAGGGGCTTCGGCCCGATGACTACCACGCCGGCACCATCGCGCGACTCGCCGATTCGATCAGCGCGCGACGCGCGGCCGGGCTGCCCGTGCTGCTCCAGCGCTGGGTGGATCTCGACCTCCTGCTCACCGACGCCTACCTCATCTATGCGTCGCACCTCGTGTCGGGGCGGCTCGATCCGGAGAGCAAGGAGAGCATCTGGGGCGCGCGGGGGCGTGAGGTGGATATCGGCCGCTCGCTGCGCGTCGCGCTCGACTCCAACCGGGTGGAGCAGTCGCTTCAGGCGCTGTTGCCAAAGCATGAAGGGTATCGGCGCCTGCGCTCGCGGCTCGGCGAGCTGCGCGCCATCGAGGCGGCCGGAGGCTGGCCCCGCATCACCAGCGGTCCCACGCTGCGGGCCGGCGACCGCGGCGCGCGGGTGGCGTCGTTGCGGGCGCGGCTCGTCGCCAGCGGTGACCTGGGCGCGGAGGCCCCCACGCCGCCCGATTCCTTCGACGCCACGCTCGCCGCCGGGGTGCGTCGCTTCCAGCGCCGTCACGGGCTTCCCGCCGACGGCGTCGTCGGCCCCGCCACGATCGCAGCGGCCAACATCCCCGCCGCGATGCGGATCCGCCAGCTCCAGGTGAACATGGAGCGGTGGCGGTGGCTGCCGCAAAGCCTCGGCGACCGTTACCTCATCGTCAACATCGCCGGCTTCGACCTCCGCGTGGTGGAAAGCGAGCGCCCGGTGATGAAGATGCCGGTGGTGGTCGGGCGGCCGTACCGGATGACGCCGCTCATGGCCGACCGCATTTCGTATCTGGTGCTGAGTCCCACGTGGACGGTGCCGCGCCGCATCGCGGTGGAGGACAAGCTGCCGGTGCTGCGCCGCGACCCGGCGCAGCTGCAGCAGCAGGGGATGCGCGTGCTGCGCTCGAGCGACATGCGGGAGGTGGACCCAGCCACGGTGGACTGGGCGCAGGTGCGGGCGACGACGTTCCCGTACGTGCTGCGGCAGGATCCCGGACCGCAGAACGCGCTCGGCCCGGTGAAGTTCATGTTCCCCAACCCGTTCGACGTGTACCTCCACGGCACGCCGTCGCAGGAGCTGTTCTCGCGCGACGCGCGTGCGTTCAGCTCCGGGTGCATCCGTCTCGAGCAGCCACTGGAGCTCGCCGAGCTGCTGTTGCGCGACCAGCCGGCGTGGACGCGCGATGCGATCGACCGCGCGGCAACCGGTGGCGTGCCGCGCACCGTGACGCTCCGGCGCCCGGTCCCGGTGCACCTCCTGTACTGGACGGCCTGGGCCGAGGACGATGGCACAGTGCACGTGCGTCCCGACGTGTACGACCGGGACGGACCGGTCGCCGCCGGCCTCGCCGCCCCGCCCCCCGGGCCCTTCGGAGGGTAGGCGGCTGAGGAGGCCGCCCTCATTGGTGACCGACCGCGTGAATGGGATGGTTATCCTTGCATGATGAAGCTTTCTGTTGTCGCGGTTGCCGCGCTGGTCGCGGCCTCGAGCGCACATGCGCAGGTCTCGCTTTCCGCCGGCGCGCTCGCCGGCTCCTTCAACTGCTGGCAGTCGCTGTCGTGCAACGCGCACGAGGCGGCAGAGGCGCGCAACGGCGTCGGCGGGTTCCTCGCCGCGTCGCTCCCGCTCGCGAGCTGGGTCCGCGCTGGCGCGGAGCTCACCCTCCGCCACAAGGACCTCGGCTACAAGGAATCGCGTCTCACGTCCGCGAGCGTCGAGCTGCAACTGCGTCCCACCCCGCTGAATGGCCTGTGGCTGCGCGCCGCCAGCGGCGTTGGCACCAGCCGCGAGTCCGCGCACCAGGTGGACGACATCGTCATGGGCGCTGAGTCTCGTGGCGTGCGGATCAACACCATCGGCGCGCTGTACGAGCTGCGCATCGCCGATCGCGTGTCGCTCGTGCCGCGCGGAACGGTGGGGTGGATCGGCCGCGAGCAGCGGCTGTGGGACGTTGGCGTCGGTGTGACGCTCGCGCCCGCCCTGCGCGCGCGATAAGCAGCCCGGGCCGCGACGCGCGCGGCGGTCCGGTTTTCGCCCTGCCGGGGGCGCATGTACCTTGCCCTCGTGCCCGACCCCAGGATGACACTCGCGCTCGCGCTCGTCGCGCTCACCACGGCGTGCGGTCCACAGGCGTCCTCGCAGTCAGCGCAGGACGCTGGCGGCATTCGTCCCATCGCGGGCGGGACGTTCGAGGCATCGGGGCTCGCGGCGGTCCCGGGGAGCAACCTCGCGCTGTTCGTGGACGACGGACGCCCCCGCGAGATCTTCGTCATCGGCCTCTCGCCGCAGGGCTTGCAGCTCGGCGCCACGACTCGCGTGCGGCTCGACGCGAACGTCACGGACCCGGAGGGGATGACCGGCGACGGCACCCACTTCTATATGGTAGGGTCGCAGTCGAAACGGACGGGATTCGACGGTGACGGGCTCGTCCGTTTCCGGTTCGATCCGGCCACGGGCGCCGTCACCGGCGTCGAGCGGATCCGCGGGCTCAAGGCGTGGCTGGCGGCGAACGTCCCCGAGCTGCGCGGCACCGCGAACCGCGTCGGCGACCACGTGCTCAACATCGAGGGTCTGGCGTGGGATCCGGACGGAGGGCGACTCCTGCTCGGGTTCCGCGCGCCGGTGGTTGGCGGACGGGCGCTGATCGTCCCCGTGCGGCTCGCCGATGCCGCCGCCGGATTCGCCGCGGTAAACCTGCGCGCCGACTCCACCATCCATCTCGACCTCGGCGGCGCCGGCATCCGCGCCATCGAGCACGACGCCGAGGCGAACGCCTTCCTCGTGGTGACCGGCGCGAGCCTCGACACCGAGAACCGCGACTTCCACGTGCTGGAGTGGGACGGCCGCTCCGATTCGACGCGCGTGCTCTCCACCTGGCCGCGTCGCCTCAAGCCCGAGGGGATCGCGCGGATGATGGTGGAAGGGCGCTCGCTCCAGGTGATCGTGTTCGACACGGGATACCTGCTGGCGCAATAGGACCGTTCGCGGCAGAATGCCCCTGGTGGACACGCTGCGCATCGCTGTCGGAAGCCTGCACTTCGTCGCTCGGCTGGAGCTCGAGCGCGCGCCGCGCACCTGCGCCGCGTTCCTGAAGATGCTCCCGTTCGAGAACCGCCTGATCCAGGCACGCTGGAGCGGCGAGTCCGCATGGATCCCGCTCGGCGCGCTGGAGACGGGCGTGGCCGCCGAGAACGCGACGGGCACGCCGGCGCCCGGAGAGATCCTGCTCTACCCCGCCGGGGTCAGCGAGACCGAGATCCTCTTTCCATATGGAGAGACGCGGTTTGCCAGCCGGCACGGCGCGCTGGCGGGGAACCACTTCCTCACGATCGTGCAGGGGCGCGAGCTGCTGCCGGAGCTGGGGCGTCGCGTGCTGCACGAGGGCGCGCAGCCGGTGGTGTTCCGGGCCCTCCCATGAGCATGCTGCTGTCGCTCGCCTCGGACCGCTAACCGCGCCCGGCCACGAGGTACACGAGGCTCTTCATCCCGACCTCGCCACTCTCGCGCGCGATGAACCCGGCGTCGGTGAAGTGGGCGGCGATGCGCTGAAGGTCGAGGAAGTGCTTGCGGTGCAGCCACTGCACGAGCCCTGTCTGCCCGCGCAGCGGCGGCCCGAAGTCGGTGACGAACGCGCGGCCGCCGGGCCGCAGCACGCGCGCGCACTCGGCGGCGAAATCCTGGCGCGCCTGCCAGCGGAGGTGGTGCATCATCATCGTGCTGAGCACGACGTCGATGGACGCATCCGCGCAGGGGAGCGCTTCCGCGCGCCCCACCTGGAACTCCGCCGCAACCCCTGCCCTGCGCGCCTTGCGTGACGCGCGCGCGATCATGTTCGGCGACGGATCGATCCCGGTGACGCTGCCGGCCGGGCCGACGATGCGCGCGGCGACGATGGCGGTGCTGCCGGTGCCACAACCGGCGTCGAGCACCCGCTCGCCGGGCGCCAGCTTTGCGAAGGCGAGGACGCGCTCGCGGAACTCGCGCTCGCGGCCGCGCGCGATGAGCCACACGAGCGCATCGTAGCTCGCCGCGGCATTGATGACGCCGTCCTTCATTCCGGCGGCGGGAGGCAGAACTCGGTGCGCACGATTTTCTGTCGCACCGCCCAGAACCGGGCGCCGTTGCGGGTGCCGCGCAGGTGCTCGCTCGCGCTGTCGTAGACCAGTGCGTAGCGCCAGGTGCCGTCGTCGAGGCGAACGTCGGTGCCGGAGATCGTGCCGGTTGCCGGCTCGATCCGCGCGACGTTGTCGTTCCTTCGCATCACGCCCTGGTTGAACTGCTCCGGGAACGCCCAGGCGCGCACGGCGTTTCCCTTCTGTTCCACGAGCCACACCGCGGGGACCACCGCGCAGACCGGGTGGAGCACGATGACCGGAACCTGCGGCTCTTCGCCGGTGCCGGTGAACCAGCCTCCGTTGAGGTCGGTGGCCGGCGGCAGCAGAGCGGAGGGCTGTGCCGTGTCCGCCGGTACGGCCGCGCTCACGACAGGAGTCGCGGTGCGGCAGGAAGCCAGGACGAGCAGGAGCGCGAGCCGTGTCATCGGACTGAATGGTGGGGTCCGCGCCCGCGTCGAGCAACCTGCGCCCATGACCTCGTGTCGTTCATGGCGGCGAAGCCCGGGACGTACCTTTCAGACATGGCGTACGTCCCTGCCCACCCCTTTCTCGTCGCGGCCGTTCAGCTCAGCCCGGCCTTTCTCGATCGCGACGCCACCATCGATCGAGCCTGCGGCGCAATCAGGAACGCGGCCGCTGGCGGGGCTCGGCTCGTGGTGTTCCCCGAGGCGTTCGTCCCGGGTTACCCGGTGTGGGTCTGGTCGGTTGCCGCGGGCCAGACGCAGGAGCTGCGCGCGCTCTACGCCGAGCTGCTCGACCAATCCGTTTCGATTCCCAGCCCCGCGGTGAACCGGTTGTGCGAGGCCGCGCGCGACGCGGGTGTGTGCGTCGCCATCGGCATCAATGAGCGGAACGTCGAAGCGAGCGGCACCTCGCTGTTCAACTCGATTCTCTTCATCGGGGCGGACGGAGCGATCCTCGGCGTCCATCGCAAGCTCGTGCCCACGGCGGGCGAACGGCTCGTGCATGCGCAGGGCGACGGCTCGACGCTCACCGTGCATGACACGCCCCTGGGACGTCTCGGTGGGCTGGTCTGCTGGGAGAACTACATGCCGCTCGCGCGCCAGGCCCTCTATCTCCAGGGCGTGCACATCTACGTCGCGCCGACGTGGGACCGCGGCGAGCCCTGGCTCTCGACCCTCAGGCACATCGCCAAGGAAGGCCGGGTGTATGTGATCGGCTGCTGTTCGGCCATGCGCCCCGATGACATCCCCGACCGGTTCGCCTTCAAGTCGGCCGCGTCTGTCTCGGCCACCGGCTGGATCAATCCCGGAGACAGCGCGATCATCGATCCGGACGGCAAGGTGCTGGCGGGACCCCTGCACGAGCAGCAGGACATCCTGCTGGCTGAAGTGGACCCGAAGCGGATCACGGGCCCGCGATGGCAGCTCGACGTCGCCGGCCACTACGGCCGGCCCGACATCCTCGAGCTCGTTCGAAAAGGACCCGCCGCCTGACTTGCGGTAGCGGCTCGGGACTCGCCGGCCTAGCGGTTGCTGGCCCTGAGGATGGATTCGAACACCTCCACGGCCCGCCCGTCCCCGCTCTGCCCCAGCCAGAACAGCGCGTGGCTGCGCACCCGCCAATCCGCGCGCGAACGAGACACCTCGATCAGCTGCGGCACGCCTTCGCCGCGCGGCAGCTGCGACAGCACGAACACGGCGTGACGCTTCAGGTCCGCATCATCCGACAGGCGGTCGTGGTCTTCCACGAACGGCTCGTTCGCCTCACCCGCCAGAGCGCCGCCCGCGAAGCGTGACAGCCAGAACAACGCATCCCTGCGCGTGGCGGTCGCGCGGGTCTCACGATCCTTCGCGATGCCGAGGAGCGCCGGCCAGACTACGGCGCTGTCCGCCAGCACCGCTGGGAAGATCGCCTTGCCGCTCGCCCGATGGTTGCCGCGCTCCGCCAGCTCGATGAGATATCGCGCCGCCTCCGGTGCCGGCACCCGGCCGAGGTTCCGCGCCGCACGGTCGCGCATGGGACCCACCCAGTACTGCACGCGATTCACGGTGCCGTTCTCGAGCGTCAGCCGCACCTGCACCGGACCCATGACGCAGGGCTCCATCTCGCCGCGGCTGGAGAACGATCCGTGAAACGAGTGGCTGCCCGTCCGGATGTAGCTCTCCCCGTCTCCACACACGCCGGGGCGCGCCGAGTAGTGGAAGACCACCGCGCCATCGCGCGCCTCGGCGATGCGGGCGGCCAGCCCCTGCGCCGCGGACGCCGCCGGCAGGAGCGCCGATGCCACGGCTGCCAGCGCGGCGCGATACAGGATGTGTCTCATGGCTCGAGCACCAGGTCGGCGATGAGCTTCCGCGCCCGGGGGTCGTCGTTCTGCGCCAGCCAGAACAGCGCCTTGCTGCGCATGCGGGTGTCGCGGTCCTCGCGCGCGATGCGCATCAGCGCGTCCGAGGCCGCGTCGTCCCTGCGCTGCGAGAGCACGAAGATGGCGTGCTCGCGAAGGTTGGCGTCGGTGAGGCCCTGATACGCGCGCACGAGATCCGCCGTCGGCGTTGCCCCGCGCTGTCCGGCCCAGAACAGCGCGGTGCGTCGCAGCTCGCGCGATTCGCTGCTGTCGAAGACGCGCTCGATCAGCCAGCGGCCCGCCACCGGCTCCTCGTCCTTCACCATCCCGTGCAGCACGGCCTTCTTCAGCTCCTCCCCCTGCAGCCGCGAGTACACGCCGCGGAGCCAGGCGAGCTCCGACTCGGGCACCTCGCGTCCATGCGCGAGCGAGAAGATCGCGTGTGAGCGGACGCGCGTGCTCTCGTTCGCGTCCTCGATGACGGTGTGCAGCATGCGGCGCGCGCGGGGGTCGCCGTTCTGGCCCAGCCAGAACACGGCATTGCGCCGCGTGCCCACGCTTCCGGTGCGCGCGAGGTCCATCAGCGCGGGCACGCCGATGTCGCCGTCGAGCATGCTCAATGCGGACACCGCCGAGCCGCCGAGGCTCTTCTTGCCGGCCTTGTCGCTGCCGTCGTCGTCCACGTCGTCGCGCGCGAACGTCACCAGCGCGGGGATGACGCTCGCGTCGCCGAGCAGGCCGAGCCAGTGCACCGCGGAGCGCCGCATGTCCATGGTGCGGTCGGTGTTCCGCGCGAGGGCGAGCAGCGGCTGGATCGGGGGCGGCGCGTCGGCCAGCACGGCCGGGATGATCGTGCGGTCCCTGTCTCCCCGGTCGAGCTTCGGAAGGAGCGAGAAGAAGTACGCGCTCGCCTCGGCGGCCGGCACCGCCCCGAGGTCGGTGACCCGCTGGGCCGTGGACGCCCCGCTGCCGCCAACCATCGTTCGCACGCGCAGCACCTCGCCTTCGTCCACGGCAAGCGCGATGCGCAGCGGGCCCGGGACGCACCGGTCCTCCCGCCAACGCCCGCCCATCGACTGGAAGTTGCTCGCGAAGATCGCGCTCCGGTATCCCACGACGTCGCGTCCGTCGCCGCACACGCCGGCGCGGCTGTCCACCTGCATGCGCACCTCGCCGGACGGCGCCTGCCGCACGCGCTCCGCCAGAGCCTGTCCATTCACCTGCGGGGCGAGCAGCAGCGTCAGCCCCATACCATATAGAAGTCGCATGGCGGTCACGGCCTTGTGAGGATGTCCATGAGCAGCTGCCGCACGCGCGGGTCGTTCTTCTGGCCGAGCCAGAACAGCGCCTTCTTGCGCATCTCGCGATCGGGATCGTTCTGCGCGATGTCGAACAGCTTGTCGGTGGCCACGCGGTCGCGCGACTCGGACATCACCCAGATGAGCTTCTCCTTCACCTCGGTGCCGCGCACGCGATCGTACAGTCCGGCGAGCTCCGAGCCGGCGACGCCGGCCTGACCCGCGGTCCACAGCGCGTGACCCCGGATGTCCTCACTCTGGGTGCTGTCGAGCGCGAGGGCGAGGAGCCAGCGATCGTTCCCCACACCGCGCATCTGCGAGAGGGAGAACATGATCTTCTTGCGCCATTCGTCGTTGTCACGGCCGCGCGGCAGCCGCGTGTGGAGCGACCGGAGGAATTCCGCGTTGTCCTGCGACCGGCGCTGGCCCAGCCAGAAGATCGCCTGCTCGCGCACCCGCTCGGGCGTCTCCGCGCTTTCCGCCAGGCGGCGAAGCACGGCTGCTCCACGCGCCGAGTTGTTTTCGTGCAGCGCGTGGATCGCCTTGGCGCGAAGCTCGACGTCGCGCGAGGACGTCGCGATCTCCTCGAGCGCGGCAGCGGCACGCTCGGTCCTCACCTGCCCCATCCAGAACACCGCCTGCTCTCTCACCGACCTCGCGGGATCGTTGTTCAGGACGTCGAGCAGGATGGTCTCGGTTTCGCTCGACCGCTTCTGCGAGATGAGGAACACCGCCTTCTCGCGCAACGGGACCGAGCACGCGTCGCGGCGCGCGAGCACCTGCTTGATGATCGGCACGGCGCTCTCGGAGTCCATCTGGAGCAGCGCGTTCATCGCCGCCGCGCGCATCTCGTTGTCTTCGTCGTTGCGCGTGCACGGCTGCTGCTGCGCCGCCTTCGCCGCCTCGGCCACCTTCGCCGCCGACGCGACGTCGCCCTGCTGGGCGAGCACGCCGCGGATGCGGATCGCGAGCTCCCGCCCGTCTCCGGCCGTGCTGGCGCGTGGAAAGCGCTGCTGCTGGAGGTCGAGCGACTTCAGCGCTTCGCGAAGGTCGTCCTGCGTCCCGGCCTTGTAGAGCGCGAAGGCACGCCAGTATGGCGCGTCGGCCGCGTAGTCCGAGCGCGCGTGCTTCGCGCTGATTTCGGCGAAGTAGCCCGCGGCGCGGCGGTAGTCGCCGCGGTTGATGGCGTCGCGTCCGAGCTGGTACAGCGAGTCGGCCGGCCCCGCTTCGCCGTACGGCGCGGGAGGCACAGTCCTGAAGTCCGGGCTGACGCGTGCTCCGGTCAGGGTCATCGCGGACACCGCGACGATCAGAAGTCTCATGTACATGGTTCAGTCCTCAGTCAGTGGAGGCGGAAAACGGCGTTCCGGCCGGCACCGCGGTACGGATGCGTGGAAGCAGGTTGCTCCCCTCGAGGGCGCGATTCACGTGTTCCCGGTCGTTCGGGTCCACGGATCCGCGCGACAGCTGGATGAGCTGCACGAGCACGAGCTCGAGATCCTCGAGGAGCGCGCGCAGCCGCGGGTCCGATCCCGCGGGGGAGTCGATCAGCAGACGGGTGCTGCCGAGCACCTCGCCGCCCCATCTGGCGAGCTGGTCGCCGCCGACGGCCGCGCGCTCCTCCGGACCGCTGGCGCGGAACGCGGTGAGCAGGGCCTCGGCCTGGGTGAGCGTCTGGGACGCCGCCAGGCGGTACAGCCGCGCCGGGTCGTTGAACGCGGAATCCACGATCGGAGCGGAGACCACGGACGCGGGATCTGTCCGGCCATTCAGGGCCCACCGATCGATGGCGACGCCGAGCAGGAGCGCGGCGGCGACGACCGACAGCAGCCGCCAGGGCGCGCGGCGGATCGGTGTTACGCCGGCGACCGTGCCGGCCTGCGCCTCCGCGGCGGTGGCGCGCGCCGCCTGGATCTCGCGCCACATCTCGTGGCGCGGCGTGGCGCCGGGCGCGTTGAGCGTCGGTGCGACGTTCGCGATCCAGGCGTCGAACCCGGCGTCGTTCGTCACGGGCTCGCGCTCGTCGTCGTCGAACAGGTCCTTCAGGTTGTCATTCATTTCCATTCTCCCGCGAACTGCGCGAGCGACACGCGGAGCTTCTGCCGCGCCCGCGCGAGCTGCGCCTTCGACGTTCCCTCGGCGATGCCGAGGGCCGTTGCGATCTCGTCGTGCGTGTATCCCTCGGCGTCGTGCATCATGAACACGGTTCTGCATCCCTCCGGCAGCTCGTTCACCGCCTGCAACAGCCTGTCACGGAGCAGCGGATCCGATCGTGGCGCCGGTGTCGCGATGCTCTTCGCGTCGTCGAGCGAGGTGTTCCTGTCCCGTTCCCGCTTGTCCTTTTTGATGGCATTCAGTGCAAGCGACACGGCGATCGAGTGCAGCCAGGTTCCGATCGACGCGTCCTCCCGGAATCCCTCGAGGCCCGCGAAGGCGCGCACGAAGGTGTCCTGGGTGACGTCACGCGCGAGGTGCTCGCTGCCGGTCAGCCGGAAGGTGAGCCGATAGATGCGGTCCACGTGCGTGTCGTACAGGGCACGGTGGGCGGACGCGTCTCCCCGGCGCGCGCGCTCGATCAGCGCCCGCTGGTCTGCGGTACGAGCCGCTTTCGCCAGAGCGAGAGTGCCTTCCGTCTCCATGCCTGTCCCGTGAGACAAGAGGTTGGGGAATAGCGTTTATCGGACCCCACCGCGCGGCCAGTCCGCGAGAAGTCTCGCGATTGCGGTGTGGCCGTGGTGGTCCGCCCAGCCGGCGGCGTCGCCGTCGTGCGCCGCATCCCGGATGGACGGGTCCGCTCCCGCATCGAGCAGCATGCGCACGATGACCTCGTTGCCGTTCATGGCCGCGAGGTGGAGCGCGGTGAGGTTGGCGCCCCAGTGGTCCCAGCGCGCGTTCGGGTCGGCGAGGTGGTCCAGCAGCCAGCGCACCGCCGCGGCGTCGTTGCGCTTCGCGTGGAACGCCAGCGCTCCCGCGTTCACCGACTCCGGATCCTTCCGCGCGGCCCGCTCGGCGGCGAGCAGGTCACCGGCGGCGAGCGAGGCGTACAGGTCGTCGCCGTCGCCCTCGGTGAGCGCGCGGATCGTCTCGGCTTGCACGTTCGGGTTCGCGGCATGGACCATCGGGGTCATCCCCGCCGAGTCGGTGTCGGTGGCGCGGGCGCCGCGCTCGAGGAGGAGGCGCACCATGCGTGGGCGGTTCATGGCCACCGCGTGGTGCAGTGGGAGGCGTCCGGTCTCGTTGGGTGACATGCGCCGCAGGAGCACCGACGGATCGTCCGCGATCATCCGGCGCACCTGGTCCGCGTCGTCCGCGGCTACGGCGGAGAAGATGGTGTGGCGCGCTCCCGCGGCGAGGAGGAGGCGCACGACTTCGCGATGCGCGTCGGTGTCGGTGCCGAGCCAGCAGGTGGCCCAGCCGATGGCGGTGAGCTCGTGATCGTCGTCGGCACCGACGGGGTCCACGCCTGCGTCGAGCAGCCGCTTCACGACATCAACCTTCCCGGCGGCGGCCGCCCAGTGGAGCGCGGTGGTGTTGTCGCCCTGCTCCTTCGTGTTGACGTCGAGGCCGCGGTCGAGGAGGAGGTTGACGACGCCGAGGTGGTCCATCTGGGCGGCGGCGTGAAGGAGCGTCCAGGAGTACGGCGCTTCGCGCGCATGGATCGCGTCCGGGTACTCGTCGAGCAGTGCGGCGAGGCGGATGACGTTGCCCTCGCGCGCGAGCTGGAAGAGCTGCCCGGAGAGGGAAAGCGAGTCGACGTGGCCCTTGAGGGCGCGCCAGCTGGGGAAGCCATAGTCGCGGGCCAGGGCGAGCTGCGCGTCGGCGAGCCGGGCGTCGGGTCGCTCGCGCCTGATCTCCGCGAGCAAACGCCTGGCCTGCTTGCGGAGCCATTCGAGGCTCGGGGCCTCGGGGAGCTGTTGCATATGAACCTCCAGTCCTTGAAGGCCGAGGCCTTCGCCGCCCGTTGGTCCGCGGTCCTGGGCGAGGAGTGGAAGCGAGTTGTGTGGAGCGGTGGGGTGGGATGATCCCTTTACGCGGACCGTTGGCCGCCCTCGCGGCGCTGGGTCAGGTTACGAAAGCCGGGCACGGCGGGCAAGGGCGTCGCTCCTGCAGTGTTCGGCGTCAATGCAGGATATCCTTGCAGCCTAATCCGCTCCGGCTGCATGTTATGCATGTAGCCTTGCAGGATTAACGGACATTATGCTGCACTGCCCGCAGCCTTTCGTGAATTCCTTGCCAGCCTAATTGGCGTTAGACCGAGCATAGAGGTCCCTGCTACATTAGAGCCATGGCGACAGCCAATCCCTTGCACCTCACGATCGAGCTAGAGCGCGAAGACGACGGCCGCTGGATTGCCGAGGTCTCCGACCTACCCGGCGTGCTGGCATACGGCCAATCTCGCGATGAGGCACTGGCTCGCGCCGAAGCCCTCGCACTGCGCTATCTAGCCGACCGACTCGATCATGGAGAGTCCGGCCCTGACCTGGTGAGCGTCACCTTTCGCGCTGCCTAGTTAGCCATGGGCGTTTGGCCAGCTACGAAGGCGCGCCGAGTGTTGGCCGCGCTTTTTCGTATCGGCTGGACTGTCAAGCGGGAGTTTTGGCGGCTCACACAAGATCCTGTCCCGCGATGGCTGGCCAGATGTCGTCTTCGCCTTCCACGACAGCGTCGAGATCGGCCCGAAGATGCTGGCCCGGATCGCCCGCCGTACGGGACTCCGGCCCGAAGATCTCTAAGCGCCGGCCAACGGGCAGTTGGAGCGGTCAGCGCTCCCCAAACCGTTGATATGAGGTGGCTGGCGGGATCTTGACCCTTAGCGCATCATATCGCCTAGCTGCGGCGCTGCAGCTCAGCTGCAATCGCGTTAGGCGCCTACCCACATCTCGCCATGCTGATGATGCCAGAGCTTCCGGGGGCGGTGCCGCAGATCCCCGTCGCTAACCTCGCGGCAGCCACGAGGTACTATCGGGACCGCCTCGGCTTCAGTATCGACTGGGTCGCGGAGGACATTGCTCTCGCCGGACTGTCGCGCGACCACTGTCGGCTCTTCCTTGCGGGCCCCTTCTTTCGCAATGCGTCAGGAGTCGCCAGTCCGGTCGTGACGTGGCTGAATCTACGCAGCAAGGCCGAGGTGGACGCGCTCCATGCGGCGTGGCACGCGCGCCAGGCGCTGATGCGGTCGCAGCCCGAGTCGAAGGCGTCGGGCTTGCACGAGTTCACCGCGGCGGATGGTGACGGCAATGAGTTCCGCGTGTTCTACGATTTCGCGACGCCGGAGCGAGAGGCGGCCGGCTCGTCGACGAAGTAGAGCGGCGTCCATCGGCACCTAACGATGGTTGCTGTCGACAGCCGGGCTAGGGAGGCGGCGCGGCAACAGAACCTGACGTTGGATGGGCGACTGACCTTCACACGGACGATAGATCTCCTAGTGACTAGGCGCATCCAGACTTACCCGGTCGAGGGCATCACAGTGACCTTCGACTCGAACATCTGCACCCATTCGGGCGTTTGCGTTCGGGGATTACGTGCCGTCTTTGATGTTAGCCGAAGAGATTGGGTGCACGCTGACGCGGCGCCTGCGGAGGTCGTCGCTGCACAGATCGATCGCTGCCCGTCCGGTGCGCTCCAGTACACGCTTCCCAGCGCGTCCACTTCGGACGACCCTATCAAGTGATGAATGGGCAAGAACATCGGTAACAGATCGCTCTAAGGACATAGGTAACACTGGCCGGTAGTGATCCGGGTTTCGGACCAGCTTCCGTTGGCGTTCGCCGAGGTCCGTGTCGTGACATGGCGCGCCCCCTCCCAGCCGGGCGGCGCTCGATCCGTCAGCGATCCTTCGCTTCCACCCGGCCGAGCCGAGCGATCCTGGCGCGCGCCTCGTCCAGCAGGGGCTTCTGCGACGGTGGCGCCTTGTCGAACGCCATGAGAAACGCCTTCGCATGGCGCACCGCCAGGTCATTGTTTCCCAGCCCTTCATGGATCCGCGACTTCACGAGGAGCGACGGCACCGACACCACGCTCGCCACCTCGGCCGTCGCCCCCGTCGTGAACGCGCTCACGAAGCGCAGGAGCGAATCCGCCGGCGCATACCGCTGCCCCTCTGCCAGCCACTGCGCGGCCAGCAGCCGGTCCACCGCGAATGCCGACCAGACCTTCGGCGCATTCTCTCCATGCGCGCGCTCCAGCACCAGCAGCGACTCGGCCGCCGCGGCACGGTGCTGCCCGCCCTGATTGCCCTGCCGGATCGCGCGCAGCGACCGGGACGCGATACGCGCGTGCACGCTGCTGTCCCGCGAGAGTGCCACGAGCTGGCGCTCGAACGCGACCGAGTCCCCGCGCAGCAGCGCGTTGAACCCGGCGAGCCACTGCGCGTCCATGCGCGAGCTGCGTGAGAGCTCCGGCCTCGCGGCAATCTGCGCGGCGGCCTGCGCGGTGGCGCTGTCGGGGGTCGTCATCCGCAGCAGGTCTGTGATCGCGCGCGCCCGGAGCGATGCGGTGGGCGTGCCACCAGCCGGCACACGCAGCCGGGAGAGGCGGTCGATCTCGCTGACGTCGCCCCGGGCAACGCGGTCGTGCAGCAGGATGAAATGCAGGACGTCGCCAATCCCGGGCATCCGGGTGACGGTTCGCTCGCCAAGGACCGCGAGTCGATCCCATTCCCGCACCAGGCCGGAATCGTCGGGAGATGCCACGAGCACCGCGTGGCGGACGATGCCCAGCGGGGGAATGACCAGCGAGTCCCTGGCGCCCGCCCGCAGCAGGGAATCCGTGAGGGCGGGGCGCGACGGCATGAGCCCGTGGAGCAGCATGCGATGCGTGCCGACGGTCAGCATCGGGGGCGCCGAGTCGGCGCGCACGAGCGAGTCGTAGCGCACGAACGCCTGCCGGGCGCATTCGATGTCGCCGATGCCGATGCAGGCCCACAGCACGTGGTCGGCCGCCGAGATGTCCTGCGGCATGAGCTTCGTGAGCTGGCGCCATGGCTCGATGGCCTCGCCCACGTCGTGTCCGGACCGTATCGCATGGTGAATGAGAAAGTCCGCGTACGTCACCAGCGCGGGGGCATAACCGGGATAGCGCTCCACCAGCTGCCGGTATCGCTGGACGCGATCCGACTGGCTGGAAACGGAGTCGACGGCGATGATGAGGTCGCGCTCGCGCTCGGGCAGCGCGTGCCGGTGCTCGCGAAGCTTCCGGTTCAGCGTCGTGTCAGGCGGAAGCTCGATCCACCCGCGCACCAGGCGGTTGCGGTAGTACGCGAACCAGAACGTGGAGTCGGCGGCGATGGCGCGGCGGTATGCGTCCGACGACGCCACCCAGTCCTGCCGCGCGAACTGGCGCTCCCCCTCGAGGAACTCGCGCAGGGCCACCGGCGAATTCGTGGTGATGCTCGAGTAGTTGGGCGTTGGAGCCCGACCGCGGTTCCACACGGCGCGCAGCAGCCCCCACGTGATGGAGTCGGTGAGCGCGGTGAGGCTGTCCGCCGGCGCGGTGACGCTCACGCGAGTGAGCTGCGCGCCGGTGAGGGCGTCGTACAGGACCGCGTCGGCGCGCACCGTCGCGCCGGTCGGGGCCAGCGTCCCGTGCAGCACGCTCCGCGCGCCGAGCCGGCGCGCGATCTCCATGGCGTCCGCGGCGGAGAGGAGGTCGCCCTTCGCGCGCGCGTTGGCCAGCGCCGCGACCGGGTCCGTCGCGCGGATCTCGCCGACGCCGTCGACGTTGGCGCTCACGGTGGTGACGAGGTTCTGCCCGAGGCGGATGAGCGCCGTGTCTCCCGACGCCACCGTGAACGGCGCCACCATCAGCGACTGCGCGCTCGCCAGCACCGTGGGGCGGGTCGCGCGCCAGCCCCCCACCCCTGCGATCACCACCAGGAGCGCGACCGCGGAAATCATGAGCCCGCGGCGGCGCCGCGCCGGCGCGGGAACCGCGGCGGTCGCCGGAAGCGACTGGGTGCCGGGGGTGGACACGGTTTCCAGCGCGACGAGCATCTCCGCGGCGCTCTGCGGCCGCTCCGCCGGCTCCTTCGCAAGCGCGCGCATGACGAGATCGGCCAGCGCGTCAGGCACATCGGAGCGGCGCTCCTTGAGCGAGCGGGGCGCCTCCACGAGATGCGCCCGGAGCAGCTGCTGGGGCGACCCCGAGAACAGCGGCTCCCCGCTCAGCATCTCCCACGCCACGCACCCCACTGCGTAGAGATCGGCCCGATGATCTGCGGAGGGATCCGCGGTCGCCTGTTCCGGCGCCATGTAGCCGGGTGTTCCGACGGCCACCCCGATGGATGTGAGGCCGCTCGACTCGCGCAGCGCCTTCGAGATCCCGAAGTCCGCGACGATGGCGTGCCCTGCCTCGACCAGAATGTTCTCCGGCTTGATGTCGCGATGGATCACTCCGTGCCCGTGCGCGAAGGCGAGGGCATCGAGCATCTCGCGCAGCACGCGGACCGCGTCCGCCACCGGCAGCACGCGCTCGCGGCTGAGGCGGGCCCGCAGCGTTTCCCCGCCGAGGAACGGCATCACGTAGTAGAGCGTGCCGTCGGCGGAGCCGGCGCTCAGGATCGGCACGATGTGCGGGTGCTGGAGCCGGGCGACCACCTGGATCTCGCGCCGGAAGCGGTCCGCGCTCACGCCGGCGGCGAGCTCGCTGGCGAGCACCTTCACCACGACGGCGCGGTCGAGCGTCTGATCCCGGGCGAGGAAGACGCGCGACATCCCTCCCCCACCCAGCTCGCGCTCGATGGTCAGGAACGGTCCGAGCGATGCATCGAGCTGGGTGCGAAGATCCGTCAAGGCGGCGCGCGCAGGGGGAGGAATACTGCGCCCCAAATGTGCCTCGCCCGCCCCACTGCACAAGAGCGCGCGCGCCTGCGGATTCCCTGTTCCAGCCCGTCCTCCCGCCGCTGGCTTGCTGCGGCCGCCTGCTGCATTGTTGTCGAGGCGCGGCGCTCGACTCCGGCCCCTTGGGCGCACGGCGCTTCGCACCAGACGATCACAACCTTCGCAGGAGACGGCATTGTCTTCGACGCCTGTCAGCCGCCGCACCGCACTCCGCACGCTCGGCGCCGCTGCGGCCGCCATTGTCGGCGCCCCTGCCATCCTCCGCGGCCGCTTCCAGCTCTTCGCCGAATCACCGGCCGAGTACTCCGCGCGCACCATCCGGCTGGTGCAGGAATCCCCGGTGGTGGACCTCCTGTGCCAGTTCGCCTTTCCCGACCAGCGCGAACAGGGCACCCCGCTCGCCACCCGCTGGCTGCGCGAGCCTGGCACGTTCACCGAGGAACACTTTGCGATGTTCCGGAATTCGGGGGTGGATATCCTCTGTCTCGGCCGCGGTGCCCCGAGCTACGAGGCCAACCTCACCTTCCTGGCCGAGTGGAACGGGTTCATTGCGTCCTACCCGCAGTGGTTCATGCGAATCGACCACCCGCGACACCTCGACGCCGTGAAGGGGTCGGGCAGGGTCGGCATCATGATCACCACGCAGACCGCCGATGGATTCCGCACGCTGGATGACATCAACGCCTCGTTCGGACTCGGCCAGCGTGTCGCGCAGCTCACCTACAACTTCCAGAATCGCATCGGCGCCGGGTTCCTGGAGCACAACGACGGCGGGCTCTCGGTGTTCGGGCACCAGGTGCTCGAGCGAATGGAGCGGGTGGGCATGGGGGTGGACCTCTCCCACTGCGCCGACCGCACCACGCTCGACTCTCTTGCCGCGGCGAAGCGGCCCGCGTTGTTCACGCACGCAGCCTGCCGCGCGCTCGTGCCGGGCCGCACCCGCAACAAGACCGACGAGATGATCCGGAAGCTCGCCGCCACGGGCGGGGTAATGGGCATCGCGTACATCCGGTTCATGATCCGGTCCGGGGCACCGGTCACAGTGGAGCATGTGGTCGATCACTTCGACCATGTCATCCGCCTGGTGGGCGCCGAGCACGTGGCGGTCGGTTCCGACCTCGACCTGCAGGGATGGGGATCGCCCCGGCCGCCCGAAGGAAGGACCAGTGAGATCGCGAACCAGCCCAATTTCGACCGGTACTTCGCATACTACGCCGACGACGGTGGCGTGCACGTGGACGGCCTGGGCCATCCGCGGCGGATGTTCGACCTCACGGAGGCGTTCGTGCGCCGCGGCTACTCCGACCACACCATCCGCCTGATCCTGGGTGGCAATGCCGTGCGGATATTCCGGGACCTGTGGACGGGGAGCCGGGCGCGCTGATCGGTCCGGGACCGTTTTGGTGCGTCTGGTAGGGACAGCATCTCCCCACCAACCCGAGGTCCCCACATGTTCAACCGCACCCTGACCCTTGCCAGCGCACTCGTGATCCTGTCCGGCTGCAACAGCGCCGGCCCCACGACCATCACCGGCCTGAACGGCGGCCTCTCGTTCACCTCCACCGGCACCATTGCCGGGAACTCGTTCAGCGCGTCGGGCACCATGCCCTCCACGCAGGCAGAGCGGCAGACGTCGTCCTGGGCGGCGGCCCAGGCGTCGGCTTTCGGCGAATTTTCCATCGCCGGGGTCAGCCCGCGCACGACGTCGACGCACGACAGGGCCGGACTGTTCGTCAGGCGCCAGACGATCGGCAGTGAAACCATCACCAGCAGCTGCAGCTTCAACTGCAACGGCTTCTCGGTCCGCAACACTCTCTCGAACGGATCCACCAACCTGTACTTCCAGATCTGCCACCTGACCTCGGGCACCATCACCATCACCGAGGTATCCGACACGCGCGTGAAAGGAACCTTCAGCGGTACTGGCCAGTGCACCACCGACGGCGCATCGCCGAACACGACGGCGCCGCCACAGACGGTGTTCACCGTGACGAGCGGCACGTTTGACGTGGCGAGGGTGGAGGTGATTCCGGTCGCGTAACGCCGGCGCCAGCGCCGCGGATCATTCTGCCACTGCAGACGTCTTGCGGCGTTCCGCCTCCTGACGTATTGACTTGGCAGTGAGAGACTTCAACATCCGGTTCGACGTTGCGGCCAGCCCCGCCCGTGTCTGGGAAGTGATGTCCGACGCTGAGCGATGGGCGGAGTGGACCCCGTCCGTCACCAGCGTCGAGATCTTCGACAAGCCGCTGCGTCTCGGGAGCCGCGCGTTGATCCGGCAACCCGGCGTTCCGCCGGGCAAGTTCAGGATCACAGCCCTGGAGCCGGGCAGGAGCTTCACCTGGGCCACCGGCATCCCGGGGATCCTGTACGCCCATGCGCGGCACAGCATCGAGCAGGTGCCCGCCGGCGCCCGCGTCACCCTGGCCCTCCGCTTCGACGGACTGCTCGGCGGTGTCATGGGCCGGCGGATGGCGGATCTCAACCGCCGCTACATCACCATGGAGGCGGCTGGACTCAAGCGCTTCGCCGAGGAGGGCCCGCGCGACCCCGGCACGTCGCTCGAGGCGTGGAACGCCGAGGCGGTGCGCCGTCTCGACCTCCCCGAGGCTTGAAGGCCGGTGCCAGGCATCGATCCTCTTTCGGACGCGAAGGTCATCGATTCCTGGCGCAGGAATGCCGAGGCCTGGACGACGGCGGTGCGCGAGCGCCAGATCGAAAGCCGTCGGCTCGTGACCGATGCGGCCGTCCAGGGTGCCGTCGAGTCCCTGGCGCCGCGGCTTGTGCTGGACCTGGGCTGCGGTGAGGGCTGGCTCGCGCGCGCGCTGGCCGCGAGCGGAATTCAGGTGACCGGCGTCGACGTGGTGCCTGAGCTCGTGGAACAGGCGACGCAGCGGGGAGGCGGAACCTTCCTCGTCATGTCCTACGAGGACATTGCCGCCGGACGTCTCGTAGGCCCCTTCGACGCCGTCGTCGCCAACTTTTCCCTCATCGGCGGCCGGACAGTGGACGACCTCGTCCATGGTATTCCGCGGCTGCTCGCACCGTCGGGAAGCCTGGTGATCCAGACCGTGCACCCGATCGTCGCGTGCGGCGACCTGCCATATAAGGATGGGTGGCGTCCTGGCTCCTGGACGGGATTCAGCTCGGACTTCGTGGACCCGGCGCCATGGTACTTCCGCACGATGGAAAGCTGGGAGTCGCTGATCACGGGGTCGGGCCTGACGATCCGCAGCAAGCTCGAGCCGATGAATCCCACCACCGGGAAACCCGCCTCCCTCATATTCATCGCGCAGCGATAGCGCATCCCTGAATCCACGGCCTTGGTGCCGTGCCTCTGCTGGTCGGGATTGCAGAGTTGCTCCATGGGTGGCAAGTTCTCGCCACGATCGTGCTGCCGGTAGCCGGCGCATGATACCCGCCCTCATGACGAACCCGTTGGCTCCCCTCCCTGAACGTTCGGAACCTGACGCATCGGATTCCGCCACGGACGCGCTGTGCGCGCGTATTCGCGGTGGCGAGCAGGGCGCGTTCGACACGCTGTTCCTGCAGCACTACACCCAGCTGTGCGCGTTCGCCAACAGCTTCCTGCACGCTCCGGATGACGCGGAGGAAGTGGTGCAGACGGTGTTTCATCGAATCTGGCAGGGGCATTCGACGTGGCACCCGAAGGGTGGCGTGCGCTCGTATCTGTTCGCGGCCTGCCGCAATCAGGCGCTGCATCTGCTGGAGCACGAATCGATGGTTTCGCGGAGCTCCGGATATGTCGCCGAAGTGATGCGGGGCTACAGCCGGGCCACATCGCCTCTCGATGTCATGGAGGCGGCGGCCACCAGCACCCGGCTCCGCGCCGCCATCGCGGAACTGCCCGAACGGCGCCGTCGAGTCGTGGTCCTCCGTCTCCAGTATCAGCTTTCCAACGGCGAGATCGCCCAGGTACTTGGTATCTCCGTGAAGGGAGTGGAGATACAGCTGCGGAGAGCGATCCTGGACCTGCGCCAGCGGCTCCAGAAAGCGCGAGTGCTGGGACTGGTGTAGGGTTTTTCCGGTCTGGCCGGTAGGTGGTGTATGGCTGACGACCGGCACGACTTCGAGGACGCGGATCTCGACCGCCTCGAGCAGCTGCTTCGTGGTGAAGGCACGCCACGGGAGCGTGCCGCCGCGGAAGCAGAGCTCCGCAGGCGTCCGTCGGGCCAGGCCCTGCTCGCGACGCTGACGACCCTCGACGCCAGTCGTGGGCTGCTGAAGCGGTGGGATGCCTCCACGGCGCTCGAGCGGTTTCACAAGGCCAACGAGCTGCGCGGCGTTCGTCGCCCCCCGCGCCTTGTGTTCCATTCGGAGCGCGCGGGCAAACGGGTGCGCTGGATGGCGTCTGCGGCAGCGCTGGCCGGCGCTGCGATGATCGCCGTGGTAGTGCGCAATGGCGCCGAGGACGCGAAGCCGGGAGATCAGGGCGCGCCGCCACCGCGCGATATCGTCACGGCCCCGGGGCAGCGGGCCGTGCTGGACCTCGTCGACGGCACCCGCGTCGTGCTGTCCCCCGACAGCCACCTGCGCATTGCCGGCGGTTTCGGGGCACCCAACACGAAGCGTGAGGTCTCGCTCGAGGGGGAAGCATTGTTCGTCGTGCCACACGACTCCGCTCGTCCCTTCGTGATTCACACCGCCCACGGCTCGGTCGAAGACCTCGGCACGGAATTCATGGTCAGCACCTATCCCGAGCTGAACGGGACGCGCCTGGCTGTTCGGGAGGGCAAGGTCGCCTTGCATCCGCGTGTGCCGACGCCGCCGTCCGCCACGCCGGAGATGCCAGTCGTCGCTGCCATCCTGAGCCCCGGCGACATCGGGATCATGCGCAGCAATGGTGGCGTTCAGATCGCGCATGGCCAGGACCTTTCCGATCTGTTCGCGGCATCGCGTGGCGCGCTCACGATCCGGGCCCAGGTGCTCGAGGAGGCGATCCCGCGCCTGGAGCGGTGGTTCGGCGTGCGGGTTCGCGTCGTGGACCGCGCGCTCCAGTCACGTCGCCTGTCCGTCGAGCTTCGCGACGGAACGGCCACCGACGCTTTTGCAATCATTGCGCTCGCGCTCAAGGCGCGGGCGAGCTGGCATCAGAATCAGGTCACCCTCGAGTCCGACGATTTGCGTGGAGAGGACAAATGAATCGAATCACGACCATGACGGCGTTCCGCCTCACCCTGTGTGCCGTTCTCATTCCCGCGGCGCTGGAAGCGCAGCGAACGACGTCCGACATCGGACGGCCGCGCTTCCTTCTCGAATCCGCGAACGTTCGCGTGCCGGTGGACCTGCGACGATCTCCGGCACTGCAGAAACCGGTGCAATTCAGCTTCACGAGCGGGAGGCTCAGCGACGCGCTCTCCGAGGTCAGCAAGCAGACGGGCCTGGCCATCGCCTACAGCGGCGAGGTGGTTGACAGCAATACGCGGGTCAGCCCCGCGCCGGGATCGACCACGGTCGCCGCCGCGCTCCTGAATCTGCTGAGCGACAAGGGGGTCGACGTGATCCTCCTCGCCGACGGAAGTGCCGCCATCGTTCCAAGCGGCTCGGAGACTCGCCAGCGCGTTGGCGCGATCACGGGACATGTCCGGCATGCGCTCACCAACGCGCCCATCGCCGGCGCGACGGTCTCGATCCCCGGAACGCAGTTCAACGCGCTCACCGCGGACGACGGGGCGTATCGCCTGCTCCAGGTGCCGGCTGGCACCGTGACGGTGATCGCTCGACGGCTGGGATTCCGCCCATCGACGCGATCCGTGACGGTCACCGACAATGCGACCGCGACCGTCGATTTCACCATGCAGGTGGACGCCCTGCTCATGAACGAGGTCGTCGTCACGGGCGTGTCGGGCCAGACGGAACGCCGCCAACTCGGCAATTCCATCACGTCGCTTGCCACGGAGGAGCTGCGCAATACCGCCTCGATCGCAATCGACAAGATGCTGACCGGAAAGGCGCCCGGCGTCATGGTCCAGCAGAACTCGGGGAATCCCGGCGGCGGCATCAGCGTTCGCCTCCGCGGCACGAGCACGCTCCTCGGCACCGCCGACCCGCTGTACGTGGTTGACGGCGTCATCGTCAACAACAACTCGTCGCAGCTGATCTACCTCGGTGGGTACACGCAGAACCGGCTCGTCGACCTGAATCCCGAGGATGTCGAGCGCATCGAGATCGTGAAGGGCGCGGCGGCGGCCGCGCTGTACGGGTCGCGCGCCAACAACGGCGTCGTCCAGATCTTCACGAAGCGCGGCGCGGCCGGCGTTTCGAGGCTCGACTGGTACACGGGGTACTCGACCAGCAGCCTTCGCAAGCGACTCCAGATCAATCGCCATCCGACGGACAATGCCGGCAATCCGGTGACTCGATACGACAACCAGGACGTGATCTTCCGGAACGCCGGCAGCCTCGACGTGGGCGGTTCGATGTCCGGAAGCAGCGGCGACACCCGCTACTTCTTCTCGGGCGGCAACTCGGCGAACGAAGGCATCGTTCGGAACAGTGACTTTGCCCGGAGCAACGGCCGGCTCCGGCTCGATCATACCCTCAATCCCTGGGCAGCAATCTCCGTCGGCGCGGCCGCGATCGTCTCCAGGAGCCACGACGTCCCCAATGGAGGGCTCGGCGCCCTTCTCGGCGCCATCGACGGCTTCCTGTTCGGCCCGAACACCTACGATCCGCGGCGCGCCGCGGATGGGAGCTACTCGGGCGTCGCCGCGTTCGCGAATCCTTCCGAGGTCGTGGAGCGGTATCAGTTCTCTTCGCGCACCACGCGCTTCATCGGTGACGTGCACCTGACGCTGACGCCGCTCGCCGGCCTCAAGGTGGAGTACATCCTCGGGAACGACGCCTACTCCCAGCTCGGCCTGGCCTTCGTTCCGCGCGGCGTGGCCACGCCCGGCAATTATGCACTGGGATACGCCGAGAACAGCAGCGCCGACCAGACGCAGCTGAACAACGATCTCAGCGTGACGTACCAGCGACAGGTGAAGGCCTGGCTCCATTCGACCTCCGCGGTCGGCGCGACGGCCCAGTCGGAGCTTCGTCTGTCCCGGGGAGCCAGCTCGTTCGATCTGTCGCCGGTGGCGCAGATCGTTCCCGGAGGCGCCAACCGCACCATCAGCGAGTCACGAAGCAAGCGCATCGTGCAGGGCGCCTACGGCCAGCAGACGCTCGGGTTCCACGATCGCGTCTTCGTCACTGGCGCGCTGCGGGTGGACGCGTCGTCGGTATTCGATCCTGACAATCGCGTGCAGGTCTTCCCGAAGTTCAGCGGATCGTACCTGCTCTCCGATGAGGGCTTCTGGGCCAATTCACCGCTCGCCCGGGCATTCCCCCAGTTCAAGCTGCGAGCCGCCTGGGGTCAGTCGGGCGGGTTGACGGCGATCGGGCCGTTCGATCGGTTCACGAACTACACGCCGACGTCCTACGAGGGGAAGCCGGCGCTCAATCCCGGCGGCCAGAGGGCCACCGCGATCAAGCCGGAGCGGCAGACCGCGACGGAGATCGGCGTGGACGCGACAGTCATCAGCGATCGCATCGCCCTCGAGGTCAACTGGTATCAGCAGCATACCACGGACCTGCTGCTGACCCGGAGCGTGGCGCTCACGACGGGCTACAGCACACAGCTGCAGAATGTCGGCACCATCGACAACGACGGGCTGGAGGTGATGCTTCGCACGACGCCGGTCGCGACGCCCCAGGTGACGTGGAACTCCACGCTCTCGTACAGCGCCAACAGGAATGTCGTGAGCGACATCGCCGGCGGCGTGCGCACGCTCGGCGGCTTCGGTTTTGCCGCGGCGATCAACGGCCAGCCCCTCGGCGTCTATTACGCGCGAGGATTCGAGCGCAACGCCGCCGGCCAGATCCTGGACATCAACGGCAACGTCTATACGGACATCAGGACGCAGATCCCCCGCACCTCCGGCGCAGCGTCGATCATCGGCAATCCGACCCCTGACTGGATCGGGTCGTTCTCGAACGAGGTGTCCATCGGCCGGAACCTGAGGTTGCGGGCGCAGATCGACGGCGTGGTGGGCGGTGATGTCTGGAATTACGACAATCGCATCGGCGCGAACACCGTCTACTGCACGCTGTGGCTCTGCGAGGACGAGCTGGCCGGCCGCGTCGCCGCGGGACGGGGGACCGCCATGTACACGAACTTCGAGTACTGGATCGAGGATGGCTCGTACTTCAAGCTCCGGGAAGTCTCGGCGTCGTATTCCCTGCGGCCGCGAGTGCTGAAGATGCGCGAGCTCTCCCTGAGCCTCATCGGGCGCAACCTCATGTCGTTCGACAACTACTCCGGGTACGACCCGGAGACCAATACGGGTGGTCAGTCCACGGCCGTTCGCGGATATCAGTTCGCCGAAGTCCCGATTCCGCGAAGCGTCGCCGTCATGGTTCGCACCGCCTTCTGAGGACACTCACATGACTCTCATGATTCGGACCGACCTCGACGCCCGCTTCGCACGGGCCCGACGCGCCATTGGCTTGGGTGTGACGTTACTGGTGGTTGCCTCCTGCCAGTCACTCGACGTGACCAACCCGAACTCCGCCGCGGAGCCAGAAGTCCTGTCGACCGCGGAAGGCATTCAGGCGCTGGCGATCGGCATGGTGGCACATCCCTGACGGGCAGTGGCCCCGTCGGCGGTGCGCTCAGCGGCCCGATGGGCATCCTCCGAATGGCCGAGAACATTGTGGAACGCGCGCCCGACCTGCCCTTCGATCCCGGCATGAGGAGCGGGATCCTGGCGCTCGCCTATCTCCACAAGGCCATGGCCATCGGCGTGATGACCACGTTCTTCGAACGCGCGCCCGTGGCGACGAACCCGGACGAGCTGGCGGTCTTCCTGTCGCGTGACTCGGCGCTTGCCGTGGCCATCGCGAACCTCGACAACGCCCTCGCCATCATCGCCGCCACGCCACCGTCCACCGCGTTCAACACGAGCGTGAAGGGAAGCCGGCTCGATCTGATCAATACCATCCGGGCGTACCGCGCGCGGTACCTGCTGTTCCGGGGTGACTACGCCGATGCCATCACCGCCGCGAATTCCGTGTCGATATCGGTCGCCTCGTACTTCAGCTATGACGCCACCGGGAGCAACCCGATCTTTGCGTCGCTGGTTCAGGGCAACCCGACGTATGCCGCCCGGGACAATCTGGGATACCCTCTCGTCGAAGCTGGTGACGCCCGCATCGCCTTCTTCCTGACCCCGAATGCGGCAACCAGCCTTCCGAGTGGAATACCGATCGACCGGACCGCCGGGTTCTTCACCACCGCGACGAGTCCGATTCCGGTATACCGGCCGGGCGAAATGGCGCTGATTCGCGCGGAAGCACACATCAGGCTCGGCAACCTCGCCGCCGCGGTGACGGAGATCAACACGATTCGCACGAAGACTGCCGCAAGCGACGCCGTGGGCATCGGCGCGAACCGGCCTGCATACTCGGGAGCGGTCACGACGGCTGCGCTCCTCGAGGAGGTCTATCGCCAGAGAGCCGCTGAACTGTACATGTCGGGGTTGCGCCTGGAGGACCAGCGTCGGCTGGGCCGTCCTGCCCCGCCGGCATCGATGGTCGAGCGGAACCGGGTGTACTGGCCGTATCCCGATCAGGAGCGCAACAACAACCCGAACACACCGCCGAATCCGCCTGCCTGAGGCGATTCGCCGGGTTGAATCAGATTGCTCGTCCACAACCAAGGAGCGCGCGTGTCCATGATCACACGAGCCAGTGAATGGCGTCGGCAAGCCGGCAGGGGCGCCGCGCTATCGTTCTTCCTCCTGGGGCTCGGCTTCCCGGCCCAGGGCGCTTCCGCGCAGACGCAGAGTCTGGCGGCCGCGGTGGCGACCGCTGACTCCGTTGTCGCGGCCGCCGTGGCGCAGGGAGTCATCCCAGGCGCGCAGATGCTCATAGCCGTCGACGGCAAGGTGCTGCTCGAGCGCGCGTACGGATATGCGCAGCTGAACGACTTCAGCAACCAGAGGCTCGCATCGCCTCGACCGCTGCGGACCTCGACCCTGTTCGACCTGGCGTCCGTCACGAAAGTCATGGCAGCGACCTACGCCGTGATGGTTCTCGTCGACCAGGGCAGGATCGACGTGGATGCTCCGGTTCACCGGTACCTGCCCGATTTCCGCGGCCCGCATCTGGACAGCATCACCGTGCGGCACCTCCTCACGCACACCGCCGGGTTCGTGCAGTGGCAACCGCTGTACTACATGGGTTCCACGAAGGCACAGACGTACCGGACGATTCGCGAGATGCCTCTGCAGTGGGGCGTCGGCCAGGGGCGGCACTACAGCGATCTCGGGTTCATGATGCTGGGCTATCTCGTGGAAAAAGTCTCCGGCTCGCCGCTCGACGTGTTCCTTCACGACTCGCTGTATGGTCCGCTGGGACTCAGGAGCACCACGTACAACCCGAAGGCGCGCGGCCACACCGACTTTGCCGTCACCGAGTCCGGGAACGGCTATGAGCGGAAGATGGTCCACGATACGAGCTTCGGATACCGCTATCGCGGAGATCCCGCCGCCTGGAATGGCTGGCGCCAATACGTGCTCGACGGCGAAACGAACGATGGCAATGCATGGTACGCCAATGGCGGCGTGGCCGGCCACGCGGGATTGTTCTCGACCGCGGGCGAGCTGAAGGTGCTGCTCGAGGTGCTGCTCGGTCGTGGATCGTACAAGGGCAGGCAGTACCTCAAGCCTGAAGTCGTCGAGCTGTTCCTCAAGCCGGGAGCGCACCTCGGATGGGCCGAAACGAACAACGCGCCCCCCACCAGCTTCTCGCACGGGGGATTCACCGGCACGTACGTCATCGGGGTGCCGGAGGCGAAGCTTGCGTTCATCCTGCTCACCAACCGGCAGAACCTGGGCGCCAACGCGCAAGGCTATTTCACGAATGTGGGCCCGATCAGCCAGGGGGCGCTCCGGCCGCTCATCGCCGCGCTGTTGCCGACCTTCGTGCCTGCCCGACCGGATTCATCGAGGCGGCGAGCGCCCTGACCTGCCGACGGGCCCCTTCCCCCAGGCTCGACGTCATGGCCGCGCCGAGCCTGCTGCGCGTGTGGGACGCGTCGCTCCAGCAAATGCGGTAGCTCCCACGGTTAGACTACCCGCATGACGAAACGGACCGTCGCCATCGCCGTGCTCCTCGCGATAGTGCTCACAGTCACCATCGGCTTCGCGAGCCTGGACAGGGAAACGCGCGCCCTGCTGGCGACGGTGCCCACCAACACCGACGTCCTCGCCTGGAAGCCCAGGCAGCGTGATGCGGCCTTTCGCGCGCTCGACAGGCTTCCGATGCTCGCGAAGTCCGTCGCGATCACGCCCTCGCCAACGCCGCTGCCCCTCCCCGCCGGCACGCCGCTCGTGATTCCCGCCATCGACGCGTACCTCGCGTCGCAGCGCATGGCCGGCATCGTCATCCTCCAGGATGGCAGGGTGCGCTACGAGCGCTACGGGCTCGGGTTCGACAGCGCGGGCCGCTGGACGAGCTTCTCCGTCGCCAAGTCGTTCACCTCCACGCTCGTCGGCGCGGCGCTCGCCGATGGTTCCATCCGGGGCCTGGACGACGCGGTGAGCGCGTACATCCCCGGCCTGCGGGGATCGGCGTACGACGACGTCTCCATCCGCCAGCTCCTCACCATGAGCTCCGGGGTGCGCTGGAACGAGGACTACGAGGATCCCGCGTCGGACGTCTCGATGTTCAACAACGCCGCACCCGACGCCGGGATGGACGCCACCGTGAGCTACCTGCGGAAGCTGCCGCGCGCCCATTCACCGGGCGAGGTGTGGCACTACAACACCGGCGAGACGAACCTCATCGGCGTGCTCGTGTCCTCGGCCACCGGGAAGCCGCTCGGCCAGTACCTCCAGGAAAAGATCTGGCACCCCGGAGGCATGGAGGCGAAGGCCACCTGGCTGCTCGGCAAGACCGGCCACGAGATCGCCGGGTGCTGCATCCAGGCCGCCACCCGGGACTTCGCGCGCTTCGGATTGTTCGTGCTCAACGGTGGCCCGCCCAGCGGGGAGCACATCGTCCCGGCCGACTGGTTCGCGCAGGCCACGACGAAGCAGCAGGACATCGGCAGCCCGGGCCGCGGCTACGGCTTCCAGTGGTGGACGTACGACGATGGCGCCGTCGCCGCGCAGGGGATCTTCGGGCAGGGCATCTTCATCGATCGCAAACGCCGGCTGGTGATTGCGACGAATGCCAACTGGCCCCGCGCGAGCATCGGCCCGGAGCCCGTCGCGCGCGAGGCGTTCTACCGGCAGGTGCAGGCGCTGCTTGATGCGGAGGGGAAGTAACCGCGCCTGGACAAGGATTACGCGAGATACCACAGCTGACGCACACTCACGCCCCACCAGCGCCAGCCCTCACTGCATGTCGAGCGGAATCCGGGCCCGCGCGTCCTCGAGCGCGACTTCGTCGGTGAGATCGAGCCGCAGTGGCGTGATGGAAACGAGGTCCTGGCGCACCGCCCAGCGGTCGGTTCCCTCCTCCAGCTCGTCCACCCGGCGCACGCTGAGCCAGTAGAGCGCGCGCCCCATCGGGTCCTGGATCGGGACGACGCGGCCGTCGTAGTGCGTCACCGCCTGCCGCGTCCACGCGATGCCCCGCGGGTTTGGCGGAAAGTTGACGTTCACCAGCTTGAGTGCCGGCTCCTTCAGGAGCAGCTCCAGGACGCGATGCACCCACGGCCGCAGCGCCACGAAATCAGGCTCGCTGCTCCCCACCGGTGTGCTGAGCGCGATCCCCCGCAGGCCGAGCAGCGCGGCCTGCTTGGCGGCCGCGAGCGTGCCCGAGTGCCAGATCCCGTTGCCGAGGTTGGGTCCGAGGTTGATCCCGGAGAGCACGACGTCCACACCCGCGAACCGGTCCACCCCCAGCGCGACGCAGTCGGCCGGCGTGCCGTTCACCCTGTGCGCGTCGTACGGACCGATGGGGGTCTTCTTGATGGTGATGGGGCGCGAATGGGTGATGGCGTGCCCCATGGATGACTGCTCCACGTCGGGCGCGACGATGTGGACATCGCCGAAGCCGGCCGCCACCTCGGCCAGCGCGGCAAGCCCCGGGCTGTACACGCCATCATCGTTCGCGAGAAGCAGACGCATGCGATTTGCCATTCGTTCAGCGAAGTTCAGGGCAACAAGCGCACCATCCCCCGCTTCCCCGTCGTCACGATGCGCATCGCCCTCGTCCACAACCGGTCCGCGGGAAGCGCGCGGTACGAGGCGCGCGACCTGCTGGCGCTCCTCCGCCTGGCGGGGCACGACGCGCGCGCGGCGACCGTCGAGCCGCGCAGCCTCGGCGCGGCGATCCGGGCGCGGCCTGACGTGATGATCGCGGCCGGCGGCGACGGGACGGTGACCACGGTGGCGATCGCCCTCCACAAGTCCGGCGCCGGAATCCCGCTGATGATCCTGCCTCAGGGCACCTCGAACAACATCGCCTGCTCGCTGGACATCCCGGACGACGTTCCGGGGTGGCTCGCAAGCCTGCACGAGGCGCGCGCCTCGCCGTTCGACATCGGCGTGGTTCGGGCGGAGCGGGAGGCGAAGCACTTCGTGGAGGGCGCGGGGTTCGGCGTCATCGGCATGATGCTCGCGCGCGCCAGCACGGTTGGCGGCCGCACCGTGAACCACGCGATCCGGCTGCACAGCCACGTCGTGCGGGCCGCGCTGCGCCGGCCCCTGCGCGAGCACGGTGTGGCGCGGCTCATCCGGCGGATACCGCCATGTTTCAGTCGCGTCGTTGCGGACGGCGAGGACCTGAGCGGAGACTACATCGCGGTGGAGGCGCTGAACATCAGGCAGCTCGGCCCGCAGATCGTGCTCGCGCCACAGGCACGCACGGATGACGGGATGCTCGACCTGCTGCTCGTGCCCCCATCGGACCGCGGGGAGCTCGCGGACTTCGTGGATGCCGGCAGCGTCGGGACGCCGCCGGGGATCAGGCGGCTCGTGCGCCGCCTCGACGTCACATGGCCGCGCGCGGGCGGGCACGTGGACGATGCGTCATGGCCGCCCTCCGATCGCGGTCATCACGACATGGCCGCGCGAATCGAGATCGCGGGCGCCATCCAGGTGCTGCGACCATGGGGTGCGCCACCCTTGCTGGACGCCGAGGGAAAATGATCCCGCGCGCTGGAACTCGCGGAGGCGCCCTGCGCGGTCATTCCGCTCGCAGCGCCTCCGTCGGCTGGACGCGCAGCGCGCGCCAGGTGGGGACGATGCACGCCAGCAGGCACACCGCGAGCATCAGGGCCGCATAGGCGACGAGCAGCGCCAGGTCGGTGGGGGAAAGGCCGGGCGCCCTCACTCCCTCGAATTGCGTCGTGCTGCCCATCGCCGCCGCCGCGACACCGACGAGGATCCCGCCGGCCACGACGCCCATCGTCACCTGGATGAGCGGCCGCCGGAAGGTGGCGGTGATGATGCGCCGCGCGCTGGCCCCGAGCGCCACGCGCACGCCGATCTCGCGGGTGCGCCGGGCAACGGTGTACGACAGCACCGCGTAGATGCCGGCGAGCGAGAGCAGCAGGGCGATCGCGGTGAGCCCCATGGTGACGCGCATCCACAGTCCCCAGAACCACACCAGCGAATCCGCGATCCGGTCCATCCGCTCCATGGCCGTGAGGCGCAGCGCGGGATCCACCCCCGCCGCGATCTCGCGCATCCGCGGAACGGACGTCAATGGATCGCCGCGCGCGTGCACCAGCATCTGCAGCGCTCCCCGGCTTCCCGGGACCGCCGGGAAATACACGCCGGGATCGCGCCGAGGCGCTGCCATTGGCGACATCCCGAGCTCCTTCACGACCCCGACGATGTCATAGACCGGAAGCTCCGCCGCGGCGGAGTCGAACTGCAACCTGGTGCCCACGCGGACACGATGCCCGATCGGATTGCGTCCCTGCATCAGGCTGTCCACGAAGGCCTGGTCCACGATGGCGACGCGGGAATCCGGGCCGAGATCGGCCGCCGTGAATGCACGTCCCGCGATCGGGGGTTGCCCCAGCACGCTGAAGTACGACGGATCGATGGCCGCGGTGGCCACGATATGCCTGGTCCTGTCGCCGAGGGTCGTGAGCTCCAGGCGCCGGTACGCGTGGTATTCGCTCGGCCGCTCGTCCACGAAGGTCACGCCCGCGATGCCGGGCTCCGCCTCGAGCCGCCTGCGAAGGGTTTCCAGCACGCCGGCGAACCGCGCGCGCGACACCGCGAGCGCCGCGGAGTCGGAGGACTCGCCGGCCGGATCCTCCATGCCCACGCTCGCGACGAGGTACTGGCTCGTCGCGAATCCCATGTCGTACGCCTGCACGCGCTTCAGCTCGCTGCGCTCCAGCAGGACCACGGCTGGAAGGGCGACCGTCAGCGCCACCTGCGTGACGATGACCGCCGTCCATACGCCGCCGAAGCTCACCCCGCCCCCGCCCGCCGTCCCCACCCGGAGCTGGGTGCCGAGGCCGCGCGTGATCTTGCGCGCGGGCATGACGCCGGCGATCACCGCGCTCAGCACGGCGAGCCCGCACGCGGCGAGCACGGTCATCGGCGAAAGGTCGAACTCGTACCAGAACGGCAGCCGCCCGTAGTTCGCCTCGAGGTAGGGCCGACCCAGGTTGGTGAGGACGAGCTGCGCCGCGGCGAGCGCGACGACCACGGCCACCGCACCGAGCACCAGCGCCTCGGCGAACAGCTGCGTCACGATGCGTCCGCGCGTGGCGCCCAGCGCGCTCCGCACGACGATCTCGGTCTCGCGCGACGCCGCGCGCGCGAACAGGAGCAGCGCGACGTTGCTGCACACGACGACGACCAGCACGATCACGAAGGCATAGATCAGGATGGCCATCTTGAGCTCGTCGCCGGAGCTCGACGATTGCTCCCCGTACGCGCGCACGCGCGGATGCAGCTGCGCATGCGTGGCGGGAAACTCGGCGGCCGCGGCGCGACCGATCGCCGTCAGCTCCGCCTGTGCCGTCTCGAACGTCGCGCCCGGGGCGAGCTTGCCGAAGACGCTGATGGGCGGCCCCGTCCGCGGCGTGAGCGTCGCGGCGTCGGCCCGGAACGGCATCCACAGCTCGTGCGAGACGGGAAAGCCGTAGCCCGCCGGCATGACGCCCACCACCGTGGCGTATCCGCTCCCGATGCGAACGCTGCGGCCCACCACGTGCGGGTCTCCCCCGAAGCGGTTCCGCCACAGGTCGTGCCCGAGCAGGACGACCGGCGGCGCGCCGGCCCGTTCGTCGGAGGCGGTCAGGACGCGTCCGTGCAGCGGGCGGTCCGGTGCGACGCGGAACGCGGATGACGTGATCTCGGCCGCGAACACGGGCTGCGTCGCGCTGTCGGCGCCGACGACGTTGGGGCTCGCGTCGCGGTACGCGCCGAGGTCGGTGATCGAGCGAACGGTCGAGCGCCAGCGCTCGAAGTCGTGGAGAGTCCGTTCCTCGGGCTTGTTCGCCTTCAGGTCCCAGTTGTCGATCTGGACGATACGGTCGCCCTCGGGGAACGGCAGCTTCGCGTGCTGCAGGATGCTCACCATCTCGAACGTCACCGCGCCGAACCAGATGCCGAAGGCCATCGCGAGGCCGCCGATGATCGTCAGCCCCGGATACTTCACGAGCATCCGGCCCCCGAGCTTGAGATCGAGGGTCATCCCGCTGAGCGCGGCGAGCCCGCGCCCGTCGCGAAGCTCCTCCTTGTGCTTGTCCACGCCGCCGAAGGCGACGAGCGCGCGCCGCCGCGCCTCGGCGGCATCCAGCCCGTGCTCGCGGGCGAGGCGCTCCGTTTCCATGTCCAGGTGGAACCGGAACTCCCGGTCCATGCGGGATTCCGCGGCGCGACCACCGAACAGGAGGCGCAGGCGGGCCCGCGATGCTTCAATCCAGCTCATTGGAGGGGATGCAAGGGGTTGGGACTCTCGGCTCAGGCGTTGCGCAGAACCGCCTCGAGGCCGGCGGCAAAGCGGCGCCAGCTCTCCAGCTCCGCGCCCAGCGCGCGGCGGCCGGCGGCGGTGATGCGGTAGTAGCGTGCCTGGCGGTTGTTGTCGGTGGTGCCCCAGTCGCTCGCGACGAGACCTTCCTTCTCGAGCCGCTGCAGCGCCGGATAGAGCGAACCCTGGTTCACTTCCAGCACGCCGTCCGAGATCTGCTGGACGCGCTGGCTGATCCCCCAGCCGTGCATGGGCGCCAGCGAGAGCGTCTTGAGCACCAGCAGGTCGAGCGAGCCCCGGAGGGCATCGGTCTGTTGACGTGGGCGCACGGGCGGATGGGTGTGGGTGGTTCCTCTTGCTGTCGAGGGAAGATGGGGCGCGCTCCTGTAGCTGTCAAGAGAGGGCTGGAGCCTCCCACCGTGCCGGGAAGCGGACCGGGCCACTTCACCACGTCCTTGGCAGCCTGAACTGCTTGCCGACCCCCACATCACTCCAGGACGCTCCGCCATCGAGGCGAGCCGGTCCATTCATGAAGAGATACTAAGCCTTGTACGGCCGTGTTGGCAATATTCCGTGACCTTTGTTCATCTGTTTCGTTTCACGGTGTATTCGCCAGGAAGGGTTAGAAAAGCATGACGTCAGGCGCTCCACTCGCGGCCGTTACCGCCTTCGTGTTCACGCTCGCCATCCAGTTCACGTACCAGCGACAGATCACGGTCGCGTTCGTCTGGCGAGGGCTGTTCGCCGCCGGGTTGGTGGTCCTCCTCTACCTGGCCCGCGACTTCATCGCGCGCCGGAGAACCCGGGGATCGCAGTCGCCCTAGTTCCCCACCACATCGCACCATCCTTGTCCGCAGCGTCCGCTGCGACAATCGAAGCGGCTCGGCCGGGCCGCTTCACTTCCGGGCTACGCCGACGCTGGCCGCGCTCGTCATCATGCGCTCGGGATCGGGCGCACTCATGTCCTTTTTCACATCGCAGGAGAAGTAGAAGCATGCAAGAGAATCTCGAGCAGTACGGCGTTGCCCAGCTGACCGAAGTCGAGCAGACCACGATCAGCGGCGGAGACGAGCTCAGCAACGACATCATGTACGCGGCTGGTGTCGTGGTCGGTGGAGCCTGGTGGCTGATGAGAGCGGCCGGTTCGGCGCTCGGCTTCAAGTACATGAATCTCGACAACTAGTCCACGCACGTACTTCTCACCTTCACAGGGAATTCACCAATGACAGCAGTTGCGATCGACAACCTCGCCGCGATGGGCGTCGAGGAGATCAACGCCGAGACCGCCGAGAACCTCGGCGGCGGCTTCTGGCCGGCGTTGCTGGTCGGTGCCGCGGGCAGCCTCATCGCCCACGTCGCCATCGAGATCTACAACGACACGGCCGCGGCCGTGGATTCGTTCAAGGCTGGCTTCAACTCGGTCAGCTGAGCAATAACTCATGCGACGGGTGCGGGGAAACCCGCACCCGCTTGCATGCCTCTTCTGGTCGTGGAGTCCTGTTGATGTCGCTGTTCTCACACATCCTGTTCGCGCTCGCTGTCCTGTTTGCCTGGACCGGAGCGGCCAGCCTGCTCCTGCGGATGCCCCCGCTCCTCGGGGCGCTCTGGGTGTGCGTGCTCATCGCGCTGTTCCTTGGCTACGTCGCCAGGCGCGCCGGAACGGAGAGCCGCTTTCGGCCGGCACTCGACAACGTTCCGCTCTCCCGTATTCCACTGCCCGCGCTGGCATTCGCGATGATCGCGGTCAGCGTGTTCTACGTCGTGTTCCAGGCGTACTACTTCCAGCTCATGCCGCCGCGAGCGGCGACGCCGAGCGCGCTGGAGCTGTACGCCCGGCAACCGCTCGGATGGATCCCGCGGGTTCTCGCCGCCGTCATCCTGGCGCCGATCGTCGAGGAGTTCGCCTTCCGGGGATGGATCCTGCGATCCTTCGAGCGCAAGGCGGAAACCATCGCCGCGCTCGTGATGTCGGCGATCCTGTTTGCCGCCCTCCACCTGAAGGTGTGGGACGCGCCCTTCCATATGGTATCCGGCCTTCTCTTCGGCATCGTCGTGATCCGGACGAGGTCCGTGTGGGCCGGCATCCTGGTTCACGTCACGGCGAACGGGACCGGCAAGGCGCTGAGCGCGCTGGCCGGTGAGGGCGTGCAGCCCGACCGCTGGCTCGACGTCATCGGCGTGCCTGCCGCCGCGCAACCGGTTCTGGCCGTCTGCGCGGTGGTCGCGCTCACGGTCTCCCTCTCGCGCTTGAGGGCGCGCGCCTCTTCCCCCTCGTCGCCGGCGTCCGAGCTGGCCCTGGCACACCGCTGATGCATCTGCACACGCCGAGATCCATCGAGGACACGATCGAGTACTACTTCACCGACCAGCCGCGTGCCGGCCGGCGGATCTATCTCGCCATCCTCGCGCTCACGATCGGCGCGCTCGCGGCGCTCCCCTTCGTGCGTGTGGGCGTGACCGTCCAGAGCAACGGCGTCATCCGGCCCGAGGTCGAGCGGCAATCCGTCCGCTCGGCGGCGACTGGCGTGATCGATCGCGTCTCGTTGCGCCCGAACCAGCACGTGCGGCGTGGGGACACGCTCGTGGTGATTCACGATCCGGCGAGCGAGGAACGCGTTCAACAGCTGCGATCGGAGGAGGCCGAGGCGCGCACGGCCGTGGGGGACCTGGAGAAGCTGCTGCGGCCCCGGACCGCCGGCGCGCCGGTCGCGGGGCTCGAGACTCCGCGGTACCGGCAGGAACACGCGGCGCATCGCAGCGAGCTGGCTCGCCTGGACGTCAGTGAGCGCAAGGCGCGCCAGGACGTCGCCCGTGTCTCCGCGATGGTATCGAAGGGCTTCGCACCCGCCCAGGAGCTCGAGGACAAGGAGATGGACCTCGCGCGCGTGCTCGCCGAGCGTCAAGCGGCCATCGATCGCGTCAAGAGCGAATGGCAGACGTCGCTGGTCTCGGCGCGGGCCGGACTGCTGCGCACGCACTCCGCGCTGCAGCAGGAGCGGCATGGCCTGGCGCGCACGGCGCTGGTGGCGCCGATCGACGGCATGGTGACGGAGCTGCGGTCCTTGTCACCCGGGAGCTTCGTGCAGGCCGGTGAGGAGCTGGCGCTCATCTCGCCGAGCGCGCAGTTCGTCGCCGAGGTGTACGTGCCGCCCAGGGACATCGGGCTGATTCGCCGGGGTGGCAGCGTACGCATGCTGGTGGACGCGTTCAACTACACGGAGTGGGGCGCGGTCACCGGCACCGTCACCGACATCTCGGGCGACATCAGCGTCGCCGACGGCTCACCCGTCTTCGTGGTGCGGTGCGCGATCGATCGCTCGTTCCTGGAGCTGCGCAACGGCGTTCGCGGCGATCTCCGCAAGGGGATGAGCTTCCGCGCCCGCTTCGCGGTGGCCGACCGCAGTCTCTTCCAGCTTCTCTATGACGACCTGGACGCCTGGGTGAATCCGGCGCGTTCCGGCGAAGGACGGTCGTAACCGATGTTCAAGCGCATTCGCGCGGTCAAGCAACGGGACTTCAGTGATTGTGCCGCGGCGTGCCTCCACGCCATCGCCGACTATTATGGACGGCGCGTCTCCGTCGCGAGGCTCCGGCAGTTCGCGGGCACCGACACGGCGGGCACGTCCGTCACGGGGCTCATCGCGGCAGCGGAGCATCTCGGGCTCACCGCCAAGGGCGTCAAGGGTCCCCTCGAGAGCCTCCACAGGATTCCCAAGCCCGCGGTCGCGCACGTCATCGTGGACGGCCGGCGCCAGCACTTCGTCGTCATCGAGAAGGTGACCAAGCGCCACATCGTGGTGATGGATCCGGGACCGGGCCGCCGGGAGCGCATGCCGCTCGCCGAGTTCGCCGCCCAATGGACGGGCGTGCTGGTGTTGTTCGCCCCCGCCATGGATGCGCAGCGCGTCGCGCGCACGCCGTCGGTCGTCGAGCGCTTCTGGGGCCTCGTCAGGCCGCACCGCAGCGTGGTGCTGCAGGCGCTCGTGGGCGCGATGGCCTTCACGGTCCTGGGACTCGGCATGGCGATCTTCGTCCAGAAGATCGTCGATCACGTCATCGTGGACGGCAATCGGAACCTGCTCAACCTGCTGGGCGTCGCGATGCTGCTGGTGCTGGCCGCGCAGTTCGGGCTCGGGCAGCTGAAGAGCCTCCTCGTGCTCCGCACCGGGCAGCGCATCGATTCGGAGCTGATCCTCGGGTACTATCAGCACCTCCTGCGACTGCCGCAGTCGTTCTTCGACACGATGCGGGTGGGCGAGATCGTGTCGCGCGTGAACGATGCCGTGAAGATTCGCGCGTTCATCAACGACGTGGCGCTGGATCTCGCCGTGAATGCCCTGGTGATCGTCTCGGCGTTCAGCCTCATGTTCGTCTACGACTGGCAGCTGGCGCTGCTCATGGCGTTGCTCATGCCCGCGTTCGCCGCGTTGTACTTCATCACCAACCGGCTCAACCGGCGCACGCAGCGCGAGCTGATGGCGCGCGGGGCCGACCTCGAGAGCCACCTGGTGGAGTCGCTGGGCGCCGTGCGCACGATCAAGCGGCTGGGGACCGAGCCGTACGCCGGCGAGATCGCCGAGTCGCGTTTCGTGCGGCTGCTGCGTCCGATCAACCGGTCCGTGCGCACGGCGATCACGGCCAACGGCACGGCGCAGCTGCTGACCCGGCTCTTCGGGGTCATCCTGCTCTGGGTCGGCGCGTCCCACGTGATCGACGGCACGATGACCCCCGGCAAGCTGATGTCGTGCTATGCGCTGCTGGGCTATCTCACGGGCCCGGTCGCGGCGCTCATCGGCGCCAACCGGACGCTCCAGGACGCACTCATCGCGGGCGACCGCCTCTTCGAGATCCTCGATCTGGAGCGGGAGCAGGGCACGGCCACCACGTTCGACCTGACCGCGAGCGGCGTCGGCGACATCGAGCTCGACTCCGTGACGTATCGGTACGGCTCGCGCGCGCCGCTGTTCCGTGACTTCTCGGTGCGGATCCGCAAGGGAACCATCACGGCCGTCGTCGGCGAGAGCGGGTCGGGCAAGAGCACGCTCGTGTCATTGATCCAGAAGCTCTATCCGATCTCGGCGGGCAGCATCCGCATCGGCGGCTCGGACCTGGCGCACGTGAGCGCCACGAGCCTGCGCCGTCTCATCGGCGTCGTCCCGCAGCAGATCGAGCTGTTCAGCGGCACGGTGGTGGACAACATCGCGGTCGGCGATCGGGAGCCCGACGTGGCCAGGGTGGTTCGCCTGTGCGAGACCCTGGGACTCACCCGGGTGCTCCAGCAGCTGCCGCAGGGACTGGACACGGACCTGGGCGCCGGCGCCAACGCGCTGTCGGGGGGTGAGCGCCAGCGGATCGCGATCGCGCGTGCGCTGTATCGCGACCCGGAAGTGCTGGTGCTGGACGAGGCGACGTCGGCGCTCGATCCGCAGTCGGAGGAGCTGGTGCGCCGGGTGCTGATCGATCTCACCGCGCGCGGCAAGACCGTCATCGTGGTGACCCATCGCGCGCGCGCCGCCGCCGCGGCGGACAGCGTGGTGTTCATCGGAGACGGCCAGGTGCTGGCGGAGGGGGCGCACGCGACGCTGCTGCGCGACAGCGCCCGGTACGCGGCCATGTGGCAGGATCACGCCGCGTTGAGCCCGGCGGTCGCGGCGTAGGAGCCGGGCCGCGGGCCTTCGTCACGCGCGTGGCGCGCGCGGCTACTTGTCAGCGTACTTGAACGACACGCTCAATTTTGCGCGGTACGCTTCGACCTTCCCGTCGGTGATCACGAGATCCAGCTCCTTGACCTCAGCCACTCGGAGGTCGCGAAGCGTCTTCGACGCCCGCGTGATGGCGGCCGCCGCGGCCTTCTCCCACGATTCGGTGCTCGTGCCAACCAGCTCGATGACCTTGTAGACGCTCTCCGCCATGGTGCCCTCTTCCGTATGGGTGATCCCGGAAGGTAACGCCGGGAGCCGCATCATCCGGCACTTTCCAGCGCACGGGCCAGGAGGTCCGCGACTCCGAGCGTGCCGGCCCACTGATGCAGCACCTGGCGATCCAGGTCGTTCCCCTGCAGTCGAATGATGGCCTGAACGTCCCGCCACTGCCGCTCGGACTCCTCGCCACCTCGCCGGTACCACTCGAGCTTGCGCACGATCGTGTGTTCCGCCGTGTCCACCCAGAGCGCGCCCAGCGGCGTCTCCACGCGAATGCGCCTGGCCAGGCGTTCGGCCTCGAAGGGGTCGCTCCCGGCGACGAAGAAGTCGACCTTGATCGCGCTCGCCAGGTGGACGGCGTTGAACGACTGCGCTGAGTGCACGGCTTCGCGCATGCCGTCCGCGTCCACGTAGTAATCCGCGGCGAGCGCCCGCGCGAGCGACGCGACCTGATCGCCGCGAAGCCCGATCACCATGTCCACGTCCATCGTGGACCGCGGCTCGCCGTGCACCGAGCTCGCGAGAGATCCCGCGGTGAGCCAGGGAACACCGAGCGCGTCGAGTCGCGCGCCCGCGTGGATCGCTACCGCAAGCGGGTCCGCGTCCGAACCGGGCGAGGTCACGCCGTGACCGACGAGATCACGGCGGGATTACCGTGAGAGTGCGCGTCGTGAACGGTACGCCCGCGACGCCAGCTCCGATCCCAGGCGCAGCTCCGCGAAGCGATGCCACAGCTGCTGCTCGCTGTCGGCCGGGTGTCGCTGGCGGAGTCCGGCGATCGACAACTGCTGCACCATGCGGGAGAGCCGCGTCACCTGGAGCAGCTTCTCCGAGGCCGAGGCGCGCCGCCACAGGCTGTCCTGCACCGCTTGCGCTGCAACGCTGGTGTCGGCCTGCCGTTCGGGCTGCGACACCGGCGCGTGCTCGGCCCGCCGTCCTGCCCGGCGCGCTTCGCGAATGGCCACCATCTGCCGCGCCGTCCCGGAATCCAGCACCCGGCGGCTCCGTGTGCCTCCTTTCCTTCCGATACGGGCGAAATAGCTGCTCAGCTCATTCATGACATAACGTAAGCGGCTTATGATCGTAAAAGCAATACAATCATAATGTTATGGCCCGGTCGTCAGACAAGTTTGCGCGAGCGGGTCTGGCGTCCTGTCGGGCATGCATGTGAACTCACCCTGCTCTTGTGGGGGCCCGCAAGCGGCCCGCATCCTATATGAAGTGCCGCAGCTCGACTCACACGCGCTGGGGGGACCCGGACCGGATGTCTCGCATTACAGCTGTGTTTGGCGCTCTGGTCGTGGCTCAGACCGCCCATTCAATCGAGGAGTACGTCGGTCGCTTCTGGGAATCGTTTCCGCCGGCCACTTTCCTGACGGGCCTCGTCTCGCCAGATCGGGAGTTCGCGTTCATTCTCCTCACCTGCGCGCTCCTGGCGTTCGGGTTGTGGTGCCTTGTGTGGCCCGTGCGTCGAGGCTGGCGTTCCGCGACGCCGCTTGTCTGGTTCTGGGTCGTCCTCGAAGCGATCAACGGTGTCGTGCATCCCGCCTGGAGTCTCCGCCAGGGCGGGTACACGCCAGGGGTGTTTACGGCGCCCGTCCTGTTGGTGCTCGCGGTGTATCTGGGATTCCAGCTGCGAGGCACTCCACGACGCGTTTCCCGGATCGCCTAGAGGCATCTCGTTGTCGCATGACTCCCTTCATCCTGGCCATCGTCTGATGCGAAAATCATTGTGGGCGCGATGGTGTCCCTCGACGGCCGACAGTTTGTAGGCGCAGCAACGCCTTTCGCAGCCTTTGGGACTTATGCCGCTGCCTCTTGCAGCCTAATCCGCCGGGGCTTCCGTGTTCCACATGTGAGTTTATGGTATTAGTGGTTATTAGGCTGCAGTCTCGCACTCTTGCACGTAGTTCTTACCAGCCTAAACGGCGTTAGGCAGACGATACGTCTGCGATTCGGTATGCGACTCACCTTGTTCCGTGGCTTGTTACTCGCTGTCCTGTACGAGCTCGGCCTCGCACTTGTTGTCGCCGTGTCGCTCTTTGTCAGAATGCGGCGCACCACGACAGCCGAGAGCGGAGACTTTCTCCACACTCTTCCTATGCCGCGTTGGTGGCTTCCGCTCGCATTACTCGGCCCACTTGCGCTTATTGCGCTCTGGCTTTGGAAGAAACGCGCTGCCTAAATCGCGCCGCCTAACGGGCAGTTAGAGCTGCCGGCGCTCTCCAAGTCATTGGCTGCTCCTGGCATGCCGTGATGGTGCGTGTGGCGCTCGGTCCAGCCGTCGGCCGTGCCTCCAGCCCAATCCTGCTCTGGCTCGCATGGGGATGGCTGGCGCTCATGCTCGGCACAATTGTCGCGCTCTTTCGGCGACCCCCCTGGGCTATTCCGTTGCTGGTCGTCCTCATTCCAGCAAGCACGTTTTTCCTCGGCCTCTCCTACGTGCCATTCTTGGCCCCACTCGTGCCGCGTTCGATTGCTTTCCCGGCGCTTCTCGCCGGCAATGCGGCCGCGCTGATAGGGAGCGTCTACGTGCTTTTCCGTTCTGCGCGTGCACCCGAAGCTCCCGGCGGCGAGCTGACGAGAAGTTGGAGCTGATGGCGTCGAACGGTTTAGCGGGATGGATTTCGGTGAGACTGACTCGTCAGGACGCCTGAGGCGGATCGTCGCTGTTTTTGGACCGCCGTTCACACCGAGGTAGCCGTCCCTCGACTGGCGCTCCTTTCCCTGGCAAATGCGGGAAGCTGGGCTTCGAGGTTGTTGTAGCCGCCCACCATCCCCGACTCCATGTCCGATGCGAGCACGCTGTCGCGGGCTGCCTCCGAGTCGTACCGCATCGTGGTCGTCATCGTGGTACGTCCTCCCGCTTCGGTCAGGATCATTGTCCCCGTCGCACCACCCTCGTACCATGGCTCGTCGTACTTCTCCGTCGTGACCAGGCGATCCGGCGGAGCGATCTCCACGTAGGTGCCGCGCATGCCCATCTCCTCGCCATTGGGGCCGCGCCACACCCAGCGGTACGCACCGCCGACGCGGAGGTCGACCTCGCAGACGGCGAACGTCCATCCGTCGACCACGCCCACGCCGAGCCAGCGCGTGAGCATCGCGGGCTTGGTGTGCGCGTCGAACACCAGCTGGCGCGGCGCGTTGAACTCGCGCGTGAAGATGATCTCGCGATCGCCCCTGGCGGTGATGGTCAGCTTGTTCATTTCCGGTTCTCCCGCGGCCGCTTCGCGCGAGCACGCGTTCGTGGGGTTTGCAGTTCGTCGAGCAGGGCGTCAAGGCCGTCGTAGCTCTTCTCCCAGAACTCGCGATACCTCTCCAGCCATCCGCTCGCATGTGCGAGCGGCTTGGCGTCCAGTCGGCGGGGACGCATTTGTGCGCGCTGCGCGGACGAGATGAGTCCCGCGCGCTCGAGCACCTTGAGGTGCTTCGAGATCGCCGGCTGGCTCATGTCGAAGGGCGCCGCCAGCTCGGACACCGACGCCTGCCCCATCGCGAGCCTCGCCAGGATCGCACGCCGCGTCGGGTCCGCCAGCGCCGCGAACACGGCGTCGAGCCGCCCCGCCTGCATTCCACCGTTCATAACCGAAAGGTTATATACGAGCCGCGCGTTGTCAAGCGCCGGCGTTCGCCCACGCCACCGGCGCTCGCTTCGGACACAGCTGGCTCGCTCCGCTCGCCTGCTGCATTGTTACTGGTGCGCCGCAGCTGAACCCCGGCGCGCTGGAGCGCATCGAGGATCCTGGTATGTCAATCCGCCGCACTCGAGGGTTGGTCGGTACCGCGCTCACCTGGGGCGGCATCGGCGCGCTCATCGCCTGCGGGTCGCAGGACGGTGGTGCGGCGGCCTTGCCGGAGAGTGTGACTTCGCTCGAAGGGAAGCGCGGCGCCACCCACGTGTCGGTCCCTGCCCCGGTGCCAGTTCCGATGGACTCGATGCCGATGCTTCCCGGGGTCGAAACCGGGCCCGCATCGGATTCGCTGATCCTGACGATGCCTGTCGAGGGAACGATGCCATGGGAGCTGCGCGACACGTTCGGCGAGGCGCGCACCGACTATGCGCATGAGGCCCTCGACATCATGGCTCCGCGCGGCACGCGCGTGCTGTCTGCCACGAGCGGCCGCCTGACGAAGCTCCACGACAGCGAGCGAGGCGGCATCATGGTCTACGCCGCCGACGCCACCGACCGATACGTGCTGATGTACGGGCATCTCGATCGATACGCCGACGGATTGACCGAGGGGATGCCACTCGCGCGCGGTCAACTGCTGGGCTATGTGGGCTCCACGGGCTCCGCGGCGGCCGCGGGCCCGCATCTGCATTTTGCGATCTTGCGCGGCCAGCCGAGCGTGGCCTGGTGGAAGGGCGATCCGGTGAATCCGTATCCGTTGCTCCATCGGATGAAGGAGCAGGTGCCTCCGTAATCGCCGGGCGCCACCAGGTCGAAGGTTCCGGTCTCTCCCACCATCCGAATCCCAGCCATGCTCTCCCTCGCGCTCGCACTCTCCCTTGCCGCCCCGGCGCCCAGCACCGCCGCCAACCCGGGTGATGACCTTCGTGCCGCCGCCGACAGCTTCGTCGCCCTCTCGCGACCCGCCAGTCCCTCCCGCGCGTGGCCCGACCTCAGCGACTCGGCGCGCGTCACCGCCCGGGAACGCAGCGACCGGATCAGGACGATGCTCGCCGGCATCCCGCGCGCGGCCCTCGCCTCCGACGGCGAGCGCATGCTTCTCGACAACCTCACCGAGATCCTCGCCGGGGGAGCGGGCAGCCGCGTCTGCCGATCGCATCTATGGTATGCGCCGAATCCGTTCTCCGGCTGGCACATCGCGGCATCCAACTGGGCGCGCAACGTCCGCGTCGGGGACGACTCCGGCCGCACCCGGGCGCTCGACGCGCTGCGCCAGCTTCCCGCCTACATCGCGGACGAGCGCGCACTCCTCGGCCGCGGGCTCGACTCCGGCTACGTCTCGTCGCGGCAGGTGATCGCGGTCGCGGGGCGCCAGTTCCGGGACCTCGTCTCCGACGACGTCGGGGCGTCGCCGCTCGCGGCGCCGCTGGCGCGCGACACCAGCACCGCCTTCCGCGCCGAGTACCTGCGCATCCTGCGCGAGCAGGTGTACCCCGCCGCGCGCGACTACGCGCAGTGGCTGGAGGCGAGCTACGCACCTCGCGCGCGCCGCGACGGCTCGCTCGCGCAACAGACCGAGGGCATCGCGTGCTACCGCGCCATGCTCCGGCAGAGCACGTCGGTGGATGGCGATCCCGCGGCCCTGATGGCCGACGCGCGCGCGGACATCGGGCGCATTCACCGCGCGCTGGCCCCGGGCATCCGCGCGCTCACCGGCACCGATGTGTCGGATGGCATCCGCATCCTCAAGTCCGACCCGCGCTTCACCTTTGGCTCGCGCGACTCGACGCTCGCCGCGTACCGGGCCATGACCGCGCACGCGGCCACGCGCATCGGGCGCGTGGTGGCCGGCTTCGACGCCGAGTCGATCGTCGTGATTCCCTACCCCGAGTTCCAGGAACGCGCCGGCGTCCCGCCGAGCTACCAGCGCGCGCCGGACGATCGCAGCCGGCCGGCCTGGTTCCTCGTGAATCTCGCGCGCCGGGAACGCATGGCGGTGGGCAACGCCGTCGCGCACGAGGCGTATCCGGGCCATCACCTCCAGCGCATCGCCGCGTCGCAGGCCACGGCGATTCACCCCGTCATGCGCACGATCAGCGTCTCTGCCTTCAGCGAGGGGTGGGGCATCTACGCCGAGGACCTCGGCGCGGAGATGGGGCTCTATGGCACGCCGCTCGACAGCGTCGGCCATCTGGTGCACCTGCTCGACGTCGCCGTCGCCTACTACCTCGACGCCGGCGCGCACCTGCGCGGCTGGACGCGCGAGCAGCTGGTGGACTCGATGTTCATCCTTGGCGGGCGCACGCGCGCGCAGGCCGGTGACTACGCCGATCGTCACGCGGCGATGCCGGGGCAGCTCGCGACGTACTACGTGGGCTATCGCGTGATCCGCGCGGCGCGCGAAGACGCCGAGCGACGGCTCGGAGCGCGCTTCGACGTGGCGCGCTTCAATCGCGAGGTCATCCGCGACGGCACCATCACGCTGGCGTCGCTGCAGGAGAAGCTGGAGCGCTGGGTGGCTGCGGAAACCAGGGCCGCACCCGCCCGGCGATCATCGTCCCCGGACACGGGCCGATGAGGCGGATTTCCCCGCTGCTCGCACTGGTGCTCGTCGCGGTGGTTGGGTGTCGGACCTGGCAAGCCGCGGACGCATCCACGCCGGTACCTCGAGCGATCGCCGAGGCGCCTGGAGGGATGGTGCGCCTCAGCTCCCGTTCATCGCACGGTGTGGAGCTGCGGTGGGCCCACGTCTCCGGTGACAGCGCCGTGGGTCACCTGGTGAAACGTCCGCCGCCGGGCGTGGACTGGCGCGTCGCGGTAGCGCTGGAGGACGTGATCTCGGTGGAGCAGCGCCGCGTCGATGCCGGGCTCACGGCGCTCGCGGTGTTCGGCGGCGTGCTCGGCGCGCTCGCGGTCTGGGTAGCCCTCATCATGAGCAGTGGCGGGATCACCTTCGGCGGGTAGGATCTGCCGGCGAATCGGAATCGCATCAGCGACGCCATGCGCGTCCGCGTCGCCTCATCCCGCCGACGGCCCCTCCGGCACCAGCACCCACATCACGAGATACACGAGCAATCCGGGAAAGCCCACGGAGACGATCGAGAGAACCACGTACCCGACGCGGACGAGCGTGGGATCCCACCCCAGGTAGCTGGCAATCCCGCCACACACACCGGCGATCATCCGGTTGCTCGAGCGGGTCAGGCGGCGCGTTGCAGTCATGCGGCCATCCGGTGCAAGGGTGAAAGGGCTCTGCACCGGAAGGTACCTCCCTCGGCCGCCCCCGGGCGCCCCCGGGATTGCATCCATCTTGCGGCCGCCTGGTGCCGGTCGTACAATGCCATAGTCCATCTATCCCCTAGACGTCCTACTGCCATCGCACTTCCATGACCTCCCGCAAGCGCGAGCTGCTCCCCGGCACCCTCGACATGCTGATCCTCAAGACGCTGAGCGTGCAGACCATGCACGGCTATGGCGTGGCACAGCACCTCCAGCGCCTGTCCGCCGACGTCATCCAGGTCGAGGAAGGATCGCTGTATCCGGCGTTCCACCGCATGCGGCAGAAAGGCTGGATCACCGCCGAGTGGCGGCAGACGCCCAACAACCAGCGCGCCCGCTACTACTCCATCACCGCGCTTGGCCGCAAGCAGCTGACCGACCAGGAGCAGGGCTTCGACGAGCTCATGGCCGCCGTGAAGCGCATCATGCGCTTCGCCTGACCGGAGAGATCTCATGCGTGAGCTTGTCGCACGACTCGTGGACTGGTTCCGGCGCGACGCGCTGTCACGTGAGCTGGCCGAGGAGATGCAGTTCCACCAGGCGCGCCTCGAGCAGGACGCGCTCGCGCAGGGAATGCCGGCGGCAGACGCGCGCCACGTCGCGCGCCGCAGGTTCGGCAGCGAGACGCGGGCCGCCGAGAGCACGAGGGACCGCTGGTCCATCGCGCCGCTCGACGTCCTCCAGCAGGACACGCGCTACGCCATTCGCGGATTGCTGCGCGCGCCGGCCTTCTCGCTGACGATCATCGCGACGCTGGCGCTCGGCATCGGCGCCAATGCCGCGCTCTTCGGCATCATCGACCGCCTGTGGTTCCGGCCCATCGACCTGATGCGCGACGAGGCCATGGTGAGCCGGGTGTACCAGCAGTGGATGATGGACGGCCGGCTGGTCACGGCGCCCACCATGCCGTACCAGCGGCACGTGGACATCCGGGACAACACCACCGTGTTCGCCGACGTGGCCGGATACTCCGACCATCCGCTCGGCGTGGGCGAGGGAGACGCGGCCCGCGAGCGGAACGTCGCGGCGGTCAGCCCCTCGTTCTTCCGTTTTCATGACGCGCAGCCGGTGGCCGGACGATTCATCGTCGAGGCGGACGACACGCCGCCAGCGGGTGCCGCCGTCGCCGTCCTCACGTACGACTTCTGGCAGGCGGAGTTCGGCGGTCGCGACGTCATCGGGGAGATGCTCCAGGTGGGTGACGTCCGCGCGCAGATCGTTGGCGTGGCGCCGCGCGGGCTGGCCGGGTTCGACGACTTCAGGCCTCCTGCCGTCTTCATTCCCGCGGCGACGCTCGGCAGCGCGCGCGGCCTCTCCCAGGCCGCGGTCGCGAGCTTCTACCGGTACCATCCGTGGAACTCGGTGGTGACGCTCGTCCGGCGCAAGCCGGGCGTGTCACTCGACGCGGCCGAAGCCGAGGTCACCCGCGTCACGCACGAGAGCTGGAACACCGAGCGCGCCTCGCGGCAGGTCAACATGTTCCGCGACGCGCAGGCGCGGTCCGCCGCCGATGCGCACGTGCGCGCGCCGCTCGGCGGCCTTCGCCGCGCCGCCGGACCCGATCGTCCCCCCGAGATGCAGTCGCTGTTCTGGATCAGCGGCGTCGCGCTCCTGGTGCTCGTCATCGCGTGCGCCAACGTCCTGAACCTGATGCTCGCGCGCGCCATGAAGCGGCAGCGCGAGATTGCCATGCGCGTCGCCCTGGGCGTGTCGCGCGCGCGGCTCCTGGTGCAGGCCGTGACCGAAGGAACGATCCTCGCGCTCGCCAGCGGCGCGGCGGCCCTGGTCGTGGCCCACTGGGGCGGCGCCGCGATTCGCGGGCTCTTCATCGGCAGCGAGCAGGGCGCGGCAACGGCCGTGGCTGACCCACGCACCCTGCTCGTGGTCGTCGGCTTGTCGCTCCTGGTGGGAGTGGTCACGGGACTCGCGCAGGTGCTGCTCGCGCAGAGGGGCGACCTCGCCAGCACCCTCCGCGCGGGGGGCAAGGCGCTCGGCGCGCCGCGTGCCCGGCTCCGCACGGCGCTCCTCGTGTTGCAGGGCGCGCTGTCGGTGATGCTGCTGGTGGGGGCCGCGCTCTTCATCGGAAGCCTGCGCGCGGCGCAGGCGGCGCCGAAGGGATATGACCTGTCGCGGGTGCTCGTCGCATCGCCGGTGTTTCGCGGCGGCACCGCGGGCGCCGACGCGCGCGTCGCGCATCAGTCGCTGGTCGAGCGCGCCCGTACCCTTCCAGGCGTGCGGCACGCCACGCTCGTCACGGGCGCGCCGCTCTGGCGAACGGGGCGCTGGCCGATCTTCGTGCCCGGCATCGATTCGGTGAGCCGCCTGGGCGAGTTCACCGCCAATGCCGTTGGCGCGGACTACTTCGACGTCATTGGCACGCGCATCCTGCGCGGGCGTCCCATCAATGGGGCGGACAATGCCGGCGCGGCGCCGGCGGCGGTAGTGAGCAGCGGGATGGCGGAGGCGTTGTGGCCCGGACAGGACGCGCTTGGCCGGTGCATGCGCATCGGCGCCGACACCGCTCCGTGCGCCACGGTGGTCGGTGTCTCCGAGAACATCGTGCAGAGCAACTATCAGCTGGGTGAGGCGAAGCTGTTCCACTACTACCTGTCGGTGGACCAGATCCCGCCCGCGGGCCCGCGCTTTGTGCTGGTCAACGTGGCCGGCTCACCGGCGATCGAGTCCGAGCGGGTGCGCAAGGCGTTGCAGGCCGCCATGCCGGGCACGGCGTTCGTCACCGTGCGTCCGATGGAATCGCTGCTCGACGGCACGTACCGGACGTGGCGACTGGGCGCATCGATGTTCCTGTGCTTCGGGCTGCTCGCGCTGATCGTCGCGTCGGTGGGCCTTTATGGATTGATCGGTTACGAAGTCACGCAGCGCATGCACGAGCTGGGGGTGCGCGTCGCGCTCGGCGCCCGCCGGCAGGATATCGTCGCCCTGGTGGTGGGGCGAACGATCAGGCTCGTGGTCGCGGGAATCGTGATCGGCGGCTCCGCCGCGTTCCTGGCTTCGCGCTGGCTGGAGCCCCTGCTCTTCAGGCAGTCGGTCAGCGACGCGCGGGTGTATGGCATGGTGGGCGCGGCGATGCTGCTCGTCGCGCTGGTGGCGAGCGCGGCGCCCGCGCTTCGGGCCTCGCAGGCAGACCCGAACCGGAGTCTGCGAGCGGACTGACACGCTCGGCTCGGTGGGATGGTCCTTGGCGCAGGCTCCTGGCCTTCGCGAGGTTGTTGCGGCCCTCGGTCCTTGTGAAACCCGCGCGGCGGCACCACCGTTGTTCTCCTTAGCAACTAAGGAGAGCACATGTCGACTGCCGAGCTTCTGCCGGGAACACTCGACGTCCTGATCCTCAAAGCCGTTTCGCTCGGCAAGTTGCACGGCTATGGCGTGCTGCTCCGTATCGAACAGATATCGGGTGGTGCGCTCCTCGTGCAGCAGGGGGCGCTGTACCAGTCGCTCGCGCGGCTGGAGCACCGGGGGCTCCTCGACTCCGAGTGGGGCACCTCGGAGAACAATCGAAAAGCGAAGTTCTATCGCCTGACCGCCGCCGGGCGTCGCACGCTCGGTCAGGAGGTCGCCAGCTGGAAGCGTCTGTCGGATGCGATCGGACTCGCTCTGGCCGCAACACCATTGGAGGCGTGATCGATGCTTGTCGAGCTGATAGCCCGGGTGCGGTCGCTCTGGCGCGGTGTCGCCCGCACGCGTCAGGTTGACGCTGACCTCAACGAGGAATTCCGCCTCCACATCGAGCTGCGCGCCGCGGACCTGGTCCGGGCCGGGATGACACCGGCGGAGGCCGCGCGGAAGGCGCGCGCCGAGTTCGGGAGCACGGAGCACCACCTCGAGGCGGCGCGCACCGCGCGCGGCCTGGGCTGGTTCGACGAGACGCGATTCTCCTGGCTCGACCTCAAGCTCGGCAGTCGCATGCTGCTGAGGTACCCCGTGCTCACGATCGTGGGCGGCCTCTCCATGGCATTCGCGATCTGGGTGGGCGCCGGGACCTTTGAGGCGCTCCGGCAGCTCGTGTTCCCCGTCATCCCGCTCCCCGAGAGCGATCGCATCGTCGTCCTCCAGAACTGGGACGCGGCCGCGAGCCAGCCCGAGCTCCGGGCCACGCGCGACTTCGTCGCCTGGCGCGCCGCGCTGGAGTCGGTGGACGACCTGGCCGCGTACCGCACGGTCGCCCGCAACCTCATGATCGCGGAGGGACTGGCGGAGCCCGTGTTCACCGCCGAGGTGACCGCGTCGGCGTTCCGCGCCCTGCGGGTGCCGCCGGTACTCGGGCGCGCCCTGGTGGACATGGACGAGCGCGCGGACGCGCCGCCGGTCGCCGTGATCGGATACCGCCTCTGGCAGGCCCGCTTCCAGGGCGACTCCAGCGTCGTCGGCCGCACGGTCCGGATCGCGGGAGTTCCCGCGACGATCGTCGGCGTCATGCCCGACGGATTCGCGTTCCCGCGTTCGCAGGAGTTGTGGGTGCCGCTCCGGATCGACGTCGCGGGACACGCGCCCCGCCAGGGGATGGCCATCCGGATCTTCGGCCGGCTGGCGCCCGGCGCGACGCTCGCGCGCGCCCGCGCGGAGCTCTCCCATCTCGGGGGGAACGCGGCCAGCGACTTCCCGCAGACGCACCAGCACCTCCGCCCGCAGCTGTTCACGTTTGCGGAGTCGGTGCGGGCGATGGACGGACCCGGCGGGGCGCTGACGCTGCTGACGGGGAACGTCTTCGTCATGATGCTCCTCGTGCTCGTGTGCGTCAACGTCGGGCTGCTGATGTTCGCGCGCGCGGCGACGCGCGAGTCGGAGATCATCGTGCGGTCCGCGCTCGGCGCCAGCAGGCGGCGCATCGTCATGCAGCTCTTCGCGGAAGCGCTGGTGCTCGGCACCGTCGCCGCCGTCGTGGGGCTGGCCGCGGCCGGATGGGGAGTGCGGTGGGGAATGGATCTCATGCGCGCGGAGCTCACCGACGGGAGCGGCAACTTTGCGTTCTGGATGGACGGCAGACTCTCGCCGCTGACCTTCGTGTATACCGCCCTGCTCACGCTGCTGGCCGCCGCGATCGCCGGAATCCTTCCGGGACTCAAGATCACGCGCAACCTTGGCGATCGTCTCAAGCGCGCGTCCGCCGGCGCGGGCGGCGCGCAATTCGGGGGCGTCTGGACGGCGGTGATCGTCTTGCAGCTCGCCGTGACCATGGGCTTTCCCGTTGCCACGTTCTTCGTGCGCAGGGGCGCCGTGCAGCTCGCGACTCAGCCGCTGCCCTTCCCCGTCGACCAGTACCTCTCGGTGCGGCTCGACATGGAGCCGTTGTCGCCCGAGCCCGGCGCCGACACGAGCGCGGCCGCGTTCCGGGCTCGCTACGTCGCGGCGGCACGGACGCTCGAGGCCCGGCTCGAGTCGGAACCAGGCGTGACGGGGGTGGCGTTCGCCCAGCACCTGCCGCAACAGTACCACCCGAACAATCAGGTCGAGGTGGACGAGGGCGCGGTCGCCGCGCAGGACGAACGTGGCCACCGGGTGGGATCGTCGAGAGTCGATCCGAAGTATCTCGACGTGCTCGGCGTGTCCATGCTGTCGGGGCGCTGGTTCAGCACCAGTGAGGCCAGTCCCGACGCGCGAGTCGCCGTCGTGAACAAGGCGTTCGTGGACCGCGTGATGGGCGGGAGGAACCCGATCGGCCGGCGCATCCGGTATGTGTGGGATCCCGAGCCGCAGCCGTGGTTCGAGATCATCGGCGTCGCGCCCGATATGGGCATACGGTCGGGATGGGGGCCTGCGGGGATCTATCTCCCGCTCGCTCGCGCATCGATGTATCCGCTCAACGTTGCCATACACGTCCGGGGCGACCCCCAGGCGTTCGCGCCCCGCCTGCGCGCGATCGCGACGGACATGGATGAGACGCTGCGCCTGACCAACCTGATGCCCCTGAAGGACGTCGTGAACGGGGAGGTGAGGTTCCAGGCGTTCTGGGTGAGGCTGACGACCATCGTGAGCGCCATGGTGCTCGTGCTCTCCCTCGTTTCGATCTACGCGGTGATGTCGTTTGCGGTGTCACGCCGCACGCGGGAGATCGGCGTGCGCGTTGCGCTCGGAGGGAGCCCGTGGCACATCCTCCGCGCCGTGTTCAGGCAGCCGATGCGTCAGCTCGGGTTGGGGTTGCTCGCCGGCACCCTGCTGGTGTGGGTGCTGACCGGAGGCACGGACAACGGCGTGCCGACGCCAACGGAGCTCCTCACACTCGGCGCGTACACGGCGCTGATGGCCCTGGTGTGCCTGATCGCGTGCGTCGTTCCCACGCGCCGGGCGCTTGCCGTGCAGCCCACCGAGGCGCTCCGGGACTACTGACGTCGCTTTCCCCCGTCCTCAGCCGCCCCGCCGGGCGCAACGTTGATCCTTCGACTCATGAAGCGGCGTCGGAAAGGCAGGGCATCAGAAGATCCGCGCGGGACCTTCCCGCCGGACGGGCGCGTCCTGCCGCGGCTCCCCACCCACCGCCCAGGACGCGAACAGGGACAGCAGCGGCCGCGCCGTGCGCCGGCGGCTCTCCTGCGTGAACGTTGCGTCGCCAACCCGGTACCCGAGGCGGTCGCTGCGCAGGGGATCGTTGAGGCGCAGCGTCACGCGCCCCAGGTCGCCGGCGAGCCGCTGCGTCAGCGCCACATCGCTGGTGAACGTGGGCAGGATCTCGCCCTGTTCCACGACCTGCGCGCTCCGGCCGTACGCGTAGAGCTGCGCCGTGGTGTGATCAGTCACCCGAAGATCGAGGGTGAGCCGCGCCGTGGCGTACACGCCGCTGCTGCTGAGCGAGTCGTCCGTCGTCTCCAGGTGAGCGACGCTGCCCGCGAGCGTCACGACGGCAGCGTCACCCGGGCGCGCGCGCACGCTGCCGTCGGCGCCGAGGGCTCGCGCCCGCCCCAGGTTCGCCAGCGTGGTCGTCGCGCCACCGCGCGCGGTCGGCGCCTTGAGCTGGCGGATGGGGTCCTGTGTCCAGCGGACGAATGGCGTCAGCTGCAGCGTCAGGCGCGGGCGGTGGCGTTCGATGCCGAATTCCACCTGGTCCGAGACTTCCGGCACGAGCGCCGGGTCGCCGATGACCTCGTCCATGTCGTCCGCGCCCATGGGGAACGGGTTCAGCATCTCCGCGCCCGGCCGGCTGATGCGGCGTCCGTACGCGAGCCGGTACACGAGCGCGCGACGCGCGTCGGTCCATGCGCCGCTGATGCCGGGGAAGAAGCGCACGGCGGTCCGCGTGCTGGCGGTGTCGAGCTGGATGCGCGTCCGGTCCGCCTCCACACGCAGCCCGGCCTCCGCGCGCACGCCGGCGATGGAGCGCTGTGCCACGACGTAGCCGGCATGCACCTCCAGGTCGTGGCGGTAGCCCTGCGACACGGTCGCGTCGAAGTGGGTGGCATCGTGCGCGGCGGTGACGGCGCGGAGCCGCGATTCCTGTCCGATGTCCAGGCTGAAGCCCGCGAAGCGCAGGCCGGCGTCGTTCCGCAGCACGCCCTCGCGCTGGCGCGAGGTCATGACGGTGGCCATGTAGCGGTAGCCTGCATCTTCATCGTTCCAGGCACCGCGGAAATCCTCGTCCACGAAGCTGGCGCGCGCTTCGGAGGTGAGACGCACGGTTCCGAGCTTCACCCCGGCAACGACGCCCAGCTCGCCCGCCGGGATCACGTGCTCCAGCAGGCTGCCGGTGTTGCTCGCGTCCGTGTTGCCCGCCGCGTTCGTGTAGGCGAACGCCGACCGGCTCCGGTGCGCGCCTTCCATCCACGAGAAGGCGCCGCGCAGCGCCACCGACGTGTTCGGCGCTGGAACGACCGCTGCTCCCGCCAGAACAGAGTGCAGGCGGTGCTGCTCGTACGCGCGGCTGTCCTGGTCCGTGTGCAGGGGAAGGTCGCCGGGCACGAGGCTCCAGCGCGCCGTCGTCGAGCGCGTGGAGGGTCGTGTGCCGGAGTGGGAGTACATGGCATCCCAGTTCAGGACATCGCCCGCATTGCCGGCGGCGGCGGCCGAGCCCATGTAGTGGTCCGTGGCCATGGAGCCCGCCAGGGAGCGCATGCCCGTGCGCCGCGCCGCGTCGTCGCGGAAGACGAGGTTCACCACACCGGCGGCGCCGTCCGCGCCGTGCCGCGCGGACGCGAGGGTGCCTGCCTCGACGCGCTCCAGGGCCGCGGCGGGCATCTGGCGGAGAAACGCGAGGAGGGCGCTTCCCGTGAGCGGGAGGCGCCGCCCGTTCATCAGCACGAGCACACCCGTGCTCCCGCGCATGCTGATGCTCCCGTCCGCATCGAGCTCGACGCCTGGCACGGTGCGCAGGAGCTCCGCGATGCTGCCCCCCGCCGCGGCGGACCCGCGCACGTGCAGGACGGTGGCGCCGCTTCGAAGCTCGACGGCGACGCGCTCCGCGCGTGTCGTCACCGCATCGAGCGCCACCCGCGCGCTATCGGCCGCAGCGCCATGCTGTTCATGCTGCGCCGCCGCCGATGGCGGCACTCCCACGAGGGCGCCGCACACGGCGGTCGCAATCCAGATTCGCCGCGCACCGCCACCACCGGACGCTCGCACCAACCGTCTCATGCGACTGCTGTCGTCGGAAGGCCTGCGTCACTCACAGCTCACGTCCGGCGTGTAGGTCTGGTTGTGCAGGCTGCCCGAGGCGCCGCCGACCCCGGTGCCGCCGCCGGTCACCCACACCAGGCCGTCGACGAATGCCGACCCGACGACGCCGTGGATGGGGATGGGCATGTTGCTGAGGCTCCACCACTTGTCGGTGCGCGGATTGTAGTAGTCGTGGTCGGGAGTCATGCCAGTGGGTGCCTCGCCGCCCCACACGTGGAAGCAGCCCCGGGCCACGACCCCGTTCATCCCGCTGCGGCCCCGCAGCATGGGCGCCGCCGTCGTCCAGGTCAGCGTTTGCGGGTTGAACACTTCGTGCGCGTCGGATTTCAGGGGCGACAGCCCGTTGCCGAGCCGCCCGCCCACGATGTGGATCCGGCCGTCGATCGCCGCGCCGGTGATGTGGTTGCGCTGGCTCGGGAGGCTCGGCAGCTCCGTCCACTCGTTCGTCGCCGGGTCGTAGACGGCGAAATCGTGTCCGCGCGGCACGCGTCCTCCGGCCACATAGATCCTGCCGCCGTGCGCGACCGCTACCCCGCCGCTGCGCGCCGTGGGCATCGCCGCCTTCTCGACCCATGCTCCCGCCGAGGGATCGAGCTCGTACACCGTGGCCACCGCCGTGGCGCCCTGTTGATCATCCGTGGTCTGACCGCCGATGAGGTAGATCCTGCCGTTGACGGCGGCGGCCATCCCGTGGTTGTTGGGCTGCGGGAGATCGGGGCCGAGCGTCCAGCTGTCGCTCGCGATGTCGTACACCTGCACCGTGCTGGACGTCCGGTTGGGGCCCATCTCGGGGGGATAGCCGCCAAGGACGTAGATCCTGCCGTTCGCTTCCGCGAGGGCATACTCGGAGTTGTTCTTCAGCAGATTGGCCCGCGTTCCCCATACGCCCCGGTCCACCGGATGCAGCGCGATGTCGCGGGTGTTCGTCCCTTCCGTGAGGGTCACGACCACGAACGTGGAATTGAAGTCCGGAGCGCTGACCAGGACCGCGGCCGGACCCACCGGCAGATTCTGAAGCTCGAATCGTCCGTCCGCGCCCGTGGTCGCCACCGCGCTTCCGACCGTGACCGAGGCGCCGGCAAGGACCGCGTCGCTGGCGGTCGTCACGACGCCTGAGAGGTTGGCAGTCAGAGGGGGGCCCGGCTCACCCGGGGACCCGCAGGCGGTCAGGAGCACAGCGAGCACCAGCAACGCCGGTTTCATCAAACACTCTCCATGAAGGTTCATCGACTCGATGATTCCACCACGAGCTCATGGTGAAACACCGGAAGCAGCCGTCGCCCTGACAAGCGGCAGCGGCAGCCGCTCTGACAGAGGTCGATGTCAGGGTGAGACGTGCGCCGACGCCGGAGGCGAACAGCGCCCGCACAGGTAATACTCCGCGAGGCCCGCGAAGGGTCACCGGGTCGCGCGACCAGCGTCGGAGGACGGCAGAAGACAGTCGACGAGCGGTTTCTCTCCCTCCACGGACGAGGCTGGCTGAAACCTGCGGCTGCACTAGACCGTCTAGTGTTGGCAGGATACTCCACCCCACCACCTGACGGGACCCCCCGCATGCTCCGCAGAACCTGGCTCCGACTGCGCGCCCTCCTGGGCCGGCGCACCCTCGAGAACGACATGCAGGACGAAATGCGCCAGCATCTCGACCTCGCCGCCCAGCGGTACGAGGCGCGCGGCATGGCGCCGGAGGACGCGCGGCTCGCGGCACGCAGGGAATTCGGCAACTCCACGCTGCTCGAGGAGGAGGGACGCGACGCACGCGGCGCGCGCTGGGTGGACGCGCTTCGCGGCGATGCACGCTTCGCCATCCGCTACTTCGCACGGCACAAGGCCACGACGGCGATCATCGTGAGCGTGATCGCGCTTGCGACCGGGATGAACACGTTCATGTTCTCGGTCCTGCAGTCGCAGTTCTTCCGCGCCGCGCCGGCCATGGGCAACGACGCATCCGTCGTGCGCGTCCATGCGGACGAGCGCGCGACGCGCGCTGGAGCCTTCCAGGCCCGCGGCTTCACGGGCCGGGAGTACGTCGCGCTCGCGGAGCGCCGGGCGCTGTTCCAGGACGTCGCCGCGTGGAAGGGAGAGGAACTCATCGTCACCGCGGCGGATACCACCGGCGCGCGCACCGTGGACGCGGCGTTCGTGACCCCGAACTATTTCCGCACGGCGGGCGTTCGGCTGGTGGGTGGGCAGGGGTTCATCGGCGCCGGCGACGACTCACCGGACATGGGCGCGGTGCTGTCGCACGAGCTGGCGACCCAGCTGTACGGAAGCACCGCGCAGGCCGTCGGGCAGCAGGTCCTCGTGAACCAGGTGCCCCTCCGGATCGTCGGCATCACCCCCGAGCGCTTCCAGGGGCCGATCCGCAACATGGACGGCGAGCTCTGGATTCCCCTCAGCGCGCGCACGGCGATCTCGCGCTCGGCGTCTCCGCGCTGGCTGGATGATGATGCCGCGCTCGGCGTCTTCGCGCGCCTGGCGCCGGGCGCATCGCGTGAACAGGCCACCGCCTTCGCGAGGCAGGTGGTGAACGCCGCGCTGCCCGATTCCGCGGCGCGTGTCGGCATGGCGCGGTCGGCGCACGTCGTGGGCCTCAACGAGCGCCGCCCGGGCAGCGACAACATGGAGACGATCATGGCCACCTTCGCCGTCTTCGGCGTCGGCGCGCTGATCCTCCTCGTCGCGTGCACCAACATCAGCTCCCTCATGGTCGCGAACGCCGTCGGGCGCCGGCACGAGATCGCCGTCCGCCTGTCCCTCGGCGCCTCGCGCGCGCGGTTGCTGCGGCAGCTCGTCACCGAGTCCACCGTGCTGTCGTTCGTCGGCGCCGCGGTCGGCCTGACCGTGGCCTGGTGGGGGCTGGTCTGGCTCGCGAAGAACCAGCCGACCGGATACGACATGATGCCGGACACCGGCACGCTCGCCTTCGTGTTCGCCATGGCGCTGGGCACGGGCATCCTGTTCGGGCTGTCGCCCGCGTTGCACGCGACGCGCGGCGCGGTCGCCGGCGCGCTGCGCGACTCCGGAACCGGGGCGAGTCACCGCTCGCGGCTGCAGCGCGGCCTCGTCGTGTCGCAGATCGCGCTGTCCCAGCCATTGCTCGTGATCCTCGGGATCCTGCTCTCGAACATCGTCGCGGAGTATGAGCCACTCGCGCGCGACATGAGCCGCGAGGTCATCCGCGTGCAGTTCACTCCCGTGCAGAACGGCGCGCCCGGACAGCGCCCGGACGACGTCGACTCGCTCGTGCCCCGCATCGCGCAGCAGCCGCGCGTGCTCGGGGCAGTCAACGACGGCGATGGGTTCGCCGTGCGCGGCGTCGTCGCTCGCGATCGTGTCGATCCCGGGGCCGATACGCTCCCCACCATCGTGACCCTCGAGGGCGTGGTCCCGGGATGGCTCGGGCTCGTGGACGTGCCCATCCTGTTCGGACGGGACGTCGCCTGGTCGGACACAATTGCCGTGGACTATCCCGTGGTCATCGGCAGCGACCTCGCGCGGCGGATGTGGAACGAGGGCAATCCGATCGGGAGGACGCTGACCTCCGCGCCCATCAAGGACATTGGCGGACAGAGCGACTCGATCACCCTGACGATCGTCGGTGTCTACGACGCGTCACAGAAGATGCCGGAGATGACGTGGTTGGGGTACGGCGCGGGCGGGGACACGCCGATTCGGGTGCTCACGGCGTTCGGCAAGCACTGGCGCCACGATCGCGTGCTCGTGCGGACGCGCGGCCCCGCGGATTCCTACGTCGCGGACCTGCAACGGTACCTCCGGAGCGTGGCGCCGGCGCTGCCCGTGGCGGGCGCGAAGACGCTCGCGCAGATCGACGCCGAGGCGTACACGGACACGATGATGATGGCCACGGCGGCCGGCATCGGCGGCGCCCTCGCGCTGCTGCTGGCTTCCCTCGGCCTCTACGGCGTCGTCTCGCTGGCCGTGCGCCAGCGCACCCGCGAGATTGGAATCCGGATCGCCCTCGGCGCACACCCCGCGCGGGTGGCCCGGTCGTTCCTCGTATCCGGCCTGCGTGTCAGCATCCTCGCCATCGCCATCGGGCTGCCGCTGAGCATCTTCGCGCTGGACTTCGGGATCAAGCAGGGGATCATCATCACGCCGACCGTGAGCCTGTCCCTCCTCGGTGTTGCGATCGCCGCCATCCTCGTGACGGTCGCGACGGCAGCCACGTGGGTCCCCGCGCGTCGCGCGGCGCTCGTGGATCCGGTGAGATCCATGCGCACGGACTAGGGTGCCGGCGCTCGTCCTTGCAGTTTTCTTACATGAGCCGGGCTCCGCGGCCGGCCGAAGTCAGGTAACCTTGAGGATCGCCGAGAGCGCCCCGGAGAAGGCCGCCCACTCCTCTCGCTGGTCGGCGAGATGCCGGCGGCCCGTTGGGGTCACCGAATAGACCTTGGCCCGGCGTCCGTTGGGTGTCTCCGACCATTCCGCCACGATCAGTCCCCGCTCCTCCAGCCGGTAGAGCGCCGGGTACAGCGAGCCGGCGTTCACCTGCAGGACCTCGCGGGAGATGGCCTGGATGCGGAGGCTGAGGTCGTATCCGTTCGTGGGCGCGGCGCGCAACAGCTGCAGGACGATCAGCTCCAGCGTTCCCTGAAGCAGAGGTGTGGACTTGGCCATGCTCACTAGACGAGCTAGGGGAGACGGAGGTTTCAGCGGGATGGGGGGGGCTTGAAACCCGGGCCTCCACTAGTTCGTCTAGTGTAGTCATGGATTTCGTGCGCCTTTTCATCCTGCGGCTGCGCGCCGTACTCGGCCGCCGGACGCTCCGCGCCGACATGGACGCGGAGATGCGCGAGCACCTCGAGCGCGCTACCGAGCGCCTCATCGCGCGCGGGATGTCGCCTGCCGCGGCGCGCCTCGAGGCCCGGCGCGAGTTCGGCAACCTCACCGTGATCCAGGAGGACGCCGCCGACGCGCGAGGCGCGCGCTGGGTGGACGAGCTGGCCGGCGACCTGCGCTTCGCGCTGCGCTATTTCGCGCGCCACAAGGCCACCGTGGCGATCATCGTCCTCGTGCTCGCGCTCGGCACCGGCACGAACACGATGATCTTCTCCGTGTTCCAGAGCCAGTTTCTCCGGCCCGCCCCCGCGGTGCCCCACGACGACTCGCACGCGCGCATCTGGGGCGAACAGCGCGACTCGCGACTCGCCGCATGGCACGAGCGCAGCTTCACCCACCCCGAGCTGGAAGCCCTGGCGCAGCACAAGGACGTCTTCAGTGCGGTCGCCGGCTGGACCAGCGACGAAGTCTCGCTTGCCGCGGACAGCGGCAGCGCGCGGGTCGCGTCGGCGCAGTACGTCACCCCAAACTTCTTCGCGACGCTCGGCGTTCGGCCGGTTGCGGGCGCGGGCCTGTCCCGCGTGGCATCCGGCGAACCCGACCGGACTGCGGTTGTCACGGAGGCGCTTGCAACGCGGCTGTACGGCAGCGTCGCCAACGCGCTCGGGGCCACCGTGTTCGTGAACGAAATACCGATCCAGATCATCGGCGTCGCCCCGCCCCGGTTCCAGGGCGCCGCCAAGAACATGGGGAACGTTGCGCTCTGGATTCCCCTGAGCGCGCGGGCAGAGATCGCCCACATCCCGGCGCGCTGGATCACGGATGAGCCGTCGCTGTCGCTGTTTGCCCGGCTCGCGCCCGGCGCCATGCGCGAGCAGGCCTCGGCGCTCGCCACCCAGATCGCCGCGGGCACCCTGCCGGATTCCGCGGCACGCCTCGGCATGAGTCGCTCCGCGCGCGTGCAGGCGATGAACGCTCCGTCGCCTGACGCCAGCCGGCAGCTCCTCATGCTGTTCGCTGCGGCGGCCGCGATCGGGCTGCTGATCCTGCTCGTGGGGTGGATGAACGTGAGCTCTCTGATGGTCGCCGCGGCGGTGGCGCGCAGGCATGAGATCGCCGTGCGTCTGTCCATGGGCGCCTCGCGCGCCCGCATCCTGCGGCAGCTGGTGACCGAATCCACCATCCTGGCGCTCGGTGGAGGACTCCTGGGGCTGCTGTTCGCCTGGTGGGTGCTCGTGTACTGGAAGACCACCGGCGGACTCGACACGAAGCCCGATGTGGGAACGTTCGCGTTCGCGCTGGTGCTCGCCGTCGCGACCGGCATCCTCTTCGGGCTGTCGCCCGCGTTGCATGCCACTCGCGGCCGGCTGGCCCACGCGATGCGCGAGTCGGGAAGCGGTGGCGCGGGGCGGGTGCGCCTGCAGCGCCTGTTCGTGGGCGCGCAGATCATGCTGTCGCAGCCGCTCCTGGTGCTGCTCGGCGTGATGATCTCGCTGGTGGTCTACGTGTACGAGCCGCACGCTCCGTCCATGAGCGCCCACGTCATCAAGGTGGAGTTCCACCCGCTGGAACGCACCGGCGGACCGGGCCAGCGTCGGGAAGCCGTGGACTCGCTGGTGCCGCGCGTCGCACGGCACCCGGACGTGCGCGCTGCGCTGAACGAGGCCCTGCCGTTCGAGGCGCGCATCGTGACACCGGCCAAGGATGATGCGAGCGCGTCGCGCGCCGATACGGCGCTCATCCTCGCGCAGCTGGTGGGAGCGCCCCCGGGGTGGTTCGATCTCGTGGACATCCCCATCCTCTTCGGCCGCGACGTATCGTGGAGGGACACGGCATCCGCCGAGCGCCCGGTGGTGATCGGCAGCGACCTCGCGCGACGGCTCTGGGGCGACGCACCTCCGATCGGCCGCCGGCTGGCGTCGCCGGCGCGATACGGCACCGGGCAGGACTCGGTCACCCTCACGGTCGTCGGCGTGTACGACGCTTCGCATCGCCTCACCGACGCGGCATTCGAGAAACAGAATGGCCCCGCGACGCCGCACCTCGTGACCGCGCATGGAAAGCGCTTTCGCGCGGACGAGGTGCTGGTGCGCACGCACGGCCCTGCGGAGCCGTTCCTTCCCGAGCTCCAGCGCTTCGTTCGCGAGCAGGCGCCGTCGCTGGCGGTGACGGGGATGCGAACGCTCGCACAGATAGATGCCGCAGAGTACGCCGGCACGATCAAGGGGTCCGCGACCTTCGCCGCCGGTGGCGTGGTGGCGCTGCTGCTTGCGTCGCTCGGCCTGTATGGGGTGGTGTCGCTGGCGGTGCAGCAGCGCATGCGCGAGATCGGCATCAGGATCGCCGTCGGCGGAAATCCCCGCGCAGTGGCTCGCATGTTCCTGAAGTCGGGGGTGAAGGTTGGCGCGATCGGGCTGATGTTCGGCCTGCCGCTGAGCATGGCCGTCCTCAAGTTCGCAAAGTCGCAGGGTGTCATCGATGACGCACCCGGCGTCAGCGTCGCAGTGATCGGTGGCGTGATCGCCCTGCTGTTGCTGGGCGTTGCGGCAGCGGCTGCCTGGCTGCCCGCTCGCCGAGCGGCACAGGTAAGCCCTGCGGTTACCCTGCGCGTCGAATGAACTCGGCTTTCAACGTCATCCCGACCGCAGCGAGGGATCTGCGCGTTGATGTCATCCCGAGCGCAGCGAGGGATCTGCACGTTGATGTCATCCCGAGCGCAGCGAGGGATCTGCACGTTGATGTCATCCCGAGCGCAGCGAGGGATCTGCACGTTCTGGCTCTCGGCTC
>Ga0307505_10000109_pt1 | contig 103142 bp, 90 predicted proteins | sample 23_S_MG_FD_202183 | JGI IMG/M metagenome (GOLD analysis project Ga0307505, IMG submission 202183) | Soil microbial communities from Populus trichocarpa stands in riparian zone in the Pacific Northwest, United States - 23_S | ecosystem: Environmental > Terrestrial > Soil > Riparian zone > Trees...
TAGGCGTCAATCTCGCATGCTTATGGCTGTTCATCCGTCCTCCTGCTCGGGTTCCAGGGCGTCTCGACAACCCCAGCTTCCCAAATCAGGGACGGATGAACAACCTATCGGAACATCACAGCTAGCGACCCACTACTCACGGCCCGCCCCCTTCGGCCGCCCTGCCGGCAAGGGCTCGAACGTCATCACATCGGCCCGACTCACAAAAATCCGCCCACCGACAACGACGGTGCGCAGTCGGCCGCTACTGACCAGCTTCGCGATCGCCTGTCGCGTCACACTGCGAAGGCGTGCCGCTTCGGCTTGGCTGATCCATCCTGCGGGGTCAATCGTCGTTGGAAAAGAATGGGTTGACGTTGTCAACGTATTTCTTGGTACAATCGGAATGCTGCATGGTAGCAATGGGCTTTGCTCGCCTTTCGAATGAACAAGATCGCTGACGCTCCACAACCCAGCCTGTTCGCACCGGCACAGGCACACCCGAAGGGTCTCCTGCGGGGCGTGGAGCCGTTTTACGAAACGACGGCCGGCGCCGCGTACCTCGGCGACTCGCGAGAACTCCTGAAGGCGCTGCCCGATGGATCGGTGAATCTCGCATTCACGTCACCGCCCTATGCGCTGCACTTCAAGAAGGAGTACGGCAACGTCAGCAAGGCCGACTACGTGGATTGGTTCCTGCCGTTCGCACGGGAGGTGTTCCGCGTGCTGACGGACGACGGCAGCTTCGTCCTGAACATCGGCGGCAGTTGGAACCCCGGCACGCCGACCCGCTCGCTGTACCACTACAAGCTGATGATCGCGCTGGTAGAGGACTTGGGCTTCCATCTCGCCCAAGAGTGCTACTGGTACAACCCCGCCAAGATGCCGGCTCCGGCCGAGTGGGTCACCGTGCGCCGCGTGCGGATCAAGGATTCCGTCGAACACGTGTGGTGGCTGTCCAAGGCCCCGTTTCCGAAAGCGGACAACCGGCGAGTGCTCAAGCCCTACAGCGCAGACATGCTGCGACTGGCGAAGCGCGGGGTGCGGACGACGGTGCGGCCCTCGGGCCACAACATCACGTCATCCTTCGACAAGATCGAATCAGGCGGGTCGATCCCGTCCAACGTCTTGGAAGACCAGATGGCGAACGAAATGTTGATCGCGGGCAACAACGCGGCCAACGATCCGTACACGATGCGCTGCAAGGAGTCGGGCATCAAGATTCACCCAGCCCGGTTCCCCGCCGCGCTGCCCGAGTTCTTCATCAAGCTCCTGACCGATGAAGGGGACCTCGTTGTCGATCCGTTCGCCGGCTCGAACACTGCCGGCGCCGTCGCCGAGCGCCTCGGCAGACGGTGGGTAGGAGTGGAACTGTTGGAGGAATACCTTGAGGCCAGTAAGTTCCGGTTCGGCGCGTAGCCCGAAGGAGTAGCGTCATGCGGCGCCTTCATCCGAGCGTGACAACCTACTAACCCTCTTGCTCGGATGCCCGACGCAAACGGGCTCGCTTTGCCGGAGAACCCGCATGCCGATCTACCGTTTGGACGACATCACGCCCGACACCACGGCCGCCGCCTACATCGCCCCCAGCGCGACCCTGATCGGCCGCGTCGAGCTCGCCGAAGGCTCGACGGTGTGGTTCAACGCCGTGCTGCGCGGCGACAACGAGCCGATCCGCATCGGCGCCCGCAGCAACGTGCAGGAAGGGGCCGTGCTGCACACCGACCCGGGTTGTGCACTCACGGTAGGCGAGGACGTGACGATCGGTCACCAGGCCATGCTGCACGGTTGCACGGTCGGCGACGGCTCGCTGATCGGCATCCAGGCCGTGGTGCTGAACCGCGCCGTCATCGGCAAGCAGTGCCTGGTCGGCGCGGGCGCCATCGTCACCGAGGGCAAGGCCTTCCCGGACCGCTCTTTGATCCTCGGCGCGCCGGCCAAGGTGGTGCGCACGCTCGGCGACGACGAGGTGGCCCGGCTGCTGGAAAGCGCAGCCAACTACCAGCGCCGCGGCGTGCGTTATCGTGACGGCCTGACCCGAACGCCCGAGGAGGTCCAGCCATGAAGATCGAGCGCATCCACCACGTCGCCTACCGCTGCAAGGACGCGAAGCAAACCGTACTCTGGTACCAGCAGATGCTGAAGATGGACTTCCTGCTCGCCATCTCCGAGAACCAGGTGCCGTCGACGAAGGCGCCGGACCCGTACATGCACGTCTTCCTCGACGCCGGCCAGGGCAACGTGCTGGCCTTCTTCGAGCTGCCGACGCAGCCGCCGATGGGGCGCGACCCGAACACGCCCGAGTGGGTGCAGCACATCGCGTTTCGCGTCAAGTCGCGCGCCGAGCTGCTCGAGTTCAAGGCTCATCTGCAGGCCCAGGGCGTCGACGTGCTCGGCGTCACCGACCACGGCGCTTTCCATTCGATCTATTTCTTCGACCCCAACGGCCACCGGCTCGAGCTCGCCTGCCCCGACCCCGAGGAGGAGGCGATGAACCAGCGCCTGGACGCGGTGAAGTGGGACATGCTCGAAGAGTGGAGCCAGACCAAACGCGCGCCGCAGCACGGCGCCTTCCTGCACCAGCGGGAATTCAAGGCTTAGGGTCCAGCACCAGCTGCGTCTGCGTGACGACGGCGCAGAGTTTGCCGTCGGCGTTGCGGATCTCGGTCTGCCAGACCATCGTCGTGCGGCCGCGGTGCAGCGCGACGCTGGTGCCGATGACCGTGCTGCCCAGCGGCGCAGCGGCGATGAACTTGGTGCTCGAATCGGTGGTCGCAGTGCGCTGGCCGCTCTTCAGGTTCACCACCGTGCCGACCGCGCCGAGCGTGTCGGCAAACGCCATGGAGGCGCCGCCGTGCAGGATGCCGCCGGTGGTGCACAGGTCGGCGCGCACCGGCAGCTCGCCGACCACGCGCTCCGCCGTGACCTCGACGAAGCGCAGCCCCATCAGGCCGGGGAAGATCGGCGCGATCAGTTGCTGCAGGGTGGCAAGGTCAGGGGTCATGGCAGCCTCAGTGATAGCCCAATGCCTGCGTCACCTTGCCGCGGAAGACCCAATACGACCAGCCGGTGTAGCCCAGGATCACCGGCAGCAGCAGCAGCGTGCCGATGAGCAGAAAGGCCTGCGCCTGCGGCACCGCGGCGGCCTCGTGCAGCGTCAGCACGTGCGGCACGACATAGGGGAAGAGGCTGATGCCCAGCCCCAGGTAACACAGCGCAAAGATGCCCAGCGCCGCGAGAAAGGGCCCGACCTGTGAGCGTGCGCGTTTCAGTGCCCGGTGGGCGAGTGCGAACAGCGCTGCCGTGGCCAGCGGCAGCGGTGCCAGCCAGAGCCAGTTGATGGCGGTGAACCAGCGCTCGTAGACACGTTCGTGGACGAAGGGCGAATACGCGCTCACCGCGACGATGAAAGCCGCGGTTGCCCACAGCGCGATCAGCGACATGCGGCGCGCCCAGACCTGCAACTCGCCTTCGGTCTTGAGCACGAGCCAGGTGGCGCCGAGCAACGCATAACCGGCGATCACACCGAGGCCGGTGATGAGCGCAAACGGCTTCATCCAGTCCCAGCTGGTGCCGGCGTAACGCGCGTCCGCGACCTCGAAGCCGTGGATGTAGTTGCCCAGGATCAGCCCCTGCGCAAACGCGGCCACCAGCGAGCCGAAGAAGAACGCCGCCGACCAGCCGGTGCGGCTGCGGCTGCGCCGCGCCTTCATGCGGAACTCGAACGCCACGCCGCGGAAGATGAGCCCGAGCAGCAGCAGCAGGATCGGGAAGTACAAGGCCGGCATGAGGATCGCGAACGCGACCGGGAAGGCCGCGAACAGGCCCGCACCGCCCATCACGAGCCAGGTTTCGTTGCCGTCCCAGACCGGCGCCACCGAGGTCATCATCAGCGTGCGCGCATCGGTCGACGGCGCCAGCGGATAGAGGATGCCGACGCCCAAGTCGAAGCCGTCGAGCAGCACGTACATGAAGACGGCCAGCGCCATGATGGTGGCCCAGACGGGGACGAGGTCGAGGGCCATGTCAGGCTTCGCCGGCGGCGGACATCGGCCGCGCCGGCCTTGCGGTCGGGTCGGGCGCGGGCGCCACGCCCGGGCCTTGTTTGATCAGGCGAACCAGGTAGATGCCGGCGGCGACATAAACGATCGAATAGACGATCACATATAGCGCGAACGACAACGCGACGTCGGTGCCGGTGATGGTCGGCGTCAGGCTGTCGGCGGTGCGCAGCAGGCCATACACCGTCCACGGCTGGCGGCCGACCTCGGTCACCGTCCAGCCGGCGAGCACGGCGATGAAGCCGCTCGGCGCCATCCACTGCGCGACACGCAAGAAGGTGCGCGAGCTTTCGAGCCGGCCGCGCCACGCCAGCCACGCGCCCCACCACGCCACCAGCAGCATCAACACGCCGATGCCGACCATGATGCGAAAGGCGATGAACACCGGCAGCACCGGCGGCTGGTCTTCGCGGGCGAAGGCTTTCAAACCCTGCACCTCGCCGTTCCAGTCGTGGGTGAGATACCAGCTCGCGAGGCCCGGGATGGCGATCTCGAAACGGTTCGCCTGCGCCGCCTGGTCGGGCCAGGCGATCAACACCGCGGGCGCCTGGCGCTGCGTGTCCCACAGCCCTTCCATCGCCGCGATCTTGGCCGGCTGGTGTTCGAGCGTGTTCAGGGCGTGCAGGTCGCCGATGACGATCTGCAGCGGCGTCATCACGGCGACGAAGGCGACCGCCATCTTCGCCATCAGCAGCGCGGTGTCGCGGTGCTGCCTGCGCGCCAGGTGCCAGGCCGCGACACCGAGCACGACAAAGCCGGTGGTGACGTAGAACGCGCTCACGGTGTGCGCGAGCCGGTAGGGGAACGACGGGTTGAAGATCAGCGCCGCGAAGCTCTCGGGGATGAAGCGCCCGCTCTCGATGATGTGGCCCACGGGGGTCTGCATCCAGCTGTTGAAGGCCAGGATCCAGAACGACGAGAACAGCGTGCCGGCCGCCACCAGCACGGCGGCCATGAAGTGCGCCCACGGCGGCACACGATCGCGGCCGAACAGCAGCACGCCGAGAAAACCCGCCTCGAGGAAAAACGCCGTCAGGCCCTCATAAGCGAGCAGCGGCCCGACGACGTTGGCGGTCTTGGCGGAGAATTCGCTCCAGTTGGTGCCGAACTGGAACGGCATCACGATGCCCGACACCACCCCCATGCCGAAGGAGACCGCGAAGATGCGCAGCCAGAACTTCGATGCGCGCAGATAACGATCGTCACGCCGCCACAGGTACATGCCCTCCAGCACCGCGATGTAGCTCGCCAGCCCGACCGTGAAGGCCGGAAAGACGATATGGAACGCGATCACGAACGCGAACTGCAGCCGCGACAACAACAGCGCATCGAAATCCATGGTTGGTTTGTAATGCATCGCCGCCGCGCGCGCTACGGCGACCGTCTGACGGCTTTACAACACTTCACCGCCGCGAAGCAAGCGCGCCGCAGCGCGCCCGCACAGTGGGCAGCGTGATGACGACCCCTGCCCTCGCCCTGCGTGCCGCCACCCTGGTGGCTGCGCTGGTGCTCGCCGGCTGTGCCAGCCTGGCGCCGCCCAACACGCCGCTGCCCGCCGCGCCGCAGGCGCGTTGGGAAAACGCCCAGCCGCCCGAACGTGCGCCCACCGACCTCGCAGTCTGGTGGCAACGGTTCGGCGACGCCGACCTGGCCGCTCTGGTCGAGCGCGCCCTCGGCGCCCACACCAGCGTGCGCAGCGCGCAAGCGGCGCTCACCCAGTCGCGTGCGCTGGCGCGTGCCGCCGCCGCGAACCTGCTGCCCAGCATCACGCTCGGGGGCTCGGCGCAGCGCAGCGACTCGGGCAATGCCAGCGCGAGCAACCGGTTCGCGACCGCCATCGACGCCAGCTGGGAGCCGGATTTCGGCGGCGGGCTGGGCGCATCACGCGACGCAGCCGATGCCGATGCCCTCGCCGCGGCCTACACGCTCGCCGACGCCCAGGTATCCCTCGCGGCCGAGGTCGCGCTCACCTACCTGGAGTGGCGCTCGGCGCAGGCGCGCCAGGCGACCGCAACGCGCAACCTGGCGTTGCAGGAGGACAGCCTGCAGATCGCCCGCTGGCGTTTGCAGGCGGGTCTGGTGTCGGCGCTCGATGTCGAGCAGGCCCAGGCCGCGACGGCGCAGACACGCGCCCAGCTGCCCGCGCTCGCCAGTGCCGCCGCGCAAGCCACGCACCGGCTGGCCGTGCTGACCGGCCGCGCGCCGGGGGAGGCTGCCCAGGTCGTGCCGGCCCGGGCTGCCGCCGTGCCGCTGCCGGCCGACGACCTGGCGCTCGCCTTCCCCGCCGACACGCTGCGCCAGCGGCCCGACGTGCGCGTGGCCGAAACCCGTGTGCTCTCGGCCCGCTCGCGCCTGGCTGCCGCGGATGCCGAGCGCCTGCCCAGCCTGCGCCTGGGCGGATCGATCGGCGTCGCTGCGCTCACACTCGGCGGCTTGACGAGCGGCGCCGCGCTCGCGCAGTCGCTGGTCGCCGCCGTGTCGCTGCCGCTCTTCGACGGCGGCGCCTTGCGTGCCCGCGTGGACGCGCAGGCCGCCGGCTGGGAGCAGGCGCGCATCGCCTATGAAGCCGCGGTGTTGGCGGCCCTGCAGGAGGTGGAGGACAGCCTCGTCGCGCTGCGCGCCGACCGCGAGCGTCAGACCCATCTGCAACAGGCGGCGGACGCCGCCCGCGCCGCCGAGGTGCTGGCGCGCCAGCAGTACGAAGCCGGCCTGGCCGACTTCCGCGCCGTGCTCGATGCCCAGCGCACTCTGCTCGCCGCCGAAGACAACCTGCAGACGCTGCGCGCCACGCTCGCCGCCGACCACGTGCGCCTGTACAAGGCGCTCGGCGGCGACTGGACCCCGGGCGCACCGACCACCCTTGCGAGCACCCCACGATGACCGACAACACCCAACAAGAATCCCCCGCCGGGCTGGAGCGGCTGCTTGGCGCCGGGCACCGGCGTGCCGCCTGGCGCCGGCCATTGCCCTGGGTCATGCTGCTCGGCGCCGCGCTGGCGCTGGCTGGCGTGGCCGTCTGGCAGCAGCGCCAGGCCGCCGCCGCGCAGCCGGTGTATGTGACCGCGCCGCTCGAACGCGGTGCCCTCACGCTCACCGTCACCGCCAACGGCAGCTTGAAGCCGACACGCGCGGTGAACATCGGCAGCGAGCTGTCGGGCACCGTGCGCCGCGTGCTGGTGGATGTCAACGACCGCGTCCAGCAAGGCCAGGTGCTGGTCGAGCTGGACACCGCCAAGTTCAACGACCAGGTGAACCGCTCGCGCGCCGCCGTCACCGCCGCGCGTGCGCAGCTCACGCAGGCCGGCGCGACGGTGCAGGAGACGGCCGCGGCGCTGGCGCGCTTCGAGGAGGTCTCGCGCCTGTCGGGCGGGCGCGTGCCGTCGGCGACCGAACTCGACGCCGCACGGGCCGCACTGGCGCGCGCCAAGGCCAACGAGGCCAGCGCGCAGGCCGGCGTGACGCAGGCGCAGGCGACCCTGGCGACCGACCAGACCAACCAGTCGAAGGCGTCGATCCGCTCGCCGATCGCCGGCGTGGTGCTGTCGCGCGCCGTCGATGCGGGCAATGCGGTGGCGGCGTCGTTGCAAGCGGTGACGCTGTTCACCATCGGCGAGGACCTGACGCAGATGCGGCTGGAGGCCAACGTCGACGAAGCCGACGTCGGCTCGCTGCAGGCCGGCCAGAGCGCGAGCTTCACCGTCAGCGCCTATCCGTCGCGGCGCTACCCGGCCACCGTCACCCGCGTCGCCTACGGCTCGACGGTGACCGACAACGTCGTCACCTACGTCGCCTATCTCGACGTCGACAACCGCGACCTCAGCTTGCGCCCGGGCATGACCGCGGTGGCGACGATCACCGCGACCCAGCGCGACAACGTGCTGCTGGCGCCGAACGCGGCGCTGCGTTTTTCGCCGGCGCGAGCGCAGGCGCAGACCGAGCGCGCGGCGTCGGCCAGCGGCGGCATCGTCTCGCAACTGATGCCGCGCGGCCGCATGGGGGGCGGCGCGCGGCGCGGCGGCCAGGCGGGCGCCGGCACGACCGCCGCGGCGCGCCAGCTCTGGATCCTGCGCGACGGCGAACCGGTCGCGGTGGCGGTGCAGCCCGGCATCAGCGATGGCCGCCGCACCGAGGTGAACGGCGCAGGGCTCACCGAGGGCACCGCGGTGATCGTCGACCAACGCAGCGCAAGTTCGTCATGAGCGATCCCTTGATCCGCCTGCGCGGCGTGACCAAGACCTATGGCAGCGGCGCGACCGCGTTCCAGGCGCTCAAGGGTGTCGATCTCGACATCGAGGCCGGCGACTTCGTCGCCATCATGGGGCCGAGCGGCTCCGGCAAGTCGACCGCCATGAACACCCTCGGCTGCCTCGACCGCCCGACCGACGGCGAGTACCTGTTCGACGGCGTGCACGTCGAGGCGCTCGACCGCGACCAGCGAGCGCGCCTGCGGCGGCGCCACCTCGGCTTCGTGTTCCAGGGTTTCAACCTGCTCGCACGCACGTCAGCGCAGGAGAACGTCGAGTTGCCGCTGCTGTACCGCGGCGAAAGCGCCGGCGCACGGCATCGGGCGGCGCGGCAGGCGCTGCAGGAGGTCGGCCTTGAGGACTGGGCTCACCACACGCCGGCGGAGCTGTCGGGCGGCCAGCAACAGCGGGTGGCGATCGCGCGTGCCATCGTGACCTCGCCGCGTGTGCTGCTGGCCGACGAGCCGACCGGCAACCTCGATACCCAGCGCAGCGAAGAGATCATGCAACTGCTGTCGCGCCTGAACGTCGAGCGCGGCATCACGGTGCTGATGGTGACCCACGAAAGCGACATGGCCGCCTATGCCCACCGCATCGTGCGCTTTCGCGATGGCGTGGTGGCGAGCGACGAGCGCCGCGACGAGGCGCGGGCGGCGGCGTGATATGAACCCAAGACAACGATGTTTCTGAGCACCCTCCTCCTCGCCCTGCGCTCGATCCGGCGCAATCTGCTGCGCTCGTTTCTGACGACACTCGGCATCGTCATCGGCGTGTCGGCGGTGATCACGATGGTCACGCTCGGCAACGGCGCGACGCATGCGGTGCGCACGCAGATCGAGAGCCTGGGAACGAACCTGCTGCAAGTGCGCCCCGGTCAGCGGTTGGGGCCCGGTGGCGGCGGTGGCGCGGCGGCGTTCAGGGACAGTGACGCCGACGCCATCGCGGCCCAGCTCGGCGGCATCGCCGCGGTCGCGCCCGAGGCGCGCACGAGCGCGAGTCTGGTGGCCAACGGTCGCAACTGGACCAGCAGCGCGGTCGGCAGCAGCAACGACTGGCTCGCCACCGGCAACTGGCGCCTCGCGGAAGGCCGCGCGTTCAGCGCCGACGAAGAACGTGCCGGCGCCGCCGTCTGCATCGTCGGCGCCACCGTGCAGCGCGAGCTCTATGCCGGCGCCAGCGCGCTCGGCAGCGACCTGCGCGTGCGCCGCATGTCCTGCGAGGTGATCGGCGTGCTGGCCGCCAAGGGGCCGGGCGCCTTCGGCAACGACTCGGACGACGTCGTGCTGATGCCGCTGCGCACGCTGCAGCGGCGCATCACCGGCAACACGCGGGTCAACACGCTGCTGGTGTCGATGGCCGACGGCAGCGATCCCGAACGCGTCAAAGCGGGCATCACCCAACTGCTGCGCGAGCGCCGCCGGCTTGCCGACACGGACGAGGACAACTTCAACGTGCTCGACACGCAGCAACTCGCCGACACGCTGTCGGGCACGACGAAGATCATGACCACCCTGCTCGGCGCGGTAGCCGCGGTGAGCCTGCTCGTCGGCGGCATCGGCATCATGAACATCATGCTTGTCAGCGTCACCGAACGCACGCGCGAGATCGGTGTGCGGCTGGCCATCGGCGCGCTCGAACGCGAGGTGCTGCTGCAGTTCCTGATCGAAGCGGTGGTGCTGGCCGCGTTCGGCGGCCTGGTCGGCGTGCTGCTGGCGACCGGGGCGTCGATGATCGGCGCCCAGCTGATGCAGGTGCCCTACCTCTTCAACCCGGGCATCAACCTGCTGGCATTCGTGTTCTCGGCGGTCATCGGCATCGTGTTCGGCTACTTCCCGGCGCGCCGCGCGGCGCAGCTGGACCCGATCGAGGCACTGCGCCACGAGTAGCGCAGCGCCCCTTGTCGTTCAGGCCGCCATGCGGCCGAACCGGCCGGCGTTGAAGTCGGCGATGGCCTGGCGGATCTCCTGCTCGCTGTTCATTACGAACGGGCCATAGCCGACCACCGGCTCGTCGATCGGCTCGCCGGCGAGCAGCAGCACGCGCGCATCGCCGTTCGCTTCCAGCCGGACGGCGTCGCCGTCGCGGCGGAAGGTGACGAGTTGCTTTTCGCGCACCACCTGCTCGTCGTTGACCTGCACCGTCCCGTGCTGCACCAGCGCGAGCGTGGTCCAGCCGTCGGGCTGGGGCAACGACACGGCCTTGCCGGCCGCGAGCGTCACATCCCACACGTTCATCGGCGTGTAGGTCGTCGCCGGCCCCTTGGCACCATCAAACGCACCGGCGATCACACGCACGCGACCGGCGCCGTCGGGCAGCGCCACCTCCGGCACATCGGCATTCACGATCGCCTGGTAGTGCGCGGCGGTCATCTTGTCCTTGGCCGGCAGATTGACCCACAGCTGCACCATCTCGAACGGACCACCGCTGCGGCTGTAGGCCGCGGAGTGGAACTCGTCGTGCAGGATGCCGCCGCCGGCGGTCATCCACTGGATGTCACCCGGCCCGATGATGCCGCCGCCACCCGTCGAGTCGCGGTGCTCGACCTCGCCGTCGTAGACGATGGTCACGGTCTCGAAGCCGCGGTGCGGGTGCGAGCCGACGCCGCGCCGCTGCGGCGTGCCGTTCGGCTCGAAGGTGGTGGCCGCGCCGTAGTCGAGCATCAGGAACGGGCTGCGCCGCTCGGCGCCCGGGCCGTAGCCGAACATGCCGTGCACCGGGAAGCCGTCACCGACCCAATGGCGGCCGGGCGCGGGCGCGATGTGGGCAATCTTCTTCATCGTCGTCGAAGCTCCTTTCACCACAAATGGTAGGGGCTGAGTGGCCACGGACAAGACCACCGCGCAGGGAAACACCGTTGCACGAGCGGAACAATGCGCCCCGCCGGCCCTGGGCCGCGTCCTACAAGCAGTGCGGCGGCGGAGGGTTATCGTGCGGTCATGCCCCGCGACAAACCCGCCACCACCCCCCTGCCGCTGCCGCACGAACGCGAGCAGGCGAGCGGCCATGTCAACCCGAAGCCGCAGCGCAAGATCGTGCAGGCGCAGCGCGACATCGAGGCCGGCCAGGTCGACACCGACCTGCGCGCCACGCCGGGGCTGGACGCGCCGCAGCGCGCCCGTCTGGTCAGGAAGACGGCGCGCCCTCGTTGAGCAGGCGCTGGTAGTCGGCGCGGTACTGGCGCACCAGCTGCGTCTTCTGCGTCGCGGTGAGTAGCTTGCCGGAGACCTGGAAGAACTTGGTCTCCTCCTCCTTCAGGTGATGCCGTACCTTGTGCGAGAGCTCCTTGGCCTTGGCGGCCCAGGCCTCGCCCTTCGGATCGAGCTTGCCGAGGTCTTCGACAAGTTCGTCCATTTCGTGGTGCTCGGCGAGCGCGTGGCGCGCGCTGTTGAGCCCCATGTCGTACATCAGGATCGGCACGTAGAGGTAACGTTCCTCGGCCGCCGCGTGCGCCGCCAGTTCGGTGCGCAAGCTGCGAAACGTCTCGGCGCGGCGCTGCGGGTCGGCACTGCGCACGAGGCGCGTGCACAGGCCCCGCTGCTTCTCGTGGCTCTCGCGCAGCGCGTCGTAGATCGTGGTCGCGGCCATGGTGCTCCTGGCTGATAGCTTCTAACGCCCGTGCCACTGTACGACCGTCTTGATGCTGCAGAACTCCTCCAGCGCGATGAAGCCCTTCTCGCGCCCGTGGCCGCTGCGCTTGACGCCGCCGAAGGGCAGCTCGACGCCGCCGCCGGCGCCATAGGTGTTGATGTAGACCTGGCCGCACTTCATCTGCTTGGCCACACGCGTCTGGCGGCCGCCGTCGCGCGTCCAGATGCCGGCGATCAGGCCGTAGTCGGTGCCGTTGGCCAGGCGCACCGCGTCGTCTTCGTCGTCGAAGGGGATCACGCTGAGCACCGGGCCGAAGACCTCGTCGCAGGCCAGTTCATGGTCGCGCGGCACCGCGCCGAACAGGGTCGGTGCCACGTAGTAGCCCCCGGCCGGCACACCGTCGGCGATGCGGCCCTGCGCCAGCAGCTTGACGCCCGAATCGAGCGCACGTTTGATGAAACCTTCGACCCGCGCCTTCTGCGCCGCGTTGATCAGCGGGCCGCAGTCGCGGTCCATCGCCGGGCTGCCGGCCACGCTCTGCTTGAACCGTTCGGCGACCAGGGCGACGAACTGGTCGTGGATGCTGCGCTGCACCAGCAGCCGGCTGCCGGCCGAACAGGTCTGGCCGGCGTTCTGCGTGATCGCCTTCAGGATGAAGGGCGCCGCGCGCTCCAGGTCGGCGTCGGCGAACACGATCTGCGGGCTCTTGCCGCCGAGCTCGAGCACCACCTTCAGCGTGCGCTCGGCGGCGGCCTTCTGCACCAGCGTGCCGACCTCGGGGCTGCCGGTGAAGGTGACGAAGTCGATGTCGCGGTGGCTCGTCAGCGCGGCGCCGGCTTCTTCGCCCACGCCGGTGACGACGTTCAGCGCGCCGGGCGGCAGGCCGGCGGCCTGCGCGATCTTGCAGAACGCGAGCGGCGACTGGCAGGCGTCTTCGGATGGTTTGAGCACCGCCGCGTTGCCGGTCGCCAGCGCCGGCACCACCGAGCGGCCGAACATCTGCGCCGGGTAGTTCCACGGCAGGATGTGCGCGGTGACGCCATAGGGCTCGCGCAGCACGGTGACCTGGTAGTCCTCCAGATAAGGCACCTGCTGGCCGTGCAGCTTGTCCGCCGCGCCGGCGTAGAACTCGCAGTAGCGCGCGGCCACCGTGATGTCGTTTCGCGCCTGGCCGATCGGCTTGCCGGTGTCGCGCGCCTCGCCTTGCGCCAAGTTCTCGGCGTCAGCCAGGATCAGCTGGCTCATCCTGTGCAGGATGCGGCCGCGTTCGGTAGCCGTCATGCGGCCCCAGGGGCCGCCAAGCGCGGCGCGTGCGGCCTGCACCGCGCGGCCGACATCGCTGGCGCTGCCGCGCGCCAGTTGGTCGTAGACCTCGCCGGTGCTCGGATCGATGACGGGCAGCGTTTCGCCGCTGGCGCCGGCGACCCAGTCGCCGTTGATGAAATGACGTGACATAAAAGAGCCTCCGCGGGTGTGGCCCGAGTTTGCCGGAGAGCCGGCGCCGGCCGCACCACCTGCGCGCAGAGTGCGCCATGGCCAAGCAACATTCAAGCGTCGCCAGCTGATCGCCCGCTTCGTCGTCGCACGCGGTGTCGATCGCATCTGCGGCCTTTAGGGCGGGCACCTCCAGCCGATCTGGGACCACCGGGGGCCCAATTGAGCGTGCTTCGGGTTTCACCGACCGCGTGAACGGGGGTTTCCCCGAGTCCTCTCGGATTGACTTCCGAGTCGCGCTCCTCAATACTCGCCTTGACAGAAACAAAACGACGTTCTGTCTGCAAGAACGGCCCATCGGTTGAGCCGATCCGCCCGGTTCCAAGACGCATTTCCCTTCTACCCCCAGGATCAACCGTGAGGAGAATCAGGATGACGACAAACGCATTGCGCATGACCCAAGTGACGATCGCCGCAGCGGCGGCGTTCATGTCCGCCGGCGCGCTGGCCCAAGGCGCCAGCCAGTTTGCGCCCGGGCAGGCCAAGAAGGTCCCGCCGAGCAACCACGACGTCTATTACAACGTCTGCCGCGGCACCAGCCCGGAGTGCCTGGCGCAGAACAATGGCTGGCCGGAAATGGCCGCGTCCACCAAGACCCGCGTGCTGATCTACTCGCGCACGGCCGGCCCGCGCCACGCCAACCTCGGCACCTCGCCCGCGGCCGGTTCAGGGCTGAACCCGCCGATGGCCGCCAACAACGTCATGCAGGCCACGCTCAGGGCCTGGCTGGCTGAAGAAGGCATCGTCGCCGACTGGACCGAGAACCCGAGCAACTTCAGCCCGAACAACTACGGCGCCGTGATCCTGGCCAGCGGCAACCGCGACAACCTGTTCGACATCAACCAGACGTCTCCGACCACCCCGATGACCAACCTGCGCCAGTACATGCGGCGCGGCGGCGGCGTGGTGGCGATCCACAACGCCTTCGGCGCCAACTACAACTGGCCGTACTACGAAGGCCTGCTGGGCAACGCCAACTTCTACGACCACGGTCCTAACCGCAACGGCTCGGTGACCACACTCGCTGCGGATCCCTCGACCGCCGGCCTGCCCCCCACGTGGGACTTCCAGGACGAGTGGTACAACCTGACCCCGTTCCCCACGAACGTCAAGTTCCTGTTGTCGACCTCGGTCGCCGGTGGCGGAACCGGTGCGGCCACCGTGCGCGACTTCCACCCGGTCGCCTGGTGCCAGTACTTTGACGGCGGCCGCGTACTCGCCACGACACTGGGCCACAACGGCAACTCGTTCACCGGCTCCGGCGTCGGCGCTGCCGAGTTCAAGAAGTTCATCGTCCAGGGCATCAAGTCGGCAATGGGGCTGACGCCCTTCTGTACGGCGAACTGACATCTCGATGCCAGTGCGCCCGCGGGCGCGCTACCAGTGGCCGACAGGCTCTGGGAGCGCGCCCGATTTGCTTGATGGCTTGCGCAATCAAGGCCCTTGGGTGACGATGCCCAACACACCAGGATGAAAAGCGTGATTCACGATAAGCGAGCGCAGCCCACCGGGGGCTGGCACGCGGCGCTGGCAGGCGCCGTGCTGGGTACAGGGCTCGCCGCCTGGTGGCTGGCGGGGGACGCTGTGCCGGCCGGCGCTTCGAAGCAAGCAGTCAGCGTGCTGCCGGCGCCTTGGGTCGAGCCGGCACAAGCGACCCGATCGACGCCGCGGCGCGGCGCGGCCCGACCCGCCGCTGCGCCCGCAGCAACTGGCGCGGTAGGGCCAGCGCCTGTCCAGTACGTCGGGCAATGGATGGACGGCGGCCGCCTGGCCGTTGTGCTCAGCCGCCAGGGCCGCAATGTCGTCGTCCAGGTTCCTGGGACGGTGGACGGGCGCTACGAGGTCGTCTCGGCCAACGACCGCGAGCTGGTCCTGCGCGACCTCGCCTCGGCGACGACGCAGCGCATCGCCCTTGGCGCCACGGCGGCCGCTGACGCCGCAGCACGCCCCGCGGCGCCTGCAGCGACCGGGGAGACCAGCGACGAGACGATCGAGGAGACGCCCGTCGTGCGCGTCAGGCCGGCCAAACTGCCGCCGCCGTCGCAGCGAATATCTGACGAACTCGAGCCGGAAAACTGAAGCGCGGCAAGGGGAGCGCGCCGAACCCGGAGGATCGGCCTGACGCGACGCGTCACCGCGGCGGCTGGCAGCCGGACGGACGCGATGGCGACGTGCCGCCGCGTTCGGCGAGCGCTTCGAGCGTCGCCTTGAAAGCCTCGAGTTCGCGCTTGCCGACCGGCGCGCCGCGGCTCGGTATGGCGATGTCGAAGTCGAGCCACAGCAAATGGGCGATTGCTGCTGCCCAACCCGCGAAACTGCCGCCTGATGCGCAGTCCGGTTCCGGCGTAGCCGAAGTGAACAGCTCACCGACCGCAAGGACACGCAGGTCCCGAAAGTAGACGACGCTGTCAACGGCGGTTCTCCCGCTGCCGACATGCTCGACCTCGGCCTCGACGTTGCCCACGCGAAGCATGTAGTCCGTGCCGTAGGTGACAAACGCCTTGGTCGACGTACTGCCACGCGGACGTGCAGCCCCGGCGGCCCGTGTTTGCGCCCGCTGCTGGACGACGACGGGGACTCCCGCATCGATGAACTGAGCGAGGTTTCCGATTTGCCCCGGACCGGTCGCGGTCAGAACCAGGGCACCGACCGGCACGCCCTGCGCGATGCCGCGGATCTGAGCCATCAGCGGACCGTACTGGCCAGCGCGGTTCGAATCGACAACGATCAGGCCGTTCGAACCGAGGCGCAGCAGCGTGCCGCCGCCGCCACCGTTGATGCGGTACAGCCCGGGCTTCATGAGCTCGGCGCTCAGGGCCGCTGTGCTGCCGCCCGTCGTCGGGAGCGGTGCATCGGCCGCCTTAGCCGCGAGGACCGACGCAAGCAGCGCGGCCGCGAGTGCGCCGCGTGCGGTGAATTGAGAGCCGCTCTTCGCACTTCCGATGAAGCGGTGATGTTGATTTGCCATGGGGTCAGCCATAAGAAAGTAGGCCCCGGAACCTTCTCCGGTTCCGGGGCCGAGGGCTCATCGCCCAGGAGGTCAGGAGGTCACTTCAAGATCCGCGCGGTCGCTGTGGATGTCAGCTGCTTCTGCACGCCTTCGTTCATGAAGTTGGCAGTCATGACCAGCGGCACCGCATCGCCTGCAGGGACGTTGTTGTCGATCACCGCTTTGTCCCAGGTGGCTATCAACGTCCTGCCGTTACCCGTCATCTTCACCGTGGCGGCCGGGAATGTCGCCGTCGACAACGGCGTCTTGAGGATCACATTGCCATCCAATGTGTAACCGGCGGGGACATCGAAATGCGCCGTGATATGACCGTTTACGCTGGTGAACACGCCGTCACCCGGGCGCATGTCGACCGTGCGAGGAGTGATTTTGAGCGCCCCCGGCATGTCCTGCGGCACGTGATAGGCCACCACCTTGCCGGTCGGGCGCGGGTCCGCGCAGTCGTTGAAGAAATACTCCCCTTCCTTTGCAAACTTGTACTGGAACGTCTGTCCCGGGGCCAGCTTGGGATTGAACAGGCCCTCGAAGAACTGGGTCGCGCAGTGCGTCTTGGTGTTCGGGAAGTTCGGCGTCTGCGCCGCGCCGGGGTTCACGAACGACACCGTGGTGCCCACCGGCACACGCAGGTGCGTCGGGCTCATGCCATTGGTGGCGATGCTGTCGACCGAGCCGGCAACATCGTTGCGGTTGGGACGTGCCAGCCACACCGAGTTGCCGACGGTGCTGCCTTCGACCGCGCTGCCACCCACCGCACGCCGCACAACGAACGGCGCCGGCGTCGGCATCTCGCTGCTGCCCGAGGCCGACTTGTAGCTGCCGCCGAGTTTGAAAGCCCACAGCTTGTCGCCCTCCGAAATAGCCAGGACGTACTGCTGGCCATTGACCGAGTAGGTCGTGACGGCACCCTCGATGTCGTTGTCCGTCTGGAACTTCCACAGCGTCTTGCCATTGGTCGCGTCCAAGCCATAGAGCATGCCGTCGGGTTGGCCGACGAACAGCAGGTCACCGGCGGTCACCAGCACCCCCTGGCCGTGCGCCGCATCGAGGCCCAGGTGGTTCTGCCAGACCACGTTGCCCGTCGACGCGTCGAGCGCGAAGACGCCGCCGGTCTGGTATTCACCCAGTGCACGAAGGCCGTTGCTGCCGGCGGAACGATAGTGGGCTACCGGCGCGACGCCGTACGGGATGTAGTACAGATTAGTCCGCGGGCTGAAGCCATGGTTCGAGAGGTCGGCGCCGCCGTTCTGGCTGGCCATGGAAAGGACCGGAAGATCGAAGTGCGGATCCCACAGACAACCCTTGCGGTGATTCGCGCCGTATTCCGCCGGGTACTGGAGGAACGGCTTGTCGACGTCGAGGTAGTTGGGTTCGGTGTAGACCAGGTTGCCCTGGGCATCGGGCTGGTAGCCGTTGTAGTTGGGCACGCCGCGCCACGGGTTGCCCGGGATGTTGTCGGTACCGAGCTTTTCCCAGACGATGCAGTTGTCGACGACCCACGAGCCTTGCGGCGGGAACGGCTGGGTCGGTGCGCTGTGCTGGCGCGTGTCGACCGGCACCGGCTTCATGACCACCGCGCCGTTGAGCGACTTGCCGGTGGCGCGGTCGAGGATGAAGGTGTAGTGCGCCTTGCTGCCGTAGTAGATCGCCTTGCGGGTCTGGCCGCCGATCTGGACGTCGGCGAGCACCGGCGAGTGCACGTTGTCCATGTCGAAGATGTCGTGGCGGACGGACTGGAAGTGCCACTTGTACGCGCCGGTCTTCAAGTCCAGGGCAACGATCGAATTGCCGAACAGGTTGTCGCCCGGGCGCTGTTGCCCGTCCTGCGAGGAGCCGCAACTGCGTATGTTGCCGAACGTGACGTAAAACATGCCCAGCTCGGGGTCGATCGCGCCATGCAGCCACGGCGAGGCGCCGCCGGTCATCGCGCAGCTCTGGCCGTTCGCCTGCAACGGCCCCCAGGTGGCGCCGGCGTCGACGGTTACGCCGTTGACGTCGGTGACGACGCGGCCCGGCTCGGCACCGCCGTAGAACGACCACACGATGCTGCCGTCGCTGGCCTTCACTGCAAACGCTGCATTCCGGGGGGCGTCGTTGGTCCCCACGTAGACCATTCCATCGTAGTAGATGGTGCCGACCTTGGCGATGTTGCCGAGGCTGGCGCCGCCCGGGCCGGTGGGCTGAGTCGCCCACACCACGGCGCCGGTGTCCTTGTTCAATGCGACGACGCGGTTGCCGCCCGACAGGGTGTAGACCTTGCCTTCACCCACCGACACGCCGCGGCGTGTTCCGCTCGGATTGAAACCGCTGTTGGCGGTCGTCGGTTGCCACTTCCACTTGACCGTGCCCGTCGCGCCGTCGACGGCAGCGACGCCGCCATTTTCGGTGTCGAGATAGATGACGCCGTCGACGATGACCGGGGTCGTCTGCTGGCCGATGCCGGTGGACCCAGGACCCGCGACCGGCGACGTCGCCGGGGCGATGCCGACAGCGGTCTTCCAGACCGGACCCAGTTTGTTGATATTGGAGCGGGTGACCTGGTTCAGTGCCGAGTAGCTCTGGTTGCCCAGGTTGATGCCGCTCTTGGGCGCGTCCTGGTCGCCTGGCGTGCAGCAGGCGTTCAGATCGGCGGCGGCGCCAAACATCACGGTCGGTGTAGTCATTGCCGCGATGGCGATCAGCGACGACACGATGGGGTTGAATTTCATGAATGCTCCTCGGGTGTTGTTGAGGGGTGCGCGTGCACAACGGTCCAGCTGCAGTTCGATGGAACGACGATGTTCTATCTAGTAGAACGGCGTTGCGAAATATTAGACCCGTGGGCCGCGGTCAGTCAATTGAGGGTTAGTGCCGAGAAGAACGGTCTCGACGCTTGCAGAGCCCCCATGCCCCCCTGAATGGATGCTTGACTGCGAAGTTGACCGCAGGCGTGTTCACGTCGTGGCGCGTGCGCGCGGGGCCCACGGCTTTCGGCACCGGACTGTGGGCTCAAACTCAACGCGTGGGCGCACTCATCGAGCGGCCTGGCGAGGGGCCATCGAGCGGCGAGGAGGTGGCCGCCGTGCCGCAGGTCCGCCAGGCGCCGGAGCAGTCGGGATCAGTCCGAGTCGAGTCCCAGCGCCTCTGCAACCGCTCGCAAGGCGAGCAGATATCCCCCAGGGCCCAAGCCACAGATCACCCCGTTGGCCACCAGCGAGACGTACGACTCTTGGTAATGGGTGCTGCGCTGGTGGATGTTGGTGATGTGGACTTCGATCAGCGGCATCTTGAGCAGCTTGAGCGCATCGAGCACGGGAATGCAATCGAACGAAAACCCCGCTGGATTGATGATCACGGCAGCTTCGCATTCGAACGCCTCGTGAATCCAGTCCACGAGTACCCCCTCGTGATTGGTCTGCCGAAAGTCGCATCCCAGTCCCAGTTTGGGCGCGAGTTGCTCGCACTTCGCCTTGATCTCAGGCAAGGTCGTCTTGCCGTACAAGTGAGGTTCCCGCCTGCCCAGCATATTCAGGTTGGATCCGTTGAGAACGTAGACCGGATGCAGCATGAGTGGGGGTTCCCTTGTCGTGGCGTGCGCGAGCGCTTCAGCCGTTTCGCCCGCAACAACGAAGGGCTGCTAAGCGACTTTCGCGCGCGGCAAAACGCTCGCTTTGGATTGCGCGGGCACCGCCTTCTTGTGTGCCGGCGGGGTCGCTTTTGTCCACCCCGCGCACGTCGGTGCGTTGGGGTCGCCGCCGAAGGTTCGCGTCAATGCGCGGGCGTGTTTGAACAGGACGGGCACGATCTTGTCTTCGCCCATTGCTTCGATGCGGTAACGGGGCCCCGAAACGCTCAGCGCGCCGATCAGGCGCAGGTCATGGCCGAACACGGGGCACGAGATCGCGGCGGTCTCGGCATCGCGCTCGCCATAGGACGCGGCATACATGGTTTCACGAATCAGGTCGAAGCGCTCGCCTCGAATGCCACAGAAGGCGCGCAGGACGTGGCCCGCCGCGCCGTTCGTGAGGGGAAAGCGGTCCCCTTCATGCACCGAGTCGCGCACTGCGCGCGTGGCATCGACGCGGTGCAGGACCACGCGCCGGTTGCCGTCAAGAATATAGAAGCTGGCGCCTTCATGCAGCTCGTCGACCAGGCTGCGTAAAACCGGCGGCACGATCTCAGAGGTCTTGAAGTGGCGCTGGTACAGCGAGCCCAACAAGAGAACCTTCGATCCGAGCCGGTAACTCCCCTCTTCGGAGCGGGTGATGTAGCCGAAGCGTTCGAGAGACTTCAAAAGGCGCAGCACCGTGCTCTTGTACAGGCCGGTGCGCTTGGACAATTCGGCCAAGCTCGTCTTTTCGCCGGTCAGAGCGTCCAGTATCGAAAGCGCCCTGTCCACCGCGGCCACGCCACCTTCGTCGCTCATCGTTTCACCTGATGTCCGAAGCGTTCTGTTGCAACAGTCTACCCGGCCATAGGCCAGCTGATTGGGGGGGCATACAGAGGCGTCTCAGTGCTTCCCCGAGAGCCGGTTTGCAATAGAACTAAGTTATGCTGTACGGAACAATGATGCCATCTGATGCGACCGGAATCAAGCCAATGAAATCGCAGCAGCTTCCCCACTACGATCATTGGATCGACGGCGCTTCGAGTCCACCTTCGACGGGTGCGTATCTGCCCACCGACAACCCCTACACGGGTGAAGTGTGGGCCATGGTGGCGCGCGGCAGTGCGACGGACGCCGATGCGTCGGTGAGGTCAGCGAACCAGGCTTTCGAGTCCGGCGCCTGGCCCGCGATGACGCCGTCGGAGCGCGGGCGGCTGCTTTGGAAGCTGGGTGAACTGGTGTCCACGCACGCCGTGCGTCTGGCCACGATCGAGCAACGCGACAACGGCAAACTCGCGACCGAGGTGACGGCCCAGGTGCGCTACATGGGTGAGTACTTCAAGTACTACGCGGGGCTGGCCGACAAGGTTCAAAGCGCGGTCATCCCGACCGACAAGAAGGGGGTGCTGGCCTACACCCGGTACGAGCCCAAGGGGGTGGTCGCGATCATCACGCCGTGGAACTCGCCGCTGACTCTCACCAGCTGGAAGCTCGCGCCGGCGCTGGCCGCCGGGTGCACGGCGGTCGTCAAGCCCTCGGAGTTCACCTCGGCCTCGATGGTCGAATTTGCGAAGTTGTTCGACGAGGCCGGATTCCCCCAGGGTGTCGTCAACGTCGTCACCGGCCTGGGCCCCGAGGTCGGCGAGGCGCTCGTCACCCATCCGCTGGTGGCGCACATCGGTTTTACCGGCGGCACGGCGGCGGGCCGCAAGATCTATGAACTGGCCGCGCGCGGCCTGAAGACCGTGACGCTCGAGCTGGGGGGCAAGTCCCCCAACATCGTGTTCGACGACGCCGATCTCGACCAGGCCGTCAAGGGTGTTGTGTCAGGCATCTTCGCTGCATCGGGACAAAGCTGCCAGGCCGGGTCGCGCCTGCTCCTGCAGCGCTCGATCCATGACCGCTTTGTCGAGAAGCTGGTGGCCTTTGTTCGCGAGGCTCGGTTGGGCGATCCTTCGCTGCCCGACACACAGATCGGTCCCATCGCCACGCGGCCGCAGTTCGAGAAGATCCTCTCCTACATCCAGATCGCGAAGGACGAGGGCGCGACCTGCGTGCTAGGGGGGCGCAGCCGGCCCGACCTGGGTGCAGGCCAGTTCATCGAGCCGACCATCTTCACCGGCGTGCGCAATGACATGCGCATTGCCCAAGAAGAAGTGTTCGGTCCGGTGCTGTGTGTCATTCCCTTCGAAGACGAGCAGGACGCCATCCGCATCGGCAACGACATTCCGTTCGGTCTTGCTGCCGCCGTGTGGACGCGAGATCTGCGGCGCGCCATGCTGCTCACCGACAAGCTCAAGGCGGGGACCGTCTGGGTCAACAACTACCGGGCGACCAGCTTCACGTCGCCGTTCGGTGGCTACAAGGAGTCGGGCATCGGGCGTGAGTCGGGCATCGAGGCTATCAAGGAGTATCTGCACACCAAGTGCGTCTGGGTATCCAGCGATCTCGACGTGCCGAACCCTTTCGTGCGTCGCTGAGTCAACGCTGATCGTTCGACGGGAGGACCAACAATGAGCAAGGCCCTCGGGGGCATCAGAGTGCTGGACCTGACCAATGTGTTGGCCGGTCCGCTGTGTGCCTACCAGCTGGCGCTCCTGGGCGCCGAAGTGATCAAGGTCGAGGTGCCGGGCCATGGCGACCTGGCGCGCCAGCTCGGCAGCGATTCGGCCTTGAATGCGCAGTTCATGGGGGCCTCTTTCCTAGCCCAGAACGGCGGCAAGAAGTCGGTCACGGTGAACCTCAAGTCGCCCGAAGGCAAGGCGGTACTGCGCCGTCTGGTCAAGTCGGCCGATGTGCTGATCGAAAACTTCCGGCCTGGCGTGATGGGGCGGCTAGGACTCGGCTATGAGGATTTGCGCGAGTGCAATCCGTCGCTGGTGTACTGCGCGATCACCGGCTTCGGCCAGGACGGACCCTTGCGCGATGCCCCGGCATACGACCAGATCATCCAGGGCCTGTCCGGCATGATGAGCGTGACCGGTGACGAGCGCTGCGCGCCGTTGCGTGCCGGGTATCCCGTGGCCGACACGATCAGCGGCATCACCGCGGCCTTCGCCATCTCGAGCGCATTGGTGCGCCGGCACGGCACAGGCGAGGGCGCCTGCATCGACGTGTCGATGCTGGACTCGGCCCTCGTGACGATGGGCTGGGTGATCTCGAACTACCTGATTGCCGGCACGGTGCCGCAACCGCATGGCAACAGCAACTTCACCGCCGCGCCTTCGGGTGCCTTTCGCACCGGGGAGGGACTGCTCAACATCGCGGCCAACAAGCAAGAACAGTTCGAGTCGCTCGCCAAAGCGGTCGGCCGCGAGGATCTGATCACCGATTCGCGCTTCGCGAAGCGCGAAAGTCGGAAGGCGAATCGCGCGGCGCTGACCGACATTCTCGAGACCGCGCTGAGCGCCAAGCCAGCGCGGGAATGGGAGGCACTGTTCAACGAAATAGGCATACCCGCCGGGTGCGTGGTCACCATCCCCGAGGCGCTGCAGTCGCCGCAACTGGCCGACCGCGACCTGCTGCAGACCTTTGCCGCCGTGCCGGGGGTCGACCGGCCCGTGACCGTCGTCCGAGCGGGCTTCAAACTGTCGGGCGGGCAGCCGACGGCCGCCTCGCCGCCGCCGAGATTGGGCGAGCACACCGACGAAGTGCTGGGTGAACTGGGCTACACGAGCGAAGAGATCGGCGCGCTGCGCGAGGCGGGGGCGCTGTGAGTGACAAGACGGCCGAACAGCGGCTCGGCGAGGCCGAACGCTGGTGGTCGACAAAGATCATCGACATCGAACCGGGCCGCATTGGCGTGCGGGGCTATCCGATCGAGCAACTCATCGGCGAGCTGAGCTACCCGGAGATGGTCTGGTTGATGCTGCGCGGCGAGGTCCCCACATCGAAGCAGGCCCGTCTGCTCGAGGCCGCCCTGGTCGCCGCCGTCGACCACGGGCCGCAGGCCCCGTCGATCGCCATTTCGCGCATGGCGGTGAGTTGCGGCCTGCCGCTCAATGGCGCCATGGCGTCGGCGATCAACGCCCTCGACGACATCCATGGTGGTGCGGGCCAGCAGTGCATGGTTCTGCTCGAGGACATCGTGGCCGATAACCGCGACGGCGCGACGGACGCCGAACGGGTCGCGGCGGCCGTCGATCGCTTCACGGCGCAAAACGGCAAGATCGTTCCGGGCTATGGCCACCGCTTCCACGGTGTCGACCCGCGTGCAGTCCGCCTGCTGCACCTGGTCGAACTGGCGCGGCGCGATGGGGTCGTCAGTGGCCGCTATGCCGCGGTCGGGCCGCTGATCGAACAACTGCTGACGCAGCGCAAGGGCACGCCGATCCCGATGAACATCGACGCCGCCACCGCCATCATCTACTGCGAGCTCGGCTTTGCGCCGCCGCTCGGCCGGGGCCTCTTCATCCTGTCGCGCTCGGTCGGAATCCTCGCGCACGCCTGGGAGCAGAGCCAGCAGGGGGCTCGCATCAAGGGCCCGATGCCGCCAAGCGTGCGCTACCAGTACAACGGGCCGGCGGCGCGCCGGTTCGAACGCATGACACCGAACGAGACTTGAAGCCGCGCACGCGCGGCAACCCAGACGGCAACAGGAGTTCCAGATGAAAGAACTTGTCTCCAAACAGCTTGTGCGCTATCTCGAACGTCGCGGCGTGGAACATGTCTTCGGTTTGTGCGGCCACACCAATATCGCGGTGCTGGCCGAGTTGGCGCAGAGCAAGATCAACTTCGTGAACACGCGACACGAGCAGGTGGCCGCGCACATTGCCGATGGTTATGCGCGGGCGAAGCGGACCACGGCCGTCGTGCTGTCGCATCTCGGCCCCGGCCTGACGAATGCGTCGACCGGCGTCGCCAACGCGGCGCTGGATTCGATACCGATGGTGGTGATCGCGGGCGACGTGCCGAGCCACTACTACGGCAAACATCCGCACCAGGAGGTGAACCTGCACGCGGATGCGGCGCAGTCGGAGATCTACCGGCCCTTCGTCAAGCGCGTCTGGCGTGTCGAGCGGCCCGACCTCTTTCCCGAGATCGTCGACAAGGCCTTCCAGCTGGCCGAGAGCGGCCGTCCGGGCCCGGTGCTGGTGTCGGTGCCGATGGACATCTTCTCGATGGAGGTCGAGACCGCCCTCTTCGACCGCCTCGCGCACCACACCCAGGCCCTGCACAAGCCCTCGATCGACGAGACGACGGCCGAGAAGATCGTGCGCGTGCTGGCCGAAGCCAGGCGCCCCGTCATCCAGGCCGGCGGCGGGGTGATCCTGGCCGACGCCGCCGAGGCGTTGCGCGAGTTCGTCGACCGCATGGGCATCCCGGTGGCACACAGCCTGATGGGCAAAGGGGTGTTGCCGGACGACCACCCCTTGGTCCTGGGCATGACCGGCTTCTGGGGCACGCAGTTCGTCAATGACAAGTGCCGCAACGCCGACTGGGTGTTCGGCGTCGGCACCCGCTTTGCCGAGGCCGACTGCAGCTCTTGGGAGGCGGAGTACACCTTCAGTTTCCCGCCCACCAAGCTGATCCACATCGACATCGATGCGAACGAGATCGGCCGCAACTTCCCCGCAGAGATCGGCGTCGTCACCGACCTCAAACAGGCGCTGGTCGTGTTGAACCGGGTCGCCAAGCGCCTGTTCCCGAACGGTCGCCCGCAACAGGCCCTGGCCGACGAGATCGCGGCTTACCGGCGCGACTTCGCAGCCACCCGTGTCGCGCACGAGCGCAACGACGCCTACCCGATGCGGCCCGAACGCATCCTGGCCGCCGTGCGCGAGGTGCTGCCGCGCGACGCCATCATCACCACCGACGTCGGCTGGAACAAGAACGGCGTCGGTCAGCAGTTCCCGATCTACACCCCGGGCAGCATCCTCACGCCGGGCGGTTTCGCGACCATGGGCTTCGGCGCGCCGGCGGCCATCGGCGCCAAGATCGCCTGCCCGGACCGCGTGGTCGTTGCGCTGGTCGGTGACGGCGGCTTCGGCCAGAACCCGGCGATGCTGGCGACCGCCGCCGAGCAGGAGGTGCCGGTGATCTGGGTCGTCATGAACAACAACGCCTACGGCACCATCGCCGGCCTGGAGATGGCGCACTACGGCACGGCCTTCGGCTGCCTCTTCCGTCGCCGCGGCGAGCCCTACCACGTCGACTTCGCCGCCATCGCGCGCGCCTACGGACTCGACGGCGTGCAGATCACATCCGCAGCCGGGTTCAAGCCGGCGCTCGAGAACGCCGTCGCTTCGGGCAAGGCCTGCGTGATCGACGTGGCGATGATGAACGAGCCGGTGCCGACGGCAGGCCACTGGAACATCATGGACATCTATTCGCCCGGCAAGAAGGTCCACCATGCATCGCTGGCCTGAGGATGCGGCGCGAGCCGAACCGGCCGCTTCCAGGCCCCTGACGCTGCGGCAGCTCGGTTTCGGATCGGCCCTGCTCGTTGTCGTCGCGGCGCTGATCTACAACGGGGCCGGAGGCGACGGCGATGGCACGCGGTCAAGCGCTGCCCCATCCGCGCCGCGCCCTGCGATGCCGACCGCAGACACCGGCGGCACGAATGGCGCGGTCGAGTCCGGCACCTCGGCCCTGATGGCCAACCCCTTCAGCACCTTCCAGCCAACGCCGCTTCGCGATCCAGCGCCGGCGGCATCGCCGGCATCCCCGGCCACGCCATTCGTCTATGTCGGCAAGCGCATCGAAGGGGGGCGCCTTGTCGTGGTGCTGTCGCACCGGGGCCGCGACGTGGCCGTGTACGGGCTCGGCCCGCTCGATGCGCAGTACGAGGTCGAGAAGCTCGATGAGCGAGAGGTCGTGCTGCTGTACCTGCCGCTCATGACGCGCCAGGTGCTGGCCTTGGTCGACCCAGATATCCAGGAGGAAAATTGACAATGCGCGCCCGCTGCCGCGAACGCGCTGTTCGCGTCGTTGACGACGATGAGCCAACTCGTCGCTGACAGCCCGCCGCTTGCCATCGATGCAGCCGGCCTGCGTTTGCGTTGGCCGGGGGCGCAGGTGGATTGCCTTTCGGTCCCCTCCCAGCAGATCGAGCACGGCGCATGCGTGTTCGTGTACGGGCCTGACGCCGAGGATCTGATGATGATGGACAGGAGAACTGCACTTCGAATGCTGGGGGGCCTGGCCGTCGGCCTGGCCGTCCAGAGCCGGGCCGCGGATGTCCGCGAGATCACGTGGCTGGCGCTCGTGCCGAAGGATTGGAATCCGCGCGCGCGCCTCGGCAAATTCAATGTCGAGGGGCTCGAAGACAGCGACCCGAAGGCGCAGCAGTACATGCGCGAGCTGCGCGAAGTGCTGGACACGGCGCCCACGGTGACCGAGCTCGACGGCGCGCTGATCAAGATGCCGGGCTACGTGGTGCCGCTCGAACAGAGCAAAGACGGGCTCAGGGAGTTTCTCCTGGTTCCGTACTACGGCGCCTGCATTCACACGCCGCCTCCGCCGGCCAACCAGATCGTGCACGTCAAATCGAGCAAGGCCCTGAAGGGTTTCGATGCGATGGCCGCCGTGTGGGTGACCGGCACCCTGAAGGCGTTGCGGCGCGACTCCGGCATCGGGGTCAGCGGCTACACGCTGGATCTTGCGAAGATGGAGGTCTATCGCGGGCCATGATCGGCCGGCCCCCGGAAAGGGGCCAAAGCGCGGGCGGTGTCCTACATAGGGCGAACCCCGTTGACCTGCCACGGTGCAAACGTAGAATTTGGAACTGCGTTCTGACTAATAGAACGCACGGAAGCCGCGCTGGGTCGGATAGCCCAGGCGGCCTTGCCTCGGTCATGCAAAAGATGTTTGCCAAGCGCGTTTGTGCGGAAGATGAGCCAATACTCGTAAACACTGTCTCCGCAAGCATTGCGAGCCTCATTCAATACTCACTTTTTTCGTATACAGGAGATACCATGAAATCGAAGCTGATCAAGCTGACCGCGATGTTTTCGCTGCTGGCCGCAGGCGGTCTGGCGCTGGCCCAGGACATCCAGGAACGGACGATCCGGCTCGGCCACCTGAACAACGCCGACCACCCCACCAGCTTCGGCGCCAAGAAGTTCGCCGAGCTCGTGGCGACCAAGAGCGGCGGCAAGATCACGGTCAAGGAATTCCCCAGCAGCCAGCTTGGCAATGAACTGCAGCAGCAGTCGGCCCTGCAGGGCGGTGTGCAGGAAATGTTCGTCGCGTCCACCACGTCCCTGACCGGCATCGTCAAGGAATTCGGCCTCTTCGACTTCCCGTTCCTCTTCGCCAACGCCAAACAAGCCGATGCGATGGTCGACGGCCCGCTGGGCAAGATGCTTAGCGAGAAGTTGGCGGAGAAGGGCGTGGTCGTGCTGGGCTTCTTCGACCTGGGCTTCCGCAACGTCACCAACAGCAAGCAGCCCATCACCAAGGGAGAAGACCTGGCTGGCCTGAAGCTGCGCGTGATTCCGAACCCGGTGTTCCTGGAGACCTTCAAGACCTTCAACGCGAATCCGCTGCCGATGCCGTTTGCCGAGCTGTACGGCGCGCTGGAGAGCAAGGCTGTGGACGGCCAGGAAAACCCGTTTGCGGTGATCCTGTCGAGCAAGCTGTTCGAAGTGCAGAAGTTCGTCAGCGGCACGAACCACGTCTACGCAACCAACCCGATGCAGATCAGCAAGCGCTTCTGGGACAGGCTGTCGGCGACGGAGAAGAAGCTGATCCAGGACGCCGCCACCGAGGCCCAGAACTACCAGCGCACGGTCAGCCGTGAGGCCTCCGCCAAGGCCGTGGGCGAACTCCAGGCCAAGGGCATGGTGTACAACGAACTCGCTCCCGCCGAGGTGGCCCGCATGCGCGCCGCGGTCAAGCCGGTGCACGACAAGTTCGCGGCCTCCTACGAGCCGGCCGTCGTGAACCTGTTCAGGAGCGAGCTGGAGCGCGTCTCCAAGCTCTGAGCCTGCAAGGCCGGTGCGGCCTCGCCGCGCCCGCCTTGACCGGATCGGCAGGGCCACGGGCCCTACCCCACGAAAACCCCGGGAGCCCTTGCGCTAACGCAAGGGCTCCGTCACATTCCGGCCACCGGGCCGCAGCCCGCCAGAGACGACCATCGTGGAACGTATCGCCAACCTCTACTGCAAGGGTCTGAACGTGCTCACCGGCCTGGCGCTGGTGGGAATGGTCGGCCTGGTGTTCGGCAATGTCGTGCTGCGCTACGGATTCAATTCGTCGATCTCGTTCTCCGAAGAAGTGTCGCGTTGGCTGTTCGTGTGGATCACCTTCCTGGGCGCCGTGGTCGCGCTGCGCGAACGCACGCACCTGGGCACCGATGTCGTCGTTTCGCGGCTGCCGCCTCTGGGCAAGAAGATCTGCTTCATCGTGGCGCACCTGCTCATGCTCTTCGTCTGCTGGCTGGTGTTCGCAGGCAGCCTCGAACAGGCCCAGATCAACTCGACTTCGTTGGCCCCGGCGACCCAGTTGCCGATGTCGATCATCTACTACGCCGGCGTCGTCTTTGCCGTTTCTGCCGGCATCATGCTGCTGCTCGACCTGTGGCTCATGTGGTCTCACCGTCTGCGTGACTCGGATCTCGTGATGGTCCAGGAGACCGAAGGCATGGCGGAGTTCAACGCCCAGCATCCCGAGGGTGCTCCCAAGAGCCACCCCTGATCTGGCGCGCAGCCCGGAGCCCGGCCGAACATGACGCTGACCATCTTCCTCGGATCGCTGCTGCTCGCGATGGCGATCGGCATCCCCATCTCGTTCGCGCTGCTCGTCAGCGGCGTCGCGTTGATGTGGCACCTGGATCTGTTCAACGCGCAGATCGTGGCGCAGAACCTGATCGGCGGTGCCGACAGCTTCCCCTTGCTGGCGGTGCCGTTCTTCCTGCTCGCGGGCGAGCTGATGAACCAGGGCGGGCTGTCCCGGCGCATGGTCGAGTTCGCACTCGCGCTCGTCGGCCACATCAAAGGCGGCCTGGGCTACGTCACGATCGTCGCGGGGGTCTTCATGTCGGCGCTGTCGGGCAGTGCCGTGGCCGACGCCGCTGCGCTGACGGCGCTGCTGCTGCCGATGATGGTGGCTGCGGGCCACGCCAAGGAGCGCGCGGCCGGCCTGATCGCCTCCGCCGGCTGCATCGCGCCGGTGATACCGCCTTCGATCGGCCTGGTGATCTTCGGCGTGGCGGCCAACGTCTCGATCTCCAAGCTGTTCATGGCGGGCATCGTGCCCGGGCTGCTGATGGGCGTGGCCCTCTGGTTCACCTGGGCCTTCGTCGCGCGCAAGGAAGACATCGTGCCGCCGCCGCGGGTACCCGCGGGCGAGGTGATGAAGAAGTTCCTGGCCTGCGGCTGGGCCCTGCTGCTGCCGGTGATCATTCTGGTGGGCTTGCGATTCGGGGTCTTCACACCGACCGAGGCGGCCGTGGTCGCCGCCGTCTATGCGCTGCTCGTCTCGACGGTGATCTACCGCGAGCTCAATCCCAAGCAGGTGTTCCACGTCTTCATGGTGGCGGCAAAGACCACCGCCGTCGTGATGTTCCTGGTCGCCGCCGCGATGGTGTCGGCCTGGCTGATCACGGTGGCCGACCTGCCCGGCATGGTGATCAAGCTGCTGCAGCCGTTCATCGACAGCCCGATCCTGCTGATGGCCCTGCTGATGGTGCTGGTGCTGCTGGTGGGCACGGCGATGGACATGACGCCGACGATCCTGATCCTGACGCCGGTGCTGATGCCGCTGGTCAGGGCCGCGGGCATCGACCCGGTCTACTTCGGCGTGCTGTTCATCATGAACTGCGCGATCGGCCTGATCACGCCGCCGGTCGGTGTCGTGCTCAACGTCGTCGCCGGCGTCGGGCGGATGACGATGGATGCGGTGACGCGGGGCGCCGTCCCGTTCATGATCGCGCAATACCTGCTGATGTTCCTGATGGTTCTGTTCCCGTGGCTGGTGACGGTACCTGCCAGGTTCCTGTCCGGAGGCTAGCGGGGCGCACCGCCTGCGACCGTCAAAGGTCGTGCGGCGTCATCGTGTACGACAGACGATAGAGCCCCGAGGTCTGGGCCGGCAGCGCGCCGGCCTCGGTCAGAGCGGGCGGGCTCAGCTCGTTCGCGGCCAGGTCGAGCAGGACCAGCGGGTCATAGCCACCCGCCAGTACCACCCAGTCGGCGACGCGGTCGGCTCCACCGCGAATCTTCTGTTGGGTGGTCGATTCGGCGGTCGGTGGCGTCCGGGTCTGCAAGAGGTGAGCGCCGGTCACGCCCGCACGCCCAGGCAGGCTTTGCAGGCGCTGGCGCAAGTCGCTGCGCAAGGAGTCGTCCCGGCCGGGGGCCGGTGACAGGCGGATCGTCAGCAACGCAGCGGCAACCCCGCCGCCGTGGCTCTCCAGCACCCGGCACTGGCTGCGCACCATGTTGCTGTGCCTGGGCATCATCTTCACCGACCACGGCGTCGGGTCGTTCAGGCGGGCGAGGTAGGCCGGCGACGACAGCGTCTCGTAGTGCTCCAACTCGTACATGACGAAGTAACCTTCGCCGCCCGAGGCGCTGGCCCAGCGCGTGGCGCGCCGAAAGCCGGGGATCGCCATGCGTTCCGGAAAGTGCTCGTGCGAATGCCAGTCCTCGAACTCGGTGCGGTGGTCGCTGGCAATGTCCCACCACATGGCCACCGCGGCCTCCCCCGGAATCGGCATGAAAGCTCCTTGGCAACAGCCGCGCATGCGCTTCCGATCGGCGGTGCGCGGCACGGCACGGCAGCATACCAACGCAGCCTGCGTTCCTCGCAAAACCTGCGCGTCACTGAAAAGGTGTCGCTGAATGTTCCTCCGGCGGCAAGACGCGCTTCTACACTCGTCGTCATGGGCAGCAAGCGGATACTCATCGTCGAAGACAACCCCGATACGGCAGCCAGCCTGGCCACGCTGCTCGAGTCTTACGGCCATACGGTCACCGTCGCCAACTCCGGCCCGCAGGGGCTGGCCGCGGCCAGCGCGTCCAAACCCGACATCGCCATCCTGGACATCGGCCTGCCCGACATGGACGGCCACGAACTGGCGCGCCAGTTGAGGCGTCAGCTGAACGGGGCGGACTGTCTGCTCATCGCAGCCACCGCCTACTCCCGTGAGGAAGACATCGCGCGCAGCGTCGCTGCGGGCTTCGACGCGCATTTCGTCAAACCGGTGCCGCTGGTTCGCTTCCTCCAGCTCATCGACGACAGCTGACGACCCGCCTAGGCGGGGTCGACACCGCAGGCACTGGTCTGCGCGACCCAGCTGTCGATGCACGACCGCAGTTTCGCCGGGTCGGCCGGCTTGACGAAGTGCTGGTCGAAACCTGCCGACTGCGCCTGCTGCCGATCCTGCTTCTGGCCATAGCCGGTCAACGCCAGCAACAGCGAACGACGGGTCGGCGCAAGTTGTCGCAGGCGGCGCGCGACCTCGTAGCCGTCCAGCGACGGCAGGCCGATGTCGAGCACGACCACCTCCGGCGCGAAGCTGGTCGCCACTTCGAGCGCCTGCACGCCGTCGCCCGCCAGACGCACCTCGTGGCCGTCGATCTGCAGGAAGGTCGCGATGCTCTGCGCCGCGTCGTGGTTGTCGTCGACGACCAGAATGCGCAGGCGCTTCGAGCGCCTTACCTGCTGCGGTGCCGCGGGCTCTTCGCTCTCGCCGCTCACGCCGCCGCAGGGCAGTCGCAACGTGAACTCGCAGCCCTGCCCCGCGCCGCGGCTGGCGGCCTCGATCGTGCCGCCGTGCATCTGGGCCAGGCGGCGCGCCAGTGTGAGGCCGATCCCGAGCCCCCCCTGCGAGCGGTCCAAGGCACGCTGCCCCTGCGTGAAGAGGTCGAACACCCAAGGCAGCAGTTCGGCCTCGATGCCGATGCCTTGGTCGCGCACGGCGATGGCAACGCTGCCGTCGTCGACCTGCGCACGCAATTCGATCACGGTGTCTCTCTCGCTGAACTTCGCCGCGTTGCTGAGCAGGTTGGACAAGACCTGCGAAAGACGCGCAAAGTCACCGTGCAGCCAGATGGGCTGGGCCAGAGGCGTCACCTCGAGCACCTGGTTGCGCGCGTCGATGGACGGCTGCACGGTTTCGACGCTCGCACTGATGACGGCATTCAGATTCACCTTCTCGCGCGTCAGGACGATCTTGCCCTGGCTGATGCGCGCGACGTCGAGCAGCTCCTCGATCAGCCGGGTCATCTGCCGCAGTTGGCGCAGCATGATGTCCGTCGCCCAGGTGAACTTCGGCTCAGGCGAGCCGATGCGCCGGATCACTTCGAGCGCCGTGCGGATCGGGGCCAGTGGATTGCGCAACTCGTGCGACAGCATGGCGAGGAACTCGTCCTTGCGGCGCCCCGCTTCGATCAACTGCGCCTCGATGCCGCGGCGCTCGACGATCTCCGCCTGCAGGCTGCCGTAGAGGCGGGCATTCTCCAGCGCTGCCGCCGAGCGCGCCGCCAGATCGTCGATGACGGACCAGCCGATTGCAGCGTCGAGCGCATCACCCTCGCGCGACGCAACGAACAACACGCCGACGACACACTCGCCGTTGAGCAGCGGCACGGCGGCGGCGGCATCGATCCTCGGCCTCGGCGCAGCGTGGGCGTGCCCGCTCGACAACCAGCGATCCAGTTCGACGCGCGACGAGGGCGCCAGATCGCTGCGCCGCTCGTCGCGCAACGCGGCCTGGAACGCCGAAACCACGGCAGGCGACAAGCTGCCGAGCGCCTGCGACTTGAACCGCACGCCGTCGCCGTCCGCGGTTCGCCCCGCCGTCAGCACCTGCGACGCGGCGTCGGGATCGGCGCGCAGCACCGCCGCGAAGGATGCCCAACCGGGCACGACCAGACCCAGCAGGTCGCGCAAGCTGGCATCGACCTGCAAGCTGCGATTGAGCACCTTGCTGGCCTCGGAGAGGAAGGCCGAGCGCCGATGGTTTTCCTCCGCCGCGTGGCGTGCCGCTTCGGCGGCGACAAACGCCACGTGCGCATCCGCCTGACGGCGGATCTGGCGCTGCATCGCGAACAGATCGACGAAGACCTGCACCTTGCTGCGCAGCATGGTCGGCACCACCGGCGACAGGATGTAGTCGACCGCGCCGAGCGCGTAGCCGCGCTCCGTCTGCATCTCGTCGGCGTAGGCGGTGATGAAGATGATGGGGGTGTGTGCCGAGCGCTTGTGCTGGCGTATCAGGGCGGCCGTCTCGAAGCCGTCGATGTCCGGCATGTTGACGTCGAGCAGGATGACCGCGAACTCGCGCTGCAGTACTTCGCGCAGCGCTTCCCGCCCCGAGCGCACGGCCACCAGGTTCTGGCCCAGCGCCTCGAGCACCGTGGCGACCACCAACAGCTTGTCCGGCAGGTCATCGACGACAAGGATGTTGACCTTCTCGTCGGCCTCCTTGAGCGGGGAACCCGGGGGAGAATTCACGGCGACAACCAGCCGCGCACGACCACCAGCAGGTACGCGGTATCGACCGGCTTGGAGAGGTAGTCCCAGGCTCCGGCCTCGATGCACTTCTCGCGGTCGCCCTTCATCGCCTTTGCCGTCACGGCGATCAGTGGCAGTTGCTTGCCGCGCGGAAGCTCGCGGATGCGGCGCATGGTCTGCATGCCGTCCATGTCCGGCATCATGATGTCCATCAGAACGATGTCGATGTCCGGATCGGTTTCGACCAGACGAATGGCGTCGCTGCCGTTCTCCGCCGACACGACCACCATGCCGTGTGCATCCAGCAGCGCCGCCAGGGCGAAGATGTTGCGCATGTCGTCGTCGACGATCAGAACCTTCTTGCCGCGCAGGGCGCCGTCGTTCTCGCGCACCGCCTCTACCGAGCGGCGCTCCCGCTCGGACATCACGCTTTCGCGGCGGTGGAGGAAGAACGCGGTCGCGTCGAGCAGCTGCTCGAGCGAGTCGGCCTTGCGCATCGCAAAGGCGCCGTGGGCACGATCCCAGCGCGATGTCGCGTCCGTCTCGCCGGTCACCAGCACGATCGGCAGCTGGCGCATGAGGGCACTGGCTTCCAGGATCTCGATGACGTCCTGCGGGCCGAAGTCGGAGACGCTGCCGTCGGTGACGAGGCAGTCGATGCGTTCGCCCGCCAGCATCTCGCGTGCCTCGGCGGCTGTGCCCGGCATGAGGACGTCGATCGCGCCCGCGAGCGACTCCAGGTAGGCCGTGCGTGCCGCGGAAGGCGACATCACGAGCAGCAGGCGTTTGCGCTCACAGTCCGTGAAGCGGTACAAGTCTGCCAGCGCCTCATCGACCTGGTCGAGGGATTGCAGCGGTTTGCTCAGGAAGGCCACCGCACCTGCATTCAGGGCGCGCTGCCGCGAGTCGTCGGTCGATACCACGCAGACCGGGATGTGGCGCGTCGTCAGGTCGAACTTCAGACGCTCGAGGATGCGCCAGCCCTCCATGTCCGGCAGGTGGATGTCGAGCGTGACCACGGTCGGTCGGTGGTCGCGCGTCAGGGCGAGCGCTTCCGCGCCGGTCGTGCTGACCACGCCCTTGAAGCCATTGCGGCGCGCCGCCTGCAGCAGCACTTCCGCGAACGCGAGGTCGTTCTCGACGATGAGCAGCACCTTGTCGCCGTTGACGATCTCGCCGCGATCGTCGTCGATCGCTCCGAACGACGACATCGGCTCGCTGATGTGCGGGTCGGCCGCGTGCGCCAATGCTGCCTGCGGCACGCTGCGCGGTTCATGCAGCGGCGCGTCGAGCAGAGCATGGGCGCTGTCGCGACCACTCGCCTCCCCGCTGTCGCCGGACACGGCCCGGCCGTGGCGCGGGCCGCGCACCGGGTTGTAGTTCTGCGGCAGGTAGAGGGTGAAGGTGCTGCCTCGACCCGGCTCGCTGGCGAGGCGGATCTCGCCGCCCAACAGGCGGGCGAGTTCGCGGCTGATCGCCAGACCCAGGCCGGTGCCGCCGTACTTGCGCGATGTCGAGCCATCGGCCTGCTGGAAGGCTTCGAAGATGATCTGCTGCTTGTCCGGGGAGATGCCGATGCCGGTGTCCGTGACCTCGAAGGCCAGCACGCTGCCGCTGCGGTTCAGATCGGCGTTGTCGCGCGACCAGCCGGCATCAGCCACGCGCATCGACAGCTGCACCGACCCCTGGTGCGTGAACTTGAACGCATTCGACAACAGGTTCTTGATGATCTGCTGCAAGCGCTTCACGTCGGTGACGATGCTGCCCGGCAGCTGCGGCGCGGCGCTGATCTCGAAGCCAACGTGCTTGGACTCGGCGACATGGCGGAAGCTGCGTTCGACCGAGCGCTGCAGGTCCTCGAAGCGCAGCTCGCTCACGTCGACCGCCACCGTGCCGGACTCGATCTTCGACAGGTCGAGGATGTCGTTGATCAGCATCAGCAGGTCGTTGCCGGACAAGTGGATCGTGCGCGCGAACTCCACCTGCCGCGGCGTCAGGTTGCCGTCGCGGTTCTTGCACAGCTGGTCCGACAGGATCAGCAGGCTGTTCAGCGGCGTGCGCAGTTCGTGCGACATGTTGGCCAGGAACTCGGACTTGTACTTCGAGGTCAGCGCCAGCTGCTCGGCCTTCTCCTCGAGCGCCTGACGGGCCTGCTCGACCTCCTGGTTCTTGCGCTCGACCTCCTGGTTCTGGTGCACCAGCAGCTTGGCCTTGTCCTGCAGCTCCTCGTTCGTCTGCTGCAGCTCCTGCTGGCGGTTCTGCAGTTCCTCGGCGAGCGACTGCGACTGCGTGAGCAGGTCTTCGGTGCGCATGTTGGCGCTGATGGTGTTGATGACGATGCCGATCGATTCCGTCAGCTGGTCCAGGAAGGCCTGGTGCGCCGGATTGAAGCGCTCCAGGGACGCCAGCTCCAGCACGCCTCGAATCTGGCCTTCGAAGACGATCGGCAGCACCAGGACGTCGAGCGCGGCGTCTTCGCTCAGCCCCGTGGCGACACGGAAGGCTGTGCTCGGAACGTTCGTCACCAGCAGCTTCGTCATGTCGATCGCGCATTGGCCGACCAGCCCCTGGCCGAGTTCGACCTCCTTGCCGTGCGCGGTGCGGCCGCCGGATGCATAACTCGCGAAGAGCTTGAGCTTCGGTGCGGCGGCCGGCCCGGTCAGCACATAGAACTCGGCCTGCTGGGCGCCGACCACCGGGGCCAGCTCGGAGAGGATGAGTTGACCGACCGTCAACAGATCTTTTTGACCTTGCAGCATGCGGCTGAACTTGGCCAGGTTGGTCTTCAGCCAGTCCTGCTCGGTGTTCTTCTGCGTCGTGTCCTTCAGGTTGCGGATCATCTCGTTGATGGTGTCCTTCAACGCCGCCACCTCGCCCTGGGCTTTGACGGTGATCGAGCGCGTCAGGTCGCCCTGCGTCACCGCGGTGGCAACCTCGGCGATCGCCCGTACCTGGGTGGTCAGGTTGGCCGCCAGCTGATTCACGTTCTCGGTCAGCCCCTTCCAGGTGCCGGCCGCGCCCGGCACCTTGGCCTGGCCACCCAGCTTGCCCTCGACACCCACTTCGCGCGCGACGGTCGTCACCTGGTCGGCAAAGGTGGCCAAGGTGTCGGTCATGCTGTTGATGGTCTCGGCCAGCGCCGCGATCTCGCCCTTGGCCTCGACGGTGAGCTTCTGCTGCAGGTCGCCGTTGGCCACCGCGGTGACGACCTTGGCGATGCCGCGTACCTGGCCCGTCAGGTTGCCGGCCATGAAGTTGACGTTCTCCGTCAAGTCCTTCCAGGTGCCGGAGACATCGCTCACCTGCGCCTGGCCGCCCAGCCGCCCTTCGGTGCCCACTTCGCGCGCGACGCGGGTCACCTCGGCGGCGAACGAAGAGAGCTGGTCGACCATCGTGTTGATGGTCGCCTTCAGCTCCAGGATCTCGCCCTTCACGTCGACCGTGATCTTCTTGGAGAGGTCACCCGCCGCCACCGCCTTCGTCACGTCGGCGATGTTGCGCACCTGCGATGTCAGGTTGGATGCCATCAGGTTCACCGAGTCGGTCAGGTCCTTCCAGGTACCGGCAACGCCCTGCACCTCGGCCTGCCCGCCGAGGATGCCTTCCGTCCCGACCTCCAGCGCGACACGCGTCACTTCGGCGGCGAAGGAGCGCAACTGGTCGACCATCGTGTTCACGGTGTTCTTCAACTCGGAAATCTCGCCCTTCACGTCGACCGTGATCTTCTTCGACAAGTCGCCCGCCGCCACCGCGGTCGTCACCTCGGCGATATTGCGCACCTGGCTCGTCAGGTTGCCGGCCATGAAGTTCACCGACTCGGTCAGGTCCTTCCACGTGCCCGCGACGCCCTGCACGTCCGCCTGGCCGCCGAGCTTGCCTTCGGTGCCGACCTCGCGTGCCACGCGCGTCACCTCGGCGGCGAAAGAGCGCAGCTGGTCGACCATGGTGTTGATGGTCGCCTTCAGCTCCAGGATCTCGCCCTTCACGTCGACCGTGATCTTCTTCGACAGATCCCCCGCCGCCACCGCCTTCGTCACGTCGGCGATGTTGCGCACCTGGCTCGTCAGGTTGGACGCCATCGAGTTGACCGACTCGGTCAAGTCCTTCCACGTCCCCGCCACGCCTTGCACATCGGCCTGGCCGCCCAACTTGCCCTCGGTGCCGACCTCGCGCGCGACACGCGTCACTTCGGCCGCGAAGGACGACAACTGGTCGACCATCGTGTTGATGGTGTTCTTCAACTCGGAAATCTCGCCCTTCACGTCGACCGTGATCTTCTTCGACAGGTCGCCCGCTGCCACCGCGGTCGTCACCTCGGCGATGTTGCGCACCTGCGATGTCAGGTTGCCGGCCATGAAGTTCACCGATTCGGTCAGGTCCTTCCACGTCCCTGCCACGCCCTTCACGTCGGCCTGGCCGCCGAGCTTGCCTTCGGTGCCGACTTCGCGCGCCACGCGCGTCACCTCGGCGGCGAAGGAGCGCAGCTGGTCGACCATGGTGTTGATGGTCGCCTTCAACTCCAGGATCTCGCCCTTCACATCGACCGTGATCTTCTTGGAGAGGTCCCCGGCCGCCACCGCCTTCGTCACGTCGGCGATGTTGCGCACCTGGCTCGTCAGGTTGCCGGCCATCGAGTTGACCGAGTCGGTCAGGTCCTTCCACGTCCCGGAAACGCCCTCGACACGCGCCTGGCCGCCCAGCGAGCCTTCGGTGCCGACCTCGCGCGCCACGCGGGTCACCTCGGCAGCGAAGGAAGACAACTGGTCGACCATGGTGTTGATGGTCGCCTTCAGCTCCAGGATTTCGCCCTTCACGTCGACGGTGATCTGCTTCGACAGGTCCCCGGCCGCCACCGCCTTCGTCACGTCGGCGATGTTGCGCACCTGGCTCGTCAGGTTGGACGCCATCGAGTTGACCGACTCGGTCAGGTCCTTCCACGTCCCCGCCACGCCCTGCACGTCGGCCTGGCCGCCCAACTTGCCCTCGGTGCCGACCTCGCGCGCGACACGCGTCACTTCGGCGGCGAACGAGCGCAACTGGTCGACCATCGTGTTGATGGTGTTCTTCAACTCGGAGATCTCGCCCTTCACGTCCACCGTGATCTTCTTGGAGAGATCCCCGGCCGCGACCGCGGTCGTCACCTCGGCGATGTTGCGCACCTGGCTCGTCAGGTTGCCGGCCATGAAGTTGACCGACTCGGTCAAGTCCTTCCAGGTGCCGGCCACGCCCTGCACGTCGGCCTGGCCGCCGAGCTTGCCTTCGGTGCCGACCTCGCGCGCCACGCGGGTCACTTCGGCGGCAAAAGAGCGCAGCTGGTCGACCATCGTGTTGACCGTGTTCTTCAGCTCGAGGATCTCGCCCTTCACATCGACCGTGATCTTCTTGGAGAGGTCACCCGCCGCCACCGCCTTCGTCACGTCGGCGATGTTGCGCACCTGGCTCGTCAGGTTGCCGGCCATCGAGTTGACCGAGTCGGTCAGGTCCTTCCACGTCCCCGAAACGCCTTCGACGCGGGCCTGGCCGCCGAGCGAACCTTCGGTGCCGACCTCACGCGCCACGCGGGTCACCTCGGAGGCGAAGGAACGCAGCTGGTCGACCATCGTGTTGATGGTGTTCTTGAGCGTCAGGAACTCGCCCTTGACGTCGACATCGATCTTCTTCGACAGGTCGCCCTTGGCGACGGCGGTGGTCACGTCGGCGATGTTGCGCACCTGGTCGGTCAGGTTGCCGGCCATCGAGTTCACCGAGTCGGTGAGGTCCTTCCAGGTGCCGGCCACGCCCTTGACCTTGGCCTGGCCGCCGAGCTTGCCCTCGGTGCCGACCTCGCGCGCAACGCGCGTCACCTCGGCGGAGAAGTTGCCGAGCTGTTCGACCATCTTGTTGATGGTCTTGGCGGTGCGCAGGAACTCGCCCTCGAGCTCGCGCCCCTCGACTTCGAGCGCCATGCTCTTGCTCAGGTCGCCCTGCGCGACGGCGCCGATCACACGCGCCACCTCGCTCGTCGGGTGCACGAGATCGTCGATCAGCGCGTTGATCGACGCGATCGACTCGCCCCAGAAGCCGCGCGTTTCGCTCAGCACGGCGCGTTGCTTGAGCTTGCCCTCCTTGCCGACCACCTGGCGCAGCCGCGCCAGCTCGCCGGCCATGCTGGCGTTCTGCTCGACCAGCTCGTTGAAGACGTCGGCCACCTTGCCCGGCACGCCGAGCCAGTCGACGGGTAAGCGAACCGACGCATCGCCCTTGCGCAGGCGGGTCATCGCGACCAACAACGTCGACATGTCCGCGTCGACAAGGACCGCGGCAGAGTTGTCCATTACGTTCATGCAATCCCCCGCTGCCCACGTCGTGATTGACGCCGCCTGATGCTACTTGGCAGCCCGTGTCCGGCTCGAATTCTGGAGGCAAGGTCATGCCGCTGTCGCGCAGGCTCGTCGGACGGCGCCGCGACTTGCTGTCGGCGACCGCCTACAACGTCAATGGTACGAGCCTCCGCCTCCAATACATCATTTGACTAGCCGGTCTGACGGCGCGGTTTAAGCTGCGCGAGCTTCGAGGAGCCGATCGGGTGAGTGACGAGGTGCGTGTGGTCGTGATCGACGATGTCAGCGATGCGGCTGATGCGCTCGCGTTGGCATTGCAACTCGATGGCTACGACGTGCGCACCGCGCACAACGGTGTCGACGCCTTGTCGCTGATCGAGACGTACCGGCCGCACTGCGTCCTGCTCGACATCGAGATGCCGCAGATGGATGGCTGCGAGCTGTCGAAGCAACTGCGGCGGCTCTATGGCGACGACATCGTGCTCGTCGCCGTCACCGGTTGGGGCAAGGACAACGAGCGTGTCGCGGAGAGTTTCGGTCGCGTCGACCACTACCTGCAAAAGCCCATCGTTTACGAGAAGCTGCAGGTGATCCTACCGCCGCTGAACAAGCCTGGGCGCCACGAGCCCGCCGGCGACCCGTGAGCGGCGGGCGGGGGCTCGGCGGTGCGCGTCAATGCGGCGCGTTCAGCGTCACCCGGCGAAGCTCCTCCCGCAGCGCCTGCAGCAGCAGCGGTTTGGTCAGGAAGCCGTCCATGCCGACCAGCCGGCAGCGGTCCGCGGTGGCCTGATCGTCATTCGCGGTGGCTGCGACGATCGCGAAAGGCGGGATCCGACCCAGGCGCTGCAGGAGGCGGATACGCTGTGTCGCGTCGAGGCCGCCGACGACCGGCATGTTGATGTCCATCAGCACGACGTCCGGCGGGGACTGGCTGCAGTGTCGGATGGCGTCGAGGCCATCCGCGACCAGAGCCACGTCGTACCCCAAGGCCTCACCAAAGCCGCTGGCGACCAGACGATTGACCTCCATGTCATCGACCACCAGCAGGCGCGGCCGCATCCGCGGCGCGACCGCGCCGTCCGTTGCCTGCGCGCCGACCTGCTCAGGACGGTCAAGGTAGCCGGTCATGGCGATCAACTCGCCCGGGCTCAGGGGGTCGACGTGCACCGAGCAGGTGCTCGAGGTGTCCCGGCCACGCAGCGCCGTCGAGCCGATCGGCACGACGTGGACACAACGCACATCGCGTGACAACGCTGACTGCAGGTCAGCACCTGCCGGGGCGTCCGCATCCTCGCCGGCCACCACGACCAGGTCTGGACCTTCCGAGTTCATCGCAGCGGCCTGCTCGCGAGCCAGGGCTGGCGAGGCGAAGCGGCGCACGTTCCATCCCAACCGCCGCAGGCGCCGCTGCAGCAGCGCAGAAGGCACGGCGCGGGAATCGACGATCCACGCATGCGCCCCCCCGGCATCCGCTGTAGCGTCGAGCACCTGCTGCGGCCGGCACAGCAGCTCGAAGCGCAGCCGCACTCCGCTGGCCGGCGTGACGATGCCGACCACATGGGCGCCGCTGCGTGGGCAGATTCCGGCGCCCGTGCGTACCCCGGTGCCTGCCGGCGGCTCGCCGGCCAGCTCACTCAGCGCCAGGCGAGCGAGAACCTCGCTCACCACCGACGGCGCGAGAACGGCCCCGCACGCCGAAACCTGCACCGTCAGGGCCCATTCGCCGGAGGCTTCGGGCCGCACGCTCGCGGTCAACAGCGTGAAGCCGCCGTCGAGCATGTCCGCGACGCCACACAGCAGGCGGTACAGGCCCGCGTGCAACGCAGTGGCGTCGTGCTCGAGCACCAGCGACGGCCCGCGGTAGTCGAAGGCCAGCAGGTTGCCCCGGGCGCGCAGTATCGGCACCGATTTGCGCGCGACCTGGCACAGCAGGTCCGAAAGCTCCAACGGGGCTTGCCGCCTAGCGTCCGACTCGCCCTGCCAGTGCCGACGCAAGAGGCTGGTCAGGGCAAGCCCGTCCACCGGCTTGGCAAAGGCGCCCTGGAAGAAACCGTCGATGTCCGCCAGTGAGCCGCTCACGTCGGTCCCGGTCACTGCCAGCAACAGCGGCATCAGCGATTTGGAGTTCGCAGCACCCTCGTCGTGGTGGAAGCGTGCGAGCTCGCGCGCGACGTCGACGCCGCCGAATTCCGGCATCCGGATGTCGAGCACCAGGGCGTCGGGCCGCTGCGCCAGCGCGCACTGCAGGGCGGACCGACCGTCGTAGGCGGTGCCCACTTTGCAGCCGAGCTCCATCGCGATCAGTTCGGCCAAGGTGTCGGCCGCGTCGCGGTTGTCGTCCGCGACCAGGACGCTCATCGACGACAGGGGCCGAGCTTCCGCCGCGCCCGGTGGCGGCGGCAGATCATGCGTGTTCGAGAAGATGTGCATCGGAAGCTGGCGTCGCCACTCGCAGTGGGCCCCCGCCGAGCTTGCGCGATCTGTTCCGCTTCGGCAGCCGGAGAGTCGGACAGCTGGTTGTAGGGTTCAACCTACGGCCGCTGGACGTCTCGCGGCGCGCCTCCCGGGGTTGTTGATGACGATGACCGGGTTGGAAAAAACTAGGCGCCAAACTTGATGGAGTAGCCCCAAGAGTCGAATCCGCTGGGGATGGCGTTGAACGACAGTGTGATGCGGCGCTCGCCCTGGTTGGCCGGAACGCCATGCATGACATAACTTGGAAAGAGGACCAGGTCGCCCGGCGTCGGCGTCGGGCTGACCCACCTGTCGCCATTGAATGGGGTCGGCGATACGTTGGCGTGCTCGTTCTTCAAGAGGAACTCGGTGCCACCGGACGATTTCATGAACACGGTCTGTGAAGCCGGGTGTGTAGGCGTCAGATAGACCACGCCCGATACAAAGCTATTGGCGTGCGTGTGCGGGGCCTGCAGGCCGCCGGTGTCCAGCACATTGACCCACATCTCCTTGATCGACCATTCGAGTCGCTCGCCGAACATGAGCGCGCCCATGTCGACGATCTTGGGTGTGATCAGCACAGCCGCTTCCACGAAGAGCGGGTTGTCTTCCGGCCGCAGCATGGCGGTATGGCACAGGTTGTCGGACGCCCTGTTGGCGCTCTTGGCCAGCGCGCTGAAGTGCTGCACCAGGCCCTCGACCAAGCCCGCACCCAGCGTGCCCGGCGCGCGCAGGAAAGGGGTGGGAAAGAGACCAAACACTTCGTCCATGTGGCCCATTATCCCGACGACTCCAACAACCACCAATGCCCGCAGCTAGTCGGCATCGACCGCCTCGGTCGCCGGCGCTTCCATGGGCAGCACGCCCCGCGAGCTCGGTGCCTCGGGCCATGGCGGCGGTATCCGTTCGGCTGTCACCTGAAATTTCGGCGACGAGAGCAACACGGGCATGGCGTGACCGGCCAGGTCCTTCACCGTCACGTCGGCGATCATGACCCACGTGGTGCCTGGCGCAACAGCCTGGAACTGCACGATGGCCACGCTGCCGCCAGCAGAGCTTGCCCGCCTGGCGGCCAACGTGCTGCGAATCTGCACGCGGTCTGCCGCCTCGGATATCTCCGCTGCAAAGAGCGCGTCGGGTCTCGCGCCGCCTGCCGCCCAGTCACCTTCTGTCCCGGCGCGCGCCTGGAGGACATCCGGATCGAACTGCACCGTGAAACTGACTTCGCCGACATCGGCGTTCGCGCCCACGCCGACGACCAGTTCGGTCTGCTCGCCGACGTGCAGGTACTGCGGGGATGTCACCGTGATTGGTAGCAGCGCAAGGCGCGCCTGTGCCGGTTGCCCGGGCATCAAGGGCGCACCCCGCGTCAGCGCGGGCAGCGCAGGCGTTTGCCTTTGGAACGAGGCGGGGAGAGTAGTGGAATCCGCCGACCACCCTCTCGCCGCTGCAGGCTGCGGGTCATTCGCCACCTGAGCGACCGTGTCTTTTGCGGACGGGCCAAGCCACCATGCCAGCATGACGGTCAGACCGACAGCGCAGAGGGCCCACGCGCGACCCTGTGACATGAGTTGATTCATCCCGTATCAACGGTCCAAATGAGACCAGGGGCGCACGCCCGGAAGCGCACGCCCCTCATCGGGTTATGCCAGCCGCCGGGCGCCGCTCTTGCCCTATTCTCAGATCACCTGTGCTGCAGTCCAGCCACCGGCGACAGCCCGCGCCCGGATGGCGTCGGAGTTCCTCTTGAACTCGGCGATCATCATCGCCGGCGTCACCTGGCCATTCGCAATCGGGTTCTGATTGGCGAAGGCCGCGTTGTTGAGACTGACGTTGGCGCCCGTCGTTGCGTTGGGGATGCCGTATTCGAGCTGATTCTCCGCCGCGCCGCTATAGCCGCCCAGCCGCAGCAGCGAGTAGAACGTCGTCCAGTTGATGATGCCGGGGCCGGGTGCCACTCTGCCGATGCTCAGCGCGCCGGTGGTGGCGTTGACCGTTGCCGCGACATCCTCCGGCGCGACGCACTTGATGTACGGCATCCAGCGCCGCATCGCGATCTGCCAAGCCGTGCCCGGGGCACCCGATGCCACGTGACCGATGGCGAGGTTGATGCCGATCAGCCGGGGGTCGATGCCCTGCATCGAATACGCATACGGCTCCACCGTGTTGCCGATGTTGCCCCCGTGTGTATGGGCGACGCCGCACAGGCCACCGTACTGCGCATTGATCGCCGCCAGGCGGCGATGGTTCACACGCACGCCGTCGAGGAAGGTCGTCATCTGTTGGCCAAAGGTATTCGCCGGGAAACTCGGAACCGTGTTGCCTGCGTTGTTGTAGCGGTATTTCCGGATGCCATTGGCACCGGCCACCGACAGGATCTCGTGCACGAACTGGCTTGCGATCCAGCCCGTGTTCAAGGGGTCGGCGGGCGGCCCGAAGTTCACGCCGATGTGGTCGCAGATCGCGCCCGTGCTGCGGATGCCGTTCAACATCAACGGCAGGTGCGTCGCCACCTGCGAGGGCAGTACGTGCCCGCCGTCGCGCACGGTGAGATCGACCGCTGCATAACCACCCGCGAGGATGGCTTCTCCGATCGCCACACCGGTGCCAAACGGGTCGGCACGGGTGTCGGCTTCGGTGCGGACCCACTGCACGTGGCGCGACCAGATGGACGTGACCAGTTGTTGAGGGGGGGCGGTCTGGGCGGACGCCTCGGCGGGAAAACCCACCTCCTTGACGAGGTAGGCGGCTGCGGCTGCGCCGGCAAGAAAATCACGTCGTTCCATATGTCGTCTCCAGTGGTGAGTGAGTGATGATCAGCGCAGACTGCGCCGGCGCCGCGAGGCCGAGAGCCCCGCCACCAGCCCAAGGCCTACCAGCAGCGCGGTGGCCGGTTCGGGAAGGGGGACGTCCAGCTGCTGGATGTTTCCGATCAGGCTGGTGTCGAAGTCCGTGTTGGTGTAGGAGCCGCCGCCGGTGAGCGGGCCGCCGAAGGCGTTGGCGAAGATCGAGAGCGTCGGCGGTCCGAAGCTGAAGAAGTCGATGCCCGTCAGCACGTTGTTGTCGAACGTGAAGATCGGAAAGTCGGGGTACACGTCGTCACTGGCGGCGGTGAAGGTGATGCCGTCGACGACGATTTCGAAGCCGAGCAAGGTCCCCGTCGGCCCGAGGATGCCGTTATTCGGGCCGGACGGCGTGAAGCTGCCGTTGCAAACAAACGCCGGACAATCCGCGTCGGCGACTTCGATCGAGCCGATCGCCGTCTGGCCCGCAATGGGCCCGCCGACGAAATCGACCGAGAACCCGAAATGCAGGGCGGCCTGCGCCGCGCCGGAGAGCAGCCCGAGCGCCAGGCCCAGGGCCAAAGCGCCGCGCCGCAAGGTCTGCCTCACGGAGCCCGTCGTCGTCTGTCCCAAAGCGGTATGGTTCTTCATGGTGGCCTCCTGGTCGGTCAATAACATGGTTGACGGTTTGTGATTCGCGCGGCAGATCGCCTCTTTGATCCATTCGGATAAACCCCGGCCGGACGGCAGACTTGTTGTCGCATCCCTGGATGTGCAGGTTCCATGCCGTGGCCCGTAAAGAGCTTGTATGACAGGGGGTTAGCGCTGGGACTCAGCGCGCCCCCAACCTGTGTGCAAAGTCGAGCGACAAAAGTAGCTCCAGAGAAAGTTTTGTAGGAAGGCATAGGGGCTCGCTCGGGCCACGATGCCATGGCGACAGCAAAGGATCATCGAGTCTGCGTTTGGTACGTCCACCGGATTGCGGGGGTCAATCCGATCCCCGGCGCCGCCTTCATTGACCGCTCGCGCGACGCTGCGTCACAGCGACGTGGCGCTCGATCACACGCCGTGCACGTGCCGCGATGGGTGCGTCGATCATTCGACCGTCCAATGCCGCGGCACCATGACCGCCGCGCGCCGCCTGTTCCAGCGCCGCCACGATGCGCTGGGCCTGTTCCAGTTCCTCGGGCGACGGCGAGAAAAGCTCATTGAGGATGGGCACCTGCAGCGGGTGGATGCACGACGCGCCGGTGAAGCCGAAGCGGCGCGAGCGACGCACAGTGGCGCGCAAGCCCGCTTCGTCGTCGAATGCGGTCGTGCTGCCGATGACGCCAAGGGCCAAGACGCCGGCGGCGGCGGCGGCAAACACCAGCTGTTGTTTGGGCAGCAGCAAGGTCTCGGCGTCGGGCTCCATGCCGCAATCGAGCGCCAGGTCCTCGGCGCCCATGTTCAGCGCCACGATGCGCGTGCTGGCCAGGGCGATCTCGCCCAGGCGCGGCCAGGCGGCGGCGCTCTCCACCAGCGGGACCAGCCGGGTGTGTCCAACCGGCAGCCCGCGCTGCAGTTCAACCTCGGCGATGTGCTCCTCGAGCAGGCGCAGATGCGCAGCGCTGTCGACCTTTGGAATCACCAGGCCGTCGACGTGCGGGCCGACGGCGGCCTCGATGTCGCGCACGGCGAGCCCCAACGCGCGGTTGATGCGCACCAGCACGTCGGCGCCGCCACGCCGCACACGCGGCGCCGCTTCGGCGATGCCGGCGCGCGCACGCGCCTTCTCGGCGTCCGGCACGCTGTCCTCCAGGTCGAGCTGAATGCAGTCGGCGCCGCGTTCGTGCGCCTTGGCCACGAAGCGCTCGACATGCGCCGGCACGTAGAGCAGCGACCGCCAGACCGGCAGGCGCTTCGTCATTCCTGCGGGCCTCGCTGAGAGCCGGGCGACTCGGCCACGACTTGAGCGGCCAGCAACTCGTCGTAGGCGGCCGCGTCGATGTTCAGCTCGGCCAGCAGTTCACGGTTGTGCTGACCCAGCCAGGGCGCCGGCGTGCGCACCGAGCCGGGTGTGCCGAGCAGCCGCGGCACCACGTGATGCATGGGCAACGCGGTCATCTCCGGGTCGGGGTAGTCCGCCAGCAGTTCGCGCTCGATCACATGCGGGTCTTCGAGAATCTGAGCGATGTCGTAGATCGGGCCTGCCGTGACCTCGGCGCGTTCGAACAAGGCCACGGCCTCGGCCTGCGTGTACTGGGCAATGAAGTCGCCCAGCAGACGGTCGAGTTCGGCGGCGTTCTTCACGCGGGCGGCGTTGGTGCGGAAACAAGGATCGTCGATCAGGTCGGGCCGGCCGATGGCGCGCAGCGTGCGCTCGGCCATCTTCTGCGTCGACCCCGACAGGCAGACGAAACGCCCGTCCTTGGCCCGATAGGCGTTGCGCGGCGCGGCGTTGGTCGATCGGCTGCCGGTGCGTTCACGCAGCCGCCCGGTGAGGCGGTAGTTGGCGGCCTGCGGCCCCAGCATCGTGAACAGCGGATCGAGCAGCGGCAGGTCGATCACCTGGCCGGCGCCGCCGTTGCACTCGACTTCGCGCAGCGCCACCATCGCCGCCGACGCGCCGAACAGGCCGGCAATGCCGTCGGCCAGGTACATCGGCGGCAGCACCGGTTCACGGTCGGCAAAGCCGTTGATGTTGGCGAAGCCCGACATGCCTTCGATCAGGGTGCCGAAGCCGGGTCGCTGATGGTAAGGACCGTGCTGACCCCAGCCCGAGATGCGCACGATCACCAGGCGCGGATTGCACGCCAGCAACACGTCGGGGCTCAGCCCCATCTTCTCCAGCACACCGGGACGGAAACTTTCGATGAACAGGTCCGCCGAAGGCACGAGATCCAGCAGCAGCTCGCGTGACTTTGCCTTGTGAAGATCCAGGCACAGACTCTTCTTGTTGCGGCTGTAGATCTTCCAGTGCGTCTGCACGCCTTCGGTCTGCCAGGCGCGCAGCGTGTCGCCGCCGGGCGGCTCGACCTTGATGACCTCAGCGCCGAAGTCGCCCAGGATCTGCGTCAGGACATTGCCTGCGAACAGGCGTGAGATATCCAGCACGCGCACGCCGTCGAGCGGACCTCTCGCCTTCGGCGTGAAATCGCGCTGCTTGAGAAGGCTCCCTTCAGGAGCCAGCCTGGAGTCTGAAGCGCGACGCAAGGCGGCTGCCGGCTCCGACATGGTGACACCCGGCGTCGTTGTTGAATTCATGTGCGCTCATTCGAGGTCGTTCCCGCCTTCCAGGAACTCGGCGATGTCCCAGAAGCCGGTCCGCGGCATCGGCAGGTCGCCGCGGGTCCGTACCTCCAGCAGGAACGGGCGATTCTGGGCCAATGCATGGCGCAGTGAGGCGCCCAGTTCCTGTGGGCTGGTGACGAGCAGGGAGTCGATGCCGAAGGACTTGGCCATCAACATGAAGTCGGGGTTGTAGGCCTGGCCGTCGGGGCGCGTGAACTGGGTGCCGTAGGTGTTGCCGAAGAAGGTGCTGCCGACGGTCTGGATGGTCGAGAAACAGAAGTTGTTGAACAGCACCCACAGCACCGGAATGTTCAGCTCGACCGCCGTGGCCAGCGCGCCCATGACGGATGTCAGCCCGCCGTCGCCGACCAGGCCGATGACCTTGCGCTCGGGCGCGCCGAGCTTGGCGCCGATCGCCGCACCCGGAGAGAACCCCATCGTCGCCATGCCGCCGCTGGTGATGAAGGATCGCTCCCGCTTGACCTGCAACTGCTGGCCGGCACCGTTCTTGTTCCAGCCCACGTCGGTCACGAACACGGCGTCGTCGGGGGCCGCTTCCGACAGCTCGCGCAGCAGGCGCGCCGGGTGAATCGGCGTGCCGGCATCGTGCTGGGACGCCGTGAGTTCGGCCAGCCAGTCGCGCTTGCGCGTGGCAACGGCATCCGCCTGGGCGCGCACGGATGCCGCGGAGCGCGGTGCGGCTGCCAGGCATTCGATGAGCGCTCGCAGCGTGGCCTTGGCGTCGCCGACGATGCCGACATCCACCGGGTAGCTCTTGCCGATCTCGGCCGGGTCGATGTCGATCTGGATCAGCTTGGAGCCGGGGATCGCGAAGGTGTACTCGGGCCGCCACGAACTGCAGTCGGCTTCGCCGAAGGCCGTGCCGACAGCCAGGATCACGTCGGCGGTGCGAGTCGTTTCATTGGCAGCGCGCGTGCCCCAGATACCCGTGGTGCCGACTGAAAGGGCATCGGGTTCCGGGAACAGGCCCTTGCCCATCAGCGTCGTCGCGACCGGAATCTGCAGCAAGCGCGCAAGCTCGGCCAACTCGGCGGCAGCTTCGGAGAGGGTGACGCCGTTGCCGGCGAAGATCACCGGCCGTTCCGCGGCCGACAGCATCGCCGCCGCCGCGGCGATGCCTTGCGCGTCGCCGACCGGCCGCCGGTACGCCGGCCGGTGCGCGACGGTCGCCACCTCGGCGTGCACCGGGCCGGAGAAGACGTCCATCGGTACGTCGATCAAGACCGCGCCCGAGCGCCCGGTCTGCGCCACGCTGAGAGCGCGCGCCATGACATCGGGCAGAAACTTCGCGTCGTCGACGCGCCAGACCCGCTTGCACACCGGCTTGAAGATGTCGGCCTGGGAGGCGTCGGCGTGCAGGCGAATCTGCTGGTGTGCCTCACGGGCGTGGTGGTAGGACGGCGTGTTGCCCGAGATCACGACCATCGGCGTGCCGTCGGCACCCGCAGTCGCCACGCCGGTCAACGCGTTGGTCAGACCGGGCGACAGGTGGACATTGACGACGGCCAGCTTGTGCGACACCCGAAAGTACGCATCCGCCGCGTGCACCGCCTGCTGTTCATGGCGAAAGGACACGTAGTCGATGCCCAGGCGGTGGCACGAGTCGATCAGTGCGTAGTTGGTGTGGCCGCACTGGCCGAAGACCTTGTCGACGCCCTCCTGCTTGAGGCAATGGGCGATGTACATGGCCCCGGTCATGCGTGTGGCTGTCATTCTGTCTGCTCCAGGGTCGGAAAGTCTTCACGATAGGCTGGCTGTCACCAAGCGCTCTTCGGTCATCTCGCGCATCGCGAAGTGCGGGCCCTCGGTGCCCACACCGCTGTCCTTCACGCCGGCGAAGGGCATCATGTCGACGCGGCTGCTCGAGGGCTCGTTGAGATGAACCACGCCCACATGGAGGCGCCGTGCGGCGTTGAGCGCGCGCATCAGATCGCGGGTGAAGATTCCGCAGGCCAGACCGAACGGCGTGTCATTGACCTGGCGGATCGCGTCGTCGAGGTCGTCGAAGGGCACGACCGACATCACCGGCGCGAAGATCTCCTCGCACATCACGCGCATGCGGGGATTCACGTCGATCAGGATGGTGGGCTGCATCAAGGCCCCTTGCCGGGTTCCGCCGACCAGCACCCGCGCGCCCTGCTCGATCGCTTGGGCGACCCACGCTTCGGCGCGCGCGGCGTCGCGTTCGCTGATCATGGGTCCGATCACGGTTTCGCGATCATGCGGATCGCCCACCTTGAGCGCCCGTGCCGCCTGCAGCAGCCGTGGCAGGAACTCGTCGAGCACGGCTCGGTGCACGAACAGACGCTGGATCGAGGTGCACGCCTGACCGGCACGCCGGAACGCGGACTGCACGCAGCGTGTTGCAGCGCGGCCGAGGTCCGCGTCGTCGCAGACAAGGGTGGCGGCAATGCTTCCCAGCTCGAGTGCCACCGGGCGCAGCCCGACGGCGCTGCGGATCGCCTTGCCCACCGGCGTGCTGCCGGTGAAGCTGTAGAAGGCGATGTCCGGGTTGGCCACCAGCCATCCGCCGACTTCGCCGCCGGGTCCGTGCACCAGGTTGAGGTGTCCGGGCGGCAGCCCGGCGTCGATCAGCACCTGTGCCAGCAGCGTCGCACTCAAGGGTGTGGCCTGCGGCGGCTTGACGACCACCGTGTTGCCCGAGGCCAGCGCCGGCGCGACCTTGTGCGCCACCATGTTCAAGGGTGAATTGAACGACGTGATGCCGCAGACGACGCCGCGCGGCACGCGCAGGGTGAAGGCCATGCGGTGGGCATGGCCCGGCGCCGCTTCGATCGGCACGACCTGGCCCGCCAGCCGCTTGCCCTCTTCGGCCGAGACGATAAAGGTCTGGGCGGCCCGGTTCACCTCGTTGTCGGCATCCACATAGGGGAAGCCCGCCTCGGCCACGATGGTGTCGGCCAGCAGCGCCTTGCGCTCGACGATGAGTTCGGCCGCCTTCATCAGGATGCGATAGCGCTCGTACGGCTCCAGCTTCACCGCGTCGAAGGACCGCCGGGCAGCGGCGACGGCGGCATCGACCTGCTCCCGGGACGCGCGCTGGCAGCGCCCGACGATGGTGCCGGAGTACTTGTCGAGCACGGCGAAGCTGTCGACCCCGTCGCACCAGCGTCCGTCGATCAGCAGACGTGCCTGTTGCGCCGCTGCGGATTCACTCATGAGGCAGCCGTCCAATCGATACAAGCGCGCCTGAGGGGCGCCGCGACCTTGCCTGATCGGGTCCAAAATTCCCTTTTGCGATGGCTTGGTCTCATGGCGGCCACTAACCTCCTCGGCATTGCCCCGCAATGTTGTGCAACTGCATCGCCGTGGTTGGCACGCGCTCGTGAGAGCGGAAAGCCTCGAACAAGGCCTCATCGAGCGCACTCACGCCTGGCGGCAGCTCCTCCAGCGCAGACCAGCGCATCCACTTGCTGGCGTGGAAGCGCTGAATCTCTGCTGCCAGCAACTCGGAGCGCCGCCAAGACGACACCCCGACATCCAGCAGAAGCCAAGCGCGCCGCAGCCAGTAGTCGCGTCGAGCACGTCGCAACGCGCGATCGCTGGTGGGCAGGTGCAGGCAGCGTTCGAGGGGCAGCCGCCCGCCACTTGCAAGAAATGCGCTGAACCCTTTGCAAAGCCAGTCGATGTCCGCTTGCTCGAGCGCGTCGCTGGCGACGCGGTGGGCGCGAATCAGTTCGCCCTCGAGCAACGACCATGTGTCGGGATGCTGCGCCCGGGTCATCGGCGACGGCGCGGTGCGTGCGGCGTCGGTTTGGACTTCCACCATTGACTTATCTCCAAGCAACCTCGCCGAGTTGTCTCCCGCCGCCCCATCACGCCCGGATGTCACTCGCGGGTAAGGCGGCTTCGCGCTGCGGTTGTTGCCCACAGCAGGGCGGCCGGTCGTTTTGCGGGGTTTCTTTCGTGGACCCCACCGTTTCAAGTCGGTCTCACCGTCAATTTCCGATTTATGAGGGTTTCTGCCTAAACGCAACCCTTGCTCTTCACTGAGTAGTCTAGAGTCCCGCAGGGGGTCAAATAAGCGACGTTTTGTTCAGCGACACATAATGAAAACTCAATGAAACTGCTGTTCCTCGCTACGCTCGACGCGATCCTGCGGCGGGGTAGCTTCACGGCTGCGGCGGAAGAGATCGGGCTGACTCCCAGTGCGGTCAGCCTGCAGGTGAAGCGGCTTGAAGAACATCTGGGGCAACCGCTCTTCGTGCGCTCTGGTCGCATTGCCCAACCCACTGCGCTCGCTCGGGAGCTTGCGCAGGCCACGCGTGAAGCCCTCGCGGTGATGGAGTCACTGCGCGTGAAGTCCACCCCTGTGGTCGAAGGGCGGATTGCGCTCGGCACCATCCGCACGGTCCAGAGCAGCACACTGCCGCCGGCGCTCATCGAAGTGCGTCGCCGATTCCCGCAACTGGTGGTGCGTGCGATCCAGGGCGACTCCGACGCCCTGCTGCAGCAGTTGAAGAAGGGGTTGATCGACGCAGCAGTCGTCATCAAGCCGTCTTCCCGCGGCGCGGGCCGCATTCACTGGCATGCCCTGGCCCATGAACCCTTCGTCCTGATCGCCCCGCCGGACAGTCAAGGTGATTCGTTGGGTGAGCTGCTGCGCACCCATGACTGGATTCAATTCGATACGGCCCTGGTCAGCGGGCGGATGGCTGCGAAGTACTTGAATCGAGTCGCACCGCGTGCGCGCGGCAGTGTCGAGATCGACTCTATCGACACGATCGTTGCCCTGGTATCCGCCGGCGTCGGCGTGTCGGTCGTGCCCAAGCCCCGGCACCCCATCAGTGCCGTGCATCCGGTTCGAGAGATTCCGCTAAAGATCCCCGCTCATGCGCGCGAGATCAGCTTCGCCAGCCGGGCGCTCGATCGCGACAATCGTCGCGTGATCGCACTTCGCGAGGCGTTCGACTTCGCCTATGCACAATCGTCGCATGGGCCTTGACCCAGAAAGGCTCTCGCTCCAGCGCGCGCCAGCCCGCAGCGTCTGACTTTGACTCTGCAACCGCCAGCGCCCCGAGCAACTGGCAGCGGGCGAGCGCCGCCGAAGGAGAATCGCGCGAGCAGTGCCGGACAGCGAATGCTGCCCGGCACCGCCGGTCACTTCGTGACGCGCACGTTCGCCGTCGACACCAACTTCTTCTGCACCCCATCTTGCAGGAAGTTCGCACTGACGGTGAACGGCACCGCATCGCCGACGGGGACGTTGTTGTCGATCAGCCCCTTTGCGAAGGTGAGCTTCAGCATCTTGCCGTTCGCGATCATTTCGGCCTTCTCCGGGTCGAACGTCTGTGCCGTCAGCGGCACCGTGAGCTTCACGTTGCCGTCGAACGTGTGGCCCGCGGGGACCCGGAACATCGCGATGATCGGACCCTTGACGTCGGTGAACTTCTCGGCTCTCAGGTCGAGCGGGTCGATCTGCAGTGCACCCGGCATGACCTGCGGGGTGAGCGTGACGATCACCCTGCCGACCGGACGCGGATCGGTGCAGTCGTTGTAGTAGTACTCGCCCTCGCGGTCGAACGTGTACTGCGCCGTCTGTCCCGGTTGCAACCTGAAGTTGAACTTGCCTTCGAAGAACTGGGTCGCACAATGCTCCTTCAGGTTCGGCGTGGTCGGGAACGTCTCGACGCCCGGGTTGCGGAACGTCACCGTCGTGCCCACCGGAACCGAGCGCTGCGACGGAATCATCGAATTGGTGTTCACGCTGTCCCCGGTCGAGTTGGCGGTGTTGTTCGAGCGCGCCATCCAGATCTCGTTGGGCGGCACGATGCCCGCAGCGGTGTTGTCCGTCGGACGGCGCCAGTTCGGGATCGGCAGCGGCGCCGGGGCTTCGTGGCTGCCCGAGACGATGACCGGGTTGGACCGCGGGCCGGTGTAGTACTTCGCCTTGCCGCCGAGCTTGAAGGCCCAGACCGACTGGCCATTGCCTTGCTGCGAGTACGGCTGGCTGCCGGCCATGTTGGTGGTCGCGATGTACTGCTCGCCGTTGACCTCGTACGAGATCGTGCCGGCCTGGCTCGGCGCACCCATCTGGAAGCGCCACACTTCCTTGCCGGTGGCGGCGTCGCGCCCGACCAGCCAGCCGTCCATCTGCGTGTGGAACAGCAGATCGGTGGCCGTGACCAGCGGGTTGTGCTGCCGTGAGAGGTCGAACTTCAGCGGTTCGTACCAGACCACCTCGCCGGTCGAGTTGTTGACCCCGAGGATGGCACCCGACTGGTAGCCGCCGATCATGCGCAGGCCGTTGCCGCCTTGCGCCAGCGGGTGGCCGCCGGGCATGTACGACAGCCCGACGTAGCGCATGTTGAGCTTCGGGCTCATCGTCGTGACTGTCATGTCGTTGCCGCCGTTCTGGCTCGGCGGGTACACGAACACGAAGCCGTCGAACGAGCCGTCGTACAGGCAGCCCCGGCCGCGCGGCGGCCCGACCATGAACGGCTCTTGAGCGGTCAGGTAGTTGGGCGTCTTGAAGACCAGCCGCAGCTGGCCGGGGTTGGCCGGATCAGGCTCGGCCTGGAAGCCGTTCCAGTTCGGCGCCAGGCGGTTCGGGTGCCCCTTGGCGAGCCGCACGCCGTCGTACAGCGGATCCTCGGAGCCCAGGTTCTGCAGCACCATGCACTGCTCGCTGTAGATGCTCTGCAGCGGGAAGGGTTGTGTCGGCGCGGGGTTGTTGCGCGAGTCGCCGGGAACGGCGCGGTACTCGATCGGCAGCGCCGGCTTGCCGGTGGCGCGGTCCAGCGTGAACTGGAAGGCCGACTTGCTGCCGTAGAAGAGGACCTTCTTCGTCTGGCCGCCGATCTGGACGTCGGCGAGCGTGGGCGTCAGCACGTTGTCCATGTCCCAGATGTCGGTGCGCACCGACTGGAAGTGCCACTTGTAGGCCCCGGTCTTGAGGTCGAGCGCGACGATCGAGCTGCCGAACAGGTTGTCGCCCGGCGCAGTCTGGCGGTTCTGCGAGTTGTTGCAGGTGCGCACATTGCCGAACGCCAGATAGATCATGCCGAGCTCGGGATCGATCGCGCCGGGCTGCCACGGCGCCGCCCCGGCGTTGAGATAGCAGTTGTTCGGCGTGTCGTTGGGCGTGACCTTGGTCGTGAAGGTGGCGCCGGCATCGAAGGTGGTGCCGTTGACGTCGGTGAACTGCGTGCCGAACGGATAGGCGCCGTAGAACACCCAGACCAGCGAGCCGTCGCTGGCGTTGAGCGCGTAGGCAGCGCCGCGGGCGTTGTCGTTCGTGCCCATGTAGACCATGCCGTCGTGGTAACGCGGCGCGAGCTTGGCGGCACCGAGGTTCGCGCCGTTCGCGTTGGGGATCACCGCCCAGACCACCGCGCCGGTTTCCTTGTCCAGCGCGACGACGCGGCCGCCGCCGGCGGTGGTGTAGACCTTGCCTTCACCGACCGTGACGCCGCGCTGTTGCCCCGCGGGGCCGTAGCCGTTGGCGGCGTTCGACGGCACCCACTTCCACTTCACGGCGCCGGTGGCCGCGTTCAGCGCCACCACGCCGCCGCCGGGCGGGTTCACGTACATCACACCGTCGACGACGATCGGGATCGTCTGCTGCGCCGTGGCCGTGCCGCCGGGGCCGGCCACCGGCTGCGTCACCGGCTCGGCCGACAGGTTGGTCTGCCACGCCGGGCCGAGGTTCTGGATGTTCGTCTTCTTGATCTGCGTCAGGCTCGTGTAGCCATGGCTGGCGAGGTTGCCGGTCTGGTACGGCCAGTCCTTGCCGGTGGGTGTGAGAGCTGATTGCGCGAAGGTGGCGCTTGCCGCGACTGTCGCCGCGACGGCGATCACCGTCGCGGTGACGTCATTCAGTTTCGGGGGGGTCCGTGGGCGACTGGTCTTCATGCTCGTCTCCTTGTGTTGCATTCGTTTACGAGAAGAGGGTGGTGCCGTTCGCAAGCCGTTCTGGGATCCTTGTCCGCGCATGTTCTTCGCGGTGAGGACGGATATCGCAGGGGTGCCGGCCCTTCCCTTCAGCGTCACGATGCCAGACGGTCAACAAAGAAGCCGCAGCGAACTGCTTGGCTAGCGCACTCATCAGTCGCGAGCAGGCTCGCGGGCAGTCTCGGTCCCCGGGCACGGTCAACAAGAACCGTCAGGCTGCGATTCAAGCTCTTCGCGTCTGTCATCTGAGATCTGCTCGCGCTCGTTTCCGGGTGGCGCGTTCTCGTGATCGGGCGCCACTGTTGCGGTGGACGCTGCAATTTCGCTGTTGATCCACACTTGACAGGCCGAAGCGCTGCACGACGTGCTGAAGGAGGCATGACCGTGCAGTAGACGGTGCCACGCCGCCTTGACGTCACGCGTGCGCAAGTGCAGCGTCACCAGCGCCGGCGCTGTCAGCAGATGAGAGCCGTTGACCAGCGTGCTGGTGGCACGCGCCAGGAGCGGAATGGCCTTCGCAAGCGGCATCCGGTCAAAGTCGATCACCAGTTCGTTGCCTTCCCAGCGGGTGGGCTCAGGCGGGCTGGCGGGTGCGAATGACGCAAGTGCCAAAGCCGGGGCGGCTTGCGGCGGACGCGGGTCGGGCATGGACACGATGCGGCTGGGCTCGAAAAAAATCGGCGCCGCGATGACCACCAAGGCGAGCAGGCCGCAACCGCTCACAAGGCCCACTTTCAGTTGCCACGGCGTCGCGGCTGCGGCGGCCTCAGCCACCCCACCTTGCCAGCTCGCGGCTTGCTTGCCGGCTTCCTGACACAGAAGGTTTAGAGCCTGTGGGGTGAAATGGTCTTCTCTCATCGTGTCGTCCCGGCCGTGCCGCCGGCAACCAGCGGACTCAAAGATGCCAGTTGATCGACAAAGTGGCCAGGCAATCTTTTTGGGAGCAAGCCCCCGCTCCACACCTTGTTGGGCCCGGCAGCTGGGAGTCAGTCGGCCGAGGGGGTGCGCCGGTACGCGCACCTCGGCGAGCGAAGTCTGGCGCGTGCTGCGCCACTTCGACGCGTCAAGGGTAGGCTGGGGTGATGCAAGAAGCCGGATTTGCGACGGAGCTGCCCAACTTTGCCCACACGTCGCCGATCGAGCTCGACGTCGTGATCGAGGTCCCGCGCGGCAGTTTCTTGAAACGCGGCTCGACCGGCAGCATCGACTTCATCTCGCCACTGCCGTGCCCGTTCAACTACGGTGCCGTGCCGACACTGCTGGGCCTCGAAGGCGATCTGCTCGACGCGCTTGTGCTCGGGCCGCGACGGCGCCTCGGCACACGCATCCGACTCGGGGCCTGGGGTGCGGTCACGCTGACAGATCGCGGCATGTCGGACGACAAACTGATCTGCAGCGACACTCGGCCAACTTCGGCCGACATCGAAAGGGTGCTGCGCTTCTTTCATTTCTATGCACGGTGCAAGGGGCTGCTCAATCTCTGGCGACGCCGACCCGGCCGCAATGCCTGTGAAGGCTGGTGCACCACAACCGAGGCGCTTGCACGCGCCCGACCATTGAGCGATACCTGGACACGCTCGCCCGTGCCGTTCTGATTGCGCGCTGCCGGTGTGCGCACCGTCGAAGCTCCGCCTCCTCCTACGGCATGCGCGCACGGCTTCCTACGCGACAACGAAGGACGCGCCGATCGATGCGCCATCGCCAAGCCTGCACAGTCTGCTGATGCCGCTTGCCGCTCCCGTTCATTCGCAGACCATGCCGGTCGACACCAGCGTCGCGCCTCGACGCGCCCTCAAATCTTGGTGGGTGATGGTGAAGGCCGCTGCCTCAGCCTGGGTCGCGGACTATGCGCCCAGCATGGGTGCAGCGCTGTCCTACTACAGCGTGTTCTCGCTGGCTCCGCTGCTGCTGATCGTGATCTCCGTGGCCGGGTTGGTGTTCGGCGAGGATGCGGTGCGCGGCGAAGTCTTTGCCCAGTTGCAGGGACTGCTGGGCGCCGACGCCGCCAAGGCGGTCGAAGGGCTGCTGGCCAGCGTCAGCCAGCCTGAAGAGGGCATCCTGGGCACCGCCATCGGGCTGGTCTTGCTGCTGATCGGTGCCACCACCGTCTTCGGCGAGTTGCAGGACGCGCTGGATCGCATCTGGCGAGCGCCGGCACGCGACCGCTCCGGCGGGTTGTGGGGCCTGGTTCGCGCGCGGCTCCTGTCGTTCGGCATGATCCTGGGCATTGCTTTCCTGCTCATGGTGTCGCTGGTTTTCAGCGCCGCCGTGGCTGCAATGGGCAAGTGGTGGTCGGGTGCCTTCGGCAGCTGGGAGGTCGTGGCGCAGCTGGTGAACCTGATCGTCGGCTTTGCGATGACGACCGCCGTTTTCGCGATGATCTACAAGTTCATGCCGCGCGTGTCAGTGCAGTGGCGCGATGTCTGGCTGGGTGCCGCCGTGACTGCGCTGCTGTTCACGCTGGGGCGCTTCCTGATCGGGTTGTACATCGGCAAGAGCGGCATCGCCTCGGGTTTCGGCGCCGCCGGCTCGCTGATCGTGGTCTTCGTCTGGGTCTACTACTCGGCACAGATCTTCCTCATCGGGGCTGAGTTCACCTGGGTGTATGCGAAGACCTTCGGCTCGATGCGAGAGCTCGCCGCAGCGCCCGAGCTGAAGACGCCCGCGCTGATTCCCGCAACCGACGGGCCGCAACCCGCGGCTGCTGATTCCCTTGAAGCGCCGCTCCCGCAGGCCAAACCCGGATTCGGCGCTTCGGGCATCGCCGGGTTCGGCTTGGGCGTGGCTGCTGGCTTGGCGGGGCGGCATGCCGTGCTCTGGTTGATTGGCAGGGTGCTCGCCAAGGTGCGCCCCGCCGACCCCAGGGGGCCCAAGTCATCCGGATCGCACTGAGTGGCACCGGCGGCATCAAGGGTGCGCTATCGCGCAACTCACTCGCTCGTCGCGAAAGCGGCCAAGGGTAGCGTCAAGGTGAAGGTAGAGCCTCGATCGGCCCCTGGGCTGGCTGCGTTGATCGTACCGCCATGCATCTCGACGATGCCTTTGACCAACGCCAATCCAAGGCCCAGTCCGGCATTGGTGCGGTCCAGCGTGAGTGAGCCCTGTACGAAGGGCTCGAAGACGTGGCGCAGGAGATCGTCCGACATTCCGATGCCGTTGTCGATGACCTGAACGCAGGCGAGTTCTCCCCGTCGTGCAACCAGCACCTCAATGCGCCCGCCTCGGGGTGTGAACTTGCTCGCATTGACGAGCAGGTTGACGATGACCTGGTTGAGCCGCGTTGCGTCGCCGATCACCGGGGTCGGATCTGCGGGTAGGTCGACAGCCAGGGAAAGGCCGCTTTGCTGAGCGGTGACCTGCTCGGCTTCCACGGCCAGACGAACCACGCCATTCAAGTCCAGCGGCAAGAGATCGACGCGCACCTTGCCACTGACGATGCGGTTCACGTCGAGCAGATCGTCGACCAAGCGCGTCAGGTGGTCCGTCTGGCGACCGATCATCTCGGCGCACCACCGTATTTGGGGATCGGCCGTGAGCTTGGTCAGCAGCGTCGCCGCGTTCTGGATCGGGGTCAACGGATTGCGCAACTCGTGTGAAAGCAGAGAGATGAAGTGGTAGACGCGCTCGCCTTCGCGTTCCAGCGCTTCGACGCGGCGCATCTCGGTAAGGTCGCGCACGATCTGAACAAGGCCTTCCAGGCGCTTGCCGTTTTCGCGTAAGGCTGTGGTCTGCACCTCCGCCGAGAAGGCGGTGCCGTCGGCGCGCTCGCGCAAGCCTTCGATCTGGAAGAAGCCCGTGGCGGCCGCGGCAGCGAGCTCCGCGGTGGGTCGGCCGGCGGCTCGGTCGGGCGCGGCATAGAACGTGAAGACGTCGCGCCCCACAGCCTCGTCGGCGCTCCAGCCCAGCACACGCTCGGCGCCGCTGTTCCAGGTCCGAACGCGCCCGGCAGGATCCAGCAGGAACATCGCATGGTCCTTGACGCCGTCGATGAGCAGGCGGAGATCGCGTTCGCGCGTGCGCAGTTCTTCTTCGTGACGGCGGCGCTCAGAGAGGTCCCGAGTCACTTTCGAGTAGCCCAGGCACGCCCCTTGTTCGTCGAGGATTGCGGTGATGACCACGTTGGCCCAGAAGCGGGTGCCGTCACGGCGTAGGCGCCACCCTTCATCTTCCAAACGACCAAACGCCAGGGCACGGCGCAGCTCCTCTTGCGGCCACGCTGTATCGATAGCCTGCTGCGTGTAGAAGATGGAAAAGTGCTTGCCGATCGCTTCGGCCGCGCTGTATCCCTTGATGCGCTGGGCCCCGAGATTCCAGCTCGTAATGATCCCGTGAGGGTCCAGTGTGAAGATGGCGTAGTCCTGGACACTGTCGAGCAGCAGCCGCTGGTTGCGCTCGCTTTCCTGCAGGCGCATTTCAGCTTCGCGGCGCTCGGTCAGGTCGCGCGTCACCTTTGCGTACCCGATCAAGCCCTGCGCCGCGTCGCGTATGGGCGAGATGATCACATTGGCCCAGAACCGGGAGCCATCCTTGCGCACGCGCCAGCCCTCGTCTTCCAGCCGCCCATCTGCCCTCGCGCGGCGCAACTCTTCGCCTGGCCAGTCACGCGCCAGCGCCTCCGGCGTGTAGAGGATAGAAAAGTGCTTCCCTATCACCTCCGAGGCGCTGTAGCCGCTGATGCGCTCGGCGCCGCTGTTCCACGAGGTGATGATCCCGCTAGGCGACAAGCGGAAGATCGCGTAGTCGTGAACGCTGTCGATGAGTCGCTCCAACAAGTCTTCGGGAGGACGATCGGTCGACGAGCCTTCGCGCGCGACATGCGCATGGGCAATGACCGGTATGGGGTTGCTCATCAGCGGGGGGTCGATGCAGTGGAGCGCTCGAGTCGGCAGGATCGCTTCGTGGACCCCGGGAGTATGTAGGGGCGTGGGCGTCGGCACTTTCAGGGGTCGATCAGCTCCAGGAACCGAACCAGCGGCACGGGTTTGACGAAGTGCACGTCGAAGCCTGCATCCAGGCTGCGGGCGATGTCCTCGGGGCGGGAGTACGCGGTAGCCGCGATGAGCAGACAGTCCGCACCGTTCAATTGACGCCTGAGCCGACGCGCCAGTTCGTGGCCGTCCATGCCCGGGAGCCCGATATCAAAAATGGCGACATCCGGCTTGCAAGCGGAAGCTGCTGCCAGCCCCTCCTGACCCGTGTGAGCCACGGAGACCGTATGGCCGGACATCTCGAGCAGCTTGGCAAGACTGTGCGCGGTGTCGGGGTTGTCCTCGACGATGAGAATTCGTTTCGAGACCATGAGGTGGATGGCGGCCCCTCGTGATGGGGCCCACCCCAGACGACACAAGTTGTCGCATCATGTCGGTTCCTCGGCTTTGCGGGTGTAGGACAAGGACGCGGCACGAATGGCCGGCGTCGCAGCTGCACTCAAGTCGTGGGCCTGCGCCGTCGCCCGCCCAGCTTGGCAAAGATGGCCTGGAGATGATGGTCCACGGTGCGCGGGGAGCGGTGCAGGCGCGCCGCAATCTCCTTGCTGCGCAGCCCCGTAGGGATCGGACCGCCAGGTGAATACGGCGCGATTGCCTATCTTGTGTTCCTGCGCGCCGCCCGGAAGAGCTGCAAGCCGCCAACTCATGGTTCAGATCCGCGACGGCTCGCCGTAAAACAGCGTCAGCGTCGTGCCGGCGGGGACCTACACCGCCGCGCTGCCCTGCGTGTTGGCGCTGTGCAAGACGTCGCACAGGGCGGCCGGATCGACCGGCTTTGTCATGTGAAGATCGAAACCCGCCTGCCGCGAACGCTCCTTGTCCTCGTGCTGGCCGAATCCGCTGATGGCCACCAGCAACGGCCGCGGCACCGGCGCCATCTGGGCGATGCGGCGGGCCACTTCCCAGCCGTCGATGTCGGGCAGCCCGATGTCGATGATGGCCACCTCCGGCGCCCGCCGCTGCACCGCCTCGAGGGCGGCCAGGCCACCGCCGACGGCTTCGACCTGGTGGCCTTGGAGCCGCAGCATGGTCTCGAGCGCGAGGCGGCCGTCGTCGTTGTCCTCCACGACGAGCACGCGACGACCCTGCACGAGCCGAGGCGCATCGGACCCCGGCTCACGCTGCGCCTGCGCGACGGCCAGCGGCAACTGCACGGTCATCGTCGTGCCGAGACCGTCGCCGTCGCTGTGCGCCTGCACGCCCCCGCCATGCAACTCGGCCAGCCGCTTGACCAGCGCCAGCCCGAGGCCAAGCCCACCCTGCGGGCGGTGCAGCGACTGCGTGCCCTGGTAGAACGTCTCGAAGATCAGCGCCAGATCCTCAGCGGCGATGCCTTGCCCGTGGTCGCGCACTTCGAGCAGCGCGTGCTCGCCGTGCGTGCGCACCTCGACGTCGATCGTGCCACCCTTGGGCGAGAACTTGGCCGCGTTCTCGAGCAGGTTGACGAGAATCTGCTCGATACGCGCGCGATCGATGCGCACCCACGTCGGTCCACAGTGCAGCGTGACGCGCACGTCGCGCTGCGTGTTGCCATGGCGCCAAGTCTCGATCGCCCGGTCGACAACGGCACACAGGTCGAGCAGTTCGAGCTCCAGCCGCAGCTTGCCGGTGGCCAGCCGGCTGATGTCCATCAGGTCCTCGACCAGACGCGACATCTGCCGCGCCTGCCGCTCGATGACCTGGTGCGCGAGCGCGCCGGTGTCCGCGCCGGGCTTGGAGATGCGCAGCACCTGCGCGGACGTGGTGATCGCGCTCAGCGGGTTGCGCAGCTCGTGCCCGAGCATCGCCAGAAACTCGTTTTTGGCCTGGTCGGCCTCGCGCAGGGCGACACGCTCCCGCTCTTGCAGCGCTTCGCGCTCGCGCAGCGACTGCACCGCGTGCTGCAGCGCGCGGTTGACCTCCAGCGCCTCGGCGAAGCCCGGACGCTGCGCGACGTCGTCGAGCAGCGCCGTGACGTCGCCGCTGCCGACGTCGTGCGCGGCCCGCGCCAGCGTGTGGATCGGCCGCGCCACGCGACGCCCCAGTGCGAGCGCCAGGCCGCCGGCCACGGCCGTGGAAAGCACGGTGCCTAGCGCCAGCCACAGGGCCGCGCGCCGCGCACCGGCGAGCATCTCTTCCTTCGGGATCGCCACCGCGATCGTCCACGGCGACAGCGCCGAACCAACGAAGGCCTGCTGCGCATCCGTGCCCTCGAGCGTACGGATCGTCATCCAGCCGCTGCGGCTTTCGCGGATCGCGGCGCGCAGCCCGGTCGAGGCGAGTTCGCCGGGCGGCCGCGGCGGAGTGCGCGCGATGAACTTGCCGTTGCCATCGACGATGGCAGCCGCCCAAGTGCGGGGCAGCTCCTGCGACGTCATCAGCACCGCGAAGGCCTGCGGATCGATGATCAGCTTGAGCGCACGCGGCTGCCCGGCCACCTGGACGCGGATCTGGACCGGGATGCCGACGTAGCCCGACACCGGCCCGCGGCCGACGTTGCCGATGCGCGACTCACCCGTGGCCAGCACCTCGCGCAGCGACGGCAGTTCGCTCTCGTCTTCCGTCGGCAACGCCGCACCCGGCGGCAGGCGCAGGTTGAGCAGCTGGCGCCCGCTCTCGTCGACCAACAGCACGTTGCGCCAGTGCGGCTGCGCCGCCTGCGCCCGGGTCGCCGCGTCCTTGAAGGCCTGCAGGTCACCTTGTTCCAGCGCCTGCAAGGTGCCCAGCGCGCGCAGCGCTGCAAGGTGACCGTCAAGCTTGGCGTCCACCGCCGATGCGACGGCGCGGTTGCGCGTCAACGCGCCGTCGCGCACCAGCTCCGTCTCGCGCTCCAGCAGGATCCACGCGAGCAGCACGCACAGCGCGAGCACCGGCACCATGCTGGCGAAGGCCAGCCAGAGCAGGCGGGAGCGCAGGCCGGGCAGACGCATTGCGGCCAGTGTAGTGGCCGCAGGCACAACAGCTTCAGCGGCGCGGCGGTGGCGCGCAGCAACAGCACGCCTACACCTTTGGACAAGCGCGCAGCCGAACACCAGACACACGATGAGCAGGCCAGCACAAAGCGCCGGGGACGTTAAGTCCCCAACTCGAGTAGCTGTCCGCTTCAGTCAGCTGCTTCTTGTTCATAGCGCTGCTTCAGGGTTCCCACAGTTTCGCGAACGCGAACGACAGTTGGCGGTGGTGGCGGATCGACAGGAGGTAGACCGTCGAGCCGGTCAGGCTGTAGAGGATCAAGTAGTCGTCGTGCAGGTACTCGCGCAAGGCGTCTGCCGCGCCCGGTGGCAACGCGCGGAGTTGCGCCAACGCTTCGGCAGACTGCGGCGGACGGTCGAGATACCGGCGCCCGATACGCGGGAAGCGGCGCAGGTTCGGGATGACGGTACGGCGCAGGCCATCGAGCAGCGTGTCGTAGGCCTGTGGCGCACCGGCATCCGTCAGGAACGCCTCTATCGACTCCAGCCGCTCGATGAAGCTGGCCGTGAGTTCAACGCGCGCGGGCGGATCAGCCACGCCGCTTGCTGGTCCTCGTGGTGGCCTTGCGCTGTTGCTGGAGGCGCGCTATCGCGGCGTCGGCCTCTTCCGTGCGGCCCGCGGCGATGTCAGCCAGGCCGCGCTTCACGTCTTCGAGCAGCAGCAGGTGGATGCGCTCGCGCTCCAGGCGGTGGTAGTAGTCCAGTCGATCGGAGTCGATCAGCGCGACGTAGCTCTCGCCATTCTTGGTGATGACCTTTTCGCTGCCTTGCTTGACCTCATCAGCCAACTCGGACAGGGTAGCGCGGGCCTGGGTGAAGGGGACCACGTCCTTGGCGGCGATCGACATGCGCGACTCCTGTGTTGCAGAATTCTGCGCAGTCTAAGCGATCCGCACTTGTGCCGGTGCTCCGGAATGGCGGCTGACGGCATCGATCGCGATGAATCCGGCGCCGTCAGTGGGCATCGGGCTGGAGCGCGGGGGCGGCGCGACGGAAGGCGTCGATCTCCGCGCAGGCAGCGTCGATGGAAAGAATCGAGGGCCAGCGCGCGATGTCGATGCCGAAGCGACGCGCGCTTTCAACCTGCGGCACGAGATACACATCCGCCAGCGTCGGCACGTTGCCGAAGCAGAAGTTGCTGCGCCGCGCGTCTGCCGCCAGCAGCGCCTGGATCGCGTCGAAGCCGGCGCCGATCCACGTCGCGCACCATGCCTGCACCGCCGCCTCGTCCGCGCCGAAGTCGCTGCGCAGCTTCTCGAGGATGCGCCGGTTGTTCAGCGGATGGATGTCGCAGCCGACGATCGCCGCCAGCCCACGCACCCGCGCGCGGTCGTAGGGATTCGCGGGCAGCAGGGGCGGCGTGGGGTGCCGCTCCTCCAGCCATTCGATGATCGCCGGCGACTGGGTCAGCACGCCGCCGTCCCATTCCAGCGCCGGTACCAGGCCTTGCGGGTTCAATGCACGGAACGCTGGCGTCAGGTGCTCCTCACTGCGCAGGTCGATGGCCGCGTAGTCCCAGGGCAATCCCTTCAGGTTCAGCGCGATGCGCAGCCGATGCGACGTGCCGCTGCGAAAGAAGTTGTAGAGCTTCATTGCAGAGTCACTCCGCGGCGCCGACGTGCAGAACGATCTCGCCTACGCCGGCAATGTGGCCGTCGATGCGGTCGCCGGCGACGACTGCGCCGACGCCTTCGGGCGTGCCGGTGAAGATCAGATCACCCGGCTGCAGGTGATAGAAGCGCGACAGGTCGGCGATCAGCTCGCGGATGTTCCAGATCAGCATGCTCAGATCGGACGTCTGGCGCTTGGCACCGTTGACCGTCAGCGCGAGTGCTCCCTGCTCGAGCAACACGCCGGGCATCGGCACGATCTCGGACACGATCGACGACTGCTCGACGTCCTTGCCCAGATCCCACGGCCGCCCCTTGTCCCGCGCCACCAGCTGCAGGTCGCGTCGCGTCATGTCCAGGCCGCAGGCATAGCCGTAGACGAGAGCAGCGGCATCGTTCTCGCTGACGCGGAATCCTGCAGCACCGATAGCCACGACCAGCTCCATTTCGTGGTGGTAGTCGTTCGTCTCGGGCGGGTAGGCGACGGTGGCACCGGATTCGACGAGCGTCGAAGGCGCCTTGGTGAAATAGAAGGGCCGCTCGCTGGCCTTGTCGACGGGCTTGCCCATCTCGACGGCGTGGGCGTGATAGTTGCGGCCGACGAAGAAGAGGCGGTTGATCGGGAGGCGTTCGGCGGTGCCGCGCACCGGCAGCGAGTACACGGGCGGCGGGGTCCAGAGATAGGTGGTAGGGGCAGTCATGTCGGTCTCCTTTGTTTGGGTTCAGCCGCGGTCCTCGCTTCGTCGAGGCTGCCTACGCGCACGCTCCACTCTTCGCTCTCGCGGCTGTGGAAAGTCACCACGACGTTGTACTGTTCACCGCCGCGCAACGGGTAATGGTCTGAATATCGTCCGGATAGTTAGGCGCCGAGCGGCGGCAATGCAGCTTCGCGCGCCTGCACGCGCTGCCAGCGCCAGTCGGCCTCCGGCAGCAACCACTGGACGCCGAACCGGGCCGCTTCAAGCTTGGCCTCGAGCCAAGCGTTGGCGTCGGATCGCAGCGCAGCACGCGCGCTGATCGCCCATGCCCACGCGAGCAGCGTAAAGCCGAACGCACGCAGGTAATCGTCGGCGGCACGCAACGGCCACTCCGGATCCGCGCCGCGGCCCTCGTGCAGCGCCGCGGTCGCCCTACGCGTCGCCGCGACTTGGCGTCGCAACGCAACCGCGAAGACCGCAAGGCGCGCGTCGCCCTCGGCCTGATCGGCCTCACCCTCGAGTTGCCCCAGCAGCATTTCGAGCGTCTGGCCGCCGTCGTCGAGCACCTTGCGCTGCAGCAGGTCGATCGCTTGGATCTCGTTCGTGCCCTCGTAGATCATCGCGATGCGGCTGTCGCGCACGGCCTGCTCGATGCCGTATTCGTGCACGTAGCCGTACCCGCCCCAAACCTGCAGTGCTTCGTCGGCGCCGCGATGCCCGTTGTCGGTGAAGAACGCCTTCGCGACCGGCGTCAGCAACCCGACGAGCGCATCGGCCTGAGCACGCCGAGCCGCGTCGGGATGGTGGTGCACCTCGTCGAGTAGCTGAGCCGCGCGGTACGCGACGACACGTTCGCCCTCGACCAGCGCGCGCTGGCTCCACAGGATGCGCCGGACCGCAGGGTGTTCGTCGATGGCCTTGCCGCGGCCCTGGACACGTTCACGTGCGTAGGCGTGGGCGTTCTGCTGCGCGATCTCGAGGTGGCCGATGCCTTGCATCGCGACATGCAGCCGCGCCGCATTCATCATCACGAACATCGCCGCGAGGCCGCGATGCGGGGCACCGATCAGCCAGCCGGTGGCGTTGTCGAAGCTCATCGCGCATGTGGCGCTGCCCTTGATGCCCATCTTCTTCTCGATGCCGTCACAGCGGATCGCATTGCGCGCGCCATCGGGCAGGAACTTCGGCACGAGCATCAGCGAGATGCCCTTCGTGCCGACCGGTGAGTCGGGAAGACGCGCAAGCACGAGGTGCACGATGTTGTCGGTCAGGTCGTGCTCGCCGCCCGAGATGAAAATCTTGCTGCCGCTGATCCTGTAGGAGCCGTCCAACTGCGGCTCGGCCTTGGTGCGCACGAGTGCGAGGTCGCTGCCGGCCTGCGGCTCGGTCAGGTTCATCGTCGCCAGCCATTCGCCGCTCGCGAGCTTGGCGAGATAGCGCTCTTTCAGCGCGGCACTTCCGTGTGTGCGCAGGCAGGCGTACGCGCCGTGCAGCAGCCCGCCGTACATCGTCCAGCCGTGATTCGCGGCGACGCACATCTCACCGAACGCCGCGTTCAGCAGTTCGGGAAGTCCCTGGCCGCCGTCGTCCGGATGGCACGCGAGCGCGGCCCAGCCGCCTTCGACGTACGCGGCGTACGCGTCGCGATAGCCCTCGGGCGTCGTCACGGCGCCGTCGCGCCAAGTGCACCCCTGCAAATCGGCGCTGCCGTTGATCGGCGCCAGCACGCCGCTCGCGAACTTGGCTCCTTCTTCGAGAACCTGCCGTGCGGTGTCGGCGTCGAGATCGGCAAACGCCGGCATTTCGCGCCATGCCTCAGGCGCTCCAAGCACCTCCTCGATCACGAAACGCATGTCGCGCAGCGGGGCGGTATAAGTCCACATGGCGGTTACCGGGGCGCGACGATCACGCCGCGCTCGCCGTCGAGCGCTTCCAGCCCGACCCGCGATCCCGCGCCGGTGAGGAGCCCGGCCTGTCCTTCGATGTTCATGGTGACTCCTGGTGTTCTGTGCATCGGCCGCCGCGCGATCGGCCGATCGTCTCAGCGCCCGTCGAACCGCGGGGTGCGCTTCTCCTGCCAAGCCAACTGACCTTCGCGCAGGTCATCCGACGCGTCCGCCTGCGCGACGTCGCGCGCGAATTCGGCCGCGTCGAGCGCGCCGCGCGCGATGCGGTTCATGTGCTTCTTCATGCCCAAAAGCGCTAGGGGCGCCATGCCGGCTAGCGTCGTCGTGAGTTCCTCAACCTGCGCTTGCAGCGCGTCTGCAGGCACGAGGCGGTCAAGGAAGCCGCAGTCCAACATTTCCTGCGCGCCGAACTTGTCGGCCTGCAACAGCAGGCGCTTGGCGACGCCCAGACCGAGGCGCGAGATGTACCGTTCGAGGCCACTGCGATAGAACAACAGCCCCAGCCTCGCCGCCGGCACGAACATCTCGCAGGCCGGCGTGCCGATGCGGAAGTCGCAGGCCAGCGCGAGGTCGGTTGCGCCGCCGTAGATGCCGCCCTGGATCGCTGCGATCGTCACCGGCCGCAGCGCCTCGACGGCGTCGGCGACTGCGGCAAAGAGCGCGCCCGCATCGACACCCTCGGCGCCGACGCTGGCGATGTTGAAACCGCTGCAGAAGTGGCGTCCGGTCGATGCCAGGCGCAGCACCAGCACCCGCGGGTCGCCATCGACGCGCGCCAGCTGCTCGCGCAACAGGCGCAGGTCTTCGAGCTCGAGGCGATTGGCCTGCGCCGGGCGGCGCAGCGTGATCGTCGCGACGCGGCCGTCGACGGCGAGTTCGGGGGCTTGGCCGGCGCTCATCGCGGGGGTCAATGGAAGCCGTAGATCTGCATCGTGCTCTCGCCGGCACGCAGGCGCTCGGGGATCGCCGCCTCGTCGGCCTCGCGCCGATGCGCCTTCGCCACGACCTCGGCGGCGCCGGGACGCGGTAGCACGACGACGCCGTCGCCATCGCCCACCACCAGGTCGCCGGCCTGCACCGCGACGTCGCCGATCAGCACCGGCGCGTTGAGCCAGCCGATCGCGCTGTAGTCCTTGCCGGTGCCTCGGATGCACAGGCCGCGCGCGAACACCGGAAAGCCGATCTCGGCGAGCAGCGCGCCGTCGCGCACGCAGCCGTCGATGACCAGCCCGGCGAGGCCGCGCACCTGCGCCATCGTCGTCATGATCTCGCCCCAGTAGCCATGTTCGTAGACGCCGCCGACGCTGATCACCAGCACGTCGCCTGGCTTGGCGATGTCCAGCGCGCGGTGCAGCCAGAGGTTGTCGCCGGGAGGCGACTGCACGGTGAGTGCCGGGCCGCAAATGCGAAAGTCGGCGGCGACCGGCTTGATCGCCGGCGGCAGCGCGCCGATCTTGCCGGCGGCCTCGTGCAGCGTCGGCGTGGGCAGCGCGCGTGCTGCAGCGACGACCTCGGGCGCGACGCGCGTGAAGTCGCGCCGCGTGGTCGTCGTGGCGTCGTGTTCGATGATCATCCCTGCGCCTCGCGCGTCTGCAGTTGGTGGTAACGATGCTGCTTGCGCGCGTCGTCCAGGCGCATGCCGCCGCGCACCGCGGCGCGGATCGCGTCCTCGGCCTGCTCGATGGCCTCGGCGGTGGCCAGCACCTGGTCCTCGTGCTCCTTCGGGATCACCACCGCGCCGTCGGCGTCGCCGCGCACGATGTCGCCCGGCGCAACGCGCGCGTCGCCGATGTTCACCGGGACGCCGGTGGCCTCGACCTGCACGCGGTCCTTGCCGGTGCGCATCCAGTGGTCCTTGCTGAACACCGGGTAGCCGAGTTGCGTGCACAGCGCGACATCGCGGCACACGCCGTCGATCAGCGTGCCGGCGATGCCGCGCCGGTGCGCGATCTCGGTCAGGATGTCGCCCCACACGGTGGCGGTGTCGCGCCCGCCGTTGTCGAGCACGATCACGCTGCCAGGCGGCACGTCGTCGATGTAGTCGCCCACCGTGCCCGGCGGGTTGGCAGCCGGGCCGTAGAGCAGCGTCCAGGCGCGCCCGGCCATGCGGAAGCTGCCGGCGCGTGGCTTGATGTGGTAACACTGCCCGGCGATGCCGAGCTTGTCGAGCGCGTCGGACAGTGTCGCGGTGTCGAGCTTGGCGGCGCGCGCGACGTTGAGGTCCTGTTCCATCGGTTTCATCCTTCGAGCATATGTTCGTAGTTGCCGCCCATCACCGCGCCGATGGGCGTGCCGGCGAGGATGGCCTTGGCCATTGCCGCTTCCTGGGCGACGATCGCCTCGGCCGCTTCGAGCACACGCTCGATGTCGGCCTCGGCGATGAAGATCACAGCGCTGCGGTCGGCGAGCACGTAGTCGCCCGGCCGCACCACAACGCTGCCGATGGTCACCGGCACCTGGGTGCCGAGTTCGACGACGCGGCCGCGCGCGGTGAAGGAGGTCAGGCTGCGGCTGAAGACAGGGAACTCGTAGGTGATGGCTTCGTCGACGTCGCGCAGCGGCCCGTCGGCGACAACGCCGGCTACGCCGCGCTGCTTCGCGCCCAGGGTCAGCAGCCCGCCCCAGCAACCGGCCTCGACGCCGCCGCGCTGCTCGACGACGATGACATCGTCCGGACCGCTGGCCTCGATCGCTGTGCAGCCCAGGTGCTTTGGCGGGCCGGGGGGCGGTTGCCCGATCCCCACCTTCATGGTGACCACGCGGCCGGCGATGCGGCCGGGGCCGCTTCGTTGCGGCAGGCCGGTCACGGCGCCGGGCAGCTTGAGCTTGTCGAGCGCATCGGACACCGCGCAGGCGTCGAGGCGGCGCAAGCGTTGAACGTAGGCGTTGCGCATGGCGGCTCAGTCGAGCGTTTTCCAGGCCGCGAACGCGAGCCCGGTGCCGGTCAGTGCCGGCGTGCGCTGGCCGGGCACGTAGCGCACCCAGTCCAGGTCGAGGTCCTTCACCGCTTCGGCGGCGATGATCCAGTTGCGGATCTCCGAGCTGCCGGCCTGCAGCTGCTTGGGGTCGATGGCAGCCAGCCAGTCGGTGTCCTTGCGCGCAAGTGCCGCGAGGATGCCGTTGTCGAGCGCCTCGTCGACGACGAAGTGCGACAGCCCACCCGAGGCGAGCACACCGACGCGCAGGTCCTCGGGGTAGGCGGCGATCAGCTCGCGCAAGGCGCGGCCGAGCTGGGCGCAGCGCCGCGGGGTCGGCTGATTCGGCGGGTCGAAGGTGTTGACGATCAGTGGAATCACCGGCAGATCCAGGCCCTGCAGATAGCGGCGGTGGATGAACGAGAAGGCATGGCCCTCGAACTGGCCGTGCTCCAGACCTTCCATCGCGGCGATGTCGAAGTCGCGATCGCACAGGCTGCGGATCAGCCATTCCGCCATCTGGCTGTGCACGGGGTACTCGACGTCGCCGCCGGGTTCCTGGCGCCACATGCGCGCGCGCTGCACCCAGTTGTCGTCGTCCCTCAGCACCGCGGCGCCATTGCGGATTGTCGGCCCCCAGAAGATCGCGAAGGTCGGGTTGTTGGTGGTGCGGAACAGCTCGGTCTGGTCGTCGCCGACGATCAGCAGCACGTCGAGCCGGGCCGCGCGGATGCGCTCGCGCAACTCGTCCATCGCCGCCTGCGCGTGGTCGTAGCGCTGGCCCATGCGTTCGGGCGTGACCAGCGCCTCGCTGCCGGGCGGCGCAGCGGCGAGCAGCGACGGGTAGTCGGTTTTGTTGCCTTGGCGGTCGTAGTAGTACTTGTTCTTCGGGTCGATCTGCTTGAAGCCGTGCTGCCAGTCCTCGCGTTGCGAGGCCAGCATGATGCTGTGCGAGGAGCCGAAGGCGGCGACGAGTCGGGCCATGGTGATGTGTCCTAGACGACGTGCGCAGCGCGCAGTTCGGCGATGCGCTGCCCGGTGTAGCCGAGTTCCGCCAGGATGGCGTCGGTGTCATCGCCCTGTCGCGGCGCGACGGCCAGCGGCAACTGCGCACGCGGGTGGGCCGACATCTGCACCGGTGTGGCGACAACCTCGATGTCGCCGAGCTCGGGGTGCTTGACGGGGCGTGCCATGCCGAGGTGCTTGACCTGCTCATCGGCGAACACCTGGTCGACGCGGTAGATCGGCCCGCAGGGCACGCCCGCGGCCAACAGCTTGTCGGTCCACTCGGCCGTGCTGCGCGTCTTGAAGATGGCGCTGACGGCGGCGTTGACGCGCGCGCGATTCGTCACGCGTTCGGCGTCGGAACCGAGTCCCGGCTCGTCGACCAGCTGCGGTGCGCCCAGCGCCTGGCACAGCCGCTTCCACATCGACTGGCCGATCGCGGCCAGGTTGAGGTAGCCGTCGCTGGTCGCGAACACCCCGGTCGGCACGGTCAGCGGATGCTCGTTGCCGGTAGCGACAGGCACCTTCTTGTCGATCAACCACTGCGCGGCCTGGAAGTCGAGCATCGCGATCTGCGACTCGAGCAGCGAGGTCTGCACCCACTGCCCTTCACCAGTCACCTCGCGTTCGAGCAACGCAGCCAGGATGCCCTGGGCACAGAAGTGGCCGGCGCACAGGTCGGCCAGCGGCACGCCGACGCGCATCGGCCCGTCCTCGGGCTTGCCGGTCACGCTCATCAGCCCGCCCATGCCCTGTGCGATCGAGTCGAAGCCCGGCCAGTTGGCATACGGCCCGTCCTGACCGAAGCCGGAGATGCTGGCGTACACCAGGCGCGGATTGATCTCGCGCAGCGTGTCGGGGCCGATGCCCAGCCGGTGTTTGACGTCCGGGCGGTAGTTCTCGATGAAGACATCGGCCTGGGCGACGAGTTTCTTCAGGATCGCCAGGCCATCGGGCGCCTTCATGTTCAGCGTCAGGCTTTCCTTGTTGCGGTGCAGATTCTCGTAGTCGGCGCGGTTGTGGTCGCGCCCGCCGATCATGTCGTCGCCGCCGGGTGCGCCGGGTGGAATCTCGAGCTTGATGACGCGCGCGCCCATATCGGCGAACAGCCGCACGGCGGTCGGGCCGGCGCGCACGCGGGTGGCATCGAGGATGGTGAAACGCGACAGCGCTCCAGAGCGTTGAACAGTGGGCATGCGGTTTTCCTTGCGGCTCAGAACGGCGAGAACATCGCGACGGCGTGCCCGCCCTCGCTGGGTTTGAACACGACCTTGACGCGCTGGCCGATGGCGAAGTCCTTCGGCGCGGCGTCCACCAGGTTGGTCATCAACGTTACGCCCTCGTCGAGCGTCACCAAGGCCAGCGTGTACGCGGCCTCGCCCTTGCCCATCGTGCTGAACGAATAGACGCTGCCGGTGCCGGCGGCATCGACCCAGACGGTGTCGTCGCTCAGGCAGTGCGGACAGATGTCGCGCGGGTAGTGGTGCAGCCGGTCGCAAGCGCGGCACTTCTTCAGCAACAGGCGGCCTTCGTCGGCGGCCTGCCAGTAGGCCAGCGACTCGGGCAGCACGCGCGGGGCGGGGATCTTGCGATCGGACATCACAGTCGCTCCAGAATCAGCGTGCCGGCGGTGTGACGCGATGCGAGCGCGCCGCCGATGCCGCTGGCCAGCGCCAGCGAGCAGTTCGTGACCTGCACGGCCGGGTGGGCCTCGCCGCGCAGTTGGCGCACCGCCTCGATCACCTTGGTGACGCCGCCGCGATTCGCCGGGTGGTTGTTGCACAGGCCACCGCCGTCGGTGTTGAACGGGAGGCGGCCGGCGCCCGAGATCAGGCCGCCGTCAGCAACGAAGCGGCCGCCTTCACCCTTCTTGCAGAAGCCCAGATCCTCGAGCTGCATCAGCACGGTGATGGTGAAGCTGTCGTACAGCGACGCGTACTGGATGTCGGCCGGGGTGACGCCGGCTTCGGCAAAGGCACGCGGCCCCGACCATGCGGCGGCCGAGTAGCTGAGGTCGATCTGCCCGCCCATCGCATGCTTCGGTGCCTCGCCGGTGCCGCGCACCTTGACCAGCGGACGCTTCAGCTGCATGGCGATCTCGGGGCGGGCGACGATGAGGGCGCCGCCGCCGTCGCTCATCACGCAGCAGTCCAGGCGGTGCAGCGGGTCGCTGACCAGCGGCGAGTTGATCACGTCGGCGACCGTCACCACGTCGCGCAGCATCGCGTGCGGGTTGTGTTGCGCGTGGTGCGACGCCGCCACCTTGATCCAGGCGAGCTGCTCGCTGGTGGTACCGAACTCGTGCATGTGGCGCCGAGCGACGATCGCGTACAGGTTCTGCGTCGCCGGGCCGTAGGGCAGCTCGAAAGCCAGCTCCGGCGCGTCCGGGTCGGGCGGCTTCAGCGCCAGCGGTGCTTTGCCCTTGCCGTCGGCGAGCCGGGCCTGCGCCTCGGCCATCGCCGCGCGCGGCCGGCCGGCCAGCGTGATCAAAGCGACGTTGCACTGCCCGGCGGCAATCGCCGCGGCGGCATGCGCGACATGCAGGATCGGCGCCGACCCACCGCATTCGGTGGAGTCGACATGCCGCAGCTTCAGGCCAAGGTATTCGGCCACCGTCGTCGTGCCCAAGCCGGGCGCGTCGCCGGCGCAGAAGTAGCCGTCGATGTCGTCCTTGCTCAGGCCGGCGTCGGCCAGCGCGCCCTTGGCGACGTCGGCGTGCAGGCGCAGCACCGACAGCGCGTCGGCCTTGCGCGTCGGGTGCTCGTAGGCGCCGACGATGTAGGCGGCTCCGTTCAGGCTCATGGCTGCGCCTTCGTGCTCACTGCTCGGGCTTGAAGCCGGTTTCCTTGATCACCGGCCCCCAGTAAGCCAGTTCCTTGCGCAAGGTCTTGTCCATCGCCGCGCCGGTCTGAAAGTCGGGTTGCAGCGTCTGCTTGTTGATCAGGAGGTCGCGCACCTCGGGCATCTCGAGCACGAACTTCAACGCCGACTGCATGCGCTCGAGTTCTTCCTTCGACGTCTTGGCCGGCGCCCACATGCCGGTCCAGGCATCGCCGGTATCGACCTTGTAGCCCTGTTCGGTGAGCGTCGGCACGTCGGGCAACAGCGGCGAGCGCTTGGCGCCGAAGGTGGCGAGCACGCGCACCTGGCCGCTGCGCTGGTGCTGAATGATGTCGCCGGCGGTCATGATGCCGGCCGGCACCTGGCCGCCGAGCAGGTCGGTGGCGAGCGGGCCGTTGCCACGGTAGGGCACGACGCTGAGCTCGATGCCCGCCGCCTTGGCCAGCTCCAAGCCGCTGAAGTGGGTGTGGCCGCCCAGGCCGGCACTGCCGAAGCTGCCTTCCTTGGGATTGGCCTTGGCCCAGGCGACGTATTCGCTGGTGGTCTTGGCGCCGGTCTTCGTGCCCACGGCCAGCGCCAGTGGATAGCTGACCAGCATCGCCACCGGTGCCAAGTCGGTCAGCACGTCGTACTTCAGCACTGCCGCCGGGTACAGCAGGTGCTGGAAAACGGCCGTCGCGTTGGGCGCGATCATGTAGGTCAGGCCGTCGGGCGGCGCGTTCTTCAGCGCTTCCGCCGCGAGACGTCCGCCGGCGCCGGGCTTGTTCTCGACGATCACCGTCTGGCGCAGCGGCCCACGCAGCTTGTCTGCGATGACCCGCGCCACGGTGTCGGTCGAGCCACCGGGGGCAAAGCCGATGAGGATGCGGATCGGCGGCTTGTCCTGCGCCTGGGCCGGGCCGAGCGCGGCGAGCGTGAGGCCGGCGGCCAGGGCGAGGAAGGTCTTGCGCGTGTACATAAAAGTCATGGGAGTCTCCGGTTCGATCTCAGGTTTGTGGGGACGCGGCGAAGCGCCGCAGGTGAAAGGCGGCGTCGCCGAACAGGGCGTTCAGGACCATCAGACGTTTGGCGTAGTGGCCGGCGCGGCACTCATCGGTCATGCCCATCGCGCCATGCAGCTGCATCGCCGTCTGGCCGGCGTGGCGTGCCAGCGGCGCGACCAGCGCCTTGGCGGCCGACACGAGGCGCGCGCGCTGCGTGGCATCGCCGGCATCGACCGCCATAGCCGCGGCGCAGGCCATCGACTTGGCCTGCTCGACCGCCAGCAGCATGTCGGCAATGCGGTGCTGCAGAACCTGGAACTTGGCCAGCGGTGCGCCGAACTGCTTGCGGGTGCGCAGGTGCTCGGCGTTCAGCTCGAGCAGCGCCTCCATCGCACCGGCGGCGTCGGCGACGAGCGCCGCGTTGGCGCGATCCAGCGCCGCTTCGATCAGCGGCCATGCGGCGCCGACTGCGCCAACCACGCGGTCGGCAGCCACACGCACGCCGCGCAGCTCGAGGTGCGCGGCGCGGCCGCCGTCGAGCGTGTCGAAGCCCTGCACGCGCAGGCCCGGCGCGGCGGCGTCGATCGCGAACAGCGCCAGCCCGTCGCGCTCACGCCGCTGACCGGCACTGCGCGCGACGACGAGCAGCAACGCAGCGCTGTCTCCGTGCAACACCAGGCTCTTGCGCCCGTCGAGGATCCAGCCGTCGCCGTCGCGCCGCGCCGTGGTTTGCACGTCGGCGGCGTCGTGGCGCGCGTCGGTTTCGCCGCAGGCCAGCGCGATGCGCAACTCGCCCGACGCGAGCCGCGGCAGCCACTGCGCGCATTGCGTTGGCGTACCCGCATCGGCGAGCAACTGGCCGGCAAGCACGACGCTCGCCATCCAGCCGCTGCCCGCCAGCGCGCGGCCGAGTTCCTGCGCCACCAGCATCATGTCGACGGTGCCGCAGCCGCTGCCGCCCAGCTCGGCATCGAAGGGCAGGCCAAGCAGGCCCAGCTCGGCCATGCCCGCCCAGCGCTGCGCCGACTGGGCGGCCGTCTCGGGATTGCCGCGATGCTGCGCCGGGTACTCGCCGTCGCAGAAGCGCTGCACGGCGTCGCGCAGCGCCACATGGTCGTCGGTGAAGGAGAAGTCCATCTTCGTGTCGGCTCAGGCGGCCAGGTAAGCGTTGGCAATCAGATTGCGCTGCACCTCGTTGGCGCCGCCGTAGATCGACAGCTTGCGCGCATCCAGGCAGTTGGCGGCCAGCGTGCCAAGCTCCGCGGGTGCGGCGAGTTCGCCGTCGAGTCCTTCGAGACACTGCGCCTCGACCGAGAAAGCCACCGCGTGCGGGCCGGCGATGTCGACCAGCAGCTCGTAGATCGCCTGGCGCAATTCGGTGCCGCGCACCTTCAGCAGCGAGGCCTCGACCGCCGGCACCTTGCTGCACTGGTGCGCGCTGAGCAGGCGCAGCGCGGTGTACTCGAGCGCCATCAACTCGACCTCGAACTGCGCCAGGCGCGCCGCGATCAGCGGGTCATCGACCAGCTTCTGCTCGGCGGCGAGGCGACGCGCGCGCAGCAGCTGCTGCTTGCACGAGCCGATGCCGGCGATGCCGGTGCGTTCGTGGCCGAGCAGGAATTTGCCGTAGCCCCAACCCTTGTGCAGCTCGCCGACCAGGTTCTCAGCCGGCACGCGCACGTTGTCGAGGAAACATTCGTTGAGGTCGGTGCCGCCTTCGAGCATGCGGATCGGCCGCACCGTCAGCCCCGGTGAGGCCATGTCGATGAGCAGGAACGAGATGCCCTGCTGCGGCTTCGGGGCGTCCGGGCCCGTGCGCAGGTCAGTGCGAACAAGGGCGAACATCATCGAGCACCACTGTGCGTACGAGGTCCAGACCTTGTGGCCGTTGACGACGAAGTGTTTGCCGTCGGGCTCGAGCACGGCGCTCGTGCGCACCGCAGCGAGGTCCGACCCGGCGCCTGGTTCGGAGAATCCCTGCGCCCACCAGGTGTTGCTGTGGCGAATGTCGGGCAGGTACTTCGCCTTCTGCTCGGGCGTGCCGAAGGCGATCAGCACCGGGCCGAGCATCTGGATGCCGCTGGCGATGATGCGCGGCGCGCCGCCGAGCAGCGTCTCTTCGTCGAAGATGTAGCGTTGCAGGTGCGTCCAGCCCGGGCCACCGTGTTCGACCGGCCAGCCGGGCGTGATCCAGCCGCGCGCTTCGAGGATGCGGAACCAGCTGACGTAGTCGGCATGCTCCAGGCGCAGGCCGAGCTCGACCTTGCGCTTGATATCGGCCGGCAGCTTGGCCTCGACAAAGGCACGGACCTCCAAGCGGAAGGCCTCGTCGGCGTCGGAGAAGGCGAGCCTCATGCGGCCTCCTCGACCACCACGAGCGCATCGAGCGCGAGCACTCGGTCGGGATAGGCAACCAGCGGATTGATGTCGATCTCGACGATGCGCGGGTTGGCGCGCATCTGCGCGCCGATCAGCGCCACAACCTTCGCCACCGCGCGCACGTCCACAGCCGGCGCGCCGCGGATGCCGCGCAGCAGCGACGCCGCCTTCAGCCGCGACAGCTCGACGACGATGTCCTCCTCGGCCAGATCGGCCGGGATCAGGCGCACGTCCTTCAGCGCTTCGATCCACACCCCGCCCAGGCCGACCAGCACGACCGGGCCCCAGTCGGCGTCGCGTTTCGCGCCGACGACGAGTTCCAGCGCGCGCGGGCCCATCGCCTCGACCAGCACGCCGTCGAGCGCCAGGTCGGGGCGGTGCGTGGCAACACTGTCGACCAGTCGGCTCCAACCCGCGCGCAGCGTGGCTTCGTCGGCTAGGCCGACGATCACGCCGCCGACATCGCTCTTGTGCGGCAACGCGCTGGCCTGCGCCTTGATGACCACCGGCCAGCCGATCTCGCGGGCGATGCGAACGGCTTCGTCGGCGCTTTTCGCCAACGCGCCCTTTGGCACCGCCAGCCCGGCGGCGGCGAGCCAGGCCTTGCCGCGGTACTCGGCGAGTACGCCATCGACTGTGCCGGCCAGGCTCGGCAGCGGCACAGCGGCAGACGGCTCGCGGCGCACGCGCGCGGCGCGCTGCAGCGCCTCGCCGTAGGCCGCGACGCGGGCCAGCGCACGCAAGGCGCGATCGGGCGAGCGGAACAGCGGCACGCCGCTGGCCGTGATGGCTTCGGTGAAGAAGGGTTCGATCGGGCCCGCGTCGCCGCTCAGCACCAGCACCGCGGGTTTGGTCGCGCGCGCGATCGCCGGCACGATGTGTTCGGCCTTGTCGCGCTGCGCCACCACCGGGCCCACGGGAATGGTGAGCACGATGCTGCCGATGTTGGGGTCGTCCAGCATGCTCAGCAGCAGTTCGCCGATGAGCCCCGGCTGGCGCACGCCGATGGTGGTGTAGTCGAGCGGGTTCTCGGCCACCGCGTAGCCGGGCAGCAGGGTCGTCAGCTTGTCGACGGTGGCTGGCGTCAGCGCCGGCAGCGGCAGGCCGAGCTCGTCGCAGAAGTCGAGCGCGATGTTCTTCATCGCGCCCGATCCGGTCATGAACGCCGTGCCGCCGGCCGGCGGCGCCGGGAAGCGCAGCAGGATCGCCGTGGTGTCGAACAGTTCGTCGAGGGAATCGACGACGACCACCGCCTCGCGCCGCAGCAACGCGCTGGCCGTCGCGTGGTCGCCGGCCAGCGCACCGGTGTGCGACTGCGCCGCCTCACGGGCACGCGCGCTCTTGCCCGGCATCAGCAGCACGATCGGCTTGCCCGCCTCGCGGGCTTGCGCGGCCAGCCGCAGGAACAGGCGCGGGCGACGGATCTGCTCGACATAGGCGGTGATGACGCGCGTCTGCGGGTCGGCGATGTAGTGCGCGAGCACGTCCTCGACACCGAGCGAAACCTCGTTGCCGGTCGAGAAGATCGCCGTCGTCGGCAGGCCGCGGCCGAGGAAGGCGTCGCGCAGGTTGGCGGCCATCGCACCGCTTTGCGCGACCACGCCGACGCCGGGGCGCTGCTCGCGCGGCACCGCGGCCAGCGGCTCGAAGGTCAGCGGCACGCCGCCGGCGAAGTTCGTGAAGCCCATGCAGTTCGGCCCGACCAGCACGATGCCACCCTCGGCCGCTGCCGCGGCCAGTTCCTGCTGCTTGGCGCGGCCCTCGTCGCCCGCCTCGGCGTAGCCCGAGGCGAAGAGCACGGCGGCGTGCGTGCGCCGCGCGGCCAGACCACGCACGGCGTCGAGCACGCCGGCCTCGGGAATCGCCAGCACCGCCAGATCGATGTCTTCGGGCAAATCGTCGACGGTCTTCACGCAGGGCCGGCCGTTGATCTCTGTGCTGCTGCGGCTGACCAGGTGGAGGGCGCCGGCGTAGCCGAAGCGCTCAAGGTTGCCGAGCACAAATCCGCCGAAGGATCGCGGGTCGGTCGAGGCGCCGACGATGGCGATCGAACACGGGTTCAGCACCCGGTTCATCGGCTGAACCGGTGAGTCGTGCGGGGCGGCGGTGAGAGTCATTTGCGTCAGGCCTCTTTCGGGATCGCCACGACGGAGCGAAGCGGTTGGCGTCAAGCGATGGATCATTGTGGCATACGAAACAACTAAGTCAATACACCACAGAAGAAGTTTGGTATGACTCCACTTTTGCCATCATGGCCATCCTATCTGCGCGCTCCCTGCAGCGTCTCTCTTGGGGCCGATCGAAATGCGGTTTCGCACATGACTTGCATGCCAACTAATGTTTGTGGCATACTTTCTAGCATGGACACAAACGACACCTCCGACGGCTCGAACGAGTTGGACCCGACCGCCGACGAAGCCCGGCCGCGTGTCGGGCGCGCGGCCGAAATCCGCGCCACGCTGCAAGAAGAAGTCGAGAGCGGCAAGCTCGCCCCTGGCGACATCCTGGACGAGCGCGCGCTGGCCGAGCGCTTCCACGTGTCGCGCACACCGGTGCGCGAGGCGCTGCAGCAACTCGCCGCGCTCGACCTGGTGCGCATCGCGCCGCGCCAGGGGGTGAGCGTCGCGCGGCTGTCGATCGGCAAGCTGCGCGCGGTCATGGAAGCGATCGGCGAGCTCGAAGCGGCCTGCGCCAAGTTGGCGGCAAGGCGGGTCGACGACGCCTCGCGGCGCCGGCTTGACGAAGCCCTTGCACGTTGCCAGGACGCCGCGATCAACGGCGGTGCCGCCGAGTACGCACTGGCGAACAGCCTCTTCCACGAGGCCGTCTATGCCGGCAGCCGCAACGAATACCTGGCCGACCAGATCCGAGTCGCGCGCCGGCTGGTGCAGCGCTACCGGCCGCGTGACTTTCAGAACGCGGCGCAGATCAACAAGTCGCTGCAGGACCACCTGAAGATCGCGCGTGCCATCCAGTCCGGCGACGAGACCCTGGCGACGCAGGTGATGGCGCTGCACGTGCCGGCGGGCTCGACCGGCTTCTCGGAGTTCCTGGCCGCCGTGCCGGCCAGCTTCTTCGAAACCGACCCGGGAGCCGCTTGATGGCCCGCTCGATCGAGGTTCCCGGCCTCGGCCACAACGCGCCGATCCCGCTCGGCGCGCGAGTCGGTGCGCTGCTGTGCTCGTCGGGCATCGCTGGCAAGGACGCCGCGACTGGTGAGTTGTCCACCGAGCCCGCGCAGCAGGTGGTGCACGCCTTCGCCAACCTCGAGAAGCTGCTCGCCGCCGGCGGCGCGGCGCTGACCGATGTCGTCAAGGTGACGATCTACGTCAAGGACGACAGCCTGCGCGCGGCCATCAATGCCGAGTGGCAACGCTGTTTTCCTGACCCGCACGACCGACCCGCGCGACACATCCTCACCTATGCGCTGCAGCACGGCATGGCGCTGCAGCTCGAATGCATGGCCCTGATCCAGAAAGGTTGACACCGTGATCATCGATTCCCACGCCCATATCGTGATGCCGCCCGAAAGTTTCCGCTTCATGGCGGAACTGGTCGGCGGACGCGCCAACCCGCACACGCTGCCGAAGATCGCCGACGCCTCGGTGCGCAAGGTCGCCGAGGAACTGGTGAAGACGATGGACTCGGTGGGCACCGACCTGCAGTTCATCTCGCCGCGGCCCTATCTGCAAATGCACTCGGTCAAGCCGGGCAAGGTGACGGAGCTGTGGTCGCGCCACTGCAATGACCTGATCGCGCGCTACGTCCAGATGTTCCCCGACCGCTTTCGCGGCGTCGCAGGGCTGCCGCAGTACATGGACGAGCCGCTCGAGCAGCGCGCCATCCCCGAGCTGCGCCGGTGCGTCAACGAACTGGGCTTCGTCGGCTGCCTCATCAATCCCGACCCGACCGAAGGCGCGGGGCCGACACCGCCCGGCCTGGGCGACGCGTTCTGGCACCCGCTGTATGCGGCGATGGTCGAACTCGACGTGCCGGGGCTGATCCACTCCGCCGGCAGCTGCAGCGCGCGCGAGAGTTACACGCTGAAGTTCATCAACGAGGAGAGCATCGCCATCGTCTCGCTGCTCGGCGCGAAGACCTTCGACGCGTTCCCGAAGCTGAAAATCGTCGTCGCTCACGGCGGTGGCGCGATCCCGTACCAAATGGGGCGCTTCCGCTCGTGGAACGCGCGCAAAGGCGAAACGGTCAGCTTCGACGAGCAGCTGAAGAAGCTTTACTTCGACACCTGCAACTACAGCAAGGAAGCAATCGAGCTGCTGATCCGCGTCGCCGGCTCCGACAACGTGCTGTTCGGCACTGAGAAGCCCGGCACCGGCAGCGCGCGCGACCCGGTGAGCGGGCGCGATTACGACGACATGAAGCCGGTGATCGAGAGCATCGAGTGGCTGACGGATCAGCAGCGCGCCGATATCTTCGAATGCAACTGCCGGCGCGTCTACACGCGCGCCTTCGCCGCCTACAAGGAGCGCTGAGATGCCGATGACCCGCGAAGACAACGAGCTGCTCACCCGCGTCGAGGACGGCGCGCCGATGGGCGAGATGATTCGCCAGCACTATTGGATTCCGGCGGTACCTTCGGCCAAGCTCGAGGCCGACGGCGCTCCGGTTCGCGTGCGGCTGCTCGGCGGCGACTACGTCGCGTTCCGTGTCGGCGATGGCACGGCCGGCGTGATCGACGAACGCTGTCCGCACCGTGGCGCCTCGATGGCCCTCGCGCGCAATGAGGACGGCGGCTTGCGCTGCATCTACCACGGCTGGAAGCAAGACGTGAAGGGCAACGTGGTCGAAGCCCCGAACCACGCGGGCGACCAGGAGCAGTTCTGCAAGCACCTGCGCGTCAACCGTTACGGTGTGCAGGAGCGCGGCGGCATCGTCTGGGTGTGGCTTGGCAAGGGCGACAAGGCGCCGCCGTTCCCGAACCTGCCGTTCACCGAACTGCCGGCCGAGCATCGCTCGGTGACGAGCGTCGAGGTTCCGACCAACTGGGTGCAAGCGGTCGAGGCGTCGATGGACTCCTCGCACGTCGGCGTGCTGCATGAATCGACGACCCAGATGACGGCCGGCGGCAGCAACCAGCGCCAGCTGATGACGCAGGCGCTGGCGCCGAAGCTCGAGTTCGAGGACAGGCCCTACGGCTACCGCTACGCGGCGCTGCGCAAGCTGCCGGACGACAAGGTCTATGCGCGCGTCAACAACTTCGTGATGCCGTGGTACGGCGTGATCTGCCCGCCCGAGGCCACCGGTCCGACGACGGTGTTCTTCTCGACACCGGTCGATGACGTCACGCACCGCGCGTGGTTCGTTCAGTTCAACCCGCACCGGCCCCTCGGCATGACCATCATGTCGGCGTCGCCGGACGTCTGGAACTTCCCGCCGCTGCCGCCTGGCGACCCGAAGGACAACTGGGGGCAGAACCGCGACCTGATGCGGCGCGGTCACGCGACCGGCTTCCCGCAACACCTCGGCACCGAGGACTTCGCCATGTTCATCGGCCAAGGTCCCATCGTCGATCGCACGCAGGAGCAGCTGTGCTCGGCGGACGGCGCGGTCCTGCGCGTGCGCAGCCTGCTGCTGAAGGCAGCGCGTGAGCACCTGGCCGGCCAGGTGCCGCACGTTGCCGACAACGAGCAACTCGACTATTCCAAGGCCGTCTCGGTGGGTGGGGTATTGCCCGCCGGCAGCGATTGGCGCGCGCTGACGGAGACCGCATGATGAAGACCCGCCGAAGACAGTTCATCTTTGCCGCCGGCGCTGCGCTGGCCCTGCCCCTGCCGCTGCACGCACAGGGCGACAAGAGGCCGATCAGGGTGCTGATCGGCTTTCCGCCCGGCGGTGCCACCGACGCGATCGGCCGCGTCGTCGTCGAACGCTTGGCGGTCGAACTCGGCCAGCCGGTGGTCGTCGAGAACAAGCCGGGGATCGGCGGCCAACTGGCGGCCGACGCGCTGCTGGCCGCACCGGCAGACGGCCTGACCTACATGGTCGCGCCGAACGCGACGCCGACGTTCCAGACGCTCGTCTTCGGCGACCGCGTCAAGTGGAACTTCGTGCGCGACTTCGCGCCGGTGTCCGCGTTCGCGTCGTACCCGCTCGGCATGGGAGTGTCGCTGTCCACCGGCGTCGGCAACGTGCGCGAGTTCGTCGAGTGGATACGCCGCAACCCCGACAAGGCGACCTTCGGCACGCCCGGGCTCGGCGGCCAGAACCATTTCCTCGGCGTGCAGCTGGCCAAGGCGGCCGGCGTCGAACTGCCGGTGGTGGCGTACAAGGGCACGCCGCCCATGGTGACTGACCTGGTTGGCGGCCATCTCCCGTCGGCGATCAGCCTGATGGACGGTCTCATGGCGCACCATCGCGCCGGTCGCATTCGCGTGGTCGGCGTCTTCACGAAGGAACGCTCCCCGCTGATGCCCGACATTCCGACGTTTGTCGAGCAAGGTGTCGACGTCACGTCGGGGGAAGGCTGGACCGGGATGTGGACGCGCGCCGGCACGCCGCCGGCAGAAATCGAACGCGTTCAGCGCGCGGTGCAGAAGGTTCTCGCGATGCCCGAGGTGAAGGACACGCTGACCCAGCGGCTCTGGGCGCAGCCGCACTTCCGCGACGCGAAGCAGACCGATGCGCTGTTGCGCGCCGAGCTGGCGCACTGGGCGCCGATCATCAAGGCGTCGGGCTTCAAGCCCGAATGACGCGGCGATGCTCAGCGCGGACAAGAACCGCCTGCTGACCCAGGCAAGTGCCGGCACGCGGATGGGCGACTTGCTGCGCCGCTACTGGCATCCGGTGGCCGGCATCGACGAGCTGGAGCGCTCGGCCATCAAGCCACTGCGGCTGATGGGCGAAGACCTGGTTCTGTTCAAGGACCGCTCGGGCCACTACGGGCTGGTGGACCGGCGTTGCGCGCACCGCGGCGCCGACCTCGCCTACGGTTATGTCGAGGACGGCGGCATCCGCTGCAACTACCACGGCTGGCAATACGACGCGAACGGCCGCTGCATCCACCAGCCGTTCGAGGAAGTGGCCGATCCGCAGGCACGCTTGAAGTGCAAGGTGCGTCTGAAGGCCTACCCGGTCGAAGCCAAGGCCGGCCTGCTGTGGGCCTACCTGGGCCCGCAGCCCGCGCCGCTGCTGCCCGACTGGGAAGCCTTCAACTGGCGCAACGGCTTCGTGCAGGTGGTGTTTGCCGAAGTGCCTTGCAACTGGCTGCAGGCGCAGGAGAACTCGATCGATCCGGTGCACTTCGAATGGATGCACGCCAACTGGGGTCGGCGCCTGTCCGGCATAGACGGTGTCGCGCCGCGCCACCTCAAGCTGGCTTTCGAGGAGTTCGAGTTCGGCCTCCTCTACAAGCGCGTCAGCGAGGACACCGACGAGCAGCATCCGCTGTGGACGATCGGCCGCGTGTGCCTGTGGCCGAACGGCTTCTTCCTCGGCGACCACTTCGAGTGGCGGGTGCCGATCGACGACGAGAACATGCTCAGTGTCACTTGGTCGTTCATCCGCGTGCCGCGCGAGGCCGAGCCCTACGAGCAGCAGACGATCCCGTCGTGGACGAGCCCGATCAAGGACGCTGCGGGCCACTGGATCACCAGCCACGTCATCAACCAGGACATCGTCGCCTGGGTCGGCCAGGGACGCATCGCCGACCGCAGCAGCGAGAACCTCGGCGCCAGCGATCGCGGCATCGCGATGCTGCGCCGCCGACTGCTCGACGATCTCGATGCGGTGGCTGCGGGCCGCGACCCGAAGGGGCTGATACGCGATCCCGAACGCAACCGGTGCGTGCCGCTGCCGAGCGACTCGCGCGCCTTTTTCCTCGAGGGCCTGCCGCTCGAGCAGTACCAGCGTCACCCGAAGTGGCACAAGCTGCTGACCCACTTCCTGTTCCATGCCGGTCAGCCCGACGAAGTCAAGCGTGCCTATGAGGCTGCCACCGGCGTGGCGCTGCAGGATCTGGACGTTGTCGTCGTTTGAAGAGGCCGATGTGAGCAACGCAGAAACCATCCAGGTGCGTGTCAAGGCCGTGACCTGGGAGGCCGAGGGCGTGCTCGGCTTCGAGCTGCGGCCGATGCCGCCACGCAAGGAATTGCCCGCCTTCAGCGCCGGCTCTCACATCGACCTGCATCTGCCCAACGGCAGCATCCGCAGCTACTCGCTGCTGAACTCGCAGAGCGAACGCCACCGCTACCTGATCGGCGTCAACAAGGATGCGGCCAGCCGCGGCGGCTCGCGCTACATGCACGAGACGCTGCGCGCCGGCGACACGTTGGCGATCAGCGCGCCGCGCAACAACTTCGCCCTCGACGAGAGCGCGGCGCACACGGTGCTGATCGCCGGCGGCATCGGCATCACGCCGCTGATGGGCATGATCGAGCGCCTGCGCGCGCTGGGCAAGCCGTGGCGGCTGCACTACGCGGCGCGCACGCGCCAGCAATGCGCCTTCGCCGATCTGCTGCAGGCGCAGCGCGACAGCGCTGGCGCGGACGTGCACTTCACGTTCGACAAGGAACCCGGCGCGAAGATGCTCGACATCCCGGGCATCGTCGCAGCGCTGCCGCAGGGTGCGCACGTCTACTGCTGCGGGCCGCTGCCGATGCTCGACGCCTTCGAACAGGCGACCCAAGGCCTGCCGCCCGAGCGTGTGCACGTCGAATACTTCGCAGCGCGCGAGGCCGCGGCCACGGACGGCGGCTTCACGGTCGAGCTGGCGCGCGCAAAGCGCACGCTGGAGGTCACGCCCGGCCACACCATCCTCGACAGCCTGATCGAGATCGGCATCGAGCCGCCGTACTCGTGCCGCGAAGGCATCTGCGGCACCTGCGAGGTGGCGGTGCTCGAAGGCACGCCGGACCACCGCGACCTGGTGCTCAGCGCGGCCGAGAAGGCCGAGGGCAAGCGCATGATGATCTGCTGCTCCGGCTCGAAGAGCCGCAAGCTCGTGTTGGACCTCTGACGGAACATCCCATGACCGACGAACTCGTCACCTACCGACTCGAGGGCCGCATCGCAGTTCTCGGCCTGAACCGCCCGGACAAGCGCAACGCGATCAACGAGGCGCTGATCGACCAGCTGCGCGCCGCGGTGTTGCGCGCCTATGACGAAGCCGACGTCGGCGTGTTGCACGGCCACGGCAAGAACTTCTGCTCCGGGCTCGATCTGGCCGAGGCGCTGGCGCGCGCCGCCAACCAGGTGCAGCCGGCGCGCAAGGGCAAGCGCCATTCGTGGCACGAGGTGTTCGATGTCATCGCGCGCGGCACCGTGCCCTGGGTCGCGGCGCTGCACGGCGGCGTGCTCGGCGGCGGGCTCGAACTGGCGACCGCCGCGCACCTGCGTGTCGCCGACGAAAGCGCGTTCTTCGGCTTGCCCGAGGCGCAGCGCGGCATCTTCGTCGGCGGCGGCGGCACGGTGCGCATCCAGCGCGTCGTCGGCTACACCGTGATGGCCGACATGATGCTCACCGGCCGGCTGCTGTCGGCCGCCGAGGGCGAGCGGGAGCACATCGTGCGCTATGTCGTGCCCGCAGGTCAGGCGCTGGCGAAGGCGATGGAGCTGGCGGCCAAGATCGCGACCAATCCGCACGACACCAACTGGCGCATCACCAACCTGCTGCCGCGCATCAACGACGTGTCGCACGACGACGGCCTGTTCATGGAATACCTGAGCTCGAACCTGCAGCGCTCGCCGCAGGCCGCCGAGCGGCTGCGCGAGTTCGTCGAAGGGCGCGCCGCGCCGCTCGTCGCGCCGACGCAGAAGAAAGATTGAAGAGGCAACCCATGACGACCGCCGAAGAACAAGCCCTCGCCCACATCGAACAAGCCCGCCGGAGCGCGGCGATCGTGCCCGGCATTCCGGCCGAGACCCGGCTGCGCCCCATCGCCCGCGTGGCTGTCATCGGCGCGGGAACGATGGGCGGCGGCATCGCGATGGCGCTGGCCAACATCGGCATCCCGGTGACGCTGATCGACGCCGACCCGGCCGGCCTGCAGCGCGGCCTGGCCCGCCTGCGCGACAACTACGCCGCCAGCGTGGCACGCGGCAAGCTGGCGCAGGCCGCGATGGACGAACGCGTGGCGCTGATCGAGGGTGCAGCGGGCCTGGACGGCGTGGCCGGTGCCGACCTCGTCATCGAGGCCGTGTTCGAGGACATCGCGCTGAAGAAGGACATCTTCAGGCAGCTCGACACACTGGCGCGGCCGGGGGCCGTGCTCGCCACCAACACGTCGGGCCTGGACGTCGATGAGATCGCCGCCGCCACGACACGCCCGGCCGACGTGGTGGGCGCGCATTTCTTCAGCCCGGCGCACGTGATGAAACTGCTCGAGGTGGTGCGCGGCGCACAGACTGCGCCCGACGTTATCGCCACGCTGATGGACCTGGGCCGACGCATGGGCAAGGTCTCGGTGCTGGCGCGCGTTTATCCCGGCTTCATCGGCAACGCGCTGTTCCGCCACTACACGCGCGAGGCGCATTTCCTGCTCGAGGAAGGTGCGCTGCCGCATGAGGTGGACGCGGCGCTGACCGGCTTCGGATACGCGATGGGCATCTTCGCGGTGCACGACATGGCGGGCAACGATGTCGGCTACCAGACGCGCAAGGCACAGATGGCGACGCGGCCGACCGACCGGCGCTGGAACGACCTGATCATGAAGCTGGTCGAGCAGGGCCGTCTCGGGCAGAAGAGCGGCGCCGGCTGGTACCGCTACGACAAAGGCCAGCGCACGCCGCAGCGCGACCCGGCGGTCGAGCAGTTCATCGTCGAGGAATCGCAGCGCCTGGGTATCGAGCGCAAGCCCATCAGTGAAGACGAGATCCTCGAGCGCTGCCTGTACGGCATGGTCAACGAAGGTGCACGCCTGCTCGAGGCCGGCGTCGCGCTGCGGCCGAGCGACATCGACATCGTCTATGTCACCGGCTACGGATTTCCGGCGCGACACGGCGGGCCGATGCACTACGCCGACCGCATCGGCCTGCCGCAGGTGTTGGCCGCCATCCGCCGCTTTCACGCCGCGCACGGCTACTGGTGGCAGCCGGCGCCGCTGCTCGAGCGCCTGGTGGCCGGGGGCAAGACTTTCGCGGACCTGCAATCCGGCGCTTGACGGAGCGAAGGAACACCGCCATGGACTTGGGCATCCGCGGCCGCAAGGCGATCGTCTGCGCAGCGTCGCAGGGGCTGGGCTACGCCTGCGCACTGGCGCTGGCCCACGAGGGTTGCGAGATCGTGCTCAATGCGCGCAACGAAGAACGCTTGCAGTCGGCGGCCCAGGCGCTGCGGGACGAGAGCGGCGCCCACGTCAGCGCAGTCGCCGCCGACCTGTGCAGCGATGCGGGCCGGGCGCGCCTGCTGGGCGCATGCAGCGATCCCGACATCCTGGTCAACAACAACGGCGGTCCGCCGCCGGGCGAACTCGCCGACTGGGATCACGACACCTGGGTCGGGGCGCTCGAATCCAACCTGATTGCCGCCGCACTGCTGATGCGCGCCGTGATTCCCGGCATGCGCGCGCGCCGCTTCGGCCGCGTCGTCAACATCACTTCGGCCATGGTGAAAACGCCGCATCCGGTGATGGGGCTGTCGACCGCAGCGCGCGCTGGATTGACGGCGCTGTCCAAGGCGTTGTCGCGCGAGATGGTGGCCGACAACGTGACCATCAACAACCTGCTGCCCGAACGCATCGACACCCCGCGCCAGGAGTTCATGGCGCAACGGCTGATGCGCGAACAGGGTGTTTCCCGGGATGAGGCGCTGCGGCAGATCATCGCCACCATCCCCGCCGGCCGCATGGGTCGGCCGGAGGAAGTGGGCATGGCCTGCGCTTTCCTCTGTGCGGACGGCGCTGGCTACATCACCGGGCAAAACCTGCAACTCGATGGTGGTGCGTACGCGGGGCTTGTCTGAACCACTTGACGCTTGCAGGTCCGAGCTCCACGTAAATTCGCAGGTCGTCTTCAGCGACGACGGCCGCGTGTTGCTGATCGAACGCGGCTCGCATCACGTTCTCCTGCACGCGCTGGAACGTAGTCCAGAGGGATGCCCGTCAGAGTCGCATCCCTAGCGCGACACGGCTTGCCGGCTGTGCCCCCACTCATCGGGCGCGAGGACTGTCATACGGCCGAGTCACGGTTCACCCGTCGGTTTACCCCTGCCGCCGCACGAAGCAAAACGGGTCAGCCCCTTTTGAGAGCTAACCCGTTGATTCAGTTGGCGCGGCTGGCAGGATTCGAACCCACGACCCCTTGGTTCGTAGCCAAGTACTCTATCCAACTGAGCTACAGCCGCGAAGGCGCGCATTCTAGCAGCCCGAAAGGCGGCCTTCACTCCGTTGCGGCCCCCGCCTGCTCGCAGCGGCGCTCGCGGTCGAGGTCGCCGTCGTTGCGCGCCAGCGCTGCCAGTTGGCGCCAGGCGCGGCGGCGTTGCGGTCCGCCGAGCGCGCTCGATTGCGCAGCCTGTTCGAGCAGCCCACGCGCCTTGCCCCAGAGCTGGCGTTCGGCAAACGCGCTGCCGACGCCGGCCACCACCGCAGCGTCGTGCGGCCAGCGTTGCAAGGCGGCCTCCAGGCGCGGCAGCCAGTCGGCGCCGATGCCCTGCACGGTGTCGACGAGCGCCATCGACACCTGTTCGCGTTCGTCGTCGGCAAGTTCGCCCATGCGGTCCCAGAACGGCTGCAGCGCGTTGCGCCCGAGCGCGGGTGAACCCAGGGCACCCGCCCGTCGCGCGGCGCGTGCGGCGACGAAGGCATCGCGGCGGTCGGGCGTGTCCAGCGCGGCCCAGGCGCGTTGCCACTGTTCGCTGTCGTGCGCCGCGTCCAGCGTCTCGAAGGCGAGCGAACGCAGCAGCCCCTGCGCGGCGGTGGGCGAGAAGCCCTGGTGCTTGGCCAGCAGGCGCGCGGTGCGCAGCGCCTCGTGCGGCTGGCGCAGTTGACGTTGCGCCTGCAGCTTCAGGCGCAGCGCCTGGGTGCGCCGCGCGACGCCGGGCGGCAGCTCCGCCAGCAGCGCCAGCGCGCGCGCGGCGTCGCGGTCGTCGAGCGCCCACTCGGCGGCGAGCAGTTGCGCGCCGGCGTCGTTGACGCGGCCGGGCCCGATGCGCCGGCCCAGCCGCAGGGCGCGCTTGAGCTGGTCGTCGCGGGTCGGCTTGTCCTGCATGCGGTGGGCACTCGACGCGCCCATCAGGTGCGCGAGCACGCTCAGGCCGCGGTCGGCGGCCAGCTCGGGCGTGCCTTCCTGGATCGCCAGCGCGCGCTGCGCCGCCTTCTGCGCCCGGCCGTAACGCGCGCCGAGGAATTCGCTCAACGAGTCGCGCAAGGCCAGTTGCGCCGCCCGCTCGCGCCGCGCCAGGCGCCAGGCGCGCGCGCGTGCCGGCAGGCCGATCAGGGCGTCGATGCCCTGCAGCAGCGACACCAGGCCGAAACAGCCGAGCACCAGCGCGACGATGAACAGGTTGAGCGACAGGTCCAGACGCCAGCCGCCCCAATAGACGCTGACGAGCCCGTCGTTGCGCCCGAGTGTGATCGCCGCCACCACCGCCACCGCAGCCAGCAGCACGAACCAGACGGCGAAACGCATCGCAGACGCCTAACGCGCCGCCGCGGCCAGCGCGGCCAGGGTCTCGTCGGGCCGCGGCGGGGTGCTCACGCGGGTGTGCAGCGCCAGCTGGCGCAGCAGCTCGATGTGGGCCGCGACACGCCGCACGTCGCGATCGTAGTAGCGCTCGAGCAGCGCCTGCGCCTCGCGCAGATCGGTCTGTGCGCTGTCGAACTGGCGCGCCAGCAGCGCCAGCTTGGCGTTGAGCAGGCGCAGCTTCAGGTGCTGGCGCAGGAACTCGACCTGGTCAGGCGCGAGCAGCGCCGCCTCCGGCGTGTCGATGCGTGTCACGCGCACCAGCGCACGCACCTCGGCCCCGACGCGGCTGCGGGTGTGCGCCCACCAGGTGGCAGCACGCTCGGTCCAGGCGGCGTCGGCCGCAGCCGCCGGCGCCGGCGCCGACGCGGCTGAGGTCGCCGCGGCCGAAGTCGACGCCGCGGCGCGGGGCTGGGCGCGCAGGGGCAGCTCATCCACCCCACGCAAGACCTCGTCGATGCGGCCCGCCAGCGTCGCCGGATCGGTCGCCACGCTGGCCTTCAGCCGCTCGAGATCGCGTGCCACCGCACGCCGCACGCGCTCGACCTTCGGTTCGTTGCGCCGCGCCAGCCGCTCCTCCACCAGGCGCAGGCTGATCAGCAAGGGCTCGGCGCTGCCGGTGATCGCGCTCTGCTGCAGGGCGCTGCGCACCAGCGCCTCGACTTCGCCCAGCACACCGTCGTCGTGGGCGCGTGTCAACGAATCGAGCAGCTCCTCGACCTGCGAGCGCTGCACGGTGGCGTCGGCCACCCGCGCGTCGACCAGGGCGACCTTCGCCACCGCCTGACGCGCCGCGTCTTCGGCCTGACGCGCCAGCAAGCGCGCCTCCGCGGCTTGCGCCTGAGTCTCCTGAGCGCGGCGAACGAGTTCCATTTCCATCGTGCGCAGGCGCTGGCGCGCGTCCCAGGCCAGGCCGAGCGCGAGCACCGCCAGCAGCGCCAACAAGGCAGCAGCCAGCCAGGCAATGCGCGACGGCGACGACGAAGGCGGGATCACGGGTTCGCTCACGATGCGCCGATTCTATTGAGCGCCTCCAGCAGTGCCGGCACACCCGGTCGCACGACCGTCACGCGGCCCCAGCCCTGGGCGCGCGCGGCGTCGGCGATGCGCGGGTGCGAGGCGCAAGCCTGCCAGCCCGCGCGGCCGGCGGGCTCGGGCGGCAGATGCACCAGCGCCTGCGTGCTGCCGAGCAGCCAGACATGCTGCGCCGGGGCCTGCGCCGCGCGCTCATACAGCGCTTGCTCCTCGGCGCCCCAGCGCGGCGCCACGCGCCGATATGCCTGCACCGCACTCACCCGCGACCCCGCGGCTCGCAGCCGCTCGGCGAGCAGCTCACGGCCACCGTCGCCGCGCACGATCAACACCCGCAGCCAGGCACGGTGATTCAACTGCGCCCACAGCGCTTCGCTGTCGAACTGCGGCGCGTCGCTGCCCGGCGCGATGCGCTCGCTGACGCCGGCCGCCGCCAGCGCGGCGTCGCTGCCCGGCCCCGGCGACGCGGCCGGCAAGCCGGACGGCCACTGCACGCCGGCCGGCCGGGCGGCAAAAAAACTGCTCACTGCGTTCGGGCTCACGAACACCACCAGCGACTGCGTATGCAGGTCCTGCCAGGTGGCGGCCAACGCGGGGGCGGCCTGCGGCTCGATGGCGAGCAGCGGCAACGCCTGCGCGTCGGCGCCCGCCGCGCGCAGCGTTTGCACCCAGGCATCGGCCTGCGGTTGCGGCCGGGTCACGAGCACACGCCGCGTCATGACGACAGATAACGCGCCGCGCCCAACCCGCACAGCGCGTCGGCGACCGCGCGGCCGAGCGCGGCGGCGGCGGCGCTGTCGGCCACCTTCGCCTCCCGATCGGCGGCCAGCAGCGGGCGCGTCGGGTCGTCGCTAGCGCCGAGGCGCGCGTGCAGGTGCAGCACGCGGCCTTGCCACTGCGCATAGGCGGCCAAAGGCAGGCTGCAACTGCCGCCCAAGGCGCGCGACAGCGAACGTTCAGCCTGCGTCGCCAGCGCGGTTGGCGCGTGTTCGAGCGCCGCCAGCAGCGTGCGCAACTCGTCGTCGTCGGCGCGCACCTCGATCGCGAGGGCGCCCTGGCCGGCGGCCGGCAGCATCTGCGCCGGATCGAAACGCAGGCGGATGCGGGGCGCCAGCCCCAGCCGCTGCAAACCCGCCGCGGCGAGCACGATGGCGTCGTAGGCGCCGTCGTCGAGCTTGCGCAGGCGGGTGTCGAGGTTGCCGCGCAGCGGCTCGATGCGCAGGTCCGGCCGCAGGGCCAGCAGCTGCGCGTGCCGGCGCAGGCTCGACGTGCCGACCACCGCGCCATGCGGCAGATCGTCGACGCGCGCATGGCGCGGCGAAATGAACGCGTCGCGCGGGTCTTCGCGCTCGAGCACGGCGGCGAGCGTGAAGCCGGCCGGCAGCTCCATCGGCACGTCCTTCAGCGAATGCACCGCCAGCCGCGCGCGGCCGTCGGCGATCGCCGCTTCGAGCTCCTTGACGAACAGGCCCTTGCCGCCGACCTTGGACAGGCTGCGGTCGAGGATCTGGTCGCCGCGCGTGGTCATGCCGAGCAACTGGGCGTCGCGGCCGCAGCGCTCGATCAGCAGCGTGCGCACGTGTTCGGCCTGCCAGAGCGCGAGGCGGCTCTCGCGCGTGGCGATGATCAGCGGCGACGACGTCATGGCGCGATTGTCCCATTCGCATCGCTTACGATGCCCGCCGTCATGCCCCGCCCCGCCAACGACAAGAACCAGGCGCTGATCGACGACATCCGCCTGCTCGGCCGCATCCTCGGTGACGTGATTCGCGAGCAGGACGGCCTCGACGCCTTCGAGCTGATCGAGCGTGTGCGCCGCTTGTCGGTGGCCTATCGCCTCAAGAGCGACGCCTCGGCCGGCCGCAAGCTGGAGCGCCTGCTCGCCGGTCTGTCGGGCGACCAGACGGTGAGCGTGATCCGCGCTTTCAGCTACTTCAGCCACCTGGCCAACATCGCCGAGGACCGACATCACGTGCGCCGGCGCGAGCACCACGAGGCTCGGGGTCACACCCAGGAAGGCTCGCTCGCCAAGTGCTTCGAGCGCCTGGCCGCCGCCGGCGTCAAACCGGCACGCATCGCGCGCATGCTGGACGGGGCCTACATCTCGCCGGTGCTCACCGCCCACCCGACCGAGGTGCAGCGCAAGAGCATCCTGGACGCCGAACGCACGATCGCCGAGCTGGTGGCCGCGCGCGACGAGCTGAGGACCGAGCGCGAGCGCGCCCACAACGCGGCGCTGCTGCGTTCGCGGGTGACACAACTCTGGCAGACGCGCATGCTGCGCACCGCCAAACTGAGCGTCGCCGACGAGATCGAAAACGCGCTCAGCTACTACCAGTCGACCTTCCTGCGCCAACTGCCGCGCGTCTACGCCGACATCGAGGCCGCGCTGCTAGGCCGGGACGTGCCGCCGTTCCTGCGTATGGGGCAATGGATCGGCGGCGACCGCGACGGCAACCCCAACGTGGGCGCGGCCAGCCTGCAGCTCGCGCTCGCCCGCCAGGCGGAGGTGGCGCTGCGCTTCTACCTGACCGAACTGCACGAGCTGGGTGCCGAGCTGTCGATCTCGCAATCGCTGGTGCCGGTGACTGAAGCGATGGCCGCGCTGGCCGAACGTTCACCCGACATCAACGAACACCGCCGCGACGAGCCTTACCGGCGGGCGCTGATCGGCATTTACGCGCGCGTCGCGGCGACCCTGCGCGCCCTCACCGGCACCGAGGCCCTGCGTCATGCGGTGGTACCGCAGGACGCGTACGCCAGCGCCGGCGAGCTGCTGGCCGACCTGCGGGTCATCGAGGCGTCGCTGCGCGAGCACCATGCGCGGGCGCTGATCGCGCCGCGGCTCGCGCCGCTGCTGCGCGCGGTGCAGGTGTTCGGCTTTCATCTCGCGACCATCGACCTGCGCCAAAGCTCGGACCAGCACGAAGCCGTGCTCGCCGAGTTGCTGCGTGTCGCTCGCATCGAGCCGGACTACGCGGCGCGGGACGAGGCCGGCAAACGGGCTCTTCTGCTCACGCTGCTCAACGACGCCCGGCCGCTGCGTGTGATCGGCCACGCCTATTCCGCCCTCGCGGCCGGCGAACTGGCGGTGCTGGAGACCGCGCGCGTCGGGCTGCAACGCTACGGCCGCGACACGATCCGCCACGCGATCATTTCGCACACCGAAGACGTGAGCGACCTGCTCGAGCTGCTGTTGCTGCTGAAGGAGTGTGGCCTGGTGCAGGGCACGCTAAGCGACGGCGCACGCGCCGATCTGATCGTCGTGCCGCTGTTCGAGACCATCGCCGACCTGCGGCGCGCGCCCGACATCATGCGCGACTACATCGCGCAACCCGGCGTCGCGGCGATGCTCGCCGCGGGCGGCGAGCAGGACGTGATGCTCGGTTATTCGGACAGCAACAAGGACGGCGGCTTCTTCACCAGCAACTGGGAGCTGTACCGCGCCGAGGTGGCGCTGGTCGCGTTGTTCGACGAACTGCAACGCCAATACGGCATCCGCCTGCGCCTGTTCCACGGCCGCGGTGGCACGGTCGGCCGCGGCGGGGGGCCCAGCTACCAGGCCATCCTGGCACAGCCGCCGGGCACGGTGAACGGGCAGATCCGCCTCACCGAGCAGGGCGAGGTGATCGCGTCGAAGTACGCCCACCCCGAGATCGGCCGCCGCAACCTGGAGACCCTGGTCGCGGCGACGCTCGAAGCGACGCTGCTCGGCGCGACACAGGCCGCGCCGCAAGCTTTCGTCGATGCCGCAGAGGCGATCAGCACCGCCAGCTGCGCCGCCTACCGCAAGCTGGTCTACGAGACACCGGGTTTCGTCGACTACTTCTTCGACGCGACGCCGATCCGCGAGATTGCCGAGTTGAACATCGGTTCGCGGCCCGCGTCCCGCAAGGCGGGCCGGCGCATCGAGGACCTGCGCGCCATCCCCTGGGGCTTCAGCTGGGGCCAGTGCCGTGTCGCGCTGCCAGGCTACGCGGGTTTCGGCTCGGGCCTGGCGGCCTGGCTCGGCGACGACACGCGCAAGCTCGCCCTGCTCAAACGCATGCACCGCCAATGGCCGTTCTTTCGCACCCTGCTGTCGAACTTGGACATGGTGCTCGCCAAGAGCGACCTGCGCATCGCCGCGCGTTATGCCGAGTTGGCGGCCGACAAACGCGCCGCGCGGCGCATCTTCAAGGCCATCGGGGCCGAGTGGCAACAGGCCGCCGACATGCTGGCGGCGATCACCGGCGAGGCGACGCGCCTGGCCGGCAACCCGGCGCTGGCGCGCTCGATCGAACACCGATTTCCTTACCTCGACCCGTTGAACCACCTGCAGGTGGAGCTCATGCGGCGCTATCGCAGCGCGCGCCAGGAGGACCCGGAGCTGCCGCGGGTGCGCACCGGTATTCACATTTCGATCAACGGCATCGCGGCGGGGTTGCGCAATACCGGCTGACGCCGGCATGGCGCGGCCGGCTTACGCCGATTCGAGCGCCTCACGCACCGCGCTCAACTGCCGGCGCGAGACGGCGAGCCACTCACCGGTGGCGGTGACCTGCACCGCCCAGCCTTCTTCGTCGCCGTCGGCCACGCGTTTCTCCAGCGCACGCACCGCGCGCCGCGCGACGAGGGCGTTGCGGTGCACACGCAGGAACTGGTCTGCCGGCAGGCGCTGTTCGAGTTCGGTCAACGCGTCGTCGAGCAACCAGGTCTGCGCCGCGGTGCGCAGCGTGACGTACTTCAGCTCGGCCTTCAGGTACAGCACCTCGTCGATCGGCACCCGCACGACACGGCCGCGGTCGCTGACGACCAGGCTCGGCCGGTCGGGGTTCGCCATCGGTGCCCCACGACGCTGCGCCACTTTCTGCAGCGCGGCTTGCAGGCGCTCGCGGCGCACCGGTTTCGTCAGGTAGTCGATCGCGTCCAGCTCGAAGGCGTGCAACGCATGTTGGGTGTGCGCGGTGACGAACACCACGGCCGGCGCATCGGCGCGCTCGCGCAGGCGCGCCGCGAGTTCGGTGCCGCTGGCACCGGGCATCTGGATGTCGAGCAGCAGCGCGTCGCAGCGCGGATTGCCGTCCAGCCAGGCCAGCGCCTCGGCCGCGCTCGCCGCTTCGCCGCCCACGGTGCAGCGTGGTGCGTCCAGCTCACGCAGCAGGGCGGCCAAGCGCAGGCGTGCGAGCGGCTCGTCGTCGACGACCAGCACGGTCAGCTCGTTCATCATCACACGGCTTCCAGCGGCACGACGATGCGCACGCTGAACCAGCCGTCGCGTTCGCGCACGTCGAACTGCGCGGCCAGGTCGTGCATCAGCTTCAGGCGCTCGCGCACATTGGCGAGCGCGATGCCGTGGCCGGCAGTCGAGTCGCCGCTGACGGTATTGGCGATCGTGATCTCGGCTTCGCCCAGGCGCCGGCGCGTGCGCAGCCGGATGACGCCGCCGCGCGCGCCCGGCTCGACGCCGTGGCGCACCGCGTTCTCCACCAGCGGCTGCAGCAGCAGCGGCGGCACCCGCGCCGCGTTGGTCGAGTCGTCGAGCCGCCATTCGAGATGCAGCCGCTCGCCGAAACGCACCTGCTCGATGGCCAGATAGCGCCGCGCGAGTTCCAGCTCGTCGGCCAGCGACACCGAGCTGCCGGCTTCGGCGAGCGCAACACGAAACAGCTCGGCCAGGTCCTCCAGCACCCCTTCCGCGCGTGCCGGATCGACCCGCACGAGTGCGATCGCGCTGTTGAGCGCGTTGAAGAGAAAGTGCGGCCGGATGCGCGATTGCAGCTCGGCCAGCCGTGCGCTCGTGTCCGCCGGCGCCCGCGAGCGCTGTCGCGCTTCCATCCACGCCACCAGCGGCAGCGCGAGCGCGGCGCCAGTCAGCGGCAGCCCCACCAGGCGCGGCAGGTGTGCCTGCACGAGGCCGAGTGCGATCAGCGGTGCGCAGGCCAGCAGTGCCATCGCCGCGCCGGCGCCGAGCAGCAGCGCCCAGCGCGCCGTGGCGCTCTGGCGCGAGAGCACACCACGCGCGGCACACACCAACGCCAGCCACCCGAGGCAGCCGACCAGCCCGCCGGCGACCACCGGCCCGAGCAGCGGCAACGCCTGGCTCCAGTCGTCGATGACGAGCAGCACGCCGGCCAGCAGCGCGAGCTGCACCCACAACAGCGCACGCAGCGCAAAGGCGCTCTGGCAGACCTCCGGCGCGGCGTCGGCCGCGGCAGCCGTCGATAATGGGCGCGAGCGCGAGTTCGCCATCGCGCGAGATTGTCCTTGAATGTCCGAAAGAAACCCCCTCGACAAGAAATCACAAGCCTGGTCGGCGCTGTTCACCGAGCCGATGAGCGAACTGGTGCAGCGTTATACCGCCAGCGTCGGCTTCGACCGCCGGCTGGCGCAGGCCGATGTTCAAGGCAGTCTGGCACATGCCGAGATGCTGGCCGCGCAAGGTGTCATCTCTGCCCCTGACCTGGCCGACATCCGCCACGGCATGGCACAGATCGTGGCCGAGATCGACGCCGGCACCTTCGACTGGAAGCTCGAACTCGAAGACGTGCACCTGAACATCGAGGCGCGCCTGACGCAACTCGTCGGCGACGCCGGCAAGCGCCTGCACACCGGGCGCAGCCGCAACGATCAGGTCGCGACCGACGTGCGGCTGTGGCTGCGCGGCGAGATCGACGCGCTGGCACCGCTGCTCGAACAGATGCAGCGCTCGCTGCTCACGCTGGCCGAACGCCACGCCGAGACGATCCTGCCCGGCTACACCCACCTGCAGGTGGCGCAGCCGGTGAGTTTTGCGCACCATCTGCTGGCCTATGTCGAGATGTTCGCGCGCGACGCCGAACGCCTGGCCGACGTGCGCAGGCGGGTGAACCGCCTGCCGCTGGGCGCCGCGGCGCTCGCCGGCACGAGTTATCCGCTGGACCGTGAACGCGTCGCGCGCACATTGGGCTTCGACGGTGTTTGTCAGAACAGCCTGGACGCGGTCAGCGACCGCGACTTCGCGCTCGAGTTCGCGGCCTTCGCTTCGATCACGATGATGCACGTGTCGCGCCTGGCCGAAGAGATCGTGCTCTGGATGAACCAGAACTTCGGCTACATCGACCTCGCCGACCGCTTCTGCACCGGCTCGTCGATCATGCCGCAGAAGCGCAACCCCGATGTGGCGGAACTCGCGCGCGGCAAGACCGGGCGTGTCTATGGCCACCTGATGAGCCTGCTGACCCTGATGAAGGGTCAGCCGCTGGCCTACAACAAGGACAACCAGGAAGACAAGGAGCCGCTGTTCGACACCGTCGACACGCTGGCCGCGACGCTGCGCGTCATGGCCGAGATGGTGCAAGGCATCGTCGTCAAGCCGCAGGCGATGGAAAGCGCGGTCAAGAAGGGCTACGCCACCGCGACCGACCTCGCCGACTACCTGGTGAAGAAGGGGCTGCCGTTTCGCGACGCGCACGAGGTGGTGGCGCATGCCGTCAAGCTCGCGCTCGATGCCGGCAAGGACCTGGCCGAGTTGCCGCTCGCGACACTGCAAGGCCTGCACGCGTCGATCGGCGACGACGTTCCTGCGCTGCTCACGCCACGCGGCTCGCTCGATGCGCGCAACATCGTCGGCGGCACCGCGCCGGCGCAGGCGCGCGGGCAGATCGCGCGCCACCGCAAACGCTTGGGCGCGGGCTAGCTGTGAAGCTTCAATAGGTTGCTTCGGGTGTTCACCCGGAGAGGTTTTGAGAGACTGGAAATCGCCAAACCCCCAGTCAACTCGAACCGGAGCTCCGGATGAACAGCCATAAGAATGCCCGATTGACGTATCTGCGCCGCCTGGAAATGGTCCAGGCCATCACCGAACGTGGGCTGAGTGCACCAGAAGCGGCGTGCCGACACGGCGTGAGCGCGGTGACGGCACGCAAGTGGTTAGCAACTGTCTTCAAAGTCAAGTTCCGATGGACGGCTGCACATGACGGGCAGCGTTCCACATCGCCTGGTCGCGCAGCATCGCATTGAGGATCGTCAGAAGCTTGCGCATGCAGGCGACGATGGCCACCTTCTTGGGCTTGCCCGCCGCGACGAGACGTTCGTAGAAGGCGCGGATCACCGGGTTGTGCCGCATCGCCACGATGGCTGCCATGTAGACGACGGCTCGCACCTCGGCACGTCCGCCCCAGATGCGGCGCTTGCCCTGCCGGTGGCCTGAGTCATCCGCCAGCGGCGCCACGCCGACGAGCTTGGCAATTTGCCGCCGCTCGAGTCGACCCAGCTCTGGCAACGCCGCAGTCAGCGTCAGGATGGTCACCGGTCCGACACCCTTGACGCTGTCGAGCAGTGCTCTCTGCGCCCCGAAGTGGCGGTCCATGTGGTCGTCGATGTGCTGGTCGACCGCGGCGAGCTGCTTGTCCAGCAGCTTGAGCACGCTGTGGATGCTGCGGGCCGCTCGCGGACCTGCATGCTCGAGGCGGTTGTGCTCGGCCACACGCATCTCGACCAGCTGGCGCCTGCGCGTCATCAGCTCCTCGAGCTGCTGGCGCATGGGCTCCACCATGGGCGTGATGTACTGCGCGCGATTCGCGTGCCGCGCCAGCACGTCCGCAAAGTCGCGCAGCGTCCTCGCATCGACCTGGTCGGTCTTGGCCAGCACGCCCATCGACTTGGCGAAGTCGCGCGCCTGTCGCGGGTTGACCCGCGCCACGCACAGCCCCGAATCCTGCAGCGCACACACCAGCCCACGCTCGTAGCCGCCGGTGGCCTCCACGACCACCAGATCAACCCCGGCCGAGCGCAGCATCGCGGTCAGCTCGTCCCATCCTCGGGCATCGTTGACCACACGCCGTTCGTCGCCAGCGCAGCACACGTCGAGGTGCTGCTTGCTCACGTCGATGCCGGCGTTGGGCCTCACGCCGTCCTTCGCTACCCCACCTTGCGGATGCATGTTCATCATCGACAACTGTTCGGGCTACACGGTTGGACAGAACGGGCCGGTGCGTTGACCTGTAGCTAACCCGCGAGCTGCAATCTCATAGGCCTATCGGGTTTGGCGCACCGACCGCGATCACCTCCGCAGCTCAAATCCTCAACTGCGGTGTTCGGGAAGATACAAGGCC